>Ga0058701_10006067_pt1 | contig 10128 bp, 5 predicted proteins | sample AgamicOrMae_FD_97039 | JGI IMG/M metagenome (GOLD analysis project Ga0058701, IMG submission 97039) | Agave microbial communities from Guanajuato, Mexico - Or.Ma.e | ecosystem: Host-associated > Plants > Phyllosphere > Phylloplane/Leaf | place: Guanajuato, Mexico | collected 2012-06-04 | reverse complement strand
TCCCCCCTCCCCTCTTCCCCCTCCCCGCCTTCCCCCTCCCCTCTTCCCCCTCCCGCTTCCTCCCCCCTCCCCTCCAAACCTCCAGCCATAGAAGAGAGGGCAGCGCTCACGCCTTGCGGCTTCGGCTTGAAGTTTAGTTTGCGTTAGAGCATCAGCGACGTTGGTTCAAGGTGAACGTGTGCGTCGGGATTATGTGTTTGTGTCTAGTCTAAGCGACGAAGTCTAAATACTATTTTGAGATGTGACCGGAGGTGGTGTGGAAGTGGGCCCGATGCACCGAGACGCTCCGATAACGCATACGTGGTATGTCTCACACCTAACCTCTAAATTTTAAAACGAAAACTTTGGGCTTATTGCCGGTGTATAAATCTTCGTTTAGCAAACAGCAACCTGGTCTGATTAACGTCGTTTACTTACCAAAGCTTTTTATGTAAATAGCCTATTTTTTGTTCAGCTGATTTAAGACTTTTTGTTTTAATTTTTAATTAAAAAATTCAATTCTAGTTTTTGAAAAAGTATTAGTAAATATGTTATTATTTTAGAAAGAACATGTTAATTTTTTTTAATAAAAAATGGAAATTTTAAGTCGTTTATTTAATTTTTTTCTTGATTCTAGAAAAATTCTTCCTCAAAATCAAGTTTTCTTTCCCTGTATGCTTAGGGTAATGTTTTTTTTAAATTTTTTATTTATTTTTTTAAAAATATTTTTGAAATTTAAATAGTCGGTCTCCTATTTAAAGTTATGCCTCGTTGCATGAGCTCCATATACACCAAGCGAAACAATGACATTAAACATAATTTATGTTCGATGAATGATTATGGAAAAAAAAATTCTCAGAATCCGTTCAAAATTTACCGTCATATTTTCTTCATGTTCTCTACCTTTCGTCGCTCAGCTTTTGAATGTCGCACAGGTTGCCTAACTTACACGGACTTGTCGCGCCTGGCCTCATTTCGCTTAGGTGAGGTGAGGTGCCGTGTGCCTCGCCGTGCTATCAAGCCTAATACCGCTTGTTTATGAGCGGCTGGCAGCTTAGAGTAAGCGGCAACCATATTGGCGCCCGATAGGTTAGCTAAAATTAAATGGTTTTAAATGGCTTCTCTCCTAGTTACCTCAAGACCCGCATGGCTTAGTGACGGGAGGTTGACCACAAGGTGTACCTTCATATTTACTCCCGGATATTTACTGTATCCGCTGGAAATCCTTAGGAGGAAAGCACAAAGCTTTTTCCGTGGTTGGACGCCGTCAGTGGAAGCGCTTGTGCTGCCGAGAAGCTAATGTTTGAAGTTCAGGATCACGTCGCGTGAGACTTGATTCCTAAACAAATTGTTTTTTGCTTTCGTTGACCAGAGCGCAAAGTGGGGGATATCGAACGAGACAGTAAATACTTCTTGATAGCTCCCTAAGAGAAAATGAGTTGGTCTTATGAATATTTCAGCAATAAGATTCGTTTCCGCGAAATGGGGAAATAAGGTTTGTTTATTTACACTGCTAAAAATATGCCAGGTTTGGTCAGCGTAGTATTCCTAGCGGCTCTCTAGCTATTCCAAATGGACAGCAGGTGACATTCATTATAGATCAGTTCTATTTGCACGCCCGTATTAATCCTTTGCAGACCAAAGTATTTGGAGTGAAATTTAGCTTAAGAGAAATTGGAAGGATTTTTTTTTCACTAAAATACGCAATTTTAAGGTTTTTAAAATGCCTAAATTATAATAATTAAGGTTTCCAGAGGGGTGATATTTTTTAGATTGAGACAATACTGAACTGAAAAGATCCTCAAAGATATTTTTTTCTGTTGCCGAACGGCATCGCTGGGCGGTAAAGGGTTAATACAAGAGAGACTTGAACGCACGCAAACCAACCTCTAATACATTTTAAATGGGGCAGCGAGTGAATAGTCTCTTCTTAAAGCATAACACGTCATTTTGAAGAGTGTATATGATGAACTTACTCATATGTCGCCATCACTTATGCGATTTCTGTCGTAAACTTCATAACGTTTAAAAAAAACAAAAAACAAAACAAAAACAAAAAAAACGGGGTGAAATATACTAAAAGGTACAAAATGATTTCATTGAAACTTCACTGCAGAGTATTACGAAGCGCATGTATATGTTTAGTGCTATTTCGCTCGCAATGAACCGTCCGAACATCTGAGCAAAAAAGGTGAAATCTTTTGGCAATCTCGTCCAACTGTCCAACATTAATGCGTAAGTTTGTCCATTTGGACTGCGAAATGATCTATAAATCTCTCCGTGGGAATCTTTCGGACACGATGTTAACAAAAACACCTTAGGGGGCTCATTGTTGTGTCGGCGTGCGTTATTCGGTGATTTATCTCCTACGGCGAGAAAAAAAATTGGTTTCCTCGACGTTTTACCACAAAACTCAGCGGCTGCGTTCGACTTTTTCCAGGAATTCAGCTTTTGTCCAATATTTCTGGAAAACTCGTCAGTTAACACGCAAAATTTAGTGGTTGTTTTCTTCAATTAAAAAAATAAAACAAAAACAAAAAAAAAACGAAAAAAAACTACATTTTTTTTAATTCTGCGATTTTTTGTAAACTTTTACCGCACAAACTCGAGAATTTTGTTCGACATTTCGGGAGATCGGGCATTTTCCCTCGACTGACGCCAAAAATTTTATTAGTGTGTCAAGTATTGTAGCTGTATTACCGTTATCATCATTTTTTTAATATTTTTTATTTATATTTAGGCCTGATAATTTTTTTGTAACGTTTAAAATAAAATTGTAACAATGACAATTTTTAATGTTGCCTCTATTATCAAAGGGTGTATATATTTTTTTTTTGTGGGATGTTAGACTTGATTAGTAGAAAATTTAGCTGCAACCCTGGCCTGTTTGATAGCCCCTTGCCTAAATTGTCGACGGAGGCTATTGCAGCAACGGCCTAGTAAAGCACGTTTTATATACGTATCGCCCTTTTTTTGGGCAGAGCTAAAAACACGCTTCGTTTAACGGCCCTTTACTGCGACGTAAAAGCTAATGCGGGTATTTTGTTGGACAAATATGTCGCCCGTGTCCTTCATTTTTTCCCCCGACGCAGTTTTCGCGAGTTCGCGAGAATGGCCGTTTTCATATTCAGCTGTTCTTTCAGGTATGAAGACCAGACACTTCTCTGAACCACAAGGGATCTCCTTAAAAACACCAACAAACCTAGCCTAACCTTACTTACTCGCACTTAGCTTACTGAAATTCATATTAACTAACCTCAGATTAAATTCAAGTTAATTAAGCCATACATCAGCATTAGCCAGTTACGAACCACCGAGAATGGTGCTTTAATCGCGCGTTGGAAGCATTTTGGGTGCTCGTGGATTTAATCTCAGGTGTTGGCTGGGTGATTTTTTTTTCTGAAGTGTCCTTTACCTCGTAGGCGAATGCTGGGGTTCTCCTATTGGGCACATCCGAATTTCCTTCCCCATCGTTTTGTGCAGTGAGTTGTGGCGTTCTCCTGTTAAAGTATCCACTTGCGAGGGCAAGGTTTAGATAGAGGAAGGTTTGCTGTGCCAATAGTCCTCGAGGTGTACGGAACTACACAAAACCTACGCAGTAAAGACAAAACACGCGTTTTGGGGAATGCTATACCTGTTTTGGGTGTGAGACTAAAACGGGGTTAGCACGTATTTTGGTAATTTTATGACATAGACGTAAGTTCAGCCACATCCATGGAAAGAACTCGCCGAGACCTTTTGAATGATATGGCTGAACATAGGCCTATCTTTAAAAATAATCAAATTACTTACCCCCGTTTTAGTTTCACACACAGGTACAGCATTTCCAAAACGGGTGTTTTGTTTCCACTGTGTGCCGAATTTCTGACCTCAAACAATCTACAACTTATCTGAGACTCGAAATTGTCTCAAAAAAATAGTGTCTTATACAAACCCGCCCTAGTTTTTATTACCCACTACCTCTGCAAATCTCGTTGCAAAAGTAAAAAAAAAAGCCCCCGCGAGGAATAATTGGTGCGCGGTTAATGGTTAAGCTAACAAAGTAGGTTAAGCGAAAGCGAACCGCTAAAAAGTGCTTCCCCGCCGTCATGAAATAGAAACATCTCGCGGAAGTTTGCCGCAAGACAATCTTCCACAACTGTCGGAATTTTTAATGTTTTACGAACCCGCCCGCTCGGTTATGCATTGTTCGAACCGCAGCAAAAGTTTCGGGTTGCTTCGTACCAATGCCTTATTTTTTATTGCAAATGGCTCCAAGTTCATCTCATCCCGCGCTCCCGTACCCCGTTTCTCGGAAACACTGTTGCAGAAGGCGGTGTGCCTTTCGAATATGGTCCTTGTTCTCCAGTATCTCTTCTCATAACGATGTCTTTGACTTTAACAAGCACAACCGGCTTTTTGCGAATGCACATAGGCAAAGAAACGCACGGGGAATTGTGCGGGCTCCACGGCTTAGTCTAACTTTTAGGTGCCTTTGAAGAGGGTGTGACATAATAGGAGACTGGATCTCGGCCCTGCAGCAACTTGCGTGAAAGAAGGTCACCATTCATTTTACTCCAAAGATATTTTAGGTATCTTAGAGCTCATTTTTTTATTTATTGCTTATTTACACGCTTTTGAAAGTCGAGGCTATTTGTAAGACAAACGCGCGCTTTATGTTAAGAAATGACTATTCACACGCTGACTCATTTAAAATGTGTTAGGTTGGTTTCCGTGCGTTCAAGTCTCCCTTGTTTTAACCCACTACCGCCCAGCGATGCCGTTCGGAAACAGAAAAAATATTTTAGAGGATCGTTTCAGTTCAGTATTGTCACAATTTAAAAAATATCAGCCCTCTGGAAACCTGAAATTCAATAATGTAAGCATTTTTTCAAAAATTAAAAATGCGTATTTTAAAAGAAAAAATCCTTCCAATTTCTCTTAAGCTCACTCCAAATACTTTGGGCTTGTATGGGTTAACATAGGCGTGCGAATAGAACTGACCTTTTTTTAAGTAGGATATTACTGTTCAGGGTTAGCAAAACTGGCGTTATTGTACCAAAAATTCGAATGAAAGAGGGTCGCTCATCGAGAGTTGGATTACAACAGCTAACCTAACGGGATTACATCGATAGCGTATAGAAAAAGACGAGCATATGGAACTACATGCCATAGATGAAAGCGTACGTATTTAACAAGTGTGCTGCGGCAAAGGATAACACTCAGAATACATTAAACTGAATACACGCAGAATAAGCAGAGGGTTATTATCCACGAGGCGTGGCTGGCTGGACAAGCGTTGGCCATTATTCATTTCTCAAAGTGGGTCTTAATCCAGTGCTTTAACAAAAAGTAAACTCGGGAGTGTTGCTATGTCGACGCGAGAGTGGCGTTGTTTTTCTCCCCACGGGGACCAGGTCAGCGCAGCTTTTGAAATGCTTAACCCAAGCAAGTACTTTGCCCTCACGGAGATGTCAGTACACTCAATTTTTAAGTTTGGAGTTTCTATCTCTTGTGCTTTACCTAGTGTCACACCCCTGTTTTAGGTGTGGAGGTAAAACAGGGGAAGGAGCGTAATTTGGTTATTTCCAAAGATATTCCAATGAATAAACATATCAAAAGAGAGCTCTCGACGAAACCTTTTCATTGATATGGTTGTTGATAGGTTTATCTTCAAAACTAAATCGCTCTTCCTCTGTTTCACATTCATACCTAAAACAGGTGCGGGGCAATCTAAAATAGGCTTTAGACTGTGTTTCGTTGCTGAATAGAGTGTTGCACAAAGCACCTAACTTACCGTTGCCAAGACTCAGGTCACTTTTGATATAGTTTTGAAGGGAATTTAATTTCTATTCGCACGCCTATGTTAATACAAGGGAGGTTTGAACGCACGGAAACCAACGTACTACATTTCAAATGAAAAGTGACTTGAACGCACGGAAACCAACCTAATACGTTTTAAATGGGGCAGCGTGTGAATAGTCACTTCGTTCAGTTAATATGGGATCTCACGTTGAGATTTTTCTGTTCGACGGGTCCGAATGCATATGTCCCATCTGATATGCCCGGTCGGTTCTGCTTTTGTAATCTTTTGTACCCCGGATCAGCGCTATCTCGAAATTTGCTGGTCGAATATCAAAACTGTGGAGCACCAACTGAAACTAGAGGCAAATATTTAGGTTTACCTAGATGCCGTAATAAGGTAGATTCGATAAAATCTTTGATTGATCGAAATTCTATTAAGAAATTCCTATTGGGAGCAAACCCATTATACTTTCCTGGAAAAGGGAGTTCGTTCCCAGAAAAAGAGCCTTGCTTCCTGGAAAGAAGGAGCTTGTTCCTAGAAAAAGGAACATATCCCTGGTTCCTGGGAAAAAGGAATATATTGATCTCGTAAACTTTACCCAAAGTCTAGGCAGAACTTTTAATTAAAATATCCAAATATGTTGAAAGCCTTTATCTCTGAGTATAAATATTTGAAGAGCTCTCCTAATATTTGCTCCGGAGCAATTGCCAGAACAGCCCTACCGTATGCATTAGCCTAAAAAATTATGACATTTTATAACATTTTGGCATGAACCTATCATCGCTCCATCCCATACTCACATTTTACGTAGGATAAAAGTGCTCTTTCTCAAAGATTTAAATTATATCCTTATAGGTTGGAATGATAACTCTGAGACGCAAGTTAACATACGTAACCATTCAAAGGAATCGTTTAGTTTAGAGCGACAAGATGTTATTTGGACACATATATTTTAGGTCAAACGTCTTCTCAAAAAACATGTATTTATTTGACGAATTTTGAAGGATGTTCACCCATGACCGCATCTATAAGGAATCGCGAAATTTTCCTTGGAGAAATTTTCGGAATGCTATTTCACAATCCACCACTCTGTCAGAGCCCTTAAATTCAGTATTTAGCCTCTTTCCAAACGTTGAATCTTCTCAAATCCAGGAAATCCTCGTAACTGCTTCAAAGTCATGTTTCTCCTTCAACTATTTTCGTCGGTTGAGGGAGAAGATGTTCCGTCCTTAACATGGGGGTGACCTACTTACAATAAGCTAAATCATTAGAGAGAGAGCACGCAATCCGCGATGCAGAGCAAGGAATGTCGAGTTGACAGCTCCTTTGTTTGTGCTGCTGCCTACTCTGGAAAGATGTTACCGGTAAGAATGGAGGACACAACGCAACCCTTTCTGCTCCAAAGTTTCGAGTGGCTGGGTTTTGACAGCACGTCTCGAAAGTTTGGGCTCGCACTACCTGCCTTCGATAAATGTCAGGTGCAAGTCCTTTCGGATGCAATACTTATAACAGATGTGTCCGCTACTGCCATAATAACTGGAGGAAGATTGTCCATGAGGTCGTTGAAAAAACAATGGTCTCTGGGTAATCCTGATATGGTGATAGACTCGGTAACTGGACCTCCACCGAAGGAAATGAGGTTATGTTGGAAAGGACGGGGCGCATTCGATAGCGCCAAAAACCACAAGCGCCAACGCCGCAAGCGCCAGTCCGTAACCACCAAACGAGCAGAGTCGCAAACGCCAAAGTTCGTATAGGTTAGGTTAGGTCAAGTTAGGTTAAGTTTGGTTAGGCTAAGTTAGGTTAAGTTAGGTTAGGTAAGGTTAGTATTGAGGTTAAGACCTTTGGCGTTTGCGACTTTTCTCGTTTGGCGGTTACGGATTGGCGCTTGCGGCGTTGGCGCTTGTGATTTTTGGCGCTTATGACAGCTACCCGGAAAGGACAGTGTATTGTATATTTCTTATCGTTTTTTTTGTTGTTTTTTTCGGTAATTTTCAAGGCTGAAATGCGTTTTTATTAAAGATTATTTTCCCGGTTTTAGGTGCGAAATCTTATAGGTGCAATCTACCATGAGCAATATCTTACATAAATTCTTATCAGATATCGTCTCACCTCCAGAAATTTTATATTTGTGGTATTCCACTTGGGTTATATGCTGTACTGTTAGGAGTATTGACAGCTACTTATTATTTCTTATAAGAGCAATCGTTAGTGGTGGTATTTCTGAAAAGTGATTCACCAGAAATCTTCTAGGGATGAAAACTGAATTGCCGGCGTCGTTCATAAGGTAAAAACGACGTCTTTGGTTTAATCTCGAAGTCCGGGATCGAAGCCAATTTTCACAAGTTTGTTTTCCTTCAATAACTTTTCTGCGTTTGATTAAAAAAATCATTTCGTTCTCTAGCGTTATCTCGGCCGAGGGGTCCCCTTCAAACAATCTTCTGGCTGCGCTCCCCACAAAATCACTTCATAATTCGACAGCATCGAAGACAGATAAAAGCAACTGTATCCCTCCTCTCTCAAAATTCGGCATCGCCTCTTGTTCTTTCCGAACGTGGAACCGATAAATATTTAACGAATCGCGCCCCGCCGCAAAACAGGCTCGCTTTGGAGGGGGCCCTGAAAAACGTCCCACAAGAGACAAAAGGGAGGAGTTTATAGCTCTAAAAACGTCGACTTGGCTGAAAGTTCTTTTATGTCGCTTGCAATAAAGGGGAGGGACATTGCAAAACCCACCAAGGTAATGCTAAGGGTAGGGAAGGACAGGCAATCAGCCGTTTGATTCAGTTTACTCACTCCGGCGGAGGTTCGTCTCGAAAGAAAGGGCAAAAATAGTCTATAACTGGTTGAATTTGTCTCCCGATGTGAAAAAGCGTGTTCCCTTTTCTGCTCGCCCAAGTTTGTTTTGCCTCCTCGCGTTCGTTATTGGAACAGGGCGGCATTATTTCAAACAAACGGCATCCTAGGGAAATCCTTTTAATCTCCAAACCTTTTCACCAAGTTGTTTTTTTCATATCATTCAGATTGTTTTTCAGATTTTCAGGTAATTGGCACTTTTTGTTTACATTTTAGAAAACGGGGAGAAATGATTGCTGTTAAAGCGTAGAATTATAGAATCACCAAATTGTCAATCACCTAAAAGCAACTGCCCCCCCCCCGAAAAAAAAGAGAGGAGAAAAAAAATAACATTTTTTTCGTCTTATAAAAATAACGCAATCAAAAAAAAATTCAAAAAGCTTATTTCACGAATTTTGTCTATTATGAGTATACTTATTCGTGTAGAAATCAACTATTTATAGATGATACTCTTTATTCTTCTATCGCATAGAAATCAACTGTAGTTGATTTCTAAACTCTAAACCCACTTCCGCCCAGCCATGCCGTTCGAACACAGAAAAATTTATTTTAGAGGATCTTTCAGTTCATTATTGTCACAATTTAAAAAAATATCACCCCTCTGGAAACCTGGAATTCAATACTTTAGGAATTTTTTGAAGCTTAGAATTGCTTATTTTAGTGGAAAAATCCTTCCAATTTCTCTTAAGCTAAATTTCACTCCAAATACTCTGGGCTGTTATGGGTTAATTTTAAAAGTTATACATTTCTACTTCTCGTATTCAACCTTTTGATTGCTGTACCGAGCGAACTCAAAACTTGACCTGAGGTCGCTAAGCCTGATGCCGTTTTTTTTTTCGGCGGCAGCAGGTTTTGAGAAGTAAGCCGCTTCAGGCTTGGCCTCAGCGTAGCGAGGCAGGGAAGGAAGACGCTAAGGTCATATTTGTGCACCACCCTCGCTCCTAGCGGGCGTAGCGTGCTCGCCTCTAGCAATAACATTTGTAGCTATGTCGAGTGGTGAGGTGGCATAGCGTAGTTACAGTGAACCGAGACTAGCCTAAAATATTATTGTTACTTCTGAGGTCTGATGGCGTTTTGCACAGGCAAAACACCATTTCAGCCTAATGTAACCCAGCTGATTACTGCAAAGTCCCATGAGAGACAAAGTATCATGGAGTAGAAGCAGCGACGGAAGATAGCGAATATTCACCGGCTGTGGACTTTGAGCTAATCTATGCTGTAATTTACAAACGTAAAGAAAGGTTCATTCCGAATAGAGTGCAGAATAATAGTCATGAAGGATACATTGGGCATGAACATACGAATATCGACGAGTGTTCGTAAATGTACAGATACCCGTGCATTTCATGATTAGATACGATTGTCCATGATATTAAGGATACCGTGGGGCATTCGATAGCGCCAAAAACCATAAGCGCCAACGCCGCAAGCGCCAGTCCGTAACCGCCAAACGAGAAAAGTCGCAAACGCCAAAGTTCGTATAGGTTAGGTTAGGTCAAGTTAGGTTA
>Ga0058701_10006066_pt1 | contig 10129 bp, 5 predicted proteins | sample AgamicOrMae_FD_97039 | JGI IMG/M metagenome (GOLD analysis project Ga0058701, IMG submission 97039) | Agave microbial communities from Guanajuato, Mexico - Or.Ma.e | ecosystem: Host-associated > Plants > Phyllosphere > Phylloplane/Leaf | place: Guanajuato, Mexico | collected 2012-06-04 | reverse complement strand
CGTAACCGCCAAACGAGAAAAGTCGAAAACGCCAAAGGTCTTAACCGCAATACTAACCTTACCTAACCTAACCTTACTTAACCTAACCCAACTTAGCCTAAGCTAACCTAACCTATACGAACTTCGGCGTTTGCGACTTTTCTCGTTTGTTGGTTACGGACTGGCGCTTGCGGCGTTGGCGCTTGAGGTTTTTGGCGCTATCGAATGCCCCTCATATCTTTAACACGGCTGTAAGACATGTTGCTTACTCAGGTTATGGACGGAACGGGTAGGCAACAGGCCTTACATCCATGCAGGGATGTTGCCTACAAACGATCACTTCTCTGAAGGACTCACAAGCGACCCAAATTCTTCGATTACTGGTAGTATTTTTTTAAAACACGGTTCCAAGGTGCATTAAGAGAGCGAGTACGAGAGTATTATCACTAACATTAGCAAAATGTATAAATAGAAGTCTCTTGGAAATTGGATCAATGAATAAGGTTTGCTCCCGAAACAAACCAGCCCAACGGAAAGTAGGTCAAAAGGAGAATCAATCAAAACGTGGAAACCTTTAGGTAACCATCTCTTTCCCTCATCTTTTCATAATTAGGGCATCTCTCTTGGACAAACACGCCGCTCGATCGTCCCTCCCTCTCTCTTTTCCAGAAAACTGAATTAGTCACACTTGATGGGGCGCGTATTCGTAGACGTAGCTTGAGTTAGAGCTTGAGATGAAGGTAGCTTTGCTTTGTCCTGCTTCTGGGAACACTTGTCGATCGTTTCAAGCTCCAATAAATCCAAAAAGTTGTCCTACGAAAAAATTCTACCTAAAGGAACCTGAAATCACCTCACGTAAGGATCGCGCACTCTATTAACCCACTACCGCCCAGCGATGTTCGGAAACAGAAAAAAATTATTTCAGAAGATCTTTTCAATTCAGTATTGTCACAATTTGAAAAATATCACCCATCTAGAAACCTAATATTTAATTATTTAAGCATTTGCCGAAGCCTAAAATTGCGTATTTTAATGGAGAAAATCTTTTTAATTTCTCTTAAACTGAATTTCACTCCAAATACTTGGGCTGTTATGGGTTAACCCGTTATCTTCAATTCACCTAAACATAGAGGAGATTCAGGCGCGGTGGCTGCCGAATGGAACAGTAAGTAAGGCGAAGTAAGGGAAATGTTTACTGTAGAAAAAACCCAAACGAGATAGATGATCTAGATTTGATGGTTGCATCTAACTGCAACCTTATTTTAGGTAAAATGGACAAATAAAGATCAATCAATCTCCTCTTTTCCCTTGTGATCAAAATTGCTTCGTCAAGCCGAGCATAGCAAAACACAGGGCATCCAACTTTATCTAACTTATCGTTCGTAACTAACAAGTAAGCATCTTGCCACATATACTCTGGTTGGATTAAGGAGCTTGTATAACTCCGTTAAAACTCGGCTTTCTTCACGGCGAAGGGCTTGGTGACCTTGACGTAAGGTTAACTTCGGGTAGGGTTGATAGCAAAAGGGTTAAGGTATGTCCTTCCGGAATCGCTAGCTGTCGAAAGGTAGAAAAAAAGGTGGAAGACGCAACTGTCACAGTTCGACCTGCTTGTCGACGTGTCCTGAAGAATAAGAGAGCTGTCCTTTGAAAAGCAGGCGCGCCTGAATCGCGTTATCTCCTCTGTATGGAAATTTTCTCCTTCATCTCTTCCGAGAAAAAGTGGAGATAAATTGAGTGTCAGAAGGTTTCGATCATGCTTGAAAAATTGGCGATCTTCTTCCCATTTTTCACGCGGCGTCTCTGTACGAATATTTTGACATGTTTTATAGAATTACTAGTTCCTGTCCGAGGACAACACTCCGCCCGCACCTCGTGGCAATGAACCTAAATATAAAAGGACTTTTTTTGCATAAGCCATTACTGGAGTCACTACGAACAAGCTCAGACAAAAAAAAAAACATCTTTTTTCTTTTAAAAAAATAATAATTTCATAGTAAAGGAGTACCTAACCCAACCTGACCCAACCTAACGTAACCTAATCAGCGAGACGACGAATAATTAAAAACCCTTTATTCAAGGTTTATAAAATGTACTACTGCTGTGCTATGCAATTATTTTTTTTAAAGGAAAAAATTTTTTTTTGGCCAGAGCTTGTTTGTAGTGACTTTAGTATTTGTCTATGCCAAAAAAATAATTAAAAAAAAGAAATTACTTCTAGTGATGAATTTTAACGAACTTCAGACCATGGAATTCAATTTATGGTATTTTTAAGAGAGCGCCTAAGTGGTGGGCGGTCCTAAGGTGGCGCTGAAAGCACCCAGCAGACTTCTTTCAGGTGCCTTTCAGGCGCCTGAAAAGTTGCCCAGGCGTACGCTAGCTCCTGAAATGTACGACGTATCTTTAGAAAGTGTGCGAATTTTTCCCTCCATCTCAGGAAGTAAAGAAGTAGGGTTTCGCTCCCTCATAAATCATTGCATATGTGTATGTTCCGTGTTTGTACATGAAAATAGAGCTTTCAGTCGGCGTGGGTAACACTGCGATCACTTTCTGTGGCGACTATTTTTCAAATCCTTTGTCTGGAGGCTATTGAAAGGAAGCCTTATATGTTAGCGCGATAGCAGTAAGCACCTAGCTCAATCTAACCTAAGCGTTTGTATGTAGTTAATTCTAAAATAAAAGGGTGAACCACAGGACTTTTATCTATGAATCTTGATGTGAGAAAAAAAGAAAGAAAAAAAAACGCTTAAAATGGAAAGGCGCATCATTGATGAAACATTTACTCTAAGTTAATGGCAATTTTTTTGAACCGATTCTCGATATCATTGATAATATATTGACTGTAAATTAATGGAGAATTTCTTTGACCCGATTCTCGATATCGTTGATTAAACATTGACTCTAAATTAATGGCCAATTTCTTTGACCCGATTCTCGATATCATTGATTAAATATTGGCTCTAAATTCATAGCAAATTGGTGTAGTAATTACTGTTGAGAATTAATATTGTAGATAAAAAAGTACAGTGACACTAAGTTTACGCAAGCGTAAGAACTCGCAATCCGTCTATCAAAAAAGATGCTTATTATAACTAGTATGATTACATTTACGATTTTAATACTTTTTAGCCTGTATAATGTTAGTGCTGACTTTATTTTTTACAAAATCTAATGGTGAAATGAACGAGATCGGAAACAATATCATCTGTATGTCAGTGTTGGCACTGAAATAACCACTATTGTTCGGGAGATTTACATTCAGAATTACCGAAGTAAGATTCTTATTTTCACTGAATGTGAGTCCAAAGTCCATCCATTCTTTAAGCTGTATTATTTGAAGGTACGTTATCGAGCCTAAATACCCATCAAACCTTCTTATCTAACCTAATCTGACAGAGGCTAACAAGACCAGTTCATAAAATTATCTTGCAAATGTATTGGATTATTCCGTGCGGATAGCTCGATTCATTTTGGATCGCCTCTTCGAGTTTTGGAGCGATTTCCCTTCGGAAATATTTTTTTGGGGAACGATGACCAATGGAAATTTTCGTTTTGGGAAAAAATCACTATACGGAATATTTTCTTTTGGGGAAACTTGACCACCAGTGCGATTCATCAGGGTGTCTCAGTTCAATGTGTCAAGGGGCGAGATCCGGAAGCCCAAATGCGGCATGTAGAAACATTTCCGCGTTAGCAAAAGGTTACGAAATGCTGATACGTTCGCTGTGGCAGCGACTGATCCCAACTCATGTCCAATTGAGATTTGCTGTAACAAGGTCTTCTAGATACTCACATGGGGGACGAGGGGTGGAAACAGGATGTGATAGCAAGTTGTCGCTATCTCTCTCTGTTAAGCCAGAGGACCTAACCCACTATATCTCGTAGTTAGAGCGAACTGAACGCAACCCATGATGAATGGTGTAGATGCTCCCCCTCCTTCCCCCTCCCCAAAGGCACCGGGAAGGTCGCAGCTTATCAAGTCGAGCTCTTTCCGGAATAATCTTATGGTGTACTTTCTAATTTCCGTTACCTCATTTCCGGTACGGTACCTTTTGGAGAGCGGAAACTTCAAATACTTTCTATGGAAATTGCAAGGCGATTTCACAGATCTTTCGGAGATATCTGTCTCTGACGAAGTGCATAGGCAGGGCCACCAACCTTCGAATCTTAAATTCAGATGCAGAACAAGTCAAATCACTTATATGAAAAAAAAGTTAGTCCAATCATGCACTGAATTTAAGCAATCGTTTTTAATTTCCATAAGAACAAGGTAACTGAAATTCAGTGAATATTTGGACTGGAATTATCCCGGTCATTAGAATCTAGTGAGAGGTAGGGCATTGGCTAAAACGGCCAAACGACCATTTCTTTTGTCTATATTTAAAAAACCGACTAGGTTTTTTATTTTTTTATTTTTTTTAGCGCGAAAATATATGTCAGCAGTCAGTAACACGCGTGTTCATGTGTTCAAAATTATCTATATCTAAATATTTGAAATGCCTTCCTATTTCATGTTCGTTTGATGGTAGTATGAAAAGACTGAAAATGTTCTCAATGACAGAAGAATTAATTTGTTTCTGGTCAAAAAAATCTTTAGTAAATATGGAAGAAAACTAGTGATGATAATTGTCATTTCTTGTACTAGCAAAAATACTTAGTCAGTTTTCGAACTGACAAGGTGAACTGGCCGGTGTTTGCAACGCATTGATTTGCCATTCGTGAACATTGTGTTTACTACAAATTGGAAGCAATAGCAACTATACGCCGATTTTATGGGCCTCAGCGATATCTCTTCGACCCATTCAAATTCCGCAAAAAAATAATTTCACGCAATACGGCAGGTATGTTTTCCCCAAACGTAGACTCACGTTGCGCGATTGTCGGAAACTCGGTGTTTATGAGTTCAGTGACTTTGCGTCAGCAACCGTATTCGCGGGTCATGAGGATAAGAGTGAGCGATCCCACCCTTTTCTGCCTTATCATTTAATTTAATTTTTTCAATTTTATCGGACTTGATTTTGTACTTACTTTGCGTTTTCTGATAAGATTTCAATTTCGAAAAAATTGAAGTTCCTTTTTTTTGTTTTAAAAAAATGATTTTAGGTAGCAATAGGCCTATCTAGTCGGAGGAGAAATTTCACTCTAATGGAGTGAAATTGACCCATCGCAATATTGAGATTAACCTAGTTATTGTGGTTGGACCCGATAGACGCCCCCTTTGGCCCGTTCCCCGTGTGTAGCTCTCCCCTCGGTTGTAGAAGTCTGTTACAGATATTCAAGGTTAAGTAGTCGATGGATATAAGCTTCCCTATGGGGCTTCTGCGCTTGCCTGTGTCTTACTTCGCAAGCTCAACGAGACCAAAAGAGACGGAAGGCCAAACTCGTTTATGAAACGTCTTTAGGCCGACACTTCTTTAAAAACGTATTCCCGCCATAAGAGTTGACTCTCTCACTTCTGCGATAGGCGTGAATTCAACTTATTTACCTTATAAAACTCATTAACTTTCTTTTTGGGCTTGAAGGAATGTAGAATTCGTACTGATATCTTATGTAACGCAAAATAAGTTTTATTAAATATCGATCTTACATTCCAGACTTACTTCATGAAAAACTGATTTTGTACTAGCAGTCCAAAAGGTATCGTCCGGTTCTGGAAGTGCAGGAAGGCTCCGCCTTATGGGGAAATACATACGCCACCGTCTTGTAGCACGACCAGACCTGGACAATACCTTTTTGGACTGCTAGTACATATCCTTTTTTTTCGGGGCAAGTTATTGATTTCGACATTCTAACGTAAATTCGAACGATTTCAATCAGAATCAGATAATTAGTTTGTAAAGGAAACTATGAAGGATTGCAGAAAGTTTCTCGTTAATGTTTTATGTATTATAAAATTTTAGCTTCGAAGGTTTCTCTTTATTGCTAAATCTTGCAGTAGAATCTATTTGGCTTTGGAAGATTTTGGAGATCAAAAAGGTGGCATAAAGTTTAGAAATGCCTTCAGGCGAAAGCTCAATGTGATTGAAGTAACGTACGGTACAGTTTGGGTAGCGTTATCAGGGTGGGGAGCGACCATTGTTGATCTTGACTGTACTAACCATGGCAGGATTATCAGGCAGCTTTCGGATTTCTGAAGTCCGAAACTTCCAAACTAGCGTATCAAGTCACAAAACGCCGAGTTTATTTGCAGAGCAAATTGGCTGCTAGTTTGCAAACTTGAAGTGACGGGTCATAAGTCAATAATTTTCGCAATGTCTGCAGAATCAGCAACGTGGTCAGTAAATAAAAAGTTTTCTATGTTACTGTAGGCAAGAAATGCATTCGCAGCTCTCCTCTCCTTTCGAAGCTATCTTATTCGTCTTTTATTTCCACTGGTGGTTTATTGGCTATCAGAGTTGCTGATTAAACTAAGTAGCTAGATGATTTCCCATCTATTGAGTTTAGCAAATCTTTGGCTTGTTTTTGACTTATAGCAACTTGCTTTAATTGCACGCCAATTGGCCAATTAAGGTTTGGTAATGCATTCTGATTATTATAAGCTTTCAGAAAAATATCAAGAGACTGACAAAAAGTAGGTCAAATCGTTTTATAACAAACCAGAAAGGCCTTGGGCATTAACCTGATTAGTAATCCGAGATTTGTCCACGCCACCAATCTATGATCAATCCGAGGCGAAAGCTCTTGCCTGCTCTCTAAATCAGGTCGTGTCCCGAAATCGCTTTTAGAGAGCCATTGGGCTGAAACCTTTAAGTCATTGTCTGCTCTCGCAACTCACATGCTGGTGCAAATAGGCAGCACGCTTATTGGTCACGTGGGATTTCATGAAGACAACTTACGCGCACAGATACTACGATGCTTACAGCAGTAATTAAAGTATAAAGGCCCTCTTTTGCTAATAAGTTAATTTGAAAAATCATCTTCTCAGTGGATGGGACTTCATGAGCAATTTACTTCGGATTTAGTTAAAATCTAAATTAAGTTTTAATCGTTAATAGCACATTTTCATACCTTTATTTCAGCGAATTGTATGCTTGATTCAAGCATATTTATTCTTTGCGTAACACAAATAATACTCGAATCAAGCATATTTGCTGTATTCCGAGCATATGTTCATTGTGATTTGTACACATAACGAAAAATAACTTCTTTTGTTTCTGGCAAAATTGTCGAGATATTCGTATATCAGGTTGAATCGGCGACCGCGTTAAACAGATGTAGGTTATATTAAAAAATGACGATGAAAGAGTTATTCGAAGGCTCCAGAACAAGGAGCTTCGAACTTCGAAACTTTCGAATTTGACTTACATCAGAAACTATCTTGAGACTCCAAGAAGCTACATGGAGATAGCGAAACCAATGGGGTTATATCCCTTTAAGGGTTTATGTAGCGCACAGGTCAACTCGCATTCTGGGTCGGCGATCGATAAAGTTGCGTTTATTTATGATGCGGACGCGAACGTCTTCCATAGGACATTTCGTATGCGATTCAAGACGCGGTGACATGAAAAACTGCTGTATATGGCTGTCTCTGTTTTCTCAATTGTTTTTTTCGCATTTTTCCCCCAATGCCGCTTTAATCCGACCTTGGGCACTGGTCATCGCATTGAGCTGCTGATTTTATCGCTGGTATTGAAACAAAACATGATAAGCCCTTTAAGTGGCTGGTAATTTTTTTATTTATTTGAAACGAAGTTGAAGCTCAAAAATCATTTCCCAGCTAAAGTTTTCAAGGAAAAAAGCCTTGTTAATAGATAAAGCTATACACAGGATACCTCTAGGGGTGATGAACTCATGATATCCGGTGTCAAAGGCCTTCCCATCCGGTTGATATCGTTAATATCCGGCTGTTAGATTCGATCGATACATGGTTATTATAAGCGATTTTTCAAGTTTATTGCTCTTTGACCATAGTCCACGGGTATCTGACTAATATCCAGGTGTAACTAGCAGATATTTTTGATATTCTTCTAAAATATGTCTGATACTTAATTTAAATCTGGCAAATTTTCTCTTAATTAACCTCTGATATCCGGCGGATATCCTCGATATCCTGATATGCGGTGTACAGATTTCCAGCAAGACTTTACCTCTTGGGACACCTCTGAATCTACCAAAACCATGTAATCTCCAGTCTAAGAAAAAAGACAATTTTGTGACAGTGTTTCTAAATTGGAGCTGGTATACGAATACTGTTCGTTTTTTTTAGGGGTATTGGCAAAGACCACAGATATTTTTGTGCTCGTGTTGGCCGAACGAAGCCCTGAGCTTTCTTGTATCCGTAGCAGGGGCTGGTCTATCAGTGTTGGAAAAATGTCGAAATGTACGGTGAACAACCCCAAGATATTTCAGACCCGTCGACGGTTCTTATTCTGCCGAGCTTGAAAAAAAAGTAGGCGTTTAAGGAGGACTTACGTTTGCCTGCCTCTGAAAAATTCGCTCTCCCGTCTTGTGATAAGAAGTGACAGACGGGTTTACATGCAAAAATAGATTCAGCTGTTGGGCGTTGAAGACTGATTTATTTTTTGCCTGTTGCAGGTTGCTTTATCGACTGTTAGATTCACCTTTAATATACTTCAAGTCCGTCACTCTTCCACTAAGCCCAGGTGAGTTCCTTGCTGCGTAGAAACGTCTCCAACAGCGGCGATCCAAAGTCAAGTTGCACAAGGTCTTTTTGTATATAGAAATTTATGTTGGCAACACCTTGGAAATGACCTGACCGAGCGCGTGTTTCTCCCTATTTAAATGCATTAGTATTACCAACTCATTAATTTCGGAAAAATGAAAGTCGCTAAAATTCTGTTTTAGGTATTCCCTCACCTGTTCGGGGCGAAGGTGAAAAGGGGGGACAGCGTGATTTGGTTATTTTATAAGATAAACCTATCAACAAACATATCAATGTCTCGTCGAGAGCTCTTAATTGATATGGTTGGTTATCGTTGGTTATTCATATCTTTAACCCACTACCGCCCAGCGATGCCGTTCGGAAACAGAAAAAAATATTTCAGAGGATCTTTTCAGCTCAGTATTGTCACAATTTAAAAAATATCATCACTCTGAAAACCTGAAATTTAATAATTTAGGCATTTTCCAAATCTTAAAACTGCGCATTTTTATGGAAAAAATATTTCAATTTCTCTTAAGCTAAATTTCACTCCAAATACTTTGGGCTTTTATGGGTTAAAAATAACCGAAGTATGCTCTTTCCCTGTTTAACCCTCAAACCTAAAACATGGGCTAGTTTTCCTGTCTAGATTCGAATGCGACACGACTTATATCTTAACTCCACAACTATCTCAGTTTCAAATAACACTGCGATTTCGGTTTAAAATAATACTGTTATCGATTCGCAAGAAGTTGAACTATCGAAGATGCTGCTTCGGTCTTTTGAAGAGCACCCTACTAAACTGTATCTGCAGCTGCTTCGGTGTCTAATCACGGCCTCGGAGTTGTGGTCTTAAGGTCACTAAGCTAATGACTTTTCGATGCCGAGCGCTAAGTTTCGTCGATAAAGCAAAGTGAACCACTCAGCAGGCCCGTAACGGCGCCGTATTCGCAACTACCCTAAATGCAGTGTTGCCAGATTCCGCGATTCTGTTACGTTCACTTTAAACCTATAAAGATAGCCTGGTTAACCTCATTTTTTGGACTGCTCAGATCAATAGCGATAAGTCATCTCATGTGATTGGGGAGTTATCCGCCGTTAAATGAATGAAAGAGGTCAGTTCTATTCGCACTTTCTTGTTAATAATTAAACGCACGCAACCTTATACATTTGAAATTGGGCAGCGTGTGAATTGTCACTTCGCATAAAAGAATAATAAGAAAAAAACACTTACTTCTCTATGTACCTTCATATGAAAATCTCCTTCATTTTTTATCCCAGATGATTCGCAAGTCTAGGTAAATCGCAGTTAAGTAATTTGCAAACGTAACAAGTCAGGCCAATCCAAGTATTTTGCAAATCTAGACTAGCTACATTTGCACGCTAAAAAATGTAGCCGTTAAAATTACATTTGGCGTGAAAATTCACACTTTATTACAGTAGAAATCGTATATAACGAGACCGGTTATAACGAGCAACCGGATATAACGAGTAGATTTGGTGCTGAAGTCCGGTCTCGTAGATGCACGTATATGTTTAAAGCGATAT
>Ga0058701_10006065_pt1 | contig 10130 bp, 8 predicted proteins | sample AgamicOrMae_FD_97039 | JGI IMG/M metagenome (GOLD analysis project Ga0058701, IMG submission 97039) | Agave microbial communities from Guanajuato, Mexico - Or.Ma.e | ecosystem: Host-associated > Plants > Phyllosphere > Phylloplane/Leaf | place: Guanajuato, Mexico | collected 2012-06-04 | reverse complement strand
TTTCCTCCTTCAGAGTCAACCTCTTTTTCAGAAGTTTTTCTCCGGCGAAAACTCCGGGGAGTTCTCTGCTGAACACCGCGTTACGTAAGCCGTTGTGCCGTGTCAGTGGAGGCGCATTATAGGCAAATATTTTGGGCTGGCAAGGGGGTAATTCAAAGAAACTTATCAACCGCTCACTTTCCAGGCAAACCGTCGCAGAAATTACCAATCCGGCCCGTTTCAGAAACAAAAAACGGGCATTACGCCCGTTTTTAACAGAGACAACCTTACTGATGTGCCGTAATGACGTCGTCTTTGACATCCATTTCTATCACTTTTCCCGGAACCAGTTGCCCGGAAAGGATCTGCTGTGCCAGCGGATTCTCTATCTGTTGCTGGATAGCGCGTTTCAGTGGACGCGCACCGTACACCGGATCATAACCGTTCTCACCCAGCAGCTTGATCGCGGCATCAGAGATATGCAGCTGATAACCGCGATCCTCCAGACGTTTGTACAACCGTTGCAGCTGAATCTGTGCGATAGAGGCAATGTGTTTTTCACCCAGAGGATGGAACACCACCACCTCATCAATACGGTTAACAAATTCAGGACGGAAGTGCTGTCCTACCACACCCATGACAACCCCCTTCATTTCGGCGTAGTTCAGATTGCCGAAACGTTCCTGAATCAGATCGGAGCCCAGGTTCGAGGTCATGATTACCACCGTGTTGCGGAAATCAACGGTGCGACCTTGCCCATCCGTTAACCGGCCATCATCCAGCACCTGCAGCAGGATATTGAAGACATCGGGATGCGCCTTCTCTATCTCATCCAGCAGAATCACCGAATACGGACGACGGCGAACCGCCTCGGTCAGATAGCCGCCCTCTTCATAGCCAACGTAGCCCGGAGGTGCCCCCACCAGCCGCGATACCGAGTGTTTCTCCATAAATTCAGACATGTCGATACGGACCATCGCATCGTCACTGTCAAACAGGAAGTTAGCCAGCGATTTACACAACTCGGTTTTACCCACACCCGTTGGGACGAGGAACAGGAATGACCCAACAGGACGGTTTGGATCGGCCAGACCCGCACGGCTACGACGAATGGCATTGGACACCGCCTCGACGGCTTCATCCTGTCCGATAACGCGCGAGTGAAGCTCCTGTTCCATTCGCAGCAGTTTGTCTCGCTCCCCTTCCATCATGCGGGCAACCGGAATACTGGTCCAGCGCGCCAGCACATCGGCAATTTCCACATCTGTCACGCGATTGCGCAGCAGCTTCATGGTTTTGCCTTCAGACTGGGTGGCAGATGCCAGTTGTTTTTCCAGCGCCGGGATTTTGCCGTACTGCAGCTCAGACATCTGCGCCAAATCACCAGAGCGACGCGCCTGCTCAAGCTGGAGGCGTGCCTGTTCCAGCTCCGCTTTAATATTCTGCGTACCGGTTAATGAGGCTTTTTCCGCTTTCCACTCTTCTTCCAGCTCAGCATATTCACGCTCTTTCTGATTCAGCTCCGCTTCGAGCATCTCCAGACGTTTCACGCTGGCATCATCAGACTCTTTCTTCAGCGCCTGCTGTTCCAGTTTCAACTGAATAATGCGCCGCTCCAGTCGATCCAGTGCCTCTGGTTTGGAGTCAATCTGCATACGAATGCTGGATGCCGCTTCATCGATCAGGTCAATCGCCTTATCGGGTAACTGACGATCGGCGATATAGCGGTGAGAAAGCGTGGCCGCCGCAACGATAGCCGGGTCAGTAATCTGTACATGATGGTGCAACTCATAGCGCTCTTTTAACCCGCGCAAAATGGCGATGGTATCTTCAACGCTTGGCTCTGCGACAAACACTTTCTGGAAACGACGCTCCAGTGCCGCATCCTTCTCGATATACTGGCGATATTCATCCAGCGTGGTGGCACCGACGCAGTGCAGCTCACCACGTGCCAGTGCCGGCTTCAGCATATTACCGGCATCCATTGCGCCGTCCGCTTTGCCTGCGCCCACCATGGTATGTAACTCATCGATAAACAGGATGACGTTGCCTTCCTGTTTGGCCAGGTCGCTGAGTACGCCTTTCAGACGCTCCTCGAATTCACCCCGGTATTTTGCCCCCGCCACCAGCGCGCCCATATCCAGCGCCAGTACACGGCGACCTTTCAGCCCTTCCGGCACTTCGCCATTGATAATGCGTTGGGCCAGCCCTTCAACGATGGCGGTCTTACCTACGCCGGGCTCACCGATTAACACAGGGTTATTTTTAGTACGGCGCTGCAATACCTGGATGGTACGGCGAATTTCCTCATCACGACCAATCACCGGATCCAGCTTGCCTTTCTCGGCACGCTCAGTGAGATCGATTGTGTATTTCTTTAACGCCTGACGCTGATCTTCAGCACCCTGATCGTTCACGTTGTCACCTCCACGAAGTTGTTCTATCGCTTTGGTGAGCTTGTCGTTAGTGGCACCCGCAGACTTCAGAATGTCTGCCAGCGAGCCACGTGAATCCAGGGCTGCCAAAACAAATAATTCAGATGAGATAAAGTTGTCATTGCGCTTCTGTGCCAGCTTGTCGCACAGATTAAGCACTCTGATCAGGTCGGCAGAAGGTTGCACGTCGCCGTCGCTGCCTTCCACCTGGGGCAGACGATCGATAGCCTGGTCAATCTGCGTACGCAGAGAGGCCACGTCTATGCCGGTAGAGGACAACAGCGGAGCGACCGATCCCCCTTCCTGTTTGAGCAGTGCGCTCATCAGATGCAAAGGTTCGATAAACTGGTTGTCGTGTCCCAATGCCAGAGACTGCGCGTCGGAGAGAGCAAGTTGAAATTTATTAGTAAGACGATCCAGACGCATAATTCCTCCCATTACAGGTCAAATGCTACTAGAGATTAAAATGAGGTCATCCCTCAAGTTTTCAAGGATAATGACCTGAGATGTGAGTAAAAAATGCACTACCTAGATCGTCTTATGGCGTAAGACTATAACAGCCAAATTAAAGTTGCCATACGCCCGGTGATCCCGTCCCGGTGGTAGGAGAAGAAATTGTCGGGTTCACTGACGGTGCAGCGTGAATCTGCACTGACAGACTGGCCCCCTGCGGCCTGCAGGCGTTGTCGGGCCAGATGCCAGATATCGGCAAAAAATTTATCTCCGACGGGGCGGAATGCATCCGCCGCACGCGGATCAATGTCCATGAATGCACGACGAACCTCCGCGCCGACTTCAAAAGCATCAGGACCGATCGCCGGCCCCAGCCAGGCATGGATTCTGTCGGGCGGCGCCTGAAACTGCGCCAGCGTATTTTCCAGCACGCCGCCACAAAGCCCACGCCATCCGGCATGTGCAGCGGCCACTTCACGCCCATCGTCAGAACAAAATAGCACGGGCAGGCAGTCAGCGGTCATCACAGCACAAACTACGCCCGGCTCACGCGTTATGCAGGCATCGGCTTGCCGCGGCTGAGGATCCATACGGGCAGAGAGATGTTCAACGTCAGTTGAATGCACCTGATTCAGCCATTGCGGCATCGCGGGCAACGCCGCAAGCGAGACAAGTCGCTCACGGTTAGCACGAACATGTTCTGCTTTATCACCGACATGGCCCCCGAGATTCAGCGAGCACCAGTTTCCCTCACTGACGCCACCGTGGCGTAATGTCGAGACAGCTCGCACCTGCGCTGGCGCAGGCCATTGTGGGATAATCAGACTCATAACCAGTCCAGTTGATCCTTGAACATCTCTGTGTCGGCTTTCAGCGCGTCAATCAGATCGATCATATCCTGCGGAATGGCCGCATGAAACTCCATCTCAATACCCGAGATGGGATGATAAAGACGGAGCATCGTGGCGTGCAGTGCCTGACGATCAAAACCGCGTAAGGTCGCGATAAATTCTTCAGACGCGCCTTTTGGCGGACGCGGCCGGCCACCGTAGAGCGGATCGCCCACCAGCGGATGATTAATATGCGACATATGCACGCGAATCTGGTGCGTACGGCCGGTTTCCAGTCGCAGACGAAGCCGCGTATGGGCGCGGAAATGCTCCATAATGCGATAATGGGTCACAGCGGGTTTACCCATTGGATGCACGGACATATGCGTACGTTTCGTCGAGTGACGGCTAATCGGTTCATCCACCGTTCCCCCCGCCGTCATGGTGCCAATGGCCACCGCCTCATATTCACGCGTAATTTCACGACGCTGCAGGGCATCAACTAAATGCGTCTGCGCCGGTACGGTCTTCGCCACCACCATCAAACCGGTGGTGTCTTTATCCAGACGATGGACAATCCCCGCACGCGGAACGTCCACAATGGCGGGATAGTGATGCAGTAGTGCATTCAGTACCGTACCGTCGGGATTTCCCGCCCCAGGATGAACAACCAGGTCACGTGGTTTATTGATGACGATAATATCTTCGTCTTCGTATACGATATCCAGCGGGATGTCCTGGGGTTCCCAGCGCTGCTCCTCTTCGATCTCTGCATCAATCGTGACGCGCTCGCCGCCAAGCACTTTCTCTTTCGGCTTATCAATGACAGTGCCGTTAACACTGACGCGCTGGTTGAGAATCCACTCTTTTATGCGGGAACGTGAATAATCAGGGAACAATTCCGCCAAAGTCTGATCTAAACGTTGTCCGAGTTGTGACTCGGATACCGTTGCGGTGAGTTGAACTTGTTGTGCCATATACAGCTTCTTCGTTAACGTTGGGTTTTACGGCGATGCCGTTTAATATAATGTGCTATCGTACCTGGTCATTACCGGGAGCTATACGGACAGCTTCCGCCATAACATTTTGAGGATAATCACTTCGTCATGACGCGTATGAAATATCTGGTGGCTGCAGCCACACTGAGCCTGGCACTTGTTGGTTGTTCCGGCTCAAATGACGCGGTACCGGACAACCCGCCTTCTGAAATCTATGCTACAGCGCAACAAAAGCTGCAGGACGGTAACTTTAAAGCGGCGATTAAGCAACTGGAAGCGCTGGATAATCGTTACCCGTTCGGTCCCTATTCGCAGCAGGTTCAGTTGGATTTGATCTACGCGTACTATAAAAATGCCGATCTGCCCATGGCGCAGGCGGCGATCAGTCGCTTTATGCGTTTGAATCCTACGCACCCTAATATCGATTACGTCATCTATATGAAAGGTCTGACGGATATGGCGCTGGACGATTCAGCATTGCAGGGCTTTTTTGGCATTGACCGTTCGGACCGTGATCCTACGCATGCGCGCGATGCTTTCCGCGACTTTGCACAGCTGCTGCGCAGTTACCCGAACAGCCAGTATGCCGCTGATGCTTACAAGCGTCAGGTCTTCCTGAAAGATCGTCTGGCTAAATATGAACTCTCGGTGGCGCAATTCTATACCAAGCGCGGGGCTTATGTCGCGGTCGTTAACCGTGTTGAAGGCATGATGCGCGATTATCCTGATACGCAGGCGACCCACGACGCGCTTCCGCTGATGGAAAATGCCTACCGTCAACTGCAGTTGAATGCAGAGGCCGATAAAGTGGCAAAAATTATCGCCGCCAATAACGGTTAATCAGCCTTCCTTTCCCGAAACAAAAAAAAGCAGCCCTGAGGCTGCTTTTTTTTTGCGCACAGAACAGGCAATATTGACACGTTGCCGCTGAGCTAACCTATCAACAATGCCTTGTTAATGCCCTGGCTTCAAGCCTTTTCGACCACATTCTCGCCCTTTCTCACAATTTGCCCTGGTTGACAAAAAGTGACATTTTTTTGTGATCAAAATCACACAAATACAGAATTATCGCGCTATGCTGGATCTATTCCGACGGCAATCACAGAGAGGTAAGCATAATGATCGTGAACATTACCAGTAAGCAAATGGAAATTACTCCAGCCATCCGTGAACACGTCGAAGACCGCCTTGCCAAGCTTGAGAAATGGCAAACTGACCTGATTAATCCGCATATCGTCCTGTCGAAAGAGTCCAAAGAGTTTGTGGCAGACGCGACCATTAACACACCAAACGGTACCCTGGTCGCCAGTGCCAAACATGACGACATGTACACCGCTATCAATGATTTGATCGGCAAACTTGAGCGCCAACTCAATAAAGTCCAACACAAACCTGAAGCGCGGCGTGCGGCCAGCAGCGTGAAAGATTTCACGCCAGCAGCCGAAGAGTAGCCTCATCCCCGCTTTTATGACGCGCCTCCGGGCGCGTTTTTTGTTGACAGCTTTTCGTGAGTACGGTTACTCTCAGGTAAGCTCAATTTTGGAACGCCTCATGAAAATACTGTCGTTTTTCTTCGCTTTCTTTTTTACCTTCCCCTGAACGGGAGGCCATTCGTCGTGTAAAAAGAAAGCGAAGACGAACAACAAAGCCTCCCAATCGGGAGGCTTTTTTATTGGATAGCTTACAGGTGAGCCTTATGACCCCGGACAATCCGCTTCTGGCGCTGCGTGAAAAAATCAGCGCCGTGGACGAAAAACTACTGACGTTACTTGCCGAACGGCGTTTGCTGGCTGTGGAGGTGGCAGAAGCGAAACTCGCCACCCATCGTCCTGTCCGTGATATCGAACGTGAGCGCGCGCTGATCGAACACCTTATTGTGCTGGGCAAAAAGCATCAGTTAGATGCGCATTACATTACCCGTCTGTTTCAGTTAGTCATTGAAGACTCCGTGCTGACACAGCAGGCATTGCTGCAAAAGAACCTGAACCATCCGCATGCACAGGCTGCGCGCATCGCGTTTTTAGGGCCAAAGGGCTCTTATTCTCATCTGGCTGCGCGACAGTATGCTGCCCGCCATTTCGACAGCATGGTGGAATGCGGTTGCCTGAAATTCCACGACATTATTAAACAGGTTGAGAACAACGCGGCAGACTACGCTGTCCTGCCCATCGAAAACACCAGTTCCGGCTCCATCAATGATGTTTATGACCTGCTTCAACAGACCAATTTGTCGATTGTCGGTGAAATGACGTTGCCCATTGAGCACTGCATGCTGGTGAGCGGCCCGAGCGACCTGGAACAAATCGAAACGGTTTACAGCCACCCACAGCCTTTCCAGCAGTCCAGCCACTTTATCAACCGTTTTCCACACTGGAATATTGTTTACACAGAAAGTACCGCCGCCGCGATGGAAAAAGTGGCCGCGCTCAACTCGCCGAAGGTTGCGGCTATCGGCAGTGAGGCCGGAGGTGAGCTTTATCAGTTACGCGTGCTTGAGCGCCATCTGGCTAACCAGCAGCAGAACCATACTCGCTTTATTGTTCTGGCACGCAAACCTATTGATGTCTCCGATCAGATTTCGGCCAAAACCACGCTGATCATGGCAACCGGTCAACAGGCAGGTGCACTGGTTGACGCCCTTTTGGTCCTGCGCCAGCACAATCTCATCATGAGCAAGCTGGAATCCCGTCCAATTAACGGCAATCCCTGGGAAGAGATGTTTTATCTGGATGTGCAGGGTAATTTGCAGTCTGAGAAAATGCAGCAGGCACTGGAAGAACTTCGCGCCATGACGCGTTCATTGAAAGTTCTTGGCTGCTATCCCAGTGAGAATGTGATTCCTGTGGAACCCAAGCAATAGAAATGAAAAAGGCATCCGGTTGGATGCCTTTTGCTTTTAAGGACGGCTGTCGTTAGCCGATCGCAGTAAGCTTCTGCTTTCAACCAAAAAGCGTTTTGCGTGATCGCCAAACCAGGCCTCAACCCGATTGAAGCTGGCGATAAAGGCGTGCTTATCGCCTTGTTCCAGCAAAGCAATCGCTTCGCCAAATCGCTGATAATACCGCTTGATAAGATTCAGGTTATTTTCAGACGACATGATGATATCCGCATAGAGCTGGGGATCCTGAGCAAACAGGCGCCCAACCATTGCCAGCTCCAGCCGGTAGATAGGCGATGACAACGCCAGCAGTTGGTCAAGATTGACGTTCTCTTCCGCCAGATGCAGCCCATAAGCAAACGTCGCAAAATGGCGCAGGGCCTGAATAAAGGCCATGTTCTGATCGTGCTCTTCCGCACCGATACGATGAAGGCGCGCGCCCCAGACCTGGATCTGCTCCAGAAACCACTGGTAGGCTTCCGGTTGTCGCCCATCACACCAGACCACAACCTGCTTGGCCAGGCTGCCGCTGTCAGGCCCAAACATTGGATGCAGACCCAATACTGGCCCGCGATGTGCGGCCAGCATCGCCTGCAAAGGGCGATGTTTAACCGAGGCAAGATCCACCAGAATGCAGTCATCCGGCAAGGGAGGAAGCCGGTTAATCACCGCCTCTGTCAGATGAATAGGGACACTGATCATCACCATACCGGCATCCGCCAGCAATGTATCCGCCTTGTCCCAGTCATCTTTGTCCAGCGTCTTTACCGCATAGCCAGACAACGTCAGCATTTTATTGAACAGGCGCCCCATCTGCCCTTCACCGCCGATAATCACGATTGGGCGAAGCGCAGGACACAATGTTTTAAAACCTTTATCGTTTTCGCTGGCGTAAGATTCACGCATCACCCGGCGTAATACGTCTTCGATCAAGTCCGCAGGAACACCGAGGGCCTCAGCTTCTTTACGACGCGACGCCAGCATCGATGCTTCACGTTCAGGGACATAGACCGGCAAACCATGGCGGCTTTTGACTTCACCCACTTCAGCGACCAGTTCCAGACGTTTTGCCAGCAGATCCAGTAAAGCTTTATCTACCGTATCAATTTGTTCACGTAATGCGTTTAGTTCCGCGACCATTACCTATCAGACCTCGTGTGAAAAACGCGCCGCCAGCGCCCCTTGTAGCTCATGATGCATGCCACGCAGTAAATCTTCGGTAACCTGCCAGTTGATGCAGGCATCCGTGACGGAAACACCGTACTTCATCTCGCTGCGCGGCTGCTCAGAAGACTGGTTGCCTTCATGGATGTGACTTTCCAGCATTAAGCCAATAATTGAGCGGTTACCTTGTTTGATTTGCGCAACGGCAGATTCCGCTACACCGGGCTGACGGCGGTAATCTTTATCGGAGTTACCATGGCTGCAATCTATCATTAAGGCCGGACGGAGTCCCGCTTTTAGCATGGCGGCTTCGCACTGCGCCACATCTTCAGGGCTGTAGTTGGGCGCTTTTCCTCCGCGTAAAATGACGTGGCCATCCGGATTACCCTGCGTTTGCAGCAGGCAGACCTGGCCAGACTGATTGATCCCGACAAACCGGTGAGGCATCGCCGCCGCACGCATGGCATTAATCGCCGTGCCCAGGCTGCCATCAGTCCCGTTTTTGAAGCCAACCGGCATGGAGAGTCCTGACGCCATCTCACGGTGCGTTTGCGATTCCGTTGTACGCGCACCGATCGCCGACCAGCTGAAGAGATCGCCCAGATACTGTGGGCTGTTAGGATCCAGCGCTTCCGTAGCTAAAGGCAGGCCCATGTCGACCAGATTAACCAGCAATTCACGTGCAATGTGCAGCCCTGCTTCCATATCAAATGAGTTATCCATGTAAGGATCGTTGATCAACCCCTTCCAGCCAACGGTTGTGCGGGGTTTCTCAAAGTAGACGCGCATAACAAGATAGAGTTGATCACTCACCGTTTCGGAAAGGGTTTTTAAACGACGCGCATAATCAAGAGCGGCTTCTGTGTCATGAATAGAGCAAGGACCGCACACCACTAACAGGCGAGGATCGCGACCGGCAATGATATCGGCAATGGTCTGGCGCGATGCCGCGATTTGCGCCTGCTGCGCAGGGCTTAACGGAAACTTGGTTTTCAGCTCTTCAGGGGTGATCAACACTTGTTCATTTGCAATGTGAACATTGTTTAGCGCGTCTTTTTGCATCTTGCTGTCCTTTACACTCATTTATGCGTTTACAGGATCCTCACAGAGGATGTGGCACTACTGTACCATAACTGATACACGCAACAATGCTGGATGAACACTTTATTTACCACCACCCATAAAATCCTTGGCAAAATAAATTAAATACCAATAAAAACAATATATTAATAAAAAACAAATGAACTCAAACTCCACCGAATGTGTAAACTTTTATATACACACAAGAATTTTACGTGGCGGTATCGCCTGTTAAGATAAGCGCATTCCCACAGAGAGGCAGAAATATGGTTCAGATCCCACCAACAATCCGGCTACGTCCTTTTCAGTTAAA
>Ga0058701_10006064_pt1 | contig 10130 bp, 2 predicted proteins | sample AgamicOrMae_FD_97039 | JGI IMG/M metagenome (GOLD analysis project Ga0058701, IMG submission 97039) | Agave microbial communities from Guanajuato, Mexico - Or.Ma.e | ecosystem: Host-associated > Plants > Phyllosphere > Phylloplane/Leaf | place: Guanajuato, Mexico | collected 2012-06-04 | reverse complement strand
TTTTATTTTTTTTATCATTTTCAAATAAGGAAAAGGCCGTGTGCCATCTTTGAAAATGACTGTTGTTCTGCATGTTGTTGTTTTTATTTTATTTTCCTTGGCAAAGCGCATGATGTGTTGTGAGTTTTGTTTGAAGTTAGAACTGTGATCTTGTTTGAAGTAACTAAAGAGTTTCCGATTGTAAAGCTACTTACAAACCTGTACCTGTTTTTGTCATGTGAAACCAGTTCAAGGCACTTAAAGTTTAGCAACCTGACAATTTTGTTTGTGAATCAATATTTGGTATTTTTGTACGCGAAGTGTGTTTGGATCCAGTGTCCTCTATTACTCGAAGACTCCCCGACTGTGTCATATTATGGGGAACTGTAAACTGATATTATTCACCTGAAGGTTTACTTGTCGTAAAGGATGCAGTACCATGATAGGTGGTTCGTTTGAAGGTGTTTCTATTAGTCAAAATTGTATGAAGCCTAAGGCAAAGACGTCATATCAAACTAGCTTCCAATAAAAGACCGAAGGGAATCTCTGCGAACGAAGTGATTATTAGTCACGGCTTCCGTTCCTAGGTACACTGTTGCCGGATTTCGCGATTTTGTAAATGTTTAATCACGTTAAACCCGAGGACCATAACACAAAAAGCGGCCTGAATTGAGTGGGCTTTTATAACTTCTTTTTAGGAGCCAAATCATCGTATCTTCGTAGTTATCCGCCAAATACTTTTTTTTTTAAATTCTTTAGTATATGCACTTTTTTAGCGAATCAAATCAAAAAAAATATTTTTTTTTATCGCATTGTTTATTACGGAACAGTTAGCAGACGATTTTGCCCACATGTCGACGCCCTGCTCTCAAGTACCTAATTTTAGAATCCAGATTTGATAAATATTCCCTTGTGACTTCTTACGCCATTTATATTCCAAAACTTCACTCGCTCAAGTATATTTCTTTTTAGACGTATTTACTTTTATCCTCTGAGTGAAATAATGTCATGTTTATAGGGCCTTGAACCCTTTAGTTTGGCTGGTAAACTACTTATATGATAGCTAATATGTGCCAACTATGACATTGCGCTACGGCCTATTGCGGCAATATTGTCCGATGCAAATCTTGTGAAACCGTAGTGCCACCGAAAATCTGGAAGGTGGCATTTTCTTGTTGTGTTCCACCATCGTTTAATTACGACATTAAACAACGTCCAACCGTGTAGGTTAGGTTAGGTGCATTGTGTTTTACTCTCGATTTATCGATGGACTCAAGCGGTCTAAATCCCCACCTTTCAGATTGGCAGTTTGACTCAGCATTATATCACGGCCTTGGTAGTTCCACGCAAATGAGGAATTTTATATCGTAGACGAAATATCAGTCTTAGTGCAAGACGAAATTGTATTTTTCTGTTGTCTTATTCGGCAACGCCCGAGCATTAATTATCACACGAAGATAGAAACCTCGCGTTAATTAGGTTAACCTAGGTTTTATTAGGTCACATGAGTCACTTTGCTACCGCTGTGTTATCGGCTACCGTCGCACTTGCTCGGCTGCGTGGACCGCTAGGTAAAACCTAGGCTAACAAAAGGTTAGATTACCTGCCTTGTGCCCCGCTCTGCTGTCGCGCTGTTTAGCCAAGCGACCTGAGGTGGAACAATAGGGTCGGAAACTTCCACCTTTTTCAGTGTTCAGTTGCTGCATGTCATAGTAGTTGAACACGTTTTCGCGGTTGGGACGCGGTTCCTGAGTAGTGTTTCACCGATGTTCCTTTTCTTTTTCTTTTGCAGGAATGAAATTTCCACACGCTGAGGTGGATGTAATTGAAGATATCTCACAACTGTTTGAACACGATCTCTCTCTCGGATTAGCCAAATGTAGAATTTGTGATAAGGTAGTTTCAGATGTAGAAAGGCATCGTAGATTCCACTCCGTCAAAAAGTTTCCTTGCCCAGCTTGCCATCTTAGATTCACTCGGTCAGATAACCTCAAAAGACACATTCGCATGAAACACAAAGATCTTGTGAGCGAGCTTCTATACCGGTAGCCGGAGTTTTCAGATATCGAAGGCGAGCCGTAATGGTGTAGCCATGCCAAAGATATGTACGTGTGATCATAAGTTGTTGGAAACACTGTAAAGTTCAAAGGTTGTTTACCTTCCATAAGTTTCTCCTTTCATAGCGGAGCGGTTGCGGGTCGAGGCACAAGACACACAACCTAGGTTAACCTGTAGGACGATCGCCCAGCCTGATAACGCTTACTCCCCATAGGCAACAGCGAGAAGTAGCCGCATCAAGCAAGACTATTGCAACGTCCAATGGACCTTAGCTTACTCAACCCACTCAGTTGTGTGTCGCTGTATTTTATTGTCATGAAAAAAAATCACTCAAGAGAAAGGAATAGGAAATATGCCCTTTGAAATAGTGTAAATAAAGCGTAAGTAAACCAAAGAAATTTTCGCCGTCGAAGCATTGTCAGTTGAAGGAAAGTCGGGTGCCGTTTTGAGTTATTAAAAAATGCATTAGCTGGAACGAAGTACTTAAGCGATGTGATAATGCAAAGTCTCGCCCCTGAACCTGTTAAATATTTACTCACCGCAATGCTCGGTCCGTGTGCACTGGTATAATTGTATTATGCGCTTTTTCTAAACCAGGTTTCCTTCAAAAACAATTTTTGAAGCATTTTACGCAGCGTAGGCACGGTGTTGTACTGTTACGTAATATCAGAGTTTTATGCTGCTAGTGCATTATTTTACTGAGAAGATAAGCCAAAGTTTTGTAAGGTTTCTTGTAACAGGGTCAGCAGGCCGACTTGTGAGTTCTTTTAAAGGGGTTCCAAAGTCTTCCTGTTCCGTCCCATGTCATGAAACCTGGTCCTGAAATACCTCTAAAGTCGTGTTTGTCGACACTGTGAAATCGGGTTACATATTATTGTACACCACTTGTGTTTGCCTCCTGTGGAAACTTCGTTATATTACTACTGTAAAAATGAAGTTATCTAAGTTACTTATTTTGTAATGCAGGCAATTATAGCAACTTTATCGAAAGCGAAGTCATTTTCTTTCCATCCCATTTGTGAGAAGCCTTGTGCTGAACTGTATGAGCACAGAAGTAACTAAGAGTTGCATGCTCAATCTGAATACTAAAAATAGGAAGACGTATTGATGTTGCTTCCTTATAGGATTTCGTCCAGTGGATATATCAGCCTTTCGGCGTTAGCCAAGTCACATGAAGTATGTAGAAAGTAGAGGCCTGGATATACTAGAGAGGAGGCATTGGGCAGCCATTTTGTTTCTTGTGGCACCACCAAGTAATGCATTGTAGCTTACGGAGAAGCTTCGGAAACAAGATGGCGGAACCCATGGTTTTGCGCCCTCAATGCCTCCTCTCTAGTATATCCAGACCTCTAGTAGAAAGCACTCAGGTTTACGTTTTTTTTGTGCTTTGCCTGCTAACGTTTAGTGCGCTTGTTAGGAACTCGTTCGGACGATTGTTTTATCGGAACAAGACACAGCAGACTGCGTAGCACACCCGTTGCGATTTTTTGAGGTTATGTTACCCATGCGATGCGTAGCACACCCGTTGCGATTTTGAGGTTATGTTACTCATGTATAGTTGAGCTTTGGTCTCACTGAGCAGTCCTCTCTGTGTTTGTTACAGAGAGGACCAGAAAGGAGGGGAACTTAAACTTGGAGTGGCGATCGCAGCCAGGTCACATGATAAACTCTCAAGGCGGATCTTATGACGACATGTTCATTAAAAACGCAGACAATCCTAACCTTTACGATTGTCGGATGTGCGGAAAGCGTGTAACTAATCGGTGGCACCACGCGCGAAGTCATCATCCTCAAAACATCAAGTGTCCGATTTGCGTCACATATTTCACTCGAAGCGATAATCTTAAGACACACCTTAGACTTAAACACCCAGAATTTTCCTATGGCTGAAAGCTATGTTAATGGATGTTCACATATAGGATTAGTTCAGTGAAAACCTCGGAAGAACGCTGTGCCATCTAAACTTACTTGCTTTCTGACTTAAGGATCCATGGCCGGTGACGTCTTATTTTAGAGCTGTGATAGTTTATTGTAGCTTTACAGCTTTAGACGTGAAGGCGCCACATCGTGGTATTTAATTAATGTAAATTGGATTTTTTTGGCGACTTTGATTCGATCGCTTCCGACTTTGTGACCGCGATTTCGTCGCGGATTCCTCGAGGCAGCTTCAAAGCACGATTTACCCCATGTACAGATTTTGGATCTTGTGACGCTCCTGATGCAGTTTGTGTATTTACTCGTAACCTAGGCGGGAGACATTGTATGATACGCTTTTAATGTACTTGGGCATCTTCAAGAATAAATAACCTTATTTATATACTTCCATCTCTAATTGGATTAACTCTTTCTCTTAATTACTCTGGGGAGGGCGTTGTGGCTGGGGTGCTTTAATTCAACGCACGTTTTTTTGGTGTTTTGCTGTGGTGAGAAGAGTTGTGCTTCACTGAACGACGTTATCCCATGCGTGTGTCTCGGGCGGTGCGGGAAAGTTAGATTGTAATTATTTATTCGAAGTGGTCGGTTTGGAAGTTGCGTTTCCATGCGGTGTCTCTGTAGACGGAATGGTCTCTTACTGGCGTACATGCACGTGGATACTTTTTAACGTAAATGGTAAGCATTCAATTTTCGTCTTCTGCTTGATTCCTAGAATAACGTTTTATGTTTTTGGAAGTGCGGCGTTGTTGAAACTGACGGCGGTTTTCCAAGCGCACTGTTTCTAAAGCACCCTGAAGAAATCCTTTAAGGAAAGCTCTCCGGGACCTCTTAATGAAGTATTGGGCAATGTGGCACGATCATTCTGTACCTGATGCGTAAAGTTGCCTCTCGGCCTGGAGCTTGATATGCTTGTGGATTCCAGCCCGTTGAATTTGCAGCGCTGCGCTTGCCGTCCAACGACAGATTGCGTCACAATCTGTCGTGGGGGTTTGTAAGCACCGCAGTTCTTCTGACTGAAATATTCGAGCTATCGAACTGGAATGAGAGCGCTGCAGTACGCGCTTTCTGCAAGCAGCATGAATGTCGAAAGGTCGCACCTATTCCGAGGCGACCGTACCCTAAATAATAGTTGAAGTTGAGGAATACGAATCAGTGAAGTAGCAGAGTTGATTCTGTGGCTGTTTCGACCTTCTTGACTTTGTATGACCTCTCGCGGAAATCGTCGTCTATCGTTGACGTAACTGGGCCCATAACCTGGCTTAGACTGCATGAATGGAGCTACGGACAGGCTATTTGTTCCAGTGTAAGCCAAGGGCGTTGGCCGATTGTGACGCTAGCATAGACGTCGGATTTCGGAGGAGAAGCAAGGGCAGCTTCATTTGCATGTGTTGTTTTTCTCTCTTTGTTGTTGTGCTAAGTGTCCCGATAGAAGGGCGGGGTGGGAATCTCGGGAGCGAATCCAAAAGAGTGCATGGGACACTGGCATGCTAGTGAGGTAGGTGGTGGCAAGGCCAAGCGACTGGCATGGGCATGGGAGTGCCTAAGAGAGCGCTCGAGTCGTGGCACGGCTCGGCACGGCCCGGCCGTAGGCAGTCAGGCAGGCAGGCAGTACAGAAAGAAAGATTGAGAGGGAAGAGGACTTGTGGCGTTAGGCGTACCGGTTCATACCTAGAAACGTGCATGTCAGTCACAGTACGTACTGTTTTGGGCTTGTCGTGCACTCAGTTTGGCTTGGCTTCCATCCACTCGGAACGCGAGGGGGCACGGAGGGACTAACACAGTAACCAAAGCAAGGCAGAGCAGAGCAGTGCAGATCGAATGCCTCAATCCATCTGTGAATGAATCAATTGGAATGGTTGGACAAGTTGTGACAAGACCCGTTTCTCCTTCGCAGGCTCAAAAGTGTGGCACATGCGGCTCACATTTGAGAGGATCCATGGCGTGGCCAACAACCTGCATCGCTGCAAGCTTTGCGGCAAGATAGTGACCCACGTTCGGAACCACTACCACGTGCATTTCCCCGGCCGCTTCGAGTGCCCTCTTTGCCACGCCACATACACACGTAGTGACAACCTGCGCACCCACTGCCGGTTCAAACATCCCCTTTACAACCCCGACCTGGGCAAGTTCGTTCCACGGCCGGCGTCGACGGCCACGGCGGCCGCCTCCGCGGCCCTGGCATCCACGTCTCGGGAGGAGGGGCGAGCGAGCGCGACGTCGAGGGACTGGGACCGGTCCCACGATCGGGACCGCGACCGGGACCGCGACCGGGACAGGGATCGGGACAGGGAGCGCGAGCGCGAGCGGGAGCTGGACACCTCCGCCGCCTCGCCCCAGGATTCCGGCGATAAGTCTTCCTGAAGTCTGAGGGGAACGGGCGGCGATCTCGGCCACCGTTCTCAAGCCGTTCAGTCCTTTACGGATTCCGTGGGCCCTTGGCTGTCGTGGCTGTACCCACGCAAGCTCGGCCTGGGCCTGGGCCAGCACGGCCTGGGGCTGGGCCAGCACGGCCTGGGGCTGGGCCAGCACGGCCTGGGCCTGGGCCAGCACGGAATGGGCCTGGGCCAGCACGGCCTCGGCCTGGGCCAGCACCGCTTGGACTTTGACGCCCACTTGTGGCCTTATAACAAATCGTGAACAAGTGCCTTAACCTTTTCTATCGCAACCTAGTTTTAAGAGTAATTATATGAACAAAGCGGATTGATCTTGCGTATGCTGTGGAGACCTGTATTTGATCTTTTTAACTTTTTTAACACCTTTCTCCAGAATGTACAGCGAGATGAATCCTTGTTTGATTTTCGCCCCTCTCTATTCAGAACAAATCGGCCAACTTTTTTTTTTACTCGGAGATTTTTTTCAGCAACTTTTTCTAGTCTGAAAGATGAGAGTTAACGTATTGTGTAAAGAATCTATATTTATGTTACGTAGTTTCTCGCTGAGCAATCAGTTACCTTCTTCCTTGTCTTGAACGCGCACAAAAGTACTTTCGGCGACCGCCTCGGCATCGCTTTCTTTGACAAGCGCAACTGTAAATCAATCTGAAAACAATTTTTATGACAAGTCAAATCTGACAAAGTCTTTTTAATTGAGCGATAATCGCTCGGAATTATTTTTTTTTATAAATATATAGAGAGACATATATAGATGCTATAAATATATACTCAAATATAAAGTTATATTTTATTTTCGTTATTTCTTCTGAAAACGTTTGTTGCTTTTGTGCTTATTTGTTTCTTCCCGAGAATAACTGTATGATATGGGAAATGTATGATTGTTGTATGTATTCAAGTGTTGTGTGAGCTGTGATTCATTTCTATGTATAGACCGTATTGTTTCGTTAATCAAACTGTGTACCTTTTTGTACGGTGTACTTATTTGAATGCCATCAGAACTACAATACTCGGTCAGTTGTGGCCAGATGATGATATTGTCCAAAGTTGGTGCAGAGCTGTACTTAAGTCGGGGGTCGAACAAGTTGCCAGTCACGTGTACATAGGACGAAGCCCTCTGCGAAATAAATTAGCTCAAAAGTAGCCTGGCTCAAGTGTAGAGGTCTCGTGGAAGAGAAGGTCTAGTCCTCAAGGGTTGCTCACACCTAGATTGACAACTAATGTGCCAGAAACGCTGTCAAGTGTCTCCACTAAGCGCTCTGTGATGGAGACGGTATAGTCTCGCTAGTAGGCCCGCACTTCCCCTGCTCATTCGCACAACTTCCATGCTCTAGAGTAAGTCTTTTTTCCAACGGACTGTTCAGGCGGATAGAAGGAAAGTGACAATGGTTGATATTTGTATGATGAAAAATGTGATTTTTTTAATTCTAGGTGATCCGTTATTATTAAATTGTTATACGATGAGTTACCAAGTATCAAAAGCATTGATAATATGATTGTAGACGTTTAACGTTTTATTTTATTTTTTTAGGACGATTTGACTTTGACATTTTTTACATACAGATAGGCGTGCTTTTATTGAAGGTTAAGTTGTTATCCGTCCAGCTGGTAATCGTGAGAAGGATCGCTAGAAAGTTTTTAACGATTAGTTTAATTTGTACAAGTGAAAGGTATTAGGATGTGGGGTGACGCCGATCTGTTGCTCCGTGCTTGGCCTCACTTCTTTTCTATTGTAAACTATATTTATATTTTATAAGCGAGGGCGAAATTAATGTAGCATATTGTGTAAATACTGTCTATACATTGATGGAACACATAACTTTGATAGTTTTATAATGTATTAAATAGTTTAAGTGTCATAAGAGGGAAAATGGTTACATTTTAGTTAGTCCGGCAACACGCCAGCTTCCCGAGCGGCGCCTCTTTTATCTTTTTTTTATTATTTTATATATTCTATCTAAAAATACCTACATACTTTCTAAGCACACCTTTTTTCCCTTCAAGACAGGTCTATGTTGAGGCATTGAATCAAAGTGAGCTTATTAATTTAGTCAATAACCACATGTGTTACTTAAAACCATTTACTCATGTATTCCTGTTGGTGAATGGTGGATTAAGGGACACCGGAGGGGCATTATATCAAATATCTCATCTTTACACGGTAAAAGTATGATTCAGTGGTATTTGTTATGGAAGGCATCGGTCCATAAACACGAGGTATGTGATAAAGAAATTCGACAATTTGTGCCAAATATGACGAATTTGATAGAATTTTTTAAATGTGTTAAACAGGGTCTAAAAGCAAAAAAATTGGTGTTTACTTCTTTTCAATGTGAGGCCAATGTGTTCAGTTGTATGCATGCGCTGACTTTCAGACAAACACCCCCTTAAAAAAACAAAAAAAATAAACTAATGCTCTAATTGTCACATTAACTTCAAAAGCAATATGTTCGACTGTGTGTTACTCTATAGACGTAGACGCTAGACATTCCGACCACTATTAGTAGTGGTACCTGGAGATGGAACGCTATCTAAGTCAGCTGTGGAACCAAACAAACTCTCACATTGTTCACATTGATTATGTATTATTTCTGAGCTTACTAATAAATATTTTTTAAAACGTGAACCGGTGTTGTCCTTTATCTGGTCTGAAACTGGGCGCTGAGCAGCATTGGTCCCTGGGCCCCTCATGATACGCCAACATGATTGTGTCCCACAGGCCTTACTCGCGAGAAGCCAGGCACCGAGGACGCCATGTTCGTCCGACTTCCGGATCTGAGACTATACGCGTGTCGCGCCTGCGGCAAACGAGTGCGCAACAAGTGGCACCACTACCGCTTTCACAACCCCGAGTACCTGCATTGTCCTATCTGCCAAAGTGTGCACAAGCGGCGAGACCATCTCAAGAGCCACATGCGAGTCAAACACCAGGCTCAGCTCATGTAGAACCAACCCTCTTACCGAAGTGAACACTCATTAGAAAGTGCACGCAAAACGACGGTATTGCTGCCCAGCCGAATCATTTCGCTGGCCAGCAAAACACCGCTCTTTTTGCGCCTAGACCTGGTTTTGCTTGCTACCGACGAGGTAAACACCCTGAATTCTTGCAGGTTCCACCGTTAGGATAAGGTTTGACACGGTGGTGGGACTGCGCAAATATTTTGTTGGATGCCCCGTCCTTTTTCCCGGGCTTCCTTGACTTCTAGAGAGTTATCTTTGAAGCTGCTTGCGGAGGAATGCCGTGCCTAACAATACTTCGGAAAGATCTTGAAACGTAGCACCCTACCACCTTATCGCGTTTAGGTCGTTCAACAATGATTGAAACGCATCCGTGGTTTAAGAGAAGACCTCTTCAAGAAGGGAAACCTTTTGTGGCTAACCGTTTCAAAGTCAAAAGTAGTATTGTTTTGGTAGCCTGCAAGGATTAGGTTGTGTCCATTTATCCAAGGGTTATTTTCCTTTGACATTTCCGGAAGAATCCATTAATACAAAAATCGTATCAACGATCTTGACCGCAAACACCATGCTTAGTCTCTGGCCCCGGATACCATACTGTGTCCAGCATAGGTTTTTGTTCCAATTGCTTATTTTTTCTCAAGAGGAGCTTCCTCACCGTTAAACATCTGCTCATAGACTTCTTCAACCAGTTTTCCTTTAAAGAAAATGAAAAAAAAAAATAATTCGGAAGCTCGTGGGTTGTCTTTAAATCCAAGATAGTGTATGTATTTGATTCCAAAGCCAGAAGCTGAGATTTTAGAATTTTGTTTT
>Ga0058701_10006063_pt1 | contig 10133 bp, 4 predicted proteins | sample AgamicOrMae_FD_97039 | JGI IMG/M metagenome (GOLD analysis project Ga0058701, IMG submission 97039) | Agave microbial communities from Guanajuato, Mexico - Or.Ma.e | ecosystem: Host-associated > Plants > Phyllosphere > Phylloplane/Leaf | place: Guanajuato, Mexico | collected 2012-06-04 | reverse complement strand
GAGTAGTTATTTAGAGGTAACCGAAACAAGAGAGGTGGTCTCCCAGCTTGTCAGTCGGGTGTCGGTTTCCCCGAGGGACGGTTAGTTAGTTGGTTCACGCTTTGTGTTTAGGAACCGCAGAGAAGGTCCCGCTGTGCGGCCCGCTGTGCGCTCAGGATTAACCCACGAGCTGTAGCCCACGACTCTCGTTAAAAGTACAAAATTAACTCGTACGTTCGTCACATTCATTAGCGTAATGGCTTCTCTCCTCTCAAAAACATCGCTCAGCTAGACAGGCAGGAAACGGTTCCACCGAATATTTCAAACGGCATTACTAATTCGAAAAAGATGTTAATATTAAATGTTAAAATGGGGTTGCAAACACAAGCTCTGTCGTGGTTTACGCACAAAAAATAGAAAAAGAAAATAGCTTGAAGATTGGACTTTGGCAGGGAATCCCGTTTTTTTTGTTTTTTTTTTGACGAAATGAGGAATTAGGGAAACTTAATGTGTATTCTCTGAATAGGCGAGGGATTCTCACGTCGGATTATTTTTTGCAACCATTTCTCAGAAATCTTCTCTCAAACATAATGAATATGTAATAAGTTCTAAATTAATTAAAATTCCAAATTAAGTAATCATTAATTTTAAGAATTTTCGAGATTTCTTAGATATTTCTTCGAATCTTGAGAAATAAACACAATACCACCGATTTTTACAAAGCCTGTTTTAGGATCGATCTTTTTAAAACTGACACTTATAAGCCCTGTTTTTTTTTACTTATTTCTTCCTCTTTTTTTTCCTTTTTTTCTTTTTCAGGGATTGATTTGAGTTTTGACGGGTTGAAAACGATGAGTATTCTTCAGAAACATTTTCCCCCTGCCCTGAAGGCCAACCAGTCAGAGAAAAAAGTGCTTCAGGAGATATATTCGCAATATTCCAAGTATAGGACACTATTTTTTTAATTAATTTACCACTTGGCGTATCAATGAAAAAAATCCATTTGTTTTTCCTTTTGATTATAGAGCTCTACAAATACCTTCTTAAATACTTTTAGCGTCCAACATCGATCATCCGAGCACTAAAATATTAAAACAGTTGTTTATCTTTGTTTTGTTTTTTTGATTCGTAGGTAATTAAGAATTTATTATCATTTCGAAGACTTTTCAGTTCAAATCGTTTTGTAAGAGAGCGTAAAATTAAAGCGTGGTTATACTACATATATTGAAGTCATCAGAGCCGTAAATCTCAAACACTTTATTTATTTTCGAGCACTGAGATCGTTTTTGCGAAGTACGTTGAAGGACATTCCCATGTTTTGTGTATGTCTCTTTTTTCCAGCAAAATATCCAGTAAATAAATGTTTTTATCAGAGTTTTCGGTTTCAGGAGCGTCAGTTTCAGTGCGGTTTCCGTTGTAATCTACTTTTAAAGAGCCGGAAGTGAAGTCGAGGAGCACTCAATTAGTCCTTGTGATTTAATCATGATTATAGTTCCGATGAAACTAAGATGGATGGCTCAAAAATTCTGACGGAGAAACGGAGAAAGATGCATCGGATAAGATGTTTGCGTTTCGGAGGGAGTGAGACACGAGGGGGCAGGTCGAAGCAAGGGGTGAGGTGGGGGAGAGACAGAAGGCGGGTCGACATGGGGGTGAGGAGGGGGGTGGGGCAGGCAGCAAGGCAGGGGTATCCCCAGCTGTGCCAGCTATATTTAGCGACAGCTGGCGATAGCCTGGTAAATATAACCAATTTGCTATGCTCTCATTCTCGAGAAAAATTGATGTCTTTGGCAAGCTGAATATTTGCGAGGTTGTCTGAACACTAAAAAGAACCCATAACGATGGGGAAAATAAGTAGGGATAAGAAGAAGAGCCTTAAAAAAATGAAAAGGGTTCTGCAGGGTTTTTTTTTACGTTTTAAGAGAGATGTTATCATTTATGCACTGTTATATCGTAGTGGGCTGGCAAGAGCTTTCCATCCATACTATGATAGAAAGACTTATCGTGAAAACTCAGTCATATTTTTTACCCTATCCATCCCAAAGAAGGAAGGAAAAGAGGGTAACAAACTAGTTTGGTTGCCGATTGGTCAATACATCCAATAAATCGTTAAGTGAAACCACACATCAATCAATTCATGTGTACAAAAAAAATGGTTGCGTGTTGTAAAATATGCGAACCTTGTCAGTTTCTGCTACTCAGTGCAGTGAAATAACGCGTATCTTACACGTGTTCGTATCTTAATCGGACTATCTTAAACGGGACTTACAGTATTTCTAGGATTATTAAAACCTAGTATTTTAGCTCGGTTTCTGTGTTGAGGTTGGTGTTACTTTTCCCTTATGTCAGCGTAAACAGATTTTGTTGGCAGAAAATATCCAGTGACGAGGTTTCTTTTTGTTTCAGATCACCGAGGCTCTAAATTACCTACACAACTCGATACACATGCTTCACAGGCACGTCTGCCCAGCATCCATTTTTGTCACAAAGAGAGGGACATGGAAGCTAGGAGGTCTCGAATTTGCTGGTGAGTGGCTGCTTTTATTTTTTAAAGCGACGGAGATTTTTTCAAATTAGTTAAATCGTCATATTACGTACGGTATATGTATGTGAATTCCAACACCGTAGTCATCTCACTCAAGGAAAACTTAATTTTCGAATGAGTTTCAGATGGGAGACTGTGAGCACCGCTCAAAGATGCATGAATCATCGGAGATTTTTCGTCACTTTACGGAGTTAGAGGATTGCCTTTTTCGCTTGACGATAGAGTTTGACGACGTCGTTGTAGAATGAGAAGGCACCTGAACTGTTTCTAAGGGCACAAATCTTGCACGAAGTAAAATGGAAAGGGACAGGACAGATGTTAAGGGGGCGGGGTGAAAGCGGAGCGCATTTTGATACTGAGACATTTTCGCGGATAGTGTAGGTCATCTATCTTGGTGCATGTCGCCATACCTCACCCTACACCTCGACGCTCCTCGCGCCTTTTCATCTCAATGCTATCACTGAGCGACGTAAACAACACAAGCCCCTCTTTCACGAAATGTATGTGAAAAATATAAACTTTTTCAAATTGATGTTCCCAAAAAGAAGTACAAACTTGAAAAGGAATATATTTAATGCACCAATACCTGGATTGTTTTGGCTATCCCTTCAGGAAGTTGATACAATTTCTTTAGTTTAGTGATGTTGCGAGTGGAGAAGCGTGTTTTGTGTAGAAGGATCAACTTTGCGTTTTGATTAACGCATAATAGCCCAAAGTATTTGGAGTGAAATTTAGCTTAAGAGAAATTGGAAGGATTTTTTCCATTTAAATACGTAATTTTAAGCTTTGGAATATGGCTGAATAATTATATTTCAAATTTCCAGGGGTTCGATATTTTTTTTTAATTTTGACAGTACTGAAAAAATCCTCTATATTTTTTTTCGGTTTCCAAACGGCATCGCTGGGCGGTGGGTTAAATAGCGTAATAATGTGTATAGCCTCCGGGAAGAATGAAACATTATCTGTTTTTTTGTAAGTCTGTTTGTGGTATCAATCCAAGTGTGGAACTTAATTTGTTTATTTATGAATTAATATCTATCAATAGCTGTGTAATCAAAAGGGTTTGGTGAGATATTTTAATTGATAAATCTTTATTGGCCTTGAAAACGATCAAAATACAAGAAATGTTTGTTGTGACATCGTACTCGATGTAGAAGAGACTCAAAAGAAGGCTTTTTCATCGATGAAGCCACGTTGTGCAACTCTGTCTAATGGGTTGGCTTACGCGTTGTCGGAATGGGAAAGGAAGCTCTCTTTCTTCAAAACTTACCTCTGGAAGTGTCGTTGTTCGAAGAAGCAGAAGTTTAGGTAGAAGTGTTTGTCGTTGCGCGAACTGATGAAGCGAATGTCTGCCTGTCGGCGGTCAGCAATACGGTGGTCAGCGGCTACCAAAAGTTATATTGTCGCCAAAAGTAGAAATTACTTTTCTTTGAAGAGTCCGTCGTTGTCCCCGGTGTATCACACTTTCGTGTCCAAGAATGACAACTTTGCTGCGTTTAGAGTGAAAGAATAGAGAGTAAAGGGAAAGTGCGTGAAACGAATCAATGTTCATTAACCCATAACCGGCCAAAATATATGGAGTGGAATTCACCTTAGAAATTGAAAATATTTTTTCGATTGAAATACGCAATTTCAAGCTTTGGAAAATGCCTGAATAATTAAATCTCAGGTTTCCAGAGGGGTGATATTTTTTAAATTGTGGCAATACTGAACAGAAAAGATCCTCTGAAATAAATTTTTCTGTTGCCGAAAATCAACTCATAGAAATGTTTTCTTAGGCTGAGAAACTGTCATCTTTGAATTAGAATAGAGCTACAGGTTTGATATTTCCAACCCCGGGCGGACTTTTTAATAGGATACTTGCATCACGTGCACTCAACACCGCTTTTATATCAGTTTCAATATTGTATCTTGGTTTAACCTTTGATGATATTATTAGGAGTGGCGACATGCACTCGTACAAGTTAGGTTAAGTTGGATTTGGCCAGGGACCATGTGCCTCGTTTTATATTTCAGCTCCTTTATAACCAGCCTCGCCCGTCAAGTAGGATTCTGCACTTACAACTATTTTTGGTGTTAACTTTTAGCCATGTTGCGAACTTGATTTAGCGTACACGCCAGTGGCTAGCCTCCTCCAGCCGCAATCGGGGAAGAATGTGGCCTCCCCCCTCCCCACGCGCTCTTGAGCGCGTTCCGTCCATTTAACCCAATTAAAATTCATCTTGCAAATGCCATCAGCCATAATAAACCTCGAGACAGGATCATAACCTCTGGTAAGGACCTTGAGGAGCGAACACAGACGCTTTGAATTATTGTCGTGCAGAAAGGAAGGTCGTTCCGCTGAGGGCTCTTTATCCCATTCACAAGCTCGGCCATTTTTCAAACTCACTCAGATCGACAAAGTACCGAGGAAAATATTTGTGACCGCGGCCGATAGTTAATTGGCGGTATCTACTACGTTAAAAATAAAAGAAACTTTTTCCTGTGTGTCCACGAGCCGCTTATCACACTGATGAAAATAATTTTATATGAGGTATTGAAGTAATATGATATTTTTTCTAGGTCTTTCTTAGACCCAAGGACTACCTGAAACGAGCGTAATGTTTATTAGGGGTAGCTGTCATAAGCGCCAAAAACCACAAGCGCCAACGCCGCAAGTGCCAATCCGTAACCGCCAAACGTGAAAAGTCGCAAACGCCAAAGGTCTTAACCGCAATACTAACCTTACCCAACTTAACCTAACCTAACTTAGCCTAATCTAACTTAACTTAACCTAACTTGACCTAAACTAACCTATACGATCTTTGGCGCTTATGGTTTTTGGCGCTATCGAATGCCCCCCTTTATTAGCGCACGCGTACAGACTTTAAAGCTTAAACATAGGTATTTACTGTGAGTAATTTAAATCACTGAAAAACGTAAGGTTTGTGATTTTATAGGTTTTACATCCATCGAAGCTTCGACGGCGAACACTGCTCGTCTTAAAGAAGCAACTTTTATTAAACTTGGTACCCCCTCACCTCCTCCTGTCTTACTCTACCCCTACCCTCTGTCTTGCCTTTTTTCGTGTGAATGCGCGGTCCCTTATAGACACCCCCGCCCCTCTTCCCTCTGCTTCCTTAAATCCTCTTCGGTGTCTGGAGATTCGTAATTGGCCTATAGACAGACGCTATTAGGAAATTATTTTCAGACAAATGTTACCGCGCCACATGGCTACAATCCTCGCATTATCAATTGCCTTTTATTCCTTTTCATTTACGTAATTCCCAGGCTAATCGGAAAAAAAGAGCTTCTTTTTACAAGTCCCATTTTTATTGGCCTTAAATTTTATGTTATCCTGGCATTAGGTTTTGAAACAACGTTGTATTTTAGGGATTAGTCGTTGGTAGTTTTTGCTTAACCGATTTGTGCCCAGAGGAAGTTTGAAAAAAAATAATTTAAGGGAATATCCAAAACTTTTTGGGTCAAAATTTTGCAAAATGGTGTTTTTGAAATGACCAAATTTTTTATTTGGGCTAATTTAGAGTTACCTTTTTACTTAAAATAAGTGATTCATGGTAGAATTTTGCATAAAGATTGAAATTTTTGATGGGTCGATAACAGGCAAAAATCGGTTAAGTGAGGTTCGCATAGGTTTGGTTTAAGTAGGGCTGTATTGGTCTAAATTTACGTATCTCAAAGAAAGATGTTCTTTTCAATCTTGAACTATGGTCGAAAATGCGCTGCATGCCAAATCCGTTGTGGAGGAAAGAGGGATTGTAGTATTTGGTCGAGGGGCGTTGAGGGCGGGGCGGGCAGGTTCCGCGCCATTAAGTGTGATGACCGTGACGTGGCGTTGCGTCGCGTCGGGCCTTTCATGTCGCCGCCGGTGGATCTGCCGAAAAATCTCTCGAAACTGGAAAACGACACAAGCCGAGGAAATGTGGCCGATGCCGTTCCAACCTGCTCATCGCACATTACTCTTCCGTTTCTCTTCCTTTGTACCTTTCGCTTTTTTACGGCCGCCAGGCCCCTTATCCTCTTTCTTGGTATCGACCTCTGCGTCTCTCCACTCACCTTCCCGCCGTATTTGCTTTCCTCGAGGCGCGCGGTGTTGTTCAGAATGGTCTGGGTTCGACTCCACTCCTCTTTTCCTACCGCTTTGGGACGCACGACTCTTTTCCTTCCGGCCCCGCTCCAACTAACCAGATTCCAAAAGTTTACCAAACAAAACGCTTTTCTGATTTTCCGCGAATTTTCCAGGGTGACGGAAAAGACTTCCCGAGCTTGTTTTAGAGCTGTGACTAAAGTTTTTGTATCTTGGCGAGCCGTTTAGAGGTAAGCTTACGAGTCTTGCCAATAACCCTAAGTTCAGCCGGGCTCAAGCAACTTAATTTTACTTGAAAAGTAAAATCTCTTGATTTTATTTTCTCATGCTGATTACTATAAGCTTCTAGATATGAGATTATTGATAAAGACACTTCACTGTCTGACTTTTACCCTCCAGCTGTTATTTAAGCCAGCCTCCGTTCTGAGAAAAGCCTAATAGTTTTGCTCGTTTTTTTCTACTCTTTTTATTGCACTAATTTGGTACCGCATGCCTCTTCTTTCATAACTATCTCCCCCCTATTGAGCATTGTTCCCCGGGGACTCTTCAATGTTGCTAAACAAAAACGAGTAAAAGGATTTTATAATTATTATTATTGTTTCGACCCCTCGTAATGAAAATCAACCAACTCCGAAGTGCTAAGTCGAAAAATCAACCAACTGCAAAGTGCTTGATCCACAAACCATCCAACTTCTGTGTGAATAGATTTCAGATGGTGGATTTTTTGAAAAGCAGTTCGCAGTTGGCGGATTTTTATTAGGAAGGATCGATTTGTTTGTTTAAGGCCCAGCCAAAAAAAAGGATGCCTACAATAATAGGGTAAGGGAACATTATCATTATGAAAGATTACTCGAAAAAGCGATAACACATTCATAACGGATGTGGTTTAATATGTACACCGGATCACAAATTCGGTTACTCAAGTACGCCTGGGTTAAAAGTCTTTTTTGCAAGGATCCCATTGGGGCTTCGTCCTGACAGGGTGGGGCGGCGGGCGAGCCAGGTGCTGCCCCAAGCGCGGGCAGAGCCGTCTCTCCCCTGGGGGAGCTCTCCCCTGGGGGAGCAACAGAGCGAATACTCTCCTCAAGTGACCTGCACTTGTTAGAGCTCCAGCTCTCAGACTCCGTCTTCCCGCCGTCAAAAGGGAGAGCAGCCGAATTGAAATGAGAGGTCAGGTGCGGCACACTTTTACCCCGCTTTTCCTATATTTTTAGAATTAGCCTGCGAATGCTTAAGCCACTGGGATTCCATTTGAGCGACGCGTTTTTTCAAGGCTGTAAAGAAAAATTGACTTGTAAATCAGGCTTTAAGGGAGATTTTTTCGGGAGATTTTTTGCGAGTAGTGAATGAATGCTTTCGATCTAGTATTGTCAGACAACAAAATCTAAGCTCTTCCGAGGGTGGAGCACAAATTGAAAAAAATAAAATGTGGGTCACGGAAAAATGGTTTTGTTACGGCAACAAAATTAGGGACAACAAATATTTTTTTTTGTTGCTGCAACCAAAAATTTTGCTGCAGCAACCAAACGTTTTGTTGATAGAACTAAACATTTAGTTGTAACAAAATATTTTTGTTATCCCTATTTTAACAAATGATTTTGTTAGTATAACAAAACCTTTCATTCCGTGATGTAACCGACGAAATAACGATAATAACTAGCTTTAATAAGCTTGTTTCATGTCGTTGAATGATCTTGGTTCAGGAACATTCGCGAGAATGCAAAGCTGCTGAATCCCATCTAAAATCGATCGTAGGCAACCAAAGAACACGCGTGCAAAGCGTGTTGCCTATGCTTGACTCGTCAGGGGCTCTCAGTCGGCTTTTTTGTAATCCTTATTATCAGAGCATACATAAAATTCCCGTTTAATTATTCACTAATACTGTTGAGCAAGAAGTTCAAAGAGAGAGGAAATCTCTGCAATGCGTTCGCTAATTCTATTTCTGCTGACGCGGGTGGACTTTTTATTTCGGCTCCTGAACTCAACAAAAGCATGGAAACTTTATCGATAATGAAAGCTTAGAGTATGATGACTTGCCGAAGGCCGACATACTCAGCTTGCGTTCGTGCAGGTCAGCCTGTTGCGCCAAAGCTTCGGCTCGCTATCCAATATTCTCTTTTGTCATCATTAAAAGAAGTGCGGAGGACCTTTTATCTCTATTTTCTTTATGTCCTCTTGGTATGTTCGCTGTGCAGATTATGCGTTAGTTAAAGGACCTAAACGAATATTCAAAGGCTGTGCTAATCAGTTTTTCTAGTATTAAACGCTACAGGAAGCCTGATTTTTTCATGTGACTTAATTTAAAATATTTCATTTCTAGAAATAATCAATATTAGGTATTGGATGTTGCTCTATATCTGATTTTTATATGGCGTTCAAAGGGGTGAATATCCCTTGAATATCAAAAGGGTACATTTGTTAGTTTATGATAATACCTATCCATAGGAATTATATCAAATCCCTATGGCTTTACATCGACATGGCTATTGGCACCTCTAATCCACAAAAACTAACCAATAAATACGACATACAGCTTTTTTTCCACACTCTTAACAGCCATAAGATCTCCAAAGCAAATGTTTGTTTTTGGGGTCTTTTTCTGCCGAAGTAATGTTGGGAAATTAGCCTCTTTAAGGTTTCCTTCTACAATTTCTTCCGAAAGATAAATGTTCTACACTGTAATTTTTAAAGGTAGCATTTTCAACCTTTTGGTTTAAATTTGGTGCTATCCTCCGTCGTCAAGCCGAGCGGAGAGATAGCGGAACGAGGCAAAAGGCATCCAACCTAGACCCACCTATATCATAAGCAAGCCTCTTGCGGTATACCAAGCTTAAATATAGTGCCTTGTGCCAAGCCTTGTGCCTGTCGCCAAGCCTGATACCGCTTGTTTCTCGGCGCCCGCTCAGGGGCGCCGAGAAGTAAGCGGCATCAGGCTTGGCGACCGTTTAGTTGGGTAACCCTAGGTTAAGTTAGGTTAGGTTAGGTGCCTTGAGCCTCGCTTCGATATCGCTCCGCTCGACTTGACGACGGAGGATAGCACGAAATTTAAACTAAAAGGTTGAAAATGCTACCTTAAAAAACTACAGTGTAGAGGAAATTGAGTGAAACCTGCTAGTCGCGTATGTTCCTGATGGAGGTTTCTCAGTTCGTTGAGGCAGTCGCGGGTAGATCTTGAGATTGTGATGTTAATGACCTCTGACCCTTGTCTTCCCCATGGAGCTCTATATTACTGTTTGGGTATTAAGGGAATGGGCAACTCACTTCTACATTCACGGGGTCCCTGTTTGTTAACTAGAGATAGCTTCCATGTGCGCGCGCAAACTCACGGGGTGCTCCATGCCAATGCCGCGGGGTCATGTATACATTACGTACCGTACACGCGGCTGCATAAACATAAATATAGATTAGCATCTGCTATGTGTTTATTGCGGCTTTTCATAACGTTTGGACTATGTTATCGATGTGTTTACCGAATTTTGGAAAGGATACCCTCCATTAAGATACATATATATATATATATAT
>Ga0058701_10006062_pt1 | contig 10133 bp, 8 predicted proteins | sample AgamicOrMae_FD_97039 | JGI IMG/M metagenome (GOLD analysis project Ga0058701, IMG submission 97039) | Agave microbial communities from Guanajuato, Mexico - Or.Ma.e | ecosystem: Host-associated > Plants > Phyllosphere > Phylloplane/Leaf | place: Guanajuato, Mexico | collected 2012-06-04 | reverse complement strand
GAGTGGGGGCAGCTTGCAGCAGGAGGGTTGGAGGGGAAGGCGTAAATTTTAGATTCCACTTTTTGACGCGATAGATCGACGCAATGAGCAATCGACGACGATAAACATAATTTTTTGTTCCCCCTAAACATTAAACTGTTAAAATTTGACAAAAAAAAATCGACTCAAAATTCGAAAAAAAAACAAGGGGTATCCCTAGGATTTTTTAAATTTTTTGGCTATTTTTTTCTTTGTTGAATCTTTATGTTCCGACGATTGGATCTAAATAAGGGACACTGAAAAAGGTAAGAAACGACATCCGTTGCTCAATTTATCGATTTTAAGGGACCGGGAGAGGCGGTAGTTCACAGCACAGAGATTGGAGGGGAAGGCGTGCAGTGCTCTTGTGCGCGAGGGCAGGCCGCGAACCAGACAACATATTCATCGGTCCGCTCAAAAACAAAAACGGAATATAATTTGAGATTCTAAAAATAAGCAGACAAAAAGGATCAAGGAACGCATCTTTTAATTCGGTTTCAAATGGCTGTTGGGTGGGTTCATAAAAACAAACAGTTAAGCGGCGCGGAGCTTCCATATCCCAAACTTGACCGGGCCACAAGAGTGGGCACTAAGCCAGCCCAAACAGTGTGAAAATAGAAGGGGAATATTGCAGCCTAAATTGGGCCACAGCTGAGAACAGTGATTCGCTCGTGTTAAGGCTTCTTCCTATAGGAAGGGAATTCTTTTTTCCCGAAAACATATTTCATGTGGACACGGTTGATAAGAGCAACACATTCAAGAGCGCCTTTATTTTTCGATGTCTCGCGTTTTGGCAAGCTGCCCAATGGTTTACCTTGTAAATTCGTCTTCGACTTATCTATTTTTGTCTGACTCCGAGAAGTTCGTGTTCACGGAAGGCCTATTCTGGGTAAAAACACTCGTCCCTAAAGCTTTCGAGGGGGAAACTGTGGTATTTTCAACCCTCTAAAAGTTCGGGGGAGGACTTTAATTTTTAATAGTCGGTTTGACTTGTTCAGGACACGCTCATAAACCCAAATTTCACCCCAGCCTCCTCGACTTTTATTGCAACAAAAAATCACCCTATCTGGCTGGGGTCAGGAAGAGCTTGAAAAGTTTTTATTTCAAAGGAATGACAGTATTTAAAATTCGGTACATTGGTATTTTTTTAACCGACTTAATCCATGTTTTAGCCACAGATAGGGTTGTGATTTTACTAGAAACACAGAAATTTGGGAGGGATTCCGCTTGAGAGAGTATTTGCGGAGTCCTGTGTTTTCCCGCCAAATGTTTCTCACCCGTCCTTCTCTTTCGATGATTCTGGGAACGACATGCGACTGTGGCACAGGTGGTATCGCTCTCCCTCGCTCTCTTAGAGCAGGATGCATTCTGTCGGGCCGAAGGTGTGGATGAGGAGGTCTCTCTTGCCGCAAATGGCCTGAACCAAAACAAAGCGTCAGTCAACTGGTTAGCATTCGCAACGCCACGGCTCTCCATCAACAGGATCCCATCCTAAAAGATAGAGTTAGTGAACGCCCAAACTGTTATAAACTAGAGCAGCCTTCTTCTTATTTTTGTAAGACACATGCTTGCTGAGCGCTGGCCTTCATGAAGAGTAAGAGAAATTTAGCTGTCACGCGCGGACAGTAGATATTCCAGAACGACGACTCATATCGGTCACTAAATGATCAGATCTTAGCGTTGTGGAAATTGATCCACAAGGAGAAGGCGCCACGAGCTCGAAACGATATAAAAAGCGAGTTAGGATAAATTATCGTTGTTAGTATCACACAAAACCAAAATTCACGGATTTATTAAAGAGGGACATATCCGGTTAACTCTGATGTTAAGCACGCTCAGATGGAAATTATGGCGAAATAGAGAAAGAGATCTTAAGAAGCACCGACGGTGGGGAAAACGATTACATACTAAAACTTCCACTATTACTGGTTAAAACAAAAATAAAAAATTATGGGGGAAAAAATACGACAAGGAGAACGAGAACAAAATTCTGCTTCCAGTATTTCATAAAAGTACTGAGAAAAAAAAATCTGTTAACACATAAAATTAGTCCTTGAAAATCTTTCCGGCGTTGAATCATGCTTCCAACCGTCCCCTCTCATCCAAGGGAGACACACCTGGATCCTTGAAATAAATTTACTAATAAGGAATTTTCAGGGCAAAATTATAATTGATTAAAAAAAAAAAGCTTTTTTTAACTTTTTTTTAATAACAATAAATGAGATAGTAACTTTCAGAAATAAAAACATAAGCAATGGACCCTAACTCACCTGAATACTCCTTCAAAAAAATTATATAGAAACCTTAAGCACTTTTCACAATTACAGAATTAAAAAAAAATGTAGAGACCAACTAGCATTCTCGAAAGTTATTGCAGTGCGGCAAACACTATTCCACGCAAGTTTGTCCCTGTGTTGCTCACGCAGCCAAAGCAGTTTTATCGTACAATCGAGGCCAGAAATCGTGTACACAATTTCGACTCTGACTGTACAGCGTCATTACCGGCAAACTTGAAATTCAAGAAAACCACACCAGAAGCAAACACTTCTTACTCGGAAGAGCCTGGGACCAGACTCGCATATTTCGAGGGGCTCCGATGAGGCCACGTTCAACACCAAAGTGCAGCTTCAGGCAGACTGAGCTGTTAAACGATCGAATGGAGTCCAGAATTTGTCGAAAAGTTTGGCCGAGACGAACTTGTTCGGCGAGAAAAGCAGTTATGTCGACGCCACAAGTGGCCAAGACTTCTCGTTTACAAGTTTCTACAACTTCTTGAGTTATTTTGCCTTGCTCAAAGGCTTGTATGAATTTGGGGTCAAGCTCGCTATGTTTGTGTATTATCCTTCCGCATGTTTCGGTAATAATATGGATGGCATTGATGTCCATGTCAGACATGACATCGCAGCAACCTGAAAAGTTATTGACAATGGATTGTTTTAGCCAGCTGCACCACTTAAGGGATTACTATAATTATTTCTTTATGTTTTTTTTCCTTTAAGGAAAAAACTTTTTTTTTCTTTTTAGCTGTCACTCTACCTCCCTTGTTTGTAACTTACAAATTATCAATGGACAGTATCATATAATTTTAAGAGACCCTTGTTGTAAGTCCTGGGCCCATAGAACCAATTTATACACATAATATAGATCAATATCATTTTTTAAATGTAAATATTCAGATTGAAAATGTTGATTTATCCAGCTAGTTTGAATATTAAAATTTGCTCATTCAAAGGAAACAATTTCAATAAAATCTTGATGAGGAGACAGTAAAATAAATAAATAGAAAAAAGAAATGCAAGCATTTTAACATTAAACAAACACAAATGTAGGGGTCAGAGAAAGAAATCATTCATAGAAACAAACCTTGACAAGAGTAAACAACCTTCACCTAGGTCCTACATAGCATAAAATAAAGTCCATGAAAGCATGAAAATGGTAAGAATAGAAGAGAAATGAATGGGAGTACAGAATACTAAGGACATAAACATGGAAAGGGGTTTAAAAGGGGTTCATGAGCTCTGGCGCAGGAACAAGTATATTCAAAGATGGTATTTCGCGTATCGCTGTTTCAAGAAGGGTACGCTAGGTTTCGGAGGACACTTAAGTCATAGGAATTATGTTATTATTTGCAGAGGAAAGGGATTTGTTTGACTTCTGTAGGGCGGACCCTGGGAGTTTCAGTCGGCGGGGCCTAAAATCTATGAATAAATTCGAGCTACAACGGAACCCACCTGAAGAGGAGTCAATCGGGGGTTTTGGGTACAGGGAGGCCTCCAACATCGGTGCAAACAGCTTCGGCCACAACACAGCAAAGCATCCTGCCACTATCGCTAAAACAAATACAGTTTTCCCAGTCCCAAACTCGGTTGCCATTTTTGCAACTCGTCTTGTCGTTTTCGCGTTCGCGAATTTCGGAAATGTCGTCTGCTATTGACCACAGCCTCCTCCAAATTATACGAAACAGGGATTCACCCTAAAAGCAGTTTTGATACAAGGCTTTATATCAAAAACTATTCTTCACAAACATTGAACTTAATTTGCCTCTTCAAAGTCAGATTTACTAATAAGTATCAAGAAACTAGTTTTCATGAACATTTTAGATCATTAATCTGAAAATCAGAAGATTTCTCCATTCGAGGTTTGACAGCTCATACTTAGTCCATGGTGCTGAATCAGACTGTCAACAAAAATGGCCGCTGTTCATCGAGAGGCGATACAAAAACAAATTCAACAAGATTGGGCTAACCGAGAGTATATCGACGTTATTACAGGAAGCATTAAAAAGATTACCGATTTTCTCAACTCTTTTGGTAAGGATTGTAGTATTTGGCGGCTATTTCGAGAGACTGACTTTTTTTTCAGGGCTGACTTCCAGCCAATCCCATACCTCTCCTTATTTAATATCTCCTCATTTGCTTTTTACCCTGCAGATATGTCGTGTCGGTCACGATTGGCTGTGCTCAACGAAAAACTAACCACCCTTGAGAGGAGGATTGAGTACCTTGAAGCTAGGGTAAGTCCCGTTGTATCACAGTCATTTAGCAACCTTTTGTTTCCATTGAGCTAGAGGACACTTAACTATTGTTTTCTCATTGTTTGTCCAGGTAACAAAGGGAGAGACATTAACCTGAATTCACCACTCCAAAGTTGTTTACATTAAGATCATTCTTTTTTATCTCATTTGTACTTCCTTCATTTAATATGCAATAAACATTATTCCTATCATCCTCAATGAGTGTTTAATTTGCTCTCCTTGAAGAGAATCTGGTGTGGCCGCATTCTCCTGGCGAGGACTTGGGAAAAGGTTCTTGGTATGAAGGTTAACTTGAGGATCATGCCGTTCCGGCAATCACAGGAACTCGGGGCTGCGGAGAACTGCGCACTACTACAGGGAGAGCTAGGACAGCCTGAAACAAGGTTTGTTCAGTCAGGGACAAGAGAGAAATCAACTGTATGAGAAAAACTATGTGAGGCTCCAGGAATCTTACATCCACAAAAATGGATAAAGGTTTCTATTAAGCCAGCTACCTTCAACATAGGTGTTATCAAAAGATTAAACAAATTTGTTAGATATGAACTGAAAACTTCATCCAATTGGAATGAAGTGCAGTTCTAAATGACCCCACATACACTTTCCAAAATTCAGTCATGTGGAACTGCTAACATAACAAAAAGTCTGTTCTACTCAAAGAATTCCACAATACAGAAATCTATAAAATGAGAAAAAAAGACTATTGAAGGAAGCAAGACAAGAGAGGAATAAGGAAACAGGAAAAAGATTTCAAGAAAAGACAGAGGACATCCTACAAACCTTATCTTAATGTAGAAAACAGCATTTATTTTGAAAGAGATGTGACCATTCATTCCTGAACAACTTCCTACAATCCACTTTCACACTGGCCAAGAGTACATCAGTAAAAAAATTGATTGAATTTAAAACTTCCCAGTGTACAGTCCAGCAGTAAATGATAATTGTTTAGTAAGCTCCCACCAACAGATCAACATTCAGGCCAATTAAGAGCGATTTCAGTTGTTTTTTTAATACAAAATTAGATAACACTATGCAATATCCTTAATCACCTCTTCTACCTCCTCCTTGGAAAATAGGTGGAAAAACTTGTCCGGCGTTACAGTCACAACCTCCACATTCGTTGAACTCAATTTTTCTTCCATGACCTGCTTCAATATCGTCAGCACAGAGTGGAGAGCCTCTTTCAGAGTCATTGACTGAAACAGGAAATTCCCATAATCAGCAAAATATTCCAATCTCTAGTTGATTACCTCAATGAAGTGGGCAGTACGTATCTAGACCGCAATCAAGAATACATCGCAAGGGATTTCCGGGAGTTTCAATTAACTCTTTAAGGCAGATATTTTAACAGATTTAAGAATGAATAAAATTACGAATGACGTTTCCATAACTCATGCTTAAACATCTATGAGGTAATATTATCTCGCTACATTTGACAGACCTGAAGCAATATCGCGGACTTCACATTCAGTATTGTTATAAGTGTAGACGAGCGTTTCCTATTTCCAGAACCCGAAAGATTATTGAACAAGGAAAGGAGTAAAATATCCTCAGGGAAAATTTTGTTTCAAGATTATCGACACCTGTCCGGGTGCGGTACACTAAGTATTAGTCATGCTCTGCTCAGACAAGGGAGCGTTTAATCTTTCGACCCAGAGGAGTCGTTTTAGATCCACGAAATGTTCCGAAAAACAGAATTTTCCGGCAGTTTCTTGGACTTTGTGGGCTATTCTACGCTAGAAAGCCTTTCTTTTCTGGCCAAGTACAAAATGCTACTTGCTTTAATAGGAGCTCACTAGCAAAATTTACGACATTTTCCGATAACTCTACCAACCGACAATTTTCAGCGCAACATCTGGGCACCTAAGGCAATGACCAGCTCAAAAGAATTTCTCAGAGAAAAATATCAGCAGTCTTGTTACTGCCATAATTTTGAAAACAAAAAAATATTTACCACTTTTGCATTTATAATAAGTATAGCCTTTTGGCTGGCTCTACCACAGGGGCATTTTCTCTTAATAAAAATATAAAATAGAACCTCAAACGAGAACGAAAAAATTAAGCTTTTTACATTACGCAGATTGGAAAATATTGCAACCTAGAAATACTGCCCCCCTTGGGGAGCTGCCCCAGGATAAGGCCATTTAAATCACCTTATGGTAGACCTCCTGCAAACTCTGCTGGGCTCCTTCGCTTCCTGAGCCAATGGCCTTCGCGTCATACTGGACGAAGGTTCCTGACGGATCCATATGGAATAACTGAGGTCCTTTTTCGTCCACGCCAGCGAAGAGTATGGCTACTCCGAAAGGTCGGCTCTGGAAAGAGCAAAACAGCAATTAAAGGAAGAACAGCACAATTTTCAAAAGGATTCAGTATGATGGAGACTAATGTCTGAGGTTATTTTGGACAGTTTTGAAACCGCTCTTTAAACTTGCAAACCTAAAGCCAACTCAAGCTTCATATTCTGCAAACCAAGCTTGAAATACTAGGATTGGTATTTTGCATGCCTATAATACAAAAAGCTAGGGCTGGATTTTTTTGTGGTGGAATTAAGTAAAAACTTGTGAGAATATCAATAACTGTTGACTAAAACTGCATATTATTAAAAAAAAAATATTCATTTGACTAAACCCTTTACTAAATAATCAGATAGCTTCAGTTACCTTGAGTAAGGTATTTGGCAAACCTGGTTTTACTTACACAAAATAAATTACAAACCTTGGCTAACTTAAGTTATCCTGCATAGGTCAACTTCATCTGAAGTAATTTAAGCTGAATCATTAGTCAAAAAGCCAGCAAACCTTGATTTCTAGAGTAAGAAATGACCTGGTAATATTGTGTCTTTAGCAAAGCTACTTGGAAACTTCCCACACTGATTTACTGTTCACAATGCTTCTTCAATGCCCCCCTCAGAGAAAACACGAATATACAAACCATGGCACCACCGTCCTCATCAGAATCACCAAACTGAATAGCCAAGTTGGACACAGCCTGAGCGACTGATTCTACTGTCATTTTTTCATCATAGACAAACCAATGGTTCTGACATTCTAACCTCGCTCGGTCCATCATGGTACGGGAATCGGCGATCAGGCCGCTCACCGCACATCCTTGAAATAACAAAAGCAATATCAGAAGAGGCAAAGTCAAACGGAACAGAATGAACAAACATGCATTATGGACACCACTTCTAAATGCCAATGAAATGTATAACAATAGTGCAGTATCAGTAATGGGGCAAAGAAAAAGCTTAATTCTGTAAAATGTCAGAGTAATAGGTAAATGCTTACCAATGTGATGATCCACTTCAACTATTTTTTCAATGGTAGAAGGTTCCATAAGAGGAGATGTAATGCGTTTTTCAACAGCCAATACTACACCTTGGGACGTACAGATACCAATGGCAGTTGAACCAAGCTTGATAGCTTCCATGGCATACTCCACCTGATATTCATAAAAAGAAATGAAATCTAGCAGTGCGGTAAATGAGAAAAATTGTAGTAAAATGAGGAACTTTCTCATAATTTACCTGAAACAGGCGGCCTTCTGGAGAGAAGGTGTTGACACCTCTATCATATTCTGAGCGTGTAAGAAACATCTGCAAAAAACCAAAACAATCATGACAAAAATCTGCTATATCATAAAGCAACGGGAGTGGTAATTTCAAAATAAGATCAGTACAGATAATAAAACAAAACAGAAATGCTACAGAGGTGAGGTTCTTGTTCAAGTCAGAGTTGAGGTTATGATGCAAGATATGACCACCTCTACTTAATGAGACAACCAGGGTTCAGTTTGACACAAGCGAAATAAAGGAAATCAAAGGTTGATTCAACCACGAGATAGTAAAATGCGTGAGCAAACTGAACGGCCATGATACGATGACAATACATTACGACAGAACGATTCAATGATAAAGCCTTCGAGAAAGCGGACATTTACAACCATATACGAGACAAAAATTGCACTCGATGAAAGTATCTAACTTTAAGGTAAGAGTGAGTATTCAAAATAAATATTAAAGATCATAAACGGAGAGCTATGCCGGTTGAGTTACATGATACGGCACTTTCAAAATTTTCCATTGGCGATAGGTAATGAGCGATCGTTCAAAACAGTGTTCGAGAAAAAATGTCAGGAGGGACACATATTAAAACATACATTAAGAGTTCTGAAAATTACCTTTAACGAAGATAAATTACTAAAATGACAATATCTTAACCTGACGTGAGCGACAAAGCGGCTAGTCACCACAGTGCTGATGTTATGCTGTTTAGACGGAGATCGGTTCCGGAATTACTACTACAAAAAATTCTTCGTCTATCTACCAGCGCCTTTTAGAACTGTGGCTTACAGTTCCCCTCTATCCATCCCCGCCAATTTTAAATCGTTAGTGAGGGCAGTTAAGGGCGCGGCGAAGGAAACTCAGGTATTAATGGAAAAATGCCATAAATTGCTAATTGACAATTACAACTGCTTTCAACTAAAGTGAAACCGTAATATTGAGGACAGGACTTCATCAACGAGCTCATCGCAAATATCAGTTTTACAGGAAGACTGGAATTTGGATGCAGCAGTCGCTACAGAACACATGACCAGATAAGGTTAAGTTGTATTTAGTAAACAACGGAGAAATGATTATACTTATTTATCTTGGGGCTTTTATTCATTGTGAAATGTAAAGCGTTGGTTATGCTTCGCACTTACCACGGCGAGCTTTTGATAAGTGCTGGTTTTATTTTAGGAAGATAATCTGGAGAAAATAAAGTGGTTAAATAATAACGACGTTGAGATCATGTTGGAACATGCCAATGGAAACCCCGATTTTCCGGTGCAAATTGGAATAGAAAATCTGCCTCCAGAGGTGAGACCATTCTCTACTTGTGCTGTTTCCCTGATCAACCACAGTGTAATTACTGAAGGAAACTGTCAACAAAAAAACATAGAATAAACACCAAGTCACTCTTCTCACAGCAGAGTAAACATTTTAAGTACTTGTTTGATATAGAAAACCTTTTAATTTAATTCCCTCAGGTCATCAGCCACATATTTTCTTTCTTGACTGTTGCTGACGCACAAGAAGCTCGACTTGTGTGCTCCCAATGGTATGTGGCATCTCAGGCACCATATCTACTTGAGCAGGAAAAAGTGATTCTCAGCAAGGAATATGGTTGCCCAAGTCCAGATGAGCTGTTGAAAAGTAATAGAGAGTTTCCAAACTTGTGTCTCATAGTAAGTATGTGAGGAGTGGTTAGTTTCAGGAATTTTTGTGTGCAATCACTTCAATATAAATATTTTATGGATTTTTTCTAGGGTCTTGAGGATGCAACTTGGTACAATGATGACTTTTGGAGGCAGTTGGGACCCAAGACTCGAACACTGTCTTTGCACTACTGCTACATCAGTGCAGATGTGCTTCTGAGAGTTTTAAGCCATTGTGAAAGACTGAAATCCCTTGAAATTAGTGAATGTGAATGTTTGTTCAGGTATTGACAATTTTTTCTCCCAAATTTATGTGTATACCTTCAAAGGAAGTTGTTTCTGCTATTTTTTTTTTTTTTTTTTTTTTGTTTTTCAGGTTTTT
>Ga0058701_10006061_pt1 | contig 10133 bp, 9 predicted proteins | sample AgamicOrMae_FD_97039 | JGI IMG/M metagenome (GOLD analysis project Ga0058701, IMG submission 97039) | Agave microbial communities from Guanajuato, Mexico - Or.Ma.e | ecosystem: Host-associated > Plants > Phyllosphere > Phylloplane/Leaf | place: Guanajuato, Mexico | collected 2012-06-04 | reverse complement strand
ATTGGGATGCACTAATTTCCCTAGAGCATGAACGCAGCAGCTAGTCCCAACATACCAATTCACTATACAATCTTTTCGCTCCGCTGTCAACGAGCCTGCCGTTAGGTTGTATATCTTTTCTAGGATTAGGTTACCTTAGGTTATCTTGAGCTATCCTCGTTTAGGTTATCTCAGGTTTTTTTAGGTTAGGTTATTTTTGGTTGGGTATGTTACCTTAGTTTAGGTTAAGTTTAGGTTGTCTTCGGTCAAGCTATCTTCGGTTATCTTCGGTTAGGTTACCATAAGTTATCTTACAATGTTAGGTTAAGTTACCTTAGGTTATCTTAGATTAGGTTATATTAGGTTATGTTAAGCGCCTTGTGCCTCGCTTCGCCAACACTAGACGTAGGAAATGCTACATTCCAACTTACGGTAGAGAGAATCTCAGCTAGAGATGGGTCGCGAAAGGGAGCCGGAAGTGGCCGGAAGCGGGCGAACGCAAGGCAACAGCGGCGGCGGAGGAGGCGGCCGAAGGCAGGACAGGAGCGGATCGTGGACTTGCGGACGCGTTGCGGATCCTAAGAACGCCAACGTCCTCCATGAGAACGGACATCTCGCGGTTTCCCACAGACGGCGGCCGGCTCTGCTCAGCCAAGCGCAGCGGCCGTCGCCCGCCCGTCCGCCCGCCCGCGCCTGGGCGCCCTCGCCCGCGCCTGGGCGCCACTGGCGCTCCCGCCGCCGCGCCGCGCCGCTCGCAATCGCCGCTGATGGCCCGTGCCACAGCCGCGCAGGTGCCTCTAATGAGAGATCGCTCAAGTCAAGTGTCCAGCGCGCGACCCCCTCAAAAAGCCGAGATGTTGCGTCGGCCAGCCAAGGCAAAGTCAATTACTCATCTTAATTTTAAACATTGCTATCTATTTTCTTCGCAGTAAAAACGAAACACCTGTTTCACAGAGTTCTTACCTGTTTTTGGTGTGAAAATCAAACGGGAGTATTTTGATTATTTTTCAAGACCCATGTTCAGCCATATAATTCAAAAGGTCGCGGCGAGAGCTTTCAATTGATGTGACTGAACATAGGTTTATCTTGAAAAATTACCGAAACACGCACTGCCCGTTTTAATTTCACAACCAAAACAGGTATAGAACTCCCTAAAACAGACGTTTCTTTTTCACTGTGTGATTCTTTCGTTCTCCAAAGTAAAAACTAACCCCCGTTTCAGGTTGTTCCATACATGCTATGGGTAAGAATGTAAAACAAGGTAAGCAATTTGGTTTTTGAAGAATAAAACATGGGGACTACCGAAAACAGGGACTTTGTTTCCCATACTGTATACCTCACCCGCAAAAGTACTACATACTTCAAATGAAAAATCTTCGATCAGTTTATCGTCGATGAGTCCCATAAATGTAACAGAAAATAAACAAAAAAAGATGACTTACATTGTTGATAAACGTATACTCAAGAGAATAAATGTAAAAAAGAGCGATTAAAATTCTCTCCTCGTACAACTTAATGAGACGACCTACAAAACAAGAATGTAGGAACTGAAACTCATGAATGACATGTGAGACCCCCTGAAAATTCGCACCTTGGAAACAAGAATTAGTTCACACATTAACAAATCTCCGATCCGTGCGCCCCGATCGCGTACTTTCCTCACCGTCTTGGGAAGAAACAGCTGCCTGGCGCCATTCAACCGCTTTTCTGCACTTTCAAATTTGCCGCCTTTGCTTTGCGCGGGTGAATGGATCGTAGTATTCCTGTCCCATTCATAAAATGAGCAAAAGTATGAATGGCAATGTCAAAGGACATGTTTCATTCATACATGACAATCTCCGGATGTGGTTCTATTCTACATTATGCTGTAGTTAAATCATTTAGTGAGAAAGAAAGGAAGGCGATCATTTACTCGAAACGCAAATTAATCATACTTCATTGAGATGTCCCGAAAAAAAGTTATCGAAAATAAATCAATAAATAAAATTAGATAGGCTTTTCGAATTGTTCAACAGACTCAAATGGAGAGGTTATTCATCCAAGATTAGGGTATCCTATTAGGGTACTTCTCTGGGGCAGGCTGCGTCAGTAGCGTATATGCGCGCCGTCGGCTTGGTTTAGGTTAGGTCAACCTAGGTTAATAAAAATATAGTGCCATGTGCCTATTTCTGCTATCACTCCGCTGGGCTTTGCAAGGTGGAACACAAGAGATGGATGAACCTTTTAAACAGTGTGCTCGACAGTGTGTGAAAATCTACAAAGAGTTGACACAACTTTCGATCTCTCCGTTACGCAGTCTAGGCCCTCTCGTTTTTATTCTTAACGTTCGCTTGAACGGGTTTAAAAGCGTATCTGCGCGCAGTATTGCCACAACAAAATTGCTAGAAAACGTGGTTGTCACAAAAACCTACCAAAATAACCTAATACTATATCATTTTGTTAAAATGCTGGGCATTTCAAAAAAAGTGAAATACCTCGGTTAGTTTCAGGGATAACCATAGCTAAAGTTTGCTATTTCGCAAAATCTGGCAACACTGTGCGTGGGTTGGCAGTACTGAGTACTAAGTTGGTATCCCTGCGGCGTAATGGCCTGGCTCGCCTACCGGCCTCTTTCCCAGGCCCAGGGCACCAATGTCGCTTAAAAGGATGTCCTATTCGCTCCAACAATGCATCATAGCTTTTTGTTTACGTGCGGTGCAGCGCGCCGCTCCCCGCGAATAATACCCGCCAGCCACTTAACTTCTTTCAAAACACTCAAATTCACGAAATAATAGCAACCTTTTTTTTCCTTCAGCCATATTCCCTAATTTCAGGTTACTGCCGACACAGGCACTTTCTAAAGAGAAAATAAGAGTCAAAACTTTGTTTCAATGGGGGGAAAAAAACAAACATATGACATTACATTTTTTCCAAAAATCACATTTTTGAAAATTATGAAAAAAAAATCAACAATCGCAACTGCGACTTTTTAAAGGTATACATTATTGATCTGTTCAAATTTTAGTTTAGGTCAAGGAGCCATTTTTATTTATTTGTATCCATTTGTCTAAAGATCATGAGCAGCAACAAAGACATTGCTTTAACGATTTTGTTAGAATCTTTACTTTAGTCGTGAATACGTTGAAAAATATTCTTAATACGGATTCTGAAATTAACGAATACGAAAGTTTCAAGCATTCTAAGATAGGCGGTCTACGCAAAACCTTTATTATTCTTCTTGCAGGGAAAAAAATCCATTCAAGTTTCCTAGCTCATCATTGCAAACATGTTTCCAGTGAAATTGACCATTGGAATAAACAAAAGACGGATTTTATAGATGTTTTTTTTTTTTTTTTTAGTGAAAGTACTTGCGATCCTGCTTTACGACAAACATTTCCTCAACTTTGTTGTAATGAAAAGAGAAGCTATGTTAACGAGATGAGAACGTGTTCAAGATTTAAATCCAGGACTGAGAAAAAATGCATTGTGGATCAAAACAATTGCATTGAAATGCGCCCTTTTCACGGCAAAGGTGTTATTCCCATGCAGTAAAAAAAAAAGAAAAAAAAGTCGACAAAGACTCAGTTGCATTTTTGAACCGACCCGAATTTTTATATTTTCGCCCAAAAAATAACAATGTCTCTTTCCATTACCATTCAAAGAACCAAAAAAGAAACTGACAGAGATGTACTATCCCTCTCAAAAGTTCCATATCCGGATGTGTGCACGGCAAAGCCGGTGGGTTGGTAACGGTTGTCAGGCGAGCGTCATACGAAGTCTTGTGATTGGTCTGCTCAAGGCCTGCATTACTATTAATAAAAATAAATAAATGAGAAAAAAATGAATGACCTGTATATTGGCAGAATTTGAATTCGATGACTGTGAAGTTAGGTTATGTAAGTCCTAGGTTGAGTAAGATACAGATATTTGGATTAGGTTTGCTTAATGCTATTAGATCAGTTGGGTAGACTCTTAATTTTCATTTTCTATATCTTATGTTTGACTGTGGTCCAATTTTTCGTTACATCTTGAGGGTTAATGATATACAACCACGTAAGGTAGGTTATCTTAGGTTAAGTACCTTCTGCCAATATTCTTATTGCTCCGCTAAGATATCGTTGAGCCAATGGTACGCTGCTGCCACAGAGAAGTAAGCTGCATGAGGATTGCTAACTGCCAGGTAACGAAGGGTAGGTTATGTGCCCGATAATTCGCTTCTTCAATTAATTCTCCGCTTAACTTCGGAACGATCAGAAAAGGAGACATTTTAACTTCAGAGTAGTTTGAGCTAAGGTTAGATAAAAATTTATTTCTGTTCGGGGAGATCTTCCGAGTCGAAGCACGCGTCATTTGATGCGCCGAGGGACTGTCGATAAAGGAGCTTGCGAATATACGCGAGGTCCCCGCGGACGGAACGATCAGCTGTCCATTGAGAAAGTCTGTTGTAAGAGGAGTCGCGTGTGTGTCCATTGAGTTTCTTTGTCCAAATGTCCGCGTGGGAATCTCACAGACGAAGTATGACGCGGTAGGGCTTCACTCGCTCCGCGGAAATCTCTATCATTACAACTTATTTAATCACTGGTTCCCCGAACTAGAGAGGACTGCTTTTTAAGGGAGCCCAGCACACAATACTCACTTAGTGACAGCAAAAAAAGAGTTGGTTGTTGGACCTAAAACTTCAATTCGCAACTCTAAGGCAGTTTTTCAGTAGACTTTAAATTTTAAAACTTGCATTTTCTCCTGCGGGGAAGCGTCCTTAACAACAGCATCTCGCTCTAGCGTATAATTTTTAAGATTTCTTCACAGTTGTTTATGTTAAACTTTTGAAAAACCATTTCAAACCACCTTCCGAAACAATGACTGCAAAAAATATGTGATCGCAAACAGAACAAGCCCTAGGGCTATCTAGCTTTATTGGTTAACAGAAAATATTATGCGTACAGAGACAAAAAAGGTATGTTCGTGGAACGTTTACTCATTGAAACCCTTCACTGATAGTTAAAGTCTGTACCTTTAAATAAACCTAGCCCAATAATCTGTTACGTAATCAAAACAATCGGTTAAAATCACCCTAAAACGTAGCGTCGAAAAACAATTTTCTAAATTTTTCAAAAATTACGGTAACAGAACCGAAAGAAGCAGATTCTGCAATAATTTTGAGGCAGAATATTTGTGATTTTGACTGATTTTTAGCGCAGTGATGATGCGCAATGTAAAGCTAAGACTCTCCGCAAAAGGTCTAAACATTTATGAAAAATTGTAAATAATTTTCGTAAATAACCGCAAGGCGGTGAGCGAGCTCACAACGCGACCGTTTCCGGGTTTATACATAGAGAAAGGGCAGTCGAATTGGGGCAGTCATTGTGAGAAGGCCGAAAATACACAAACAAGGCGGAGAGATAAATGGGAAGGGATCTTAATTGAACTAATGAAGGCGCAGCAAAGATGCAGCAGGCGAGAAGCGTGTGAAAACCCCTCTGGCCGCATTTCCCCGCTGTTGCCTTGCACCAGCTACACCGCTGGCTACACCATCGGCTACATCACTGATTAGGCCTACGTCACAAGAGTTTTGCGGGGCCAATCCGCGCGTTCTTATTAACAAATACATCCTTCATTCTGATTACCCCACATCAACAGAAATAATTTAGTACCTCTAACAGGCCTATTCATTGGTGCTTAGGGGTTCTAATTTTGCATACGGGAGAAATGACTGCTGCCGCAGCAAAACGTTTTGTTGATATAGCCTCAGCAAACCAGGTTTTCTATGATGACGACTTCGCATGTTACAACTCAACCATAAATTATAACCGCAACAATTACACCAGTTGTTGCCGAAACAAGTGCCATTGGCTTTGTTAACTAAACGTTTTGTTGAGGTAAGGCATTTTTTCTGTAAAGTGAAAGATACGAAACCCTATTCAAACATCTGGGCTGTCCTCAACCCGGTGTAAATGTTCTATCAACGGCGAAAATCCTTTCATAATTTGTGCAAATTAGATGAAAATGCGGTCTTAACTTTCATTAAAGCGAAAAAAAATCATCACACACAGAACGGCTTTTCCGAAAATTTGATGCAAAATATTTTGCTATATTACCTTAAAATATAAAAACTCTCCATGTATAAATCGGTTGAGAAAACAAGGAAAACAGCTGTGTAAAATCCAATCCCAGAAGATCAGCAAAGTAAAAAAAAAAAAAAACCTGTCCAGAATACGTATATATTTAAAAGGCTCGATAGAAAGGGCCGCTTTCTTCCGGTATGCGGGTGCGTTCACGCCAGCCTCCCTCCTTGCGAGCACCGCAATGTTGTTTGGTCAGCCTTTTAAATTTCCCTCACCCCCTACCCCTCCTCCCCCGCCCCCCTCCCTCTCGTTCCGCTCTGGCTGGCAAGGCGCTTGCAAGGCGCCCGCCTCAGGATAAGGAGGAACCGCTCCACAGCCACTGCGGAATTCGATCAAGTCAAGATAAGATGACCAAGATATGAAGCACAGGTAGGTCTACAGGCGCAGGGATGCTAAAACGGTTCCCACGGATTGCAGGGCGCACTACGTCGCTTCGTACTCCTGGGGTATACTGTACATTAGGGCATTCAAGTGCTTCCTCTTACGATCTAAAATCACAGTAAAAGCGAAACACCTGTTTTAGAGAGTTCTTACCTGTTTAGGGTGTGAAAGTAAAACGGGGTAGTACGTATTTTGATTATTTCTCTAGATGAACCTATGTCTAATCATATTATTCAATAGGTCTCGGCGAGAGCTTTCGATTGATGTGGCTGAACATAGGTCTATCTTGAAAAATAATCAAAATTTAGGATAGACTTATGTTCAGCCATATCATTCAAAAGGTCTCGGCGAGAGTTTTCGATTGATGTGGCTGAACATAGGTCTATCTTGAAAAATAATCAAAATTTAGGATAGACTTATGTTCAGTCATATCATTCAAAAGGTCTCGGCGAGAGCTTTCGATTGATGTGGCTGAACATAGGTCTATCTTGAAAAATAATCAAAATTTAGGATAGACTTATGTTCAGCCATATCATTCAAAAGGTCTCAGCGAGAGCTTTCGATTGATGTGGCTGAACATAGCTCTAGCTTGAAAAATTACCAAAATACGTACTATCCCCGATTAATTTTACGCTCAGAACAGGTAAGAACTCCCCTGAAACAAATGTTTAATTCATACTAAGGAGCCTAAAGGATTAATCAGCTATTGGGGGTTTCTAGCGTATGCTGTCAGCGTTCTATTAAGTACGTCTAACTTTAAACATGGCGTCCTCATTTTCGAATATGTCAGGCATTCAGGCCTACCAATTTCGTGCATCTTTTGTTTCATGGTACCTCAGCCAACTCTCAGTTTTCACGTCGTATTGAGTAACTCTTCCTCAGACCAATATTTAAGCGGAATCCCGTCGGTAAACCTACACCGGGTTACTATGGAATTTGAAGGACATTGTCAACAGGAGTAAGTTACGAAAATTGATACTAGGAACAAATACAGAGTTGTTTGTGTCTTATTTTCGAGAGAAATCAGAACTTCCGTGATGTTGTTTCACACGTTGACTGTCACACGTTATCCTTAATTCCGAAAATTATAGATCGATTTTGCTCGTATTCATGGAAATAATGCCTCACCGTCAGCTGGAGATGGTATCATTTCGTTATTATGATTTCGACAAGATCAATCCAAAGTGTGCGTACCGTTATTCCATATCAAAAGACAGCGAATTGACAAAGAATTTACGGACCATAATGCTGATAGCCAGGGACAGGAATAATATGCGTGACGTAATTTTTACACATTTGCAACTCGAACACTGTTAAAGATAACCTAGCACATTGACCTATTTTTGGAACCGCCAGCTGCTCGCGCATTCAAAAATAGGTCGATATGCTAGGTTATCTCTAACCGTTTTCGAGTAACAATTGTGTGAAAATTACATCTTGCATATTGTTCCTATCCCTACTGATAGCAAAAAATAAAAAATAAAATGTTGCAAAAAGGTTAAAAGTAGGCTAGCTATGTGCAAAATGTAACCTTAGTAAAGTCTCGCAGCAAAATCGTACTTCGCTGTCAATGGCTGGCTACTTTACTGGCCTACCACAACGATCCCTCGATGAAGCCATTTAATTTGAAGGTATTTACGGCGCGATTTAATTTACGGTCGCTGATAAATCAATCAAGGAAAGGGACGCGGTTGTTGGGGAGGGGAGGGGGGGATTGAGGCCGTCACCCTTCACGAGCAAACCGCACCGCGACCTCCTGCAGCAATCCATCTCTCTCACTCGTCATGCATCCCGTATCTTTTTTCCTCTTTTAAGGACACAAAGATATAAACGGGTCCTTAGCTTACGTCCTTGTTTTTTGACAATGCAACTCGCAGAGACTCAAAGAAAAGTGTCGGCAAGACATCAGGAATTTCGGAAGCGGTGCAATAAGTATTGATATTGTAACTCACCCGGCTGGTGATGATTCACTACGTAATGCGTTCGATATCCTTAACTAGAGAAACACACACGTTGGAAAAAATAATAAAATTCTGAAATTCTCCATTCACGCGCCTCCAGATGCGCAATTCAGTCGAGAAAGTCATTAAGTTGTGGTTTTTCTCGACACGGAAGCAAGCGAGCTGCGTTATAGTATCATTTATACAATTAGCAATGCGAAACACAATTAGTTCATTGTTTAAGCCCGTGGGCTGATTACAGCTAAAAATACTCCATTCGCACCCGTCATACGCCATTTTTGGTGGAATCAATTAAAATGAAATGAACGAAAATAGGCGGAAAAACTTTCAAACTACGACTTTAAAAAATGCGAAAAAAAAGTCTGTTGACTTTTGATATAACGAAAGACCATTAAAATGTCATTGGATCGATCATCCTTGGCGCGGGTATCGAACCCAAAACCATGATATTGAGATTCCAGCGTTCTTAACATAGCCCTAAAAGAAATATGTCATTTAAATATGGACGGAAATCGTCAGTCCTCCCAATGGGAGATATTCGCGGAAATGAAGATTCAACTATTGCATTTAGGCCTATTTCTGCAAAATAATTTGTAAGAGTCCAAAACGTAAAATTACGCGGCGAAAATTTGCAAATCGAATTGGCTACCGTCAGATTAGAATCCTGCAGCGCATTCATTTCAACCGAATATGGTTGCTAAGGTTGTCGACCTTGCAAGGTCGTAGTTGTTATCACTAATATTTTATTTTTTATCTCATGTCAATACCCCCCTCCTTTCACCTCATATTTAGCTAAAAGGATCCTCGATTATCGGATCCATTAAACGGAGTTAAATTAAAGATTAAAAGGCATAAAGCGATCTGGAAGTAAAAGGAAACAAAGTGAGAGCTGACTGCTGAGGAGAGTAGAAATCCTGAGCCAAGCGAGGAGAGCCAGGCCAACAGTTTCTACCCTCGGCCCCAGCGTTAAAGCGAAACACGTCTACTTTGAATTAATAATGGCTTTGCTCGCCCGATTCGCATTTAGTAATGTGCGAATTTAAGGGCCCAGTAGCAGGCGGCCGAACCCACAGACTCTCCCCCCCTCCTCCCTAATAAGGACACTCTTTCTCTCTCTTTTTGCCGCCATTTTTAGATTTGAAAGGTGGCATTCTTTGCCTCTTGTTCCGTCGCCATGCCAAGTGGACCACGACACAAGGGGCGTCACCTAACCTACACGATAAAAAAACAACAAAAAAATGGTTTAGGTACATACCTGTTTTGGGTATAGATCGCAATTTGGTTATTTTTAAAGACAAACCTATCAACAATCATATCAATGAAAAGGTCTCGTCGAGAGCTTTCAGTTGATATGGTTGTTTATAAGGGTATCTTCAAATATAACCAAATTTCGCTCATATCCCCAAGGGGTGACAGCTCATGATATCCGGTGAACAAAAGGCCTTGATATCCGGCTGCTGGATTCGGTCAAAACATGGCTGTTATCAGTGATTTTTCAAATTTTTTACACTCTTACCACTGTCCAGTGATATCTGGCTAATATTTAGGTACCGTATATCCAGCAGATATTATTTAATATTCTGCTGAAATCTGTTAGATATTTATTTACAATTAGATCAATTTTCGCTTGATATCCATATATTATACCTCTGATATCCTACTGATATCCTTGATACCCTGATATCCGGTGTACAGATATCCAGCAAGGTGT
>Ga0058701_10006060_pt1 | contig 10134 bp, 8 predicted proteins | sample AgamicOrMae_FD_97039 | JGI IMG/M metagenome (GOLD analysis project Ga0058701, IMG submission 97039) | Agave microbial communities from Guanajuato, Mexico - Or.Ma.e | ecosystem: Host-associated > Plants > Phyllosphere > Phylloplane/Leaf | place: Guanajuato, Mexico | collected 2012-06-04 | reverse complement strand
TAATGTTAAATGCTACGAAATACTTCAATACCAAGGATTGACAGTTCGTTAAAAATAGGGACACCACATAAAACAATCTGATCTATGTGCATTATCGTATTAAATGTAATTTAACAATTGTTATTCGCTGAATTTTAGACAAACGTGTGTATTTTGTTGATGATTTGTTGAATGTTGACTTTGCCGAATGTTGAACAAAGTTGTTTGTATTTTCATCGAACAGTTAACATTTGGACTAACCCACTAGACAAGCGAGACCTACGGAGAAGGAAGGACAACTTCCCGAAGTGGCAAAATCTGTTTCATTAACGCCAGTTCCGAGGTTTATCCTTCCATTATACGCAAATTTTAGTTAGTATGTCAATGGGACTTAACAATAATGAAAATAAAATTCCCTTCAAACAACACTTGATGAACACTTGGGGAAACTTGCCGCTACATGCGTTTCGTCTGCTACTGAAACGCTGACACTGGTTTGATTGTAAGTGACTGTCGTGCGGTACTAAAGGACATTATGTTAAAGCGTGCAGTGTATCACTATGCATTACGCGGGTAGCTGTCATAAGCGCCAAAAACCGCACGCGCCAACGCTGCAAGCGCCAATCCGTAACCGCCAAACGAGAAAAGTCGCAAACGCCAAAGGTCTTAACCGCAATACTAACCTTACCTAACCTAACTTAGCCTAACTTGACCTAACCTAACCTACACGAGCGAACTTTGGCGTTTGCGACTTTTCTCGTTTGGCGGTTATGGACTGGCGCTTGCGGCGTTGGCGCTTATGGTTTTGGGCGCTATCGAATGCCCCCCCATTACGCCACCTATGTCACTCCGAAAGAATTGAATTAAGCTCGGTTGAAACTCATAATACCTCTACTTGAAGCCATTTTAAAGGGTCTATTATGGCTAATTAACCGTGGAATCCCACTACAACGTCGCTAAAGTGACAATGAGCTAAATTCTTTCCGAACAAACTTGTCCCAAGTGCTCCGCCGGTGGGGTGACACTCTTATATCTCTTGTATTTCCACTGGATTCCGGTCAAAAAAAGGAAAAAAAAGCGCCTGGAAACAAATATAGCTCGTCTCTACCATCCTCCTTGTTTTCCCCTTCAACTCCCTTCACGTCCCCCACCCCACCCCACCCCCCAATCTCGACGAGGCGTCGTTCGCCAGAGGAAAGACCCTATTTCAGACCGCCCACATCTTTGGGGTAATTTCCGCCTCACAATCATGCCTTGAGGAACACCAAAAATGCGTCTCTACTCAGTAAAATTGGAGGTTGAATATTCCACCTCTTGTCTTCCTTGTTTCGTCGACCATCCACAAGCGAAGCGAGGCTAAAGCGCATTATCAAGTGAAATGACGTGAGTTAACGCAACCTAACATTCGCACAGAATGATTCTTACTTCTCGTCGGCAGTAACTGCTGAAAGGAAGTAACAGGCGGTCGGCTCGGTGACAGCCGAGTGGAGCGACAAAAAAGCTGAGGCGGCAGCGACGTCACTAAACCTTTCATGGTTTCCCTTACCTAAGTGGTAGACCCTTTTCATTGTATGTGCTTAGTCCAAATAATGTAATTAAAGATTGAAACAGGGTAGAAAGTAGAGGAAAAGGGCCTCACCTCTACGTTGTACGGTACAATAGGATTCGCTGTATTTTGGGTGCAGTTGGAACGTTGCAACTGAAGAGCTACCGCACAGGCTAGCGACAAAGTACGCACTAGCGAAGGACAAAGTAAGCACTAGCGAAGGACAAAGTACGCATGCACTTAGAAGTTCGTGTTCATTAACACGGGAAACCTTCCATGCTCGGCCATAGCTTTCTGGTTGCTGGAGCCCCCGCGAAAGTGTGCATAGGCAACCCTCGGTGGAGCTGTGTGCGTAGGTTGCCTATGCATGCTTCTGCGGGCGCTCCGCGCAGGTAGTCGGGCCCTGAGTACAGCGGAGATCCGAAGTCGTGTTGCTTTCGAATAACGTGAAATTTTGTCACTACAAATTTGTGTTCGCAGGGATTTTAGGTCGGATTTCAGGACTTTTTTACACCGAATTTCAGACGTAGTTGGTCCCTCGCTTTCAAGAGTGCTGCTTCTGGACTTCCGATAATACCCCAACGTCAATGCCGATTCCTTCGCTGATTCCGCCGATGAAAACCATGTAAATTTTCATATTCCCCCCTTCCAAATAAACGATTTTCGTTTTTGAAAAGTTAGCTTTTAAAAGTCAGCATTGGTTCACATGCACTCCGTTAATTAGTTATCAAGGTAAACAAGCTAAACAAGGCTGTATATAGAAAAAAATAAAAATAAAATAAAAAATCTTTTCTCCTAAATTTTTCTCCATCTTTGGCTTCAAACTATTACTTTCATTGTCTATCAACCTTGATGGAGATAGGTAAATAATTCGGTTGTACGGCTCTGTTCAGCGCTGCAGTGGCAGTGCTAAAGCTTTGGCCTACTTTGGCTGCGGCCGCTGCTTCTTATTCAAGCCTCACCTGCTCTGCTTTCACCGAGCTTACTTTGTTTTTGTCCCTGACTTCACCGGACGTTCATTATTCACTTGTCCAACGTTGCCGTGCTTCTCCGCCTAGTTGCACGCTGGCCTTGCCGAGCCTTTTCGTCGCCACTGGATTAGGCCATCACTGTGGTTTGGATCGAGGATCCAACGACCACGACATCCTCGTGGACCTGGACGGGACGGGGACCCCGAGGACGTCGCCGATGATATTATCGGCAACTACGTGAACAACGTTCTCGGGGATCAATCATCATTGATCTTTCTCCCAGTTTCGTCAAGTACTGTCATTTTTAATTCTCTTTTTTTCCAATTTGTTTCAATTCAAATGAACACTGAATAATTAATGAATGGATATTTTGTGGTGATGAAACTACTGGGCGGACGCCCGTATTTTTTATTAAATTTATCATTTTTACTTTTAACCACCGACCTGATTTTTGGGAGCTAAAGTTTGCAAATCTCACACGATGTCATGAGAACGCTAACCTAAAAATACCAATTTTCAGCGTTTTGTGGAAAAAGTGGCCGGGAAGTAGTAAAAATAAAATCTCTATTGCTGAATAAATTATAATCAATACACAAAGCCCCAAAAAATCCATTCTCATCATAAAACAGAAATATTGCAAAAAAGCTCTAAGACCAGCAAAATTCAGCGCGAAGATGAGTCACATCAGTAATATTTTTTGCGTCTACAAAATTGAAAAGAATCTTGATTTTAGGTCGGACTGAAATAGGAACGATTAAGAAAGCGAAAAGAATGACTTTGGTTTTTTCAATTTTGTACCTTGATTTTAAAGTTTTATACTGACCTTGAATAGTCTGAGGCAATCAAACATCCTTAAGCTTGCTCGAAGACAGTCAGCGCTTATTAATAATTTTCTGTCGGAGTGCCTAGCCAGAATTGGCGTCGATTTGCATAATGCGACCATGAAATGCAAATGCAGTGCTTGCTGCACACTTAATTCAACGTTGCCACATTTCGCTATTAGGTCAAATTTGACGGCGGTTAACTTGGGGACCATCAGAGAATCCAGCATATGCAGTATTGTATGTTATGGATCTCTTTTGAGCTCAACAATCCAAAAACGGGGGCTGTTTACGAGGTTATTTTTAGTGGTCTTTAAGCTGGCAACGTTTAAAATTGACGGAAAGGCAAATTTGGCAACACTGTAACAACTTTCAACTTGCAAGTTGTCGGCTACTTGAGTGCATTGCTTGCCACGTCCGCGGTGCCTTGAAGCAACACGTGGCCCATTTAGTTCATTCTTTATGTTGGGGGCGATAAATTAGAGCACAGCAGGCGTGTTAGAGAGCTGAAACCGCGCTCTCTTAAAAGCCGAAACGCTCGTTCTCAGAATCCTAAGGAGGTCTCTGCACCGCGTAGCTGCGCTTCCAACTACTTTTGTCTTCGAGGCGGCGGATACTTTTAGCTGGAATACTATTAAGTCATTTTGGATCATGTTGCACGAGAGCTGCATATTAATAATCCTGTCTCGAAAAGTCTTCATTTTCAGCCTAAACCCATTCCCTTCTCGACCGTATTTGAGTGATTAGGCCTAAACACTAAGATCTCGAATCGTCTGAATCCGTAAAGCTTACTGTAGAGTTATTTTTTTATCCTCTTGAGATCTGTCAAGTGGAGCGGTCCGCCACCGGGGCGAGGCTTACAGCAGGTAACCAAACCTAACAGAGTTTTAAGTAACCGTAGAGAAACCTGACGCTGCTTTCTTGTCGGCGGCAGCGAAAACCAGGCAGTTACTGCTATGGTGAAGCTAGCGATTTAAGGCTTGGTGACAGGCGAAGGGAGCAAAGAGGGTCACAAGTCACCTTGCTTTACCAAAGTTAATGGAACTTACGAGCTTAAATGCGTTGTTAATTGTTAAAATGTATTTAATTTTTTTGAAGTCGGGGGTAGAACATGGCACATTCCAGATGTACGGTGGGTACTGTACGTATACTGTAAATTATTGTGTATCCATGGCGAGGACCTGCCGCTTGCGAGGAGCGCCCGCGGAAGCATGGATAGGCAACCTACTGCACACAGCTCCGCCGAGGGTTGCCTATGCACACTTCCGCAGGGGCTCTAGCTGACGAATTGCTGCAGTGCTGGAAGGTGCTGAGGTAGCCGGAGCACGACTGCTCTTGTAAAGATAACGTGAAGTGCTCGAAAACATCGGATTCATAGCTGATCGCCCCACACTATCGCCCCACGCTATCGCCCCACGCTATCGCTTCACGCGGTCGCTTCACGGTTCTTGTTGTCATTTTACTGTGTATGTAAATTTGTAAAGTGTGTATTTCTGTTCGTCGCAGGCGGCCAGCTGACTGGACGATGGGCTTGCCGCAGCTGGCGCGGCCAGCGCGGCTGACGGTGCTGCTGGTCGGGCTATTGGCCGCGGCGGCGCCCCGCGTCGCGCTGTGCGCGCCCTCAGCGCCCGCCACTTCGGCGCCTGCCCCCTCGGTGCCCGCTGCCCCCACCTCGGCGACGCAAGGTAAACAACTTCCTCGTGCCCTCAATTTTAAAGGTTTCATTTCCCGCTTCTTGCGTCAACCTTTCATCGTTGAAAGTGGGGCGTCACAACCTTATCTAGGTGAACATGAACGCTAAAAAAAACAACAAAAAAAACGAAAAAAAAACTCAGTGCGGTGGTTGATATTGGTGTTTAGTTGATTATTTTAGCAGACTTTGCTAACTTTTTACGAGTGATTGCTAACGTTAGATGTTGCTACTTAAATGTTCGCAATGGCTGCTAAACAGACAAATTTGCACAATATGTAGCCTTTGCTAGCTTATTAGAAGCTACAGCCAACGTTGGCAAAGGGTGTTGAAAAATTAGCAACGACTGCTAAAATTAGGAGCACGTGCTATTAACGCGTTAGCTGCCACTGCTATTTTCTCCGTGCGTTCTTCGGGCGGCGCTCCGCTCGGATTTCCTCCGTAAACATAAAAGCTGCAGTTTTTACGTTTACGTAGTAGCATGATTCCATAAGGCAGCTTGGCGGTTAAAATGGGGCCGCCTGCAAGATAGAAGCTGGATTACGAGTTACTGACGGTGAACACGTATCTTGCAGCCAAGATTAGATAGTGATTCGTTTAGCGGAGCCACATGTTGAGGTCTCGCGTCTCCGAGATGGCAGCACCGCTGCGCTTGTAAGCGCCTCATCTGCCTTAATGGAGTAAACATGCTAAACACAGCGAGCGGACTTTGTTTTTAGCGCTGCTTTTGGCTCGACCTGTTGCGGCCCTTTTAGGGGTGGCCCTTTTAGGAGTTCCCGACCTGTCCAGCTCGGCATCTTTCTCTTTGCTGGAGGGCAAAATTATGCGTTGGACATTTTAAGAATGTAGAATTAGTTTTATCTTTCGTTACTATTGTAAGAAGGGAGCGACAGTGTGTTCTGTAACCTGGGTTAAACCAACCCTTTTGGTCACGAAGCCCGATTCTCCCTACCTACTATTAGTCTACCGCAAACTACTGATACATCTATATAAATATATCCTAGACACGGGCCAGCCCTATTTTTTTGTTACAGCCTTTTCTTCTGCTTCTTAACATCACTTCCTAATAAAACCACAGAATATCAATGATGCTGGATTTTATTTAATTGAAGTTGAAACTTATTTTACTCCAATTAACAAGTTCGTAAACATAGGTGACAATAGTTTACTGCTCTTCCACTCGTGGACCCATATTCCTCAAAATATCCACAGACATCTTGAAAAGTACCCGCAAAAAGAAATCAGGCGAGCACGCCAGATATTTTTTATTACCGTAGACTCGAAGTCTGCGCAAATAACAATAAGTGGGTACGTTGAACTTCGTTGACCCCAAGAAATATGTACAGCATGATGGCGTTGTTTCTGGGCCACCCCCGCGCCACACGAAATCCACTCCCGACGAAGGCAATCCATTATAGACGGAGAGCATGACTATGTACGACATAACGCCTATGTCCCAGGGGTAATACATTAACGGCAAGGGGTCCGCTTCTATCGAAGGATAACACATCCTTTCACTCGACTCTCTCTGTTGCACGCATTTCTCTTAGGAAAACTGCTAAAAGTACACGCCCATTGCTACAGTTTTAACTGAGGCACTCTACCCTCTGACCTCACATGCGTTGCAAATTCAAAAAGTTAGGTTTTCCACCTTTTGCGCTGCACCTTCCGTACTCAGCCCGAACTTTTCAAGCTGTAAGCAGGCAATCCGCACAAACAACTGGCGTCAGAAAAGGTCTCCCATTTCCGATGGGAGTGATTGCACCTTTACAGAGACACCTTGGTCATGGCTCTATTATTACCGTACTCTAAAAATAACTTGAGCAGAAGTTTTTAGCGAGCGGTGAAGAAGTCGCGGAAGCGGAAAAAGTTCGAACGGGAGATGGCAGGAGATTGGCGCGACGACAAGAATTAAGAGAGGTGCAGAGAAGGATTTAAGTACAGGTTTCAATGCCATACTTGGGATAAAAATTTCCAGTATCCGATCAAATTCTGACAAAATTCTTCTCGGGACCTGACAAGTTTCTGATCAGATTCTGACTAAAGTTTTTATATTTTGATCAGATATTGGCATTTTCCTGATCACCACCGAACGACTATCAGGACAAGCTGCTTAAATCATGACTGGATAAAAACGTCTAATCAGGTTATCATTGCGGCATTAAGGTTATCATTGCCGTATGAGGTCCTGATCAGATCCTGACCTGAAATAGGCCGTTTCCTGATCAGAAATTGATAAAATAAAAAAAAATTGGTTACTATCTGGAACTGATCTGGTCCTGATAAATTTGTTTCTTGTGGGATTGAAGCGGCGACAACGTCAAAAAGTAAATGTGAGATCAGGTTTCATGACTAAGGAGTTTGTTTTGCAAACAAACCTCACTGAATTGCAATGAAACAGGAGACATTGCTCTATGAAGAACCCTCATCTGGTATCGATTTTTCCAAATAAAATAAAGATGCAAGGTAACTTTCCACTGCCGACGCAATCACATTAAAAAAAAACGTTTTAGGGAGTTCTATATCTGTTTTGGGTGTGAAACTAAAACGGGGGAAGTGCGTATTTTGGTTATTTTTCAAGACCTATGCTCGGCCACATCAATGGGAAGCTCGCGCCAAGACCTTTTAAATGATGTGGCTGAACACAGGTCTATCTTCAAAAATAACCAAATTACTTACTACGCCCGTTTTAGTTTCAAAATCAAAACAGATATAGCATTCCCTAAAACGGTTGTTTCCTTTTTACTGTGATCGCGGCAAACATTTCTTCGTCCATTGAAGAGGTGGCATTTTCTACCTTTTACGTGCCCACTCTGATTTTATCTATGGTTCGAGGGTTAATCACTTTTAAATTGTAGGTTACGTCAGGTTAACCTAGGTTTAGTTGGTTTGACGTTGGTTAGGAAAGGTTACGTGCTTTGCGGCTCGCTTCCCTACCGGACGACTAGACTACCACTAAGCGTGATGCCGCTTACTTCTAAGCGACAGTAACTGCTACTAAGCTGCAGCAAGCTTGGCAACAACATAGGTTAGGTTTTGTGCCTCGCTCAGCTTGCGTTGTTAACGCGAGGTTAAACATACGGAAGTTGAAAATCCAGCATCTCGTATTAACAGAAAACTGTCTCAAATCAACAATATTTTGTATGTTTACAGAGAATAACAATGATAAAGTTGTTGACAAGCTGACTTAAAAAAACTTTTTCAGCGGAGGCGCTTGATCGCTCCGTCTTTTGAGAGATTCTGCTCGACACAAAATAATGTGAAACGCCGAAGATTATCAAAGTTGCCAAGGCAGCAATTCCCATGTAGCCCACTTTCCTCCGTCCCAGATTACTCCGGATTGACCTATATTCCCTTCAGGCCTGCTCTAAATTACGCGATGTTCGTCAGCTTTGCTCGCTCTGTCTTTCTAGACGTAGCCAAGCTGCAGATGGAGTCCCAAATCCCACGGCAAAGTGGTTTCATTATTTTTGTATTTTTTAAAACTAACATATCGCAAGGGAAACCCTGTCTTGTGGACATCAAAATATTGGGTAATTGGTGCGAGAACTCCCACCGATTACAACAGTTTGGAGATCTAAACCCAGAGGAGCGCGTCCCTTCCCCTTCGAAGGCGGAGCTTCTTGCTGGAGGGGAGGGGGAAGATGCGTTCTCGGCAAGCCGCCGCGCGGCTGAATTCGCTGTCGCTGCAATTCACTAGCTCCCTTTTGTGGAATGTCGACGTTAGCCGTTGCTGTAATGGGCTCTGCTTTCCCTGAATTATATCTCACTTTTCAGAGATTGCGTGGGCGTTCGAGAACGCGATGAAGTCTGTAAATGTTAAGATTCCACACTCTAATTTTTAAGGCAGTAATTTTAACCTTTTGGTTCAAACTTTTCGTCGTCAAATCGATTGAAACGATATCGGAGCGAGGCAAGAGGCATCCAACATAACTTAACCTATTATAATCAAGCCCCTTGTCGCTTACCAAGATTAGTTAAAGTCTCTTGTGCCTCGCTTCGCTATCGCTCCGCTCGGCTGTCGCCAAGCCTGATGCCGCTTAATTCTCGGCGGCCCTAAATCGGCCGCCGAGAAGTAAACGGCATCAGGCTTGGCGACCGTTTAATTAGGTAACCCTAGGTTAAGTTAGGTTAGGTTCCGCGGCTTTTGCCTCGCTCCGCTATTGCTCCGCTCGGCTTAACGTCATAGGGGTTGAACCACAAGGTTGAAAATGCAACCTTAAACATTTAGAGTGCATTTCCTCCCTGTTGTGTCGTACCTTGCGTTGCCGAGCTGTGCGGAGCGAAACGCAGGTCGTCCAACCTAACCTAACCTAATTTACCGTCGCACGCATCATGTGGTCAACACACATAGGTTCCGTGTGTGATGCTTCGTTTCGATTTCCGCATGTTAGGTCAGAGTAGCCTATGTAACGTGTATTTAGCCTTGATCCGCTATCCCACCGCTCCTCCTTCCGCTTACAATTAGATTGGCAACAGAAGGTATAGAACACAAAAGTCAGGGCTGCCACCGACCTAATTGCTCGAAAAATATGAAAAATATGACTAAAAATTCGAAAAATATGACTAAAATATGACCTAAAAATAAGAATTAAACATGACGATAATTTCTTTTAGAAATCGTCTTGACAGTGGAAGTTGGATGAGAAAACGGTAAGAAGCAGACCGATATGACATTGATTTGAAATGTTTGACATTTTTTTTTAAAAAAAGGCGGTATTGGACGAGTATGTTATATGACTTTCACATACTGATCTAACACTCCTCACATACTCTATAAATACGAGTACATACTATGTAAACGGTATTTGGATAGTCTGTGGCCACTACCGATGATATGTGGATGGTATGTGACTTAGCCGAATCACATACTGACGCAGACTCCGCGCGGTATGTGGACGGTATGTGGTCAGTATGTGGACGGTATGTGGTCAGTATGTGGACGGTATGTGGTCAGTATGTGGTCAGCATGTGGACGGGTAAGTATGTGACATCGGCGCCCATCATTGGCAGCAAATGTCGGCCCGACGCGGAGCTCAACTTGGTACTTCAGTTCACTGAGATTGTCATAATAATGCAGTGTTGCAAAAATGCCGAGCAGCAGAAAAAAAAGTAAGAAAAAGGGAG
>Ga0058701_10006059_pt1 | contig 10135 bp, 4 predicted proteins | sample AgamicOrMae_FD_97039 | JGI IMG/M metagenome (GOLD analysis project Ga0058701, IMG submission 97039) | Agave microbial communities from Guanajuato, Mexico - Or.Ma.e | ecosystem: Host-associated > Plants > Phyllosphere > Phylloplane/Leaf | place: Guanajuato, Mexico | collected 2012-06-04 | reverse complement strand
TTTTTTACTTTTCTTTTTTCGCCCTTTTTTTCTTTTTTTTTTCTCTTCCCCGAAAACCTTTTAATTTTTTTTTGCCCCCCCCCCCCCCCAAAAAAAGGCTTTGTCTATTGGCTACATCTTCGCATTCCTTCGCATTCTTTTTCTTGAGAAATAAGGATCTGTGACGTATTGTTGATGTGACAGTAACAAGAATGTAGAGCATGTAAGCGGTTTGCGTTGATAAAGCACTCGCCGTGAACAGTGTTGAATTGCCGAGCTGCGTTCAGGAAACTAAGCATGGCGGCGTCGTTCAGCGCGTTCGACATAACATGGAGCAAGTCACGCACGCAGTGGTGCCTCAGCGATACCTCAGGTGGCACGAAGGAACCACATGAAAAGATGGTGTGCCCACTTCAAGAGGGTTAATCCTGTATCACGGAAAGGCCAACTAGTGGAGAGGAAATAGAATAAGATCCGCTATAAACAGAAATAGAGCAACAAGATCCACTAAACGAAAAATGTTGAACGAAAAGATCCAATGGAATTCTCGAGCGTTAAAAAGTCTGCAGATAGGGTGAGGAGATTGGCCACGTTTCTAGGTTGCATCTCAAGATGTGTAGATGAATGTGGAAGAAGTCAACAAATCGTGAACTTATTGCGAAGATGCAGTAAGTAAACACGTGCTGAAAGGCTGAATTTCCAGAATTTAGACTGCCGAGAAAAATGGTCGTTTTTTATCGCTTGCGAAGAGATTGTTTGGGGATGTTGAACTGTAGGATTGTAGCATCCGGAAAAGCAAACTGCTATGAAACTCTTTGAGCTGAGGGTCCATCTCCTGGAGGCTCGGTGAATAAAGAGCATAAGCAACGAAGATTTTACTATGGGGTTCTGATTATGTTGGACTGAAGATGTAGATCTTGACCTGAGATGGTTCTTGTGTTCGGGGGTACCTTTGTAAAGCTTTTGCCTGTTGTTATTTTTGGAGGAAATCACCTTTGTAGTTTTGCTAAAATTCATAAATCGCACTTGCTGGATGTCTTGCCGATCTTACGGGAGAGCTCTGTCAAAACACACCCTGATCTCTTCTTTTCTTACCACCGAGAAATCCGTTTTGATGTCACGCCGGAACCCGAGTTTAAACCTGTCAAAACATCACGAGGAGTTAGCGTTCCGTGTAGAAGTTTAATTTTGACAGGAAAGCCTCGCAAAAACTTTGCTCCCAGAGAGGTGCCTCGGAAAGGTCGGAGCCCTTGTAAAACCGCAGCGTAAGAGATTAAAATGTCGACATACCCCTTGAATGGTAGCGGCCCCTACCACTTCATGAACTCACCCATACAACAAACTCCCACACACAACTTTGTCTCACTATGAAAAAAGTTTTACGCACTCTTTCACGAAGATTTTTTTATGAACAATTCATTTTTTGATCATCCATTACCTTGATTTGGTGCTGCCAAACAAAACAAATTGGGCTTTCAGAAAATTCTTTGGTCAGGTCCTGCGCCTTTTCATGGATACCGAAAAACGATCCCAACTCCTTTTACTTTTGGAGACACACGTATCCTAAAATAGAGTATCCGGTTAGAGACGTGAATCCGATTTCGAGCTCTACTTCTCTAATGATTGGATTCTTTTGTGTTCACCATTTGTGTTTGTCCAGCTGTGTCTTCCGGGGCGCCGACCTCACCGAAAAGCCCATCCTATCCAGTCATTCAATATAAGATGAGGTTATAGACGCGTTCGGAACCAAGCTCTCGTAACCACTCCATGGTTTCGTGGTTTTATCAGACTACCAGCGGCTTATTGTCCCTTAGCGAAGAGCTTAGTTTCTGGTATCTTTGAGCTAGACTTGCGTAAAGAGAATAGTTCATTCTTAATGTCATGGGGAATAAAGACAACTTGCAGTGCGAGGGAGCACTGCTGAGATTTGTTGGCGATTAGGAAGATGGGTGAATCTGTACACACAACGAAATGATGATGTTGCGCAAATTAAACAAAAAATAAGGAAGTGGTGTTTTGCTAGAGAATCATGTGGTGCTGACTAGGTAGGGGATGGTATACTGGGATTCACGTGTGCGGTTGTCGCGACTGACCGCAGCCTATGCAGTGCTTTTCACGGTCTTTCAACAAGGTTGGATGAGCGCATATTTGCAGAGCGTGAGCCAAAGTCGTGTGATTCCGTGAAAGGGTCTTTTCTGATCTGAAAATATTCCACAGCCAAATATATTTTTCTAGCATATAGCAAGATTTACCGTTTATTTTCTTAGGAAGCTTTTTTTTATAAAAAAAAACAAAAAAAACGTTCACAATGCTTTTCTAACCCGCCTCCTGGAAGAACAGTTATGTCGTGACATACAGGTTGATCTTTTTTTCTAGAGATAAGAGGATAATCAAATAACGCGAGTATTTCTTCAAGATAACATGGAGACCAGTATTTTTACATAGGAAACAATAGATAGAAATGCTCCGTTGTATTGATAGCACCCCCAAGTCAGACAACCCCAACTCCGCTAAATATTGCGCAGCAAGTCTTACACATTCCCTCATAAAATTATAGGGGACGGAGATGGTCGGGGTCGGAAGGTCGTGGCTCGCAGGTGGAGGACCTTATCACCCGGTGGCACATGCCTAGTGAGGTCGCAAATGACTTCATTACGGAAAGCTTGCTGTTGCTTTAGCAGCCGGATTATGTCCGTCCAGACCTTCCGTGCCGGACTGCCGGAGGTCGGACGCCTCTTATCCGGCAAAATGACCTGCATCGCTCGCCCGCTTCGGGCGACTGTCACTTCCCGTCAAGATACGAGACTTGCTCCTTCAAGTGTTAGGTCCCGTCTGACTTTCTTAGCTCGTTTTTATATGAGGTTTATGGTACCTGTGGAACTCATCAGACAACCAGTGGCTTCTCATCGGCGTAGATCACCGTTGCAGTCCGGATCGGCTATCTAATCCCCCGCTTCTTTGTGTAAAGAGCTGATGGAACTTATCCCATGACAGTCATGTTCTCCCGGTCTTCACGCCCATTGTAGAACCTCTCTCCCTGTATCGAGGTATGTTGGAATTGTTGAAGCAAGGCTTGTTCAAGTAGATCAGGCGAGGTAATGCAAGTTTCCATCATGGCAAAAACTCGGTGAGGTTAACTTAGACTAGGTAAGGCTAGGTTGTAAGTCGAAGGAGGACTTCCTAACATCACCTACCCTGTCGAAGTTTCCTTGACTGAATGTCGTTTGCTCAAATCCCATGAGCTGAAGTCGAAGGATGATAGAAAAAGCTTGAAGTTTTGATCGTGTGATAAACTCCTGTGCGCGCATCCAGAATTAGCACCTAAGATTCGTGCATCTTGCAGTCTCTCGCAAATGAGACACTCAGCAGCATTAACTCAACGTGTGAAAATGATGATATTTTGATCCCGATCATAACCACTAACACCTCAAAGGTACCGACTGATCTCTAACATAGGAGAGGACTATATCAGAGCGCTAATTTTCGAGTCGGGCTGATATCTGTTCACTCTGTTACAAATCTCATCTTCTTTCGTGTGTTAAATCCAAAGTTTGTGTGAACTATATTGACAAGATGGACGACTGACAAACGCTTAAGCTAGGACCTCTACTTGCCTCACGTTTAATTCTCTACCTATTCGGACTTTTGAGGTTGAAAATCGAAGATAAGAAAAAATCATTTCGAAGCAGTTGTCGACATAGAAATGTTTATTGAGTTAAAATAGGTCAGGTAACTTGTGCCCCAATTTTTCTTTCCTCAGCTGGACTTGAGGATGAAAAAAAAGGAAAACCTCTTTCACTTGCTCAGGTACCCTACCAATTGGCTTGAATGGTAGATCACAAGAGGTAGAACCTGCTAACGTTTTGGGAGTAGTTGTTCTGGTTCAAATTGACAGAAGCCCGTAGTTGAGTGGACAATATCGCGAGCATTTTACCCAGAGCTTTCCAATCAATATGAAGGTACAGTAGAGGCACTGTCAACCGAACAGTTCAACTTTATACCAAGAGCCTTCCATATTAATGAGGGTGTTAAGAGTTCAATCACAATCACTCTTCAGAGGATCATTATTCGATACTCCTTGAAGGAGAGCCGCTTGTCAACGGCTGACAAAGACCCACTTTTGCATAACTTAGGACAGCTTTTCTTTACTTCAAAGTGATGAATTTTAAGATAGTCTCGTCCGCGAGTTTAGGGTCTAAATATCCGGAGCATTTCGAGCTTTTGGTAAAGTTCAAAATGTTTCTTTCGCGATGTAATCATAGCTCGAGTGGTGAAGAGAAGGAGAGACTCAATTGCTTCGTGCATTTTAAAGGCAAGTGGAATTTTTTCCTGTCTTGCGTGTGATTTTTCGTCGGAAATCTGAAGCGGGGCGGTAAAGAGGCAAGGCAGAAGCTACTTTCGAGAGGAAGGATAGCGGAAACACGAGGTATACAGGTATAACCAATAATGTTTGTAACCTTATTTATCTTACACGTTTCTATGTCACTTTTCCTCCCCATGTACCGAAAGGTTGAACGTAGATCATAAAGGCAACAAATCCAACCTTTAAATGTGTGCATTTCTTCCCGAAAATATCCATAATCCAAAAACCGTAACTGGATGCTTCGTCCTTTTGAAAACGAAAGCTCAATGTCTCAGTGAAGACCTGCAATAGAGTCATCCTTTAGCGAACGAGTTGAAAAGTACCCAATGTTCTTTTTAATGAAAGCCCTTTCCAACCTCGTTACAATGGTTACTATGATTCAATTCGCCCCGTAATGATCATTCCCAAGCAAGTGCATACTGATTGAATTCATGGCTGCAACAGACGGATCGATACAATGAAAGACTGCCGAGGGATTTGATCTCCCTGCGGATTTAATAATCACAAAAGAAAAAGAGTAATTCATCAAAGTAACCTTCCGACTCATTCCGATTGCTTTGTTGATTGGAATGGCTTTTGATTTCCAAATAATGCAATTATTGTCATCACAAGAGCTTCTGCGATTCGCAACCAAATCAGTACACCAGACTGAAGTCTTTACTCGTTTTAGTCACTGGTCGTTACTCGACTTCAACAAGCCAGCAAGTCTAGCATCAGCAGCCAATCAGATGTTCTGGTTAAAAACTTTTGGATAATACCTGAACATCCCTATTAATTGATGATTGGTCACCTTCATCGCTAATTTTTGACACAAACATACCTTTCTTTGAACTTACAACTTATTACCCATTATCAGTGGACCAAACTTCAGATTTTGGAAGAAGCTAAAGGTGTTATTACAAGCATACAGGAAAAATTGAGAGCTTGGAAACATTGGTCATGGTAATTTCGTTTTTGAAATTTGTTGGTGGATTGTTGGAAACTTGAGATTCCTGCTTTCGGAATGGAGAGATTGCTCGAGGCGACTGTGGTCTCTTACATTAGTGGTTTAGCTCGTTAGTTAGTCGGAACCACCAGACCGGGTATTACGGTTAAGTACTATCCGGCCATAATTCCTACCCTGAACACGGAGGGGAAGCACAGGGTAAACTTATGCGGAAAGATCGGTTCTTTTTGAATACTTAACGGAGGATTGTCTTTTAGGAACAGCGATGTTTTTAAACCTGAATCATTAATACGTTACAGTAGTCATTACGCCTATTTTTTTAATATGAAACCTTCGAAAACCAGACATGATGAAGGCGAATACTTCTATTTCGTGTAATGACAATGTACTACAGTATCTGCAAAGACCGCGCTTTCATGAATTTTCTCGTGTCGTTTGAGGTATAACTACATTTTAAGAGAGCTTGTCTTTTGAAATTTCTTTATAAAGGGATTCGGACATTCTTTCTGAAGAAAGAATTCCAATATTTTTCCTTCCATGCTGTTATCAACTCTCCCTATGATAGCCTACATTTTAAAGAGCGCATTTTGTACGTCATATATTTTACAGTATGAGATTCACAGTTTTAGCTATTTGATGATTCCATATGTATACTAGACGAGCCTCATCATAAACTGATATATTTGATACATCAATAGAAACGTAACCAGATAAATGCGTTACCTCATTAAGAGCACGCGAATGCGGTCTTTATTTGCGAATCTATATCAATCACTCTGCAATTCAAACGCAATATCGCCTGTTTCCTAGCATACTCGCATATGTCCATACTCATTTGACCATGTCATAACTCATGTAAACGAATCATACCTTACCGGGAGTGATTAAACTTGCACCTTGTTTACCGACACGGTTCTGGACGAACTTATAGCCTTCGGCAGAATTACTTATTACTTGAAGAGATCTTGAGAACTGCTCTGGTTTTGAGGGAGGCGGTCAAAACATCTCAATGTCGGCTAAATATTGATCGGTTTTCTATCGTAGAGGCCGCAGCTTCAGAACCTCCACTTGAGTTAGGATTTACGTCGCACGATGCTTACGAATATCTCGACGAAATACTCGCTGATGCGAAAAGCACCGACAACTTATTGGTTGGCTTTTAGGAGAAACGGAAAGCCTCAATGCAATATGAAACTTTGTTTAACAAAGTAAACACCTCGTCAATCTTAACATGTTTACAAATGATTATAATTTGGTTTTCCACATTTTTAGCTTGTGCTGTTGCTGAGAACGGTGAATGCAAAAGTCATATTCATGACAGAACAGTAACGAACCCTAAATTGTTTGTTCCGGTGAGCTCATCCCATTAGCTTGAATCCAAATTACGCAAACATCCTCTTTCAGAATTTCTCTTGCTACAAATAAACAATGTTTCGCAGCAAACTCCGATAGCCATAAGCTTCACGATACGCGGGTAGTCATAGAAGACTCGGATACCGGTTTTCATTTGCGAGTTATCTTCGAGGACAGTACATGAGATAGATGATTTTGAAACGTGACACTGTGAATTTTGAATGTATTTTTTTCTCTATCATTTTACACCGTTTTTCGCCAACACGAGCCGAGATAGGGGCACAAGGCTTTTAACCTATCATGAATTGACCCGACCTTAGCGATTGTAGTAGTTCATCCTTTAATCGGAGTGAAAGGTTAAATAAGTGTGGAATACATGAGGAGTGTTCCGACCTTTGAAACTGTTTGTGCAGAGATCTTTAAAACTTATACTTTACTATTCTCGTTGACTTATCACCTATTGTGAGTTCCTATCTGTAAAATTAGTGTACCCAATGTTTTCCATTTCAATCCACCCCCTGAAAAATCATTGTTTTGCCTCTTCCATGTTTGCTATTACATGTATTATTTACTTCGACTCAGGGAATTTTATTGCGTGTGATTTGAGTAGAGGACTTTCATTTCAATCATTATACTGTTACAGATATAGTAAATCTCTCCAATCAGGTTGATGACAGTACCTTAGAAATATAGTGCATAATTTTGTAGCTGGAATTCCGCACCTCCTATTTTTGGTATCCTCATCAGTGTGAGAGTCTTCATTTCTGTGTAATTCGGTTCATCAGCAAACGTACACTAAGTAAAAAAGAGAGGGGGCTGAAATGCAAACCTTTTAATTCGGCCATGAGATTTATTACACATTTATCTGAGTGAATTCACCGTCCAATCCGTTCTCAGCGGCAAACGTCCCTTGAACCTATCCTTTTTATGACGTGTATTTCCAGCCTTCCGGAAAAGGTTTTGGAATTGAAAGCCTTTACTGCAACTGAACTCACTTTTATGCTGTGATTCTGACGCGATGTGATCGACACCCGGCTTGGGCTTCAAAGACTCTCGGTTAAGCAACGGTTATCAGTGGCAGTCCTCCTTTGTGTCAGGCGATTCCCGCAATGCGAAATCACCGCATAACTCCTATTCATTTATTTTGAGGCTGCCTAGCCGCAAACTCGACCTGTCATAATCATGCAAGAACCAACCCGTCAAAATAATAGCCGGCTGATTCGCCGGCTTTGGAAGGAATAAGAGCAAAAACCTCTGGACAGTTACTTTTACCATGTCATAAATGTATTTTTTAGTCGATTAAGAATAACTTTGATCGTGGGAAATGATGTTGATCTGCTAAATAATACACTTTCAAAAAAGAATATGCGCGTGTTGCAACTCGTTCAGCTCCACCACAAAGTTCAGCCGGGCGTTTTGACCTCTTCTAGCTCATTTAAACTCGTGTTAAGTTGGCTTAGCTTAGGTATGATAAAGTTAGTGTAAGGAGGAGAGGTTAACTCACTAAACACCTTGTTATCATAGGCTAGCGTTGGCTTAAAGAGCACATACGAGGTTAGCTTTGCTGATTACTGCAGGTTGAATGTTGTTCAGCTTCTATTGTATAAGGACAGACTCCGACGTTGGCAAGTCAGGAGCTCCAGTTTAAAGTAAAGCAGACAATCGTAGGTGAGCTTACTCTATCGTATGTTGAGATTTTTAAAGTTGTTTACAGCAAAATAAACTATAGTTCAAAGTCAATCGCAACTAAAAATTTAAAAAAAATGAAAAAAAAATCTTAAAGTGAGATTTTTGCGGAGGCGCTTCCGTTTGTGATACCTCACTAGTGTTCCACCTTATAGTTATCCTAAGTCCACTACCACTTGTATTCCAAGGATGAGAAGCCATTCCATTTCGTGGTCAGTTTTTTCTTTGACAGAATCACTTCATAACATCCGATATGGTATTCCTATTGCGGCATTCTTGCATACAAGTATGAGATGCCTTAGATTAGAGCGGGCTGCGTGGTTGGCTTGTCTAAGGCAATCCCCTATCATCTTATCCGCACGAAGGTAATGAAATGCATCTGCATAAAAAAAGAGGAAGGGACCCGTTTTCAAAACTGATTGTTTTCGATTTCGGCCCGTCTCCTTCGTTACTTCCCTGCTGGTAGGGTGGCACCAGAAGTTGAACCCGCTGTGGAACGCCCTGAGAATTCCTGTTTATCGGACAAGGATCTGTCGAGGGCTTACGGACAGGCCGGCGTCTTGGGGCTCCCCGTTGAGCGCACCGAGGACCCGGAGAAAGATGTTCATTTATCCGGTAGGCTTTGCCGGTAAGCAGGGTGGACTGAAGATTCCTGTAAGTGTCCAATTATGAGGTGGTTAGAGCTCCACTTTTTTATGCAATGTTTTGATGGACCAAAAGTCACTAACAAAGTATAAGACTGTTATGTGGAACGCATGTCCTTTTCCTCGGAAAATTTTCGATGAAAATGCAATCCTACCTTTCGTCTGATATCCTTAAACTAATCTAGTCCCCCCTAGTCTAATCTGACCTCATAGAGTGGACCTTATTAAACCTAAGTTAATTTAACCGAACCTCGGTTAACCAAACCTAACGTCTATAAAAGAGAAGCTAAAAAAAATATTCACGTACTTTAAGCTATTTTTAAATCAGACGTAAGCCTCTTGATTCGTGTTGCTAATAGAAACTTAAGTGATTACTCTCACTTGGAATTTTTTCAACAAAGCAGCCTAGCCTGATGCACCTATCTAAATTAGCTTAATTCAAGGACCTTCTTTTAAGCAACCTCGCCTAATCTAAGGTAACGTAACGCCCCAAACCTAACCTCAATTTAAAAAATACACAGTACTTTTAGGAATAAAGCTGTTTACGTCCTCGCTAAAGTGCATCCTGCTCCCACAAAATTTTTCCTTCGCAAGTTACGCTGGAAGGTACAAATAGCGTTCAAACGCAGTATCGTATTTGGCGTTTATTATTCTTTTACGTAATAAAAATATGTCTACATTTTTTTGAAAATAACATTTTTCTCCCCTAGATGAACGCGCGTTTCGATTTTGTCTCCTGTATGTCTTTTATTTGATATCTCTCATTTATTTTACCCTGTATTGGATTTAAAATCACTAATGAGTGCTGTTCTCTCTGTTGCAGGTGAGTTGCGATTGGTCTCTTCTTTTTTGTGGGAATTGGTGAGTAAAGCTCCAAACCCGATCGTCCGTCTCGCTGCGGCGCTGTTTGATCGAGATCAGCGTAAATACAGCTGACGGCTATATTTATATCCAGGTTCACGATTATTTTTTGTTTTTCCGACGACTTTTTTAATAACGTCAGCGAAAAACAGCCTTTTAGCCTATAATAGAGGTAAAGCTTCAGCTCAAATGTGACTTGCTTACCTTTCGTGGGGACAAAGGCGAGGTGAGGTCAGGAAAAGTCAGGTTAGGAAAAGTTAACCCTCCGTTCAGCACCGTTTGAGTAAATGTTAGGGGAAGTCA
>Ga0058701_10006058_pt1 | contig 10135 bp, 3 predicted proteins | sample AgamicOrMae_FD_97039 | JGI IMG/M metagenome (GOLD analysis project Ga0058701, IMG submission 97039) | Agave microbial communities from Guanajuato, Mexico - Or.Ma.e | ecosystem: Host-associated > Plants > Phyllosphere > Phylloplane/Leaf | place: Guanajuato, Mexico | collected 2012-06-04 | reverse complement strand
CTTTTCTCGACGTTTTGGGGGTTGTACATCCCAAATCCGGTCTTATCTCGAAGTCGATTTTTTGCACGATGCCAATACTTCCATTGACATGGAAGTAAAATTACATGGAAATCCAAGCTCAATTTTTCTGCGAAATCGCGGTTCTTCGTACTTTTTACAAAACTCATAAAATGCCCGGAATGAGCGTCAATTTTTTGGAAATTCTAGCTTTGTAACGAGGAAGTACAGCAAAATACTTAAAAATCCAAGCGGTGCTGCGATTTCCAGGTGCATGCGTACTTGGAATGACGGTTTGCATAAGTGAATGGTTGCAAGTACTTTGCTGTGAAATCCCAAGAATTATTTTTTTGCAGTGTTCATGTTCGTGTCGCCGTTCCTTTGTCGACAAAGCCATGATGTCCTGTTTATCGTTACGGATTACCACCACCCGCGCAACCTTGCCGTTCGGAAACGGAAAAAAAGTAGAGGTTTTTTTTAGTTTAGTATCGTCAATTTTTTTTTTTGAATATCACCTTTCTGGAAACCTGAAATTGAATAATTTAGGCATTTTTAATGCTTGAAATTGCGCAATTAAACGGGAAAAAACCCTAAAATTTCTCTGGAGCTGAATTTCACTTCAAATGGCTACTATAGGTTAAAGAACGCGTTTTCGATCCTTGTTCCACCCAAGAAACATCATCCTCTTTCATGTTCCTGCGCCTATCTCCAGTCGAATCATAACATTACGTGATGCATATGTTACGGAATAAGATGTACCATTATCTGCCAAGTTTATCAACGAACGCATTAGCACATTAGCTTCTACTGTTGTTCTTTAGCATGCAGGCAAATACAAACATTTCTTCTTTTTTCTCTCCTTTTTTTTTTAAAGGTCGACCTCAGCGTGTACGCGGTACGCATCAAAGAGCTATATGATATTTTAATAAGTTTATGAGATATTGTTTCGTATACGGTAAAATAAAGCTGGCTTCAATCCCAGGCCGGCAGCGCCTCATGTCATTTGTGCCCTTATAACAAAGCGCGTAGCCCGTCCTTTGTTATGCTAAAACCGGGAATGATGCGCAGATATGAAATGTATTTGCGGGTCTGGCAAGCCCCTCCGCGGTCAGACCCTGCCTGCCCGACCCGCCAATATACTGTAGCTCCAGCCAATCTTGTTTGCGGCGGGGTCTGCCTTGGCTGCGGTCTTCCTCGGCTATGTGGGGCCAGTGGACCTCTCGAGTCCTGCCAACCCCCGGAGTACACGTGCAAGCAAATAGAAACTCCGCATGTATGGAATCTCTGGAGTATGATAAATTTCTTCAAGTTGTGTTTTACCAGGATCAATACGTGGCGGAAGGACGTCGTAAGTTTATGTAGATTGGAATCAACCCTTGTATCATACCGCTATTTGAATACATGAAATGAATCTTCAATGAAATCTTAAACGTTTTTTCATTGACGTATTTTTTCCGTTTCATGAGACGAGTAGACTGGGCTTAATTTTTTTTAAAGACTTAAAAGGCTGACAAAAATATTTTTTTTATTTAATTAGCAGTTTATAGAACAGCATTTTAAAAAAAATCAATGAAAAAGGGTGAAAAAGTTTTGCGTCAATAAGGAACGTATCTAGCTGTCTAAACATTTTTTTCCAATTTGAAACGACCAAAATTAAAGGTTTTCTGTGAAAAGAATCTTTTTTAGGAATCGATAATTCGCGGAAAATAATTAAAAAAAAACTTTTTTTAAACGGTAAAAAATGTCCTATGCTAGTGGTAAGGAGCTAGTTTTTGTATAAAATCTCTCCAATAAATCCAACCTTAGAGAGAGAGAAAAAAAAACAAAATATAAAAAAAATAATAAAAAAACAACTCCATTAAGCGTTCTTCGATAAAACCCGCACGTATTTTTCCTTAATTTCAGACCCATTTTGTTCAGACTTCAGTACAGTTCATTCTTCATGTAATATTATGATGTCTTCATGTTAGGAAGGTTTTAAGGTTTTTAAATTTCTGTCTACATGACTGTGGTGGTTTGTACTACCTTAAAAGACTTGTCCATCATAAACAATCAAACAAAGTAAAGTTTTTTTAATGATAAAAAAGTTTATTGGGCTGTTTTTAATTGCACCTTTTTTGCGTAACGATATTTCAATTTCAGTCAAGTAGTCAATGTCACGTGTAGAAGGTCTATATTTTTTGAAATGTAGTTTTTTTAATTGGCTCAAGTAAGATTCTTTCTGAGCTTTTATTGGGATCGGTAAATATCGGAGCCAAGGAATCACATCGGCGGAGCAAATAAGGCCATCGGAAATCGTCTTAGAGTTCGTGGGAAGGTAAATCCTACGGAAGGAAGCGGAAAACCGCCGATAAAAGATTGCGATTGATCAGGCTGCAAAAAAGTTTCAAGTGATCGAACGTTTTTTTGTGATGTCAAACATTGACTTAGTCTATACATCCAGCTACAAATCTATACACCAGTCTTGACGCATTTCGCGAAAGCGCCAAATTTTACGGTGGCTAGACCGTTGTTGAAAACCGATATGTAAAACCGGGCAACAATGCCATTTCTGGATCGATTTTTGGACAGTGCTTGAAATGGTTATTCCAAAGAGGGTAGATGACAGATTTCCTTCGTTGACCTTACAACGATAACAACTGCGATCAAATTTAGCAAGATTTGGTGACAGTGGACCACAGATTGTGAATCCTTATAAGGGAAGGAAATAAAATATGGATTTTCGGAGGATAAAACTTTTTTCGGAGTTAATCGTTTACAGTAGCCGTTTTCTTGTATAGTCAAGGACTAAAATGCTCAGAGAAAACTGTGTTAGTTGAGTGTACTACAAAGTTGTGAATAAAGCGACAGCGAACTCGGCTAGTAAACGTTACCAGATTTGCCAGTAAACGTTAATGTAAACAGCACTCTGTAACGTTAACGTTTACTAGCAAACCTGTTAGCGTTTACTAGCCAAGTTTAGATGTCGCATATTTGAGCTACTTTTACTAAGTTTTTATAGTAAACTTTACTAACCTACTTTTCTCAATAGGGCTGATGTTTTTTTTGGCCCTTGTGACTTATAGTTGGCAACGCCATTGAAATTTTTTTCGACCGCTATCTCATTCAAATGTAATTATTTTCAGACCTAAGCATAAGCAGTGTCTCGTCCTTTTTTTCTGCCCTGTGTTATATATCATAAACTTAACCTTTTAGATGTTGATCAATAACACCTAGGTGTTTAATTACCCAAAAATGGGTCACCATAAAAGAGAGATGCGTTACGCCCTTAAAGGTTATCCCAGGAACAAAGACAATCGTCGGCTGCTGCTGTGATCGATATTTGCCGCTTGGTAAGCTGGCAAATTAATATTGCGTTAAATTCGGCCGGCACGTGATGTCGCTCCCACCATCCCTGATCAAACTATTAGATATATGTGTAGCAGAGAGCGTCATAGGAGAGAAAGGCGACAACGGATTCCTGCGCTGTGCGCTGATTGGTTAGATGCATTAAAACAGCATCGCTGATTGGTGGAATGCAAGAGTGGCAGTTGATGTCTCCCTCCCAAGGCTCTCTCTCTAGACATGTATACGGTCAGAAGCGGATATATATCTGCTGAGAACATGGTTATTCATCTACTGATGTGGAGCGGGCGACTGGCACCGCCTGAAGTCCAACTTGGGCGATTAGATGGCTTCACTGTACGATTAAGTTCTGTGGTGGTTTACCTTAACCAAATTTGATTTAGCTTGAGAAAACCTAATATAATTTTCTGAACCCAACTCAAGGTGACTGCACCTTACTTAAGCTAACCTTGCCTCCCCATCCCTAACTCAAACATAAGCTGATTCAAACTCAGTGTGACAGCGTTGCCTAAGCTAATGTTTCTCAACTTTAATTTAACGTAACTTACGTATGCCCTAGTTGCATGTAATATATCCTAGTGATCCAAGTGAATTTACGAAGCTTTATTGCCCAGCTTCACGCATGCTAGTTAAATTTGCTGCTTGTATGCCCGTTTCCGTTCGATATGCAATGTTCTCTTGTCCTCGATCTCAGCGTATAAAACTTGTTTTTTTTTTGTGGCATAAGTTGTTTTTCAATTCCATTTGTTCGAGAAGCCGCACAATTTTAAATTCAAAACGTTGCTTGTCTCCTTATTGAAGTTATTTTAAAACAAAAGGAAGGTTACATTGCTGTTGGGTATTTTACCGGAGAGGCAGCTGATTTTGGCCTCTAGGGCCTACTTTAATTACTAATATTCCTAATCGAAACGTATTGAGAAGTCCCCGGGCTTTTACTGTGTGCACTCTAAATTTAAACCATAGTGAGATTCTCTGACATTCAGTTAAAATTCTTTGAATTTCAGTGAGACCCGGAGATTCTGTGAAAATTCTTTCAATTTCAGTCTATCAATTCAGTCACTCATTTTTTTTCGGTGATGCTGTATTGACTGAAATTCAGTGAATTTTCACTGATTCTCAGAGACTATCACTGATTCAAATTTGAAGTGTTAGCGAATGTAAGTCATAACCTAAGTTAATCGAGATTTTTTTTACTAGCCAAAGCATGTATTTCTTTTCATCCTAGTTGAAAAGCCTCTTTCAGTTTCGACCCAATATCGGCATCAAGTTTTTCGCCACCTTCGGTCGGCTGGCGGTATTTTTGCGGCATCGCCTGTGATGCATCTTCCGAAACTTGATCACCATTAATCAGAGGCTGCCTTCGAGAGTTGTCCCATCTTCTTGCTTGGCATCACGTCCCATGGGATAAACTAGCAGCTGTTTCTCACGCCGAAGGGTATTTAATACACAAGGCGCTTCACGACAGGCTTATCTTCTCGCCGACTCGCCGGTTTTTGCTGACGCAGCACAAATAGGACCGATTTAAGCAGTGCCCAAATCACCTTGATGATCGGCGTTTCACTAGGTATCCGATGTCTTCGATCAAAAAGTTGATAGCTACGCACGCTCTTCTCATAAAGCTGTATAGCTTCCGCGAGGCGATCCATAACGATGTATCTGCACAGATACGCCTCAGCGGATGGGTTTGAAAAAGGTAGAATACGGAGGTGGAAAATAGCGACCTTCAAAACACAGCATGTTGATATGTTGAGATCGTCGTGATTGGTTTAGAAGAGGCGCGCGCGGAAAGAATCAGCACAGGAGTAGCCGTTTATAGCTGCCTGTTCTTGGTATGTGGAGGGGGGGCTAGGTCGTGATTGGTCCGAAGAGTTTCACGCGGGAAGTTTCAGCGCAAGGATTCCTGTGACATTGGCTCCACTGAGGTGTTCGCTTGTGCGTTTGGGATGGTACACGCGAATGGACAACTTGCGGATACTTCACCGCAATATACTGTATATTCTTACGATTGTGAATTGGGCGAATTCGCACAATAAACTGCTAATTCAATTCGCAGTTTTTGCGGGTGAAGACATTAGAAGCGGTGTCGTCAAACAACTCGTGAGTGGAGACACTCGTTGCGGCGTATTAACTTATTCTGTTAGTTCCTGCAGATGTGAGCAGCTCCGGAGGTAGGCAACAAGGCTTTCACGTGAAGGGCTTTATGTGGAGTAATTGGTACAATAGTGCGCGCTCCTTCTAATCACGTGGGTACCTGGGATGATGGGTAAATCCGTGAAAGGTGTGTGAAGCGACGGCTTATCGGCCATATTCCAAGCCACTGATCTGTGACAGCGTTGAGCGGCGATGGGAAGGTCTGAATCGGCTGCTACCGGCGCGACTGTGATTAGCCGCTCAAAATGTACCGACCCGACTGTTCACTGACAAAAATATTTATCACTGCACGTAACAAAGGCTTCAATAAAATTAAATAAATAGCTAGTCCCTAGAAGTTTGCTCTTTTTGGATAAAAAATCGACGTAGGTTATTGTTAAAATATGTATTTATTTATTGGACTGTTCGGGTGCCAAAAAAATTGGCTCCTGATTTTTCCAAACGAATAAGATTAAGTGAGGTTAGAATGGTTACATCACTTTATCGGGAGCTAAGATAAACTTTTCTTGAATCAACAGTGATTCTGTGATTTCTATAACTCGAAACCATTCGGATTTTATTCGGAGTGGAGTTGGTTGGTTCAGGCTTATAGAAGTTACGACAGTTATGAATTATCGAGTTGATTTCGTCCTCATGGTTTTGATGTCAGTTCTCCGGCTTAAGCGAAGCGTAACTTTAACGTATTCACAAGGAAAACTTTTGGCATCGACTGTCTTTTCAAATTTCACTTCTGTTAATAAATGATCTTTAATTTGAAAAAAATGGAAGTTGAAAAGGTGACAAAAATTTAACTAAAAAGAACACATTATACCTTAACATTAAATATTATTAAAATAAATTTTGGGGGAAAATGGGGTAAACTGGGAAACAACTCAAACTAGAAAAAAGCGTCCAGCGACGTAACTGTAATGCTATTTAAGAAAATATACTTCATTTAATGTTGGCCAGGCTACAAATTTGCCAAAAAAAGTTTATCATCGTGGAAAAAGTTTGTACCAAAACCTTCAGTCGCCGTTTTAAAATATGCTGTAGTTGTTACACAGTATACTTGAGAGCTTAGGTAATTGAGTTGAACAAGGTGCAAGTCATATCTACTGAAGAAGTCTGTATTCCAGCCAAACTAGGATGACTCACAATCAGTAAGTATGGTAAGTGCATTTGTGAGTGCAGCAGGATAAAGGCAACAATTTCCACCGAGAGCGAAATCCTCGCAGGCCCTGCTCGGTCGTGCACGCAGCCTGCATAAATGGTATTCGTAGATGCTCCCCTGCGAATAGCCATTGTAGCAGCTACGTGCACGGTTTCCTATATCCTTCCTTGTTCCACTAGGGTCTCCAGTCTGCGGCTTATCAATACAGACCGTTTCAACAATACTGTGGAAACTATCGCCCCTCCCTGACAGTAAGACGTCTCTCAATAATGGTGACACCTTTGGAATAACGTTGTGCGTCATCTAGTCGATAGAATTCATACTGGCATCCTTTTGTGCTTTGAAAACAAAGTCGCAAACTTGTGGAATAGATCGTACCAAAGTTCTAGCAAGGAGGATGTCCTTTGTGGGAAGTTCTTAGAGGATCGAGGAAGGTTAGCTTCGGTTGGGTTAGGTTCATCATTCACGGGAAAAAAGGTTTTGTTATACTAACAAAATCATTTGTTAAAATAGGGATAACAAAAACATTTTGTTACAACGGCAAAAGCTTTAGTTCTGACAAAACGTTTGGTTGCTGCAGCAAAATTTTTAGTTGCAGCAACAACAATTTTATCTGTTGTCCCTAATTTTGTTGCCGTAACGAAACTATTTTTCCCGTGTTTGTTCAAGTGTGATTTTGTCGCACTGACTTCTGCCTTGTTTAGAGTTACTGCTGAGTTAGCCAAGAAAATTTTAGCTCCCTATTAAGTGTAGTTACAACTTCACTTTATCCTACTTAACGTCAAGAAAAATCAGAGGGATTTTTTGTTTTGACCCCGGACAGTCGAATTAATACATTCTCTATTCGATTTGTGATCAAAAAAGATGTATTTGCAGGAAGAACCTATTGATGTTACTTCTCTGACATAAACCCAACTCATTGTCACATGGAATAATCTTATTTTACCTAACCTTCCCTATGAGGTGAAGTGACCTAGTCTATACATATTACCCCGAAACAATATCATGCCCCACCAAAAAAGTGTCCTAAGTGAACTTAGGTTTACAGTAAAGATAGCTTAGATTCAGTTCAGTTAAAATGAGTCAAGTAAAGCTAATAAGTCATGCGCTCGTACTTATTTTAAGTCTAGTTCTTTATTGAAGCTTCTGTATGGGTTTTTTCGTTGAAGTTTCTGCGGTTTATAGGGGTTTAGATGAACGCGAGTTAGGTAATCAGCACATGTCAAGACTGTTCGGGTCTATGGGCTTTAGTGGATTCTTTCCGAAGGGCGAAATCATTAAACATCTATAGACAAGTTAACTTCAGCCGTAATATACTGGAACACTCAAAGTGGTCCACAGCGACCGTTCACTAGACAAACTTTTACTTCTTAAACACATCTTACCTCCCTAAAGCCCAATTCGTAAGCCTTGAGAAAGAAAGAAAAGAAAATAGAAAAATAATTAAAAACTTTTGAAAAATGACTCTATCATCAATTGAATTTAAGGGAAGTCACATAACAATATGTTATCTGTTTTGCTTGCAGCAGCGGTTGAAACTAAAGTTATGTGAACGGTGTGTTCTGAAGTTACGTCCCGGAGGAATACATATCGCCGATTTCCTGTCGGTATCGCATCTCATGAATATCCACCTAGTTGAGGCGTAACAGTTTGATGCTTTCAATTTGTGCCTCGACAATGCGCAATTTTATTCGCTTAAGTTGTGTCCCCTAAAAACGTCTTTTTTATTATTTTTTCCTTCGCACAACGTCTCATTGTGATATTTGAACCAACTTTGTTTTCAGCGTGGAGGTAAAATCATCATTACGGCTCTTTGGGCTCTATTTTTAGGCGAAACTTTTAACAGCCATATTCACAAAAATGTCTTTAAATTGTTTTGTCTGATTTATGGACGGGCCCTCCTGTTTTTTTTTGTTTTTTTTGTTTTTTTTTGGGCCAGCACATTCGACTAGCACTCCGTCAAGGCTCTGTAGAGGAAGCAGTCTCACCCAGCGTAGTTACAGGGCCCTTCGTTCAATACAATCTGTTCTTGTTCCACCTACACACGAGTTTTTAAGTAGGCCACTCTTGGATCGTATAAATGGATGTTTGGTGTTCATTAGTGCTCTACAGACGCGTTCACAAATGTTGCAAGTGCAACTTCCACGTAGTTGGTTAACTGCGAGCAATCGATATAGTAGATTTCAAGTGTGAATTAAAACTTACTGTGTCGGAAGTTGGTTGAACTCCGAAAATACTCTCTTTTCCGTTCTACCTTAAAAACCCCTTCATTTTCGCAATGTTAGCCCCGTTTTGAGTTTATTTGTTCAAATACTTTAAATTATTTGGCAGAAGTCGAAATCGGTCTATGTATGGCTTGTTTTTAACGATAAAACGTCTAGGCCTATTTCTGAAGGTTTTATTGATGAAGGTTTCGAAAAGAAAAAAAGGAAGAGATTTCATACAAAAGCTTTTTTCACTTCTCCAATCAAAGGCAATCAATTCTAATCCAATTCTCTGGTGAAATTTTGCATCCCTTTCAAAGTTCGAATAAAACAAAATGTACTTATTTCTTTTAATATAAATGCAATACAATTTTTATCTAACAACAATACACAATTTTTAATATGTACAGTATATATAATATAATTATGAAGCATCTTTTACAAATTATTGTCGTTGTCTTATGAATCCCTATAACAATAACTTCAAGCGGAAGGAAAGGTCTGTTTTTCTTCTTAATGCAAACTTCCCAGAGATTTTATGGTAGAGGCGGCTGGATTCGCACTTCACAGAAGCCTGTCGCAACAGCAGGTGTCATCTGCTCGCGGCACTTGAATATTGCTCCTGTTTTAGTTCCCCCAAACAAAGATTTTCCCTCCGCTGTGCCGCGTCTCTAAAACATTCTTGGTTAATGAATTCGCTTCCTGTGGAGGCACTACCCGAAAGAGACCTCAACAGAGCCGCATCTCCTGTTTGGGTAATCTTGTGTCTGTTTTGGGTAGGTGAAGCGCGGGTATATGACAACATTAATAGATTTTGGCGTTCAGCGACCATCTAACGAAAAGGGCTGGGTGTTTTATTTCCATGTATCGATCTTGAAAACTAATCGAATTTCGACGTAACCTTTCAACTGCATTGAGAAAACAGATCACTGTAAAAACTAACCTCTGTTTTAGGTATGAAGCGGTGAAACGAGGGAAAACTGCAATTTAATTATTTTTAAAAATACCCCCCCTATGGGAACGGCAACGTGGAATACACGTCGAATACACGTAATCTACGTCGACTACGTCGACGTGGAAAATTCGACGTGGAATATACGTTGATTCTACGTTGAAAAATGTTCATCATGCGGACAGATACTTTTCAACGTCGAATTCACGTCGATTCCACGTCGCGGTTTCCCCACAGTATCAAACGGGACATCATCGGGGACCTTGAGGACCACGATGATGTCCCCTTTACCTTCCTTAGCGCTTTGAATCAGTGGTGCAAATTGGAAAATAAAGG
>Ga0058701_10006057_pt1 | contig 10137 bp, 8 predicted proteins | sample AgamicOrMae_FD_97039 | JGI IMG/M metagenome (GOLD analysis project Ga0058701, IMG submission 97039) | Agave microbial communities from Guanajuato, Mexico - Or.Ma.e | ecosystem: Host-associated > Plants > Phyllosphere > Phylloplane/Leaf | place: Guanajuato, Mexico | collected 2012-06-04 | reverse complement strand
GACGGGTTGGGTGGTGTTTGGAGTGGGCGTTGGGGGGGGGGGGTAAAAAGGTGATTGTTTTTTTTTTTTTTTTTTTTGTTAAACCTCGGTGAGGCCCGGCTCAAGAGACGGAGTCTTTGAATGCGCATAATTTTCGAGTCTTCGCCGCCCCTCTTTTTTGTTCGCGACCATCTTTTCTTTCCCCATCAGCGATTGATACTAACTGATTACTATTGTGCCGTATTTCTTTCATAAAATATAGCAAATAATATTGATAAACAATGTTCTTTTGTGACATAAACAGCCTGCCTGTAAATACCCACTTTTTTTCAAAAATGCCACGTGTTTTTTTTTTAGGGGGAGAAGTGAGGGGGGCTCTCGGAAAACCACGTTACACCACGATGGAAAACTATCGGGGGGGAGGAAATTGGCAAAAAAAAGAAGACCGCGTGGTTTGAGTATCGTCCCTAAGGATGCAAGCTCGGTAAAATGGCAGTTCGCGGAGCGGTTGCTAGATGGCGCCGCGTTCAGGTGAGCTTGGTGGCGCGGCCGCGGCGGGCGCAAGTGTGCAACGTCCGCCGGCACTAGGGCAAGCCTGTTGCGGCGTGAGCCTTGCGGCGTGCGCCTTGTGCCTCAGCTTCCCGCCTGCGCCGCCAGGTGTCGCCGCAGCGCCTCTCGGACAACGCCGAACCGGTACGCCACTTGGAGTTACCTAACAATCTCGTTGAGGGTACTTCGGCATACGTGGGCGGGGACTCTGCGCCTCACGTAAGAAAGATGAGGCAAGACTTTGGCGTATCGTGGCCCTACCATCATACACGGTCTCAGATTCGCCGACCTTTTGGGAAAAAGACTCACGATGCATTGTTAGGAACTTCCTCTTCCTTTTCATCAGGTGACACTCTTCTCGGAAGAATAGCTCATTGTAAAAACCAACCTGTTATTTAGGCCCATTCTTGTTTCAGGTATATGAAAATAAAAAAGTATAGCGTTATTGGGTTATTTTTCAAGATACTCGTATCAATAACCATATCAATTGTAAGCTCTCAAAGAGACATTTTATGATGTACTGCTTGAAAGATTTTCTTTAAAAGTAACCAAACTACGCTATTTTCACCTTCATACTCAAAACAGGTATACGCCTGATCGGGGGTCGGTTTTTACCGCCAGACCCTTTCTAGCAGTAGCGATATTGATCTCTTGAGACATAATGAGATTGATTTATCAAGGCGACATTGCTAAAAACCATTTTTTTAAAAAGGTTGTTTGCCTGGTTTCAATCTATGTTTTGTGTTGTTATGAAGAGAGCCTGTAAGGCGACATTGCTAAAAAACTTTTTTTTTTTAAAAAAAAGGTTGTTTGCCTGGTTTCAACCTATGTTTTGTGCTGTTATGAAGAGAGCCTGTACTTGCACTCACCACTTTCACCATTTTCACAGGGAAAATGACTTTGTTGCCTCAACAAAACGTTTTGTCAGTATATCCTCCGCAAACCAGAATTGTTGTGATGGCAATTTTACTTGTTACGGCGACAACTGATTGTTTTGGTAACAATTCATATTTGTAACTATTAAAATTGTTATCACAACAATTTTGATTTGCTGTGGCAATATCAACAAAAAAAAATGTTTAGGTAACAAAACTATTCTCTCCGTGTTCTGTTTCTTTTTAAAGCATGTTGTAAACAGATCGTGAACTATTTGAAAATTCGTCAGCAAATCATTAAAAAAGTTTTAAAAAAATGAAAAAAAAAGAAAAAAAACATGGTAAAAGTTTTTGCTGACTGATCATTTTGTGGGAAGATCACCAAGCGGCACGATGATTCCGGGATATCACTGTAGATAGTCTAAGGAAAAATTAGTAGTGTGATGCCGCCGTTCCAGCACTTGAGTTTTGCAACGAGGCAAACGTTTTACGAAGTGCATGTTCATCAATAGCGTAATACATTACCGAGCGGACGAGTGACTTTCTCTGATTGTGAGATGAGATCTCGAGGCAGTTTGCCGTTGCCAGCAGCTGAAGCCAAGCCAAGCCTACCCATCGGCTGGCTTCGCGCGCGACTCATCGGAACACCTCAATTTGCTTAGTCACTAAGAAATCTTAGATTTCTCTTCCTGGTTGGATGCTGTTGGTCCATCAGGCGCAATTTGCTTAAGGATCGCGAGAATTTACTGCTGGGCACAGTGACAACATTCAGGACCCCCCTGCCTTAATGTCTGTAATACGGAGCGGCTATGTCATTGTTTATTGTCCAGCTAGTCAATTTTTCGGGATTTACCGCTACCGGTACTTACATCTTATAAAAAAAGAAACGTGTTTTACATTAGATACGAAAAGATTATCATCGTATTGCACGCGCGCTTAAAAAAAGTACCCTGTGAAAATTCCTTGTTGGGGGTAGGGGTAAAAAATCACTCTTTCCACTTATTAGGAGTTGGTACATTTTCACCGCTAAAGCAATTTTCACCTCTAAAGTTTTCAGCGTGCCGCTCGTTAGTCTTAGGGTGGTCGCCGTTAAACTCATCTCAAAATTCGATGTATTTTATTTTCAGTGCGAAAAAAATATGAGTAACTTAAAAGTTCACCGTTGTTGAAGTTTTATTTCATTTTTCACCATTTGAAATTTTTGACTGGTTTTTTTTGTATAATTCATTGTTTTAACCCAAAAATTTTATCGAAACGTGTCCCATCACGTTCCAATCTTTAGCAGGAAAGGAGTTAATATATTGTAATTGGTAGTGCTTTACAGGATTCGCCCCTCAGGAGTAAACAATATACATCACTCTCGCCGATTACATCCGGATCTTATTAAAAATTGGATTCACATAATTTTGTAGAATGGCAGGAGGATTTGGATGAAGTTCTGTAAATTATCTTCGAGGCTTTTCCGCCGGCTGAATTGAGAAAATGAAGCTTGTAAGATCGATTAGGAATACATAGACACGAAGAATTTCTGCGGACGTGCCGATGGCGTCTATCATCAGACTAACTTACGGCTGTTGCATTATGTCCAGCCAATATTATAAATATTAGGCGCGGCGCTAGGCTGCTCGGTTAGATTATGAGCAAGACGGCGTATCTTCAAGTCAGACTGAGTGGGTCTGTGCTATTATTTCAAATTATTAGGGTTTCTCAACGTGTACGTGATTTAAGGAGCGGAGTTCCCAGAAAAGTCTTTATTGCTGAGACAAGATGAAGATGTCTCGGGATCTTATCCCATCTTATGATTTCATGGTATGGTACAGTACGAAGTAAACGCAGTGTGGAGGTTCGGGAAATGCTTAACCGTAACGAAAAAGCGATTGTAAATACGACATAACCTCAAGGGAGTGTATATTGAACCGACTGCCCCATATAAATTGTATTAGGTTGGGTTCCGTGCATTCAAATCACCTCCCATTTAAAATACCTCGTGCGTTCAAGTCTCCCTATGTTAATTTTATGCTGGGGCAATAGCAATACCCTAACCTCAAATGAACAGAATGGTTCCTAAACTCATTTGCACTTATATTTGAGAGTTAGGCCTATCGGTACCTCACACATCAAGAAGAGGCCTATCAAGTTTTTTTGTCGTTTCAATGTAATGTTCTTTCCGTAGTCATATGCGAACGAGATAGTCCAGAAAAATCCGCAGCAGGTCTGCTTATCAATTTAGTTAGTCTGCGGTTATGTTTTTGCGAGAAGCATCCATTCAAAGCCAGTGCCGGTAATAAAAATGATCAGCCTTTTTAACCCCCCTTCATAACTTTTGAGTAAAGTACACTTTGAATTTGACTGTAGAGACTTTCTTCATCTTGTGTTCAACCTTTCGCCGCCATGCCGAACGTAGGAAGCCAAGCCAGTCCTGGATCGAGAATCCATAGCAAGTCAATGCATGGATAGCCATAGAAATCCAAGGATATCCAAATGGATATCCATATGATTAAAGACTGATATCCATAAAAACATGGACATCCATGAATGAATATGTATTGTTTACGGATATTCATCGCGAAATGTCCTTGCATGGATATCCGTACTTGGATATTAATGTGGATATCCACGCTTGTATGGATTATTGAAGACACATCCAAAAATCATGGACATCCTTGTTGATATCCGTCGATTTTTGGAAATCCATGCATGGATTTACTATGAATTCTCGGACTAGGGAGATAAATAGCATCCAACCTAACTGAATCTATCGTCGCCAATCCTCATGTCGCTTACTTGGGTTAGGTATCTTGAGCCGCGCTTCGCTACCGCTCCGCTATCGGGAGTCCTAATACAACGCCTACTTCTCGGCGAGTAGTAATAGCGTATTCCCATATTCCCGAGGCTTTGTCGGACGTTAGGTTAGGTACCGAGCGAGTTACGATCCCTTCAGGATTTTCGTAAACGAAAATGCAACCACCTTGACATGAGTGCTATGCGTGTTGCCCCGTAGAGGTTGGAAAGCTTGGAATCCAGCCCGTAACGCATTGCACTCGAGTCGAGCGGGCAGCATCGTCCCTTCAGAAAATGTTCAGGGGCTTGTAACTTGCTCGGTGCACGTTCGTTTCTATTACGACCGGATCGGTTAGGTTGCGTCTGGTTTAGTAAGGTTATATTAGGTAAAGTTGGTGATACCTTGTTCAATCGATGTTGCGTCTAAAGGCGGAACACAAACGCAAGAGAACGCATTTATTCAGAGTGTATACTTGCGAACCTAGCCGCGCCCGTCTCGCACTTCGCGCCGTAGTGCAGTACAAAACAACGCCCAGTTGGAAGCGCCAGCGCCGCCTGGTGGCGGAACAGGTGCAACAACCGGCGTGGCGTCAGGCCGGTCTCCAGCAAGGCAGTCGCGCTGTGGCAGCCTGCGAGGTCGCTCAGTCCGTGGTGGATTCGAACACGTGCCGGCCGCATTAGTCCGCGAGTGCAAGTGCTAAGTGTTTTGTGCACCATGTGACACCGTTTCGTAGTGTTTTCGCAGTACCATTTGCTACGTGTGTGAGTGAAAGTGTGTGCAAAGTAGTGTTAAAGTGGCCGATTGGATATGTAGGTGCATCGGGAGATGCACTTACGCAAATACTTCGACGATGCTCGGTCCGAGCGTCGCCACGATAATACTTGTCACCTCGCTGCTCGTTGGGAATATTGTTGTGCCTTGGGCAGGAGCATTGCCTACGGATGGGACGCCTTCAACACCCAGCGTCAAAGGGGATGTACGCCCTGCTGCGCCGGTATTAATCAAAGGTTAGCCTCAACCAGAGCCTATTTGGACCTCAGAGTCAAGCCCCTAGAAGATAGTAAACTACTCAAATGGAACAACCCCACCCCCACCCCCCAGTCACGTAGCCCTACTCTGTGGTTGAGGGAAGTGCGATCACATTTGGCCAGTACACCCCCCCTCCAGTCACGCACGCTGTGGTTGAGGGAAGTGCGACCACATTTTGGCCAGCTTACTTCAGTTTCATGGCATGCTCCGTCGAGTTATGTTGGATTGACCCATTTTACTAGGTGATGACGTTACGCATAACTGGAGGCAGTCGAAAAGGTTTAAGCAAACTGGACACGTTGCCAAGACGTGACTTGGTCAGCTTGAGTCTGTTAAGGGGCAGGGGAGGGGAAGAAGGATACAGGATTTCAGGAATATTTCGTGGCGGAGCGGAGATTTGTTAACAATAGGAGGGGGAGGGGCAGAATCAGCCCTTGCTTCATTTTCCCTTCTTGACATAAAAACTGAGTTAACGCGAATGTCTGTTATCGCAATAAACTTGCTCTTTACTTCGGGTATGCAGTCGTACCTCGACCCGCGAATTTTTCGGGGCGAGCGGTTGCGCGACGTCGAGGAAAATAAAATCCCTTAGAATCTATGTTCGTTCACATACCGTTGGGTGCAAGAATTTTTTTTTTTGAGAATACCTCCCATCTCGTACCTTGAAAAAACAAAAATATAAATTAAAAAAAACACCCACCTGAACAGAAATTGATGTATTAGTGCGCTACGTAATCATGAGTAACTTTACCCTTGGAACTATTCTCGAAACTTGAACGGTTTGGGCGCCACAGGCAAAGAACAAAATGTCACATACATGGTATGGAAAACTCACGAAATTGCGTGAAATCGAATGTTTACATTTTTTTTCGGCTCATAGAGTGCGGACCGTTAAACTACAGTACGTGAAAAGTTCCAAGGGTAAAGTTATTTACCGTTACGCGCATCGTACCTGATTTATTAACTCTATTTGAGTGAAGAGTACTTTTGGAAGACAAGTCCTAGCGCCAAACGGTACATATCCGAACACAAGTTCTTTCGGACTTTTGTTTGCCCTTGCTTGTGCACTCGCCTGCCTCAGGAAATTACCAGTATTAGTAACACCCTGTGTACTAAAAACAACGAGTGAATTCATTCCGAAAACAGACATTACTTCCTGTCGTTCTTAGTTCAAATAGGAATAAAAAAGAGAATGAAGCAGGGGCAGGATTTTCGATAACTCATTAAATATGAGCAGCAACAACTGAAATAATTAGTTTAAATATTTGTAACATACGGCTAATAAACGATTCTAATAAGACTTGTTAGAGTTTGAGACGCTGTTCTATGGACGAAACGAAAGAAGTAATTTTATACCCTCTGCTTGGCTTGCCGCATGACCCGGTTTGTAGTATGAATGAATTCCTTGTCTTCGTTTAGACTGGAGTCCCTCATTTAATCACAAATCTGATAACATGCCTTAATTTAACCAAGCCCATCTTATCAGTATCATGCGAAGGGGAACAAGTGCTGGTTTCAATCCAAGAAAGTAACATATTTCTTTTTTTTAATGACTTATTAATTCAACATGAGGGTATATTATTGAAAATTAAATCGGAGTTGTAATGACCAACTCTGGTTCCATTATTCGGTAATAAGGATTAACGACTTACAACCGTGCAGGTTCAGATAGTGCAATAAACAAGCTAAGATTAGATTAGGTTAGGTTCGTTTAGGTCACATGTCTTGTGCCTCGCTCCGCTGTCAGTCCGCTCGACTTGGTGGAACATGTGGAACACAAGAAGCGGAAAATTCCACCTTTTCAATTTTGAATGATATATTTTTTATTTACTTCGTCAGTAAGGTTATTGTCAGAGGTTTCATGTTTTTTGTTTTTTTTTGCAATGAAAATCGATGCAAAGATGACTATTTTGAGGAAGCTGAATGGCCGATTCTTTATGCTACTGGACCAAAGACGTAGGAATTGCAACACAATTCGCAAACAATGCGAATTGAGTGGGCATTGTACTGTTATCTGTTCATGGAAATGCTTTTTTCTTCTTAGCCGATACGGACTTGGCGAAGAACGGTCGGAAAGTACACGTACAGAGATTTTCAGACGTGTTTGTGAACTTGACATCTCCGATTTCGCATATTTTTTCTTCTTTTTTTTTAGCTGAGTCGCAAGCGAAAAGCCCGAGATGAAGAATAAATGTCAATAAAAAACGCGCGAGTTGCTACTTACAAAGCGCTGACATCAAAGTCGGATTCTCTTTAACGAAAGATAGGCAACTTATTTTTATGTTCAGAAGAAAAACTTATTGTGGTGCAGAAAATCGAGTTTGAGATAGGAACTAATTCAGCTTCTTTAACCTTCAAAACGTTGGGGGAAAAGTTGTTTGCAGCAAAGTCTATGTGAATGTCCGTCGATCTCTCCATGTTTTCCGGCAATGATCGATATCTTGAACGGTATTTTAGGTAATTTAAAAATAAATAAATGAAGTCGGGCTTGATGTAGAACAGTACTGTCGTATGACTAGACTTAGAAAGCGCAAAAACAGTTATCGATAACCTCGAAAACTGATCGAGACATCGAAATCTGTTTTCTAAAGTCCGTGTGTTTTTTTCAGCGTTTTGAAAGGTCCACGAACAGCATGCAGTTTTGTCTCTAATTCGCTAAAAGCAGAAACTACTTGAACCTTTAAGAGCAGGCTAGTGGACTGTTTCAGGCCCGTTTCAGGCCCCGTTGCTTATTTGTGTGTTCTCATATTTGGCCTCGCCAGCTTTGCACGGTATCGGGGACCATATGCAATGGAACGCTTTATCGCCCCCTTTACACTACCACATAAAGTGGGATATCCTTTAGGTTGGTAATCTTGAGTTAGGTTTCTCAGAGGTTCGTCTGTCTACATGCTATGAAAGCTCACCTGACGTTCGCATATCAACTTCCTGCTCGGTGAATGACCGTGCAAGCCAGCACGGCCGGGGACAGGTGGCCACACTGTAATTTTTTTGTTTCCTATATTTTATCTCGTGTATTCAACCAAAACGTATGATTCCGCAAAAAAATTCCCAGCTAGAAGCCCTCCATTTTAAATTGCAGGAACTCTCCTATTTTACTCTTGCGGGAAATCAGTGTTAATATAATATTTGGACTGCCAAACATAGATTTTGCTTTTATCAGTGTTAAAAGTGGTGTACCGTTTGGGATTCCATTGTAAAAACTACAGTCCATGTTTTAAGTGATTACATTCATGTTTTGAGTATGAATGTGAAACAGAAGAGCGTATACTTCGTATTTTATTTCTAAAGCAATAACTTTATCAATGAGAGCTCCCGATTGTTAGGGGTATCTTCCGAAATAATCAAAAGAAGTTCTTCCCCTGTTTTGCCCTACCTGAAACTATACCTTTAGGTTTACCCAAAAGAGGCGTGACTACCTAAAACAAACGGGTTGGTTGTGCTGTATTAAACAAGGAGTCATGAAAGGAGGTAACGGGGGAAAAAAGGAAAGCAGTTGTTGAAAAGAAAAGTTAGCCTATACTCTGAGCGCATTACTATTTTATGGTTTGCTTGCGGCTTGCGCGGCGTTCATAGAGAGCCTGGAGGAAGAGAGCCGACCAGTGGAACCCATGGGGGACTTGGCTCTCTTCATAGTGAAAATCGTGCCTCACTGTGGAACGCGTTTAGTCCAAGTTAATCTGTCAGTCACGCGGGAGGAATCCGCTCCTTTGGGGGCCACAAGCACTGCGAATATGCAGAAGAGACAAACTTTAGGTCACACGATTTGTCTACAAAAAAAAAAAACGAAAGGAAAAGAAAAGAAAACTGGAAAAGGATGAAGGAAAGCTGGTTGATTTTCACCTTAGAAGCTTCAGAAATACATTTTATATTTATATCTTAACTTTTTTGATACGATGCACAGTAACCCCTGTTTAAGGTAAAAAGGTGAAACAGGGGGACAGCGTAATTTGGATATTTTTTAAGATAAACCTATCAAAAACCATGTCAATGAAAAGGTCTTGTCGAGAGCTCTCCATATTATGGTTTAGTAGGGTATCTTTAAAAATAACCACGCTTTTTTCCTATTTCACATTCAGGGGGTTAGTTTTTTTCTGTGAATGTATTCAATGTATTTTATGATGGTAACACACGCTTGCGGAATAATGTTTGTGTGCGGGTAAATTGGACGTCAATTAAAGTTTGTTCGAAGCCATCCAATGACTACGTTCAATGTGTCTCTAAATACAAGGCTAGCAAAATGAACACGAACTTGCGCGGTTTTGGAATGATGGTATTTAAAATATTTCTTCATTGTTTGCGGCTCTTAATGGAGGACGTCTTTATAATCAAGCAAACGGCCTTGAGAGAAAAGATTTCAAAAGACGGTATGCGTTTAGACGCACTCCTCCCTTAACACGTGCAAAATATGTTACACCCAAACCGATAAAAGAAGGCAAGCCTGCTCGATCACTTCTTTTCCGATTATAGTACAAGTAGGTAAAACACGTTAGTTTTCTTGATACACCGTAAACCTCAAAGGTGAATTTTTCTAGATCTTATTTTTGCTACATCGCTTTTTATCACCGGACAAAACTTTTCCTTTGGCCTTCCCTTCTTTCTGCAACGAAGGAACCTTGAAGTAAAAATTCATTCAACTGAAAATGCTTTCCTTGCATGCAACGTAAAATAACTCTTACGTTAGTTCAAAATGAGCACTCACTCAGTCATGTTTGCGTCGCAATTTCCTGTGAGCGCAATTCCAGTGTCACTTGTCATGGATACAGTCGGTTCAGTGTGCAAGGTGTATCCGTTTAGGTTTCGTGGCCTAATTCAACGATGATCGCAGATACTCGACCGGTCACGATTTCTGACGTGACTGTTCTGATTACCACCGATATAACGCGTCTTCACGGTACCCAAACTAACCTATATTTGGGGTAG
>Ga0058701_10006056_pt1 | contig 10139 bp, 12 predicted proteins | sample AgamicOrMae_FD_97039 | JGI IMG/M metagenome (GOLD analysis project Ga0058701, IMG submission 97039) | Agave microbial communities from Guanajuato, Mexico - Or.Ma.e | ecosystem: Host-associated > Plants > Phyllosphere > Phylloplane/Leaf | place: Guanajuato, Mexico | collected 2012-06-04 | reverse complement strand
TCTCCAGGTGTAAGCGTGTCAGCCTGAAAAGATTGCTGAAAAAAATGAAAAATGGTTAAATAGATGTATTGATTATTGACTGAATAGGATAAAAATTAATATTGTTACATACCTATTTGAGAACACCTCAAATAGGGCACTGGAGATATCCTCATTGATGCTGTCCTCAAAAGCATTTATCAACTGAAGCTCAGTCAAGTTCCAAAAGTTTGAAAATAACCGGCTGTGCACATGCTCAGGACCATTTGTAGATAATCTTATCTTATTGTTGTTGAGGATTAGTTTTTTTACATTGGGCACATGGTGAAAAGCCTTCCCTGGGATATCCATTATATTATTATTAGCCAAGTCAATGGTGTGAAGAGCAACCGGCACATTTTCTTTCTCGTCTCCAAAGACATTATGAGGAAGACTGCTGAAGTTGTTGCCATGAAAAATAATGACCTGAAATAAGAGACAAAGATAAGTACTATTCATTAATTATATCATGTTTGACAGGAGAAAAAAAACTTAGAATTACCTCAGTCTCTTTTGGAAGATGCTTCAAAACATCTGGATTTGAAAACCCAGAGTTTGTGCAATTAACAACATATGCAAATACTGAGTCGTAAGGTTGCTTGGCACAATTACATTTATCATCTAGGGGAGGTCCACAAGAAGTAAGCTTGGTGCTTTTTGACACACCAAATAGACAAACAAGCACCAAAAGCCATTGTATATTTGTCATTATCTGAAACAAAGAGTTAAGTTTCAAACACACACTTTGAAAATATGCAAAACAATCCATTCAAAAGGAGAATACTTACTGTTGTACATGAGGATTTCCAGTTGTTTCAAAGCTTTACTATTTGGTTTCCTCCATGGATTTGAGCTGAATATTCACTCTTCTTGCTCCTAGAAAGAAACAAACCATTTAAAAAGACTGTACATTTCTATTCTCGATACAATAAGTGTTTACTTAAACCACTTTCTGGACATCAACAAAACTGTAATAGTTTTGCAGAAAAGTAGCAGTGAATATTTGTAAGGTATCCAGAACAACATTCCTTACAAATGCATTAAAATTTTTCGAGTACAGTGTTGTATCCATTTATTTCCGTTATGCAAGCCACACCGACTCATCGAGTATTTCTTATTCAAAAATATGGATAAAATTCTAAGCGCGTGTCACTTCGAAGGGTTGGACGTTCCATGACTCTTCAAACGAGCCCCTTTTGACACGATTGCTGATGGGGTGATACAAACAGCTTAGACTTCACGAGATGTAAAACTAACATGCAAACGAAATTTCCATAATTTACCTTTGCAACAAACGTTAAGCGAAGAAATCTGAACCAGGCAACAGGTGATGGGTGCGCGCTGGAAACCTGTATTCGTGCACAATTTTGATGACCCACTCGTAATTGGATTCCTAACAACGTCTCACATTATTAATCCACTTGCAGCTATGCTAGTAAAAAATAAAATCAAACATAAACGAAATAAAAAATAAAATGAACTGCTAACAGGAATGAAAACAATGTCAGTTTTTTCACCTTGTTTTTGATATTTGTCTTGGACTAATTATATCATCATTCATTACTGCTGAAATTTCATAGATCAAACATAAGATTTTTGGAGTTTTGAAGCATGTCTCATGTTTGAAGTTCTGTTCATAATTATTATAAAGAGCATATGTAACGAGAAAACTGTATTCATTTTTTTCATCATTATTTAATGTGGCTGAGAAAATAAAAAGCTGATGTATTTTTTTCACATGGAGGAATCCATGTTTTTCATGCCAACATGCAAACAACAACAACAACGACATTAATAGAAGTCCGTGATGGAGGGCTGATTCGAACTGATGTTGATGTTTACATCATAATATATCTATTTTTTCTGATATGACTGACGTAATTGATCAAAGCGATTTTTCTTTAGATGAATCTTGGAAAAAAATTTGTTATGCGTTCCCTATTTTAAATGACAAGGTATTACGATTGATTGTGGTATACACCAAAGTTGTCTTTGTTGAGGTTATGTTACCTGTTTATATATCATTTTATGCCTTATTCTTTCAAAAAATCGTTTGTAATCTTGTTTTATTTTACTTTAGGATGGAAGCAGATGCAGCAGCGACGAAGTCAGCGATATTGCACCTGCCGTTGCAGCAGTTGGCGTTGATTTTGTGGAATCTATGATCTTGGATAAAATTTCCAATCATTTGCAAAGATTCATTGTTCCTGAATTTTGGAGACAGTTTTCTAAAGAAAATGAAACTGATGGACCAAGGGCTTTTCAAGCTGCAGTGGATAAATTGTATAACTCTTTGGCTGGCCTTGTTCCTATGTTAGAACGGCTTGACACTCTTCGTCAGATTTCAAACTCACATTGGACTGTTTATGGGGAACATTCTTTGATGGCTACATTCAAAATAATGATTCGATCATCGCTTTATGCCCAGCTACCCTTGAACTACAAGGCAATAACAGAGGACTTTTACAAAATTTCCTTTGAAGTTTTCTGCAATACAGAGAGTACTGATAAGGATCCTAACGATTCAGGAGAAGAAGTTGTGCAGTGCCCTGGCTGTAACCATGAGATGGATTGTTGTGAGTGCCAATCCATTTTGCAGACTTTCCATGAAACTAACAGGTCAGTAAGACTGGAACAACATGTTCCAGCACTTCAAACAAATTAACTATGAAAAAAATCCAAAAACTTCTTCATAAATTTAAAAGTTTGGAAATGGATTATTTTTGCAAGTGTGTACTTTGGTTGTACTCCTTTTTTACTCAGATTTTATGATCATTATCTGGTTTGACTTTTCAGAATGACAGGCAGAAGCTCAAATAACAATAGACTAAATTATAAATAGGTGACTTTTACAGCAAGTGAAGATCTATTCCTTCTATATCAAGGGCATAAAAACACTAATAGGATATACATCAAGAATTTTCATAATCTTACAATACAAGAATCTAAATGGAAATTCATTAACCCTACATAGACAAACCAAGAAAATTTTTCTCAAGACAACATAATTCTCCCAAACATATTTAGTCAAGGTATTTGGGAATGCTGCCCTTAGGTAGTAGTATGATTGTTGGGACAGTGTCCAGACAGTCAACAAAACCTTTGAAAATTTCATTCATAAAGGATTTATCAGCATCATTCGCAGCACAGTTCATTTGTAACCGTGAATTTTCGCTAGGTTACTAATTTGACTCCTTTTTCATCAAAATGCAGATGTTTTCGATTAAACAACTATCCGTAGATCGGCAAACTTCACATAATCGATGTGCGATGTCGTATATATATGTAAATCATTCCCCCCCCCCTTGTCTCATCTTGAACGACGCTAAAAAAAACCCCTACCTTCATTCCATTTTTCGGGACACTTGTATAAGGTAGTGCATTTCATCCTGATTTCGGAATTGCATTCCATGAAGACGAAAAAATCCTTTTCTTTTCGACTTTGGCATTTCACGTTTGTTTAAAATATCTATTTTCATTTTCAGAAAACTTCAAGAGCTCGAGCTTTTAGAGCGCCTAGCTGGAGATGTTTTAACAAAGCTCATTCATCATCGCATTGAAAGTCATGTTCAGGAAACATGTAAAGGGAGTTTTGACACATCTTACATAACTGCTCTGGAAAATGTGAGTGCTAAAAGATGTGAAAAATTACCATTTTTCTCAATTTTTAATTCTTTTTTTTTTTTTTTTAATTCAAAAACAGTGGTTGCAAACTGTGGTCATGGGGTGGCTCACGCGCATATACGAGGGCTACTCGGAAGAACCATCCCAACCTTTAACACCAGTTTCTCCGTCAAATTCAAACGCTATGAACGATTTCGAGCTGAAACCAAACTCCTCAAAAACTCTTAACAAGTTACAACAGACCCTAACGCATTTTCTCTACGAGACCTACACTCGAACTCGGATCGATCAACTTTTCAACATAATTATCGGTAAGTATGAAAAAATTACGTTGGCAGCATGCGCCTTATTGTGGTACCAGCTTGAAAGTCCGTTAATACGATTCCCAAAGAGCTGTTCTCGCGTAATCGCAGTTAAATAAAGACGTAAGTTTTAACGTGTAGGGTTTATTTACAAATAGGAATTCTACTTCGACTTTGCCTAATCCAAAAATATTATCAGTTCAAAAGTTCTATTTTATAAAATTTACAGGCATACAAAAAGATGTTTCGTGAATTCGAAACTTTAAAACACCTATTGGGCACAAAAAAAAAAGAAAAGAAAAAAGGATTGAAATTTTCTTGTGTCATCTTTGTGTTTTCAGAGTATCCTGAATCAGAACCAGCGATTGACGACTTACGGATATGTTTGAAGAAAACGGATATGCGTTCATATCTAACACGGAAACTTCAACACGCCCTGGAGACTCGGCTTCTGCACCCCGGCGTCAACACTCCCGATATTTTAACAGCCTACGTAGCAGCGATTAGAGCTTTGCGGACTCTGGATCCCACAGGAGTTCTTTTAGAGACTGTCACCCATCCCGTAAGGTATATTCGCCGCTAAAAACTGGATCAGGGTCACACACTGTAAATTTGAGATTTTCAATATCCTTCGTTCCACCATGCGTTCCACCATTCGTTCTGAGCCGAGTGAGGCACAAGGCTCAGCACAGCTTAACCCAACGGGAGCCAAGCCTGATGGCGCTTACTTTTCGGCGGCAAGCCGCTGCTGCCGTGAAGGAGGCGGCATCAAGCTTGGCGACAGCTGAGCGATAGTGGGGGAAGAACGTAACTAAAGTTAACCTAATCAATGCAGTTTTTCCTAATTAAGCGGTGTATTAAGTGCAAGATTTACCGTATCGGGAGCGGGACATAAGAGGTAGGCAATGCAACCTTTAAAGCTCATAATGTGTGATTAATTGATTACAGGCAGTACCTGAGGCGCCGGGACGATACGGTTCGGTGCGTGGTCACGAGTTTAACCGAAGACGGTCCAAGTGATCTGGCGGAAGAGTTAGCTAGAGGCGATGCTCTGAATTTAGATGAAAATTCACCCGCGGATGAAGACAATGAGGACTGGGAATTCTGGATGCCCGACCCAGTCGATGCCGATCCCTGTACGTATGCAGAATTCACTATCAAAACGTGCACAATTTACCGTAATTCCACGCAGATTCCTACATAATTTCATGCTAGAGTCATCATTTCAGGCGAGGTTCCCCCCTGTAGTTAATTTATTTTTAAACGCGGAATTTGTATCTGTTTGGATAAAACGAGTCTTACACGTTTGAAAATAAAAAAAAATAAAAAATTTAAAAGAATGACAATATAAAAAAAAACAAAAATACTCAAATTAACAAAATAATTTCGATAAAAAATAAAAATTATTTATCATTTATTTTTTATTTTTGTCTTGAAGTTTTTGTCTTTCATGCAAGCACGCTGAATTTTGAGTACAATTTTGTTCTTGTAAAACTTTAGACTAAGTTTTTTGTTGTTTATTTTTGTTGTGTTATTGTTGTTTTTTTTTGGGGGGGGGGTATTTATGCCCCTGGTGAGTGTCAGGGGCAAGTTAAGGTTTTCCAAAATCCGGAATGTGTTTATTTTATGTGAAGTTGAGTTTTGTTTTTTTTTGTAAATTTTTATTTTTATTTTCATTTATTATTATTATTATTATTTTTAACGCTATCTTTTAACAGCCAAGACCTCGAAGAGTCGGCGGACGTCTGACATAATTTCTATGCTGGTCAACGTTTACGGAAGCAAGGAACTTTTTGTAAACGAGTACAGAACGTTATTAGCAGATCGGCTACTCAGCCAGTTCAGTTATAACACTGACAAGGAAATACGGTACCTGGAACTACTAAAGCTAAGGTAAGAACGCATGCTCTGTGTTCGCTCTCATAAAATTCTGTTTCACATTTTTTTTTTTTTAATTTTGAAGGTTTGGAGAGTCACAGCTACATTACTGCGACGTCATGCTTCGTGATATTTATGATTCGAAACGAATTAATTCCCATCTTCACTCGGAGCCAGCGTTCAACTTGGATAAACAGGTAAATCAACAGAACATGTGAAGCTAAAAGTAAAATATTCTTGATTTTAATCCTTATTGCAAATAACCGAGCTTAATGCATAAAGAGTCCCCACAACTGTCCGCCTCCGTCATAGTTAAAATTTTCGGACGATGAAGGGGATAGTATGAAAGGATTTGTAAGCTACTAAAGATCTTTTGAAGTTTATATTTAATCTTTTAAAACAAACGTTAAACTGACCTAAGATACTTTTTGAGACACCTAAATAGTGGCATGTTTCAAGAAGATTCAAAAGTACGGAGTTTTTAAGGGCTAAAATTTTGAGGATCTCGTTTGTGAGTTCTGGCCGTGTTTTGATTTTATTTCGTAAGCAGAATAATTTTTATGATTCTTACATTTTGCCCCGTGGCTTTAAAGAACATGCTTTCTTTGTTATTTCGGTATCGTCGTGATGTTTTGACATCAAGAGAAGAAAAAGTATTGCCATGAGATGCCTATCCTGATTCTTTTTCCAGCAATTCAACACGATGGCGATGATTTTATCCGCCCAATTTTGGCCTCCTTTCAACAAGGAAACACTCGAGTTACCTGCCTTTGTTCAAGAACACCTTGATACCTATACTAAAGCCTTCGAAACTTTCAAGGTTAGTAGGCGTACTCATGAAATTATCGTCTCATTTTGACGTTACTGAACAAACCTTTGAATTTTCAGGGAAATCGGACTCTCTGTTGGAAGCCTCAACTCGGATCTGTCAATTTAGAAATAGAACTTAAAGATAGGAAACTAAATCTAACCGTGTCACCAATCCATGCAACGATCATCTGGCATTTTCAGTCTAAAAGTAAGTTTAACTCTTCTATTGTTACACCTATGCTTTGAAAATAGACAAATATGAGACGTTTATACTTAACCTTTCAAGCTAAATTAGTGTTGTAAGATTTACTAATAACGTAGCCTGAGTTGTTTTGAAAGCAGCCTGCTTAAAGTAATCAAGCTCCAAAATAATGTGGAAGTTAGCCTGTGTAAGAGAAAGAATTTTTTTTTGGCTTACCTCTTCGAATTTCCGACGCAATTAATGATGTTTGTTATTTGCTTCTATAGGTTAACTTAAATTATTTTGGAGGTAGGTTATGTGGCCTACTGCATGAACATGGATAATTTATATGGAATCGAAGTGGGAACGTAATGTGTCTATTTATGTTTTTAGTTTGTATGTAAGCTTTAGGTGACTAATTGACGTCTAGGCCTATTTGCTGTGCGGGTAGAACGTTTTGAATAATGTCAATTCTTTCAACAGATCAATGGACCATAGATGAACTAAGTCAAGTTATGAAAACACCGGCGTCGGTGATCAGGAGAAAAATCACTTATTGGCAGACTCAGGTAAGGTGTAATCGACACGACATTAGGCAAACTTATCCGGGTTACGTATCACAGAAACATCGATAAATTCTTATTCCAATTGGTCATCACAAACGTTTTAGCTCAAGAAATATCTTCAATAAATACTTATTTTGACTGAGGAGTTCCCACGAAGTGGACCAAGGTACTTTCTTGGAAACCGCAAGGCTTCCCAGTACATTGAGACTGGCTCAATAAAATCAAAACTTAAAGAAACGTGAAATCGACAATTTAAATGTCGATAAAAACTTTAAAAAATCGCCTCGAAGCGGCTGTTATATACATGACAAAATCTCAAACCACTTTCAAATGTTGTAATTTTTAAGAGAAATGGTTTTTAGATAGAATGGCATTAAAGGTCGTAGGTGCGCGGCCGGGTTGGGGAAGAGCAGAAAATAATTGTAAGAGCTCAAATATTATATTAACATGGAGGAATCCGTCGATCAGAGATGAGTTATGATATGGGGATGACTTTTGCAGGGAGTGTTACGAGAAGTGGCTCCTGATACGTTGCTGCTGATTGAAGACAGCTCTCAAAGAGGGAGACCCACGTTGCACAGCGATATGGTTTGCGAAGAAGAAGAAACCGAGAGCGCTATGGCGTCGGCTCATGATCAAAGGGAGGAAGAACTTCAGGTAAAATGCCACAACCAGCCTATCGCGTACCTGGAAAGATTAGGTGGATGCTCTCTCCGGGAAAAATCTGTGAATCTGGGATTTTCGATTGGAAAAGTTACCATAGCATATTCTCCGCATTTTTTTTTTCAGAAACGAACAGATACACGGAGAATCGTGCGGATTATATGAAGACAATATTTGATTTTTTTTAGTCAGGTTTAATTAAGCGAGGCCTTGCAGCGTTGGGGTAAACTTAGGCAAAATGTATCGCAAACATAGGCGTACGAAAGCGACGCATATTTTGAACCGTGGCTAACTTAAGTTAGGTATTTTTATCTAGGCCTTGTAGAATCGGAGTAGATTTAGGGCAGGTCAGCAAACATAGGCAAACAAAAGCGACGCGTATTTCGAACCTAGGTTAACTTAAGATGTTCTTATTTTAGCCCCGTCCTTTGTTGGTATAAATCAACCGACCGCAAGTTAGTAGTTTTCTAAAATATCTGGTAAAAGATCTGAAAATCTTTTTTTTTCCGCTTCAACGTCTATGCGCAACAACCTTGCTCAAATGTGCTACAATCTCAACGGCTGAATGCTTATCACTAACGAAAATGCTTCTTTTCGCAGGTCTTCTGGACGTACATAGTGGGAATGCTTACGAATTTGGATTCAATGCCGCTGGAAAGAATACTTCAAATGCTCAAGATGTTCGCTTCTCAAGGTCCAACAGTCGAATGCACTAGTCAGGAGCTTCGCCATTTCTTGGATCGGAAAGTCAGGGAACATGAGCTTGTATTTAGTGGCGGTTTTTATCGGTTACCTAAGCCGTAAAACCTATTTTTTTGTCAAGCGTTTAGTACAGAAAATTTCTTTGTGTCCACTGAAGTTGTCTGTTTTGTTGGGTGTACCGATGAAGTATTTGTATTTTTTTAAAATCCTAATCAGTTCTTGTTTAAATAATTTGCCCCAACTGTGTAAGTTGACTTTGTTGTAATAAGAGTGATTAACATCATATTGCTCAGCCAGCTCATTTTTTTTATTACCTTTCTTACCTGTGTGCTTTTAAACTTAAACAGACTCAATTAAAAAAAAGTGCGTCCAAAAATAGTAAAAGCCTACGAGGTACTTGCAGCATGAATCTTAATCTTACTACAAGAAAAATCGTTATAATATGAGGAGCCCCTTACAACGCTTACGTAGGCAACATGCAACTCACATCTATTGAGGTGGTTGCCTATGCGGCTATTGTAAGGGACTGAGACAAATATTACTTAAGACACGCTCAATGCATAAGGCCTCCGCGCTGATTTTCAATCAGGTTTATTATTTATTTTGCCTAGCATCCAAGTAATGTGGTTGCCTATCACAGTAACGCTTTGAGTACTGTGCACAGTAAGGAAGTGCATGAAGCTTCCTGCAATCGTTTTTAGCTCAAAACTTCTAAAGGCAATATGAAGTACTCAGCAAATAAAACGATTTTGGGAAAAACCCCAGTTGATTTGTAAAAATACAAAACAATATCAAATTTTGTTGTTTTTATATAAATACAGATAGTACTTAAGCCAACTTGTGTCACTGTAAATAAAAAAAAAGCATCAGTTTGTAAAAAAAAGAAAAAAAAACACTGTACGGATGAATTCAGGTTCTGAAAAGTCAGAGAGTTCAATCAGTTTGAATTTGAGAGGTGACGTCATGATTCTCAGTGCCCACATTTCTCTTTTTGGTTCGGGGTGATGCCACTCCACCTCAAAATTTCTAAAGACCTAAACAAAAAATAATCGTTTGCAATCTGCAACTTGAAGTGCTACCAACACAAGACGGTTTTACCAACCTTAGCTAATAAAGTCTCCCTTTCCAGTTGAGCGAATCTTCGTCCAATGCATGACCCGCCGAGTCCAAAAGGCATATAGGCAAAAGTATGCTTGCTTCTCAGGTCTGCATATTCCTCATCACGGAGCCAACGTTCAGGAATAAACTCAGTAGGTCTCGAGAAATATCTCTCATCTAGGCAAAGAACGGAGTTAACTGAAATACAGTAACCTGAACCTGCGAGAAAATGAAGGCAAGACAATGACGCCGCCAAAAATGTACCGGTAATAATAGCGAAAACTATTAAGTTTGTCT
>Ga0058701_10006055_pt1 | contig 10140 bp, 5 predicted proteins | sample AgamicOrMae_FD_97039 | JGI IMG/M metagenome (GOLD analysis project Ga0058701, IMG submission 97039) | Agave microbial communities from Guanajuato, Mexico - Or.Ma.e | ecosystem: Host-associated > Plants > Phyllosphere > Phylloplane/Leaf | place: Guanajuato, Mexico | collected 2012-06-04 | reverse complement strand
GTGATTATGAAAGACTAGTTAAGGTTAGTTTAGGAGATCGGTTGGATTGGTTTATGTTTAATTGGGCGTTCCACCGATATTTCCCTAGTTTATTTAGTTGATAGGTGAGGCTAGGTTAGGTTAGGATAGGTCAGATTAAGTTTTCAAACACACTTGCAGTCAAATCTGTCAAGAGCGGGCATCTAAAAGCAGACCGCAACCCTCTTCTCAAGGGTTGCGGACGCATCTGGATCACTCGAACCAAAAGTTGATCGATCGAAACGGAGGGTGGATCAGTCGAAACCCAGATCCCTCGCTACGGGTCCGCTGTCAGGTTGGCAACGGCAACAATGCGTGCGCCGGCTCGTCCTGTGATTGGTCCGCTTAAGGTCAATCGTCAGTGTGCCAACTTACAGGCTTTGCCGTGCACAAATCGTGTTCCGGAACTTCAGCGCGCGATAGTACAAGCCGCACAAGCGCAAGCGACTTGTGCGGGGTGCAGCGGTATCTTGTACTCGCTCGCGACCTGGTTTTATCGGTCATCTGTTTTCGATAGCATAAATCATTTATGAAGCGGTAAATTACGATGTTGTTGACTGCTTTTGAAATGGTATACTTTTTGAGCGCGGCAGGCAAGAGAGCTGACTATGGGGAGTCGTCTGTTATGGAGAGCGAGGGGACAGCCATAGCGGAGCGCCCTCATATAAAGATAGAGGTTTTGTCGCTAGACGCGACGCTACGCTACATGGCCTCCCCGCTATTCTATTTCTAGCTTGGGATAGAAATTTATATGGGAAGTCGGCTGCAGCTGCTTTCTTTGGCTACCCGCAAGATTGATTTCGGATACTTGGACTTGGCTTTAAGATACACTTAGGGGACGTGCGGTAAACACGCAGAAATCGTGAACGGTGTAGGAGTTACAGAATATTTTGAAGGTTAGTTTTTGAGTTCTGCTTTTAGTCGCCAAGCGGAGCAAGAGCGGAGCGAGGCACGGGACGCCTAAACGTTGACTAATCGAAATTATCCTGATTTCTCATATATCCTGCTCTTTCCTCTTATCCTGATCTCTTTTCATCATCCTGCTCTCTTTTCATCATCCTGCTTTCTTTTATTTGTCTGGCTCTCTGTAATATGTCCAATTTTCTTCTACTTGTCCTGCTCTCTTTTACTCGTCCTGCTCTCTCTTATGTGTCTTGCTCTCTCGCTTATTCGTCCTACTCTCTCTGATTCGTCTAGTTTCTTTTACTTGTCCAACTCTCTTTTATTTATCCTGCTCTTTTTTGTTTGTCTTGCTCTCTTTAACTCGTCCAGTTTTCTTTTAACTGCCCTGCTCTTTTTAACTTATCCTGCTCTTTTATTTTCAGTTCATTTTGTTTTTTAGTTGTTATGCTTATATTATCCTTGCTTTTTTGCTCATCCTGCTCCATGTCTTCATTTTTCTTGCTTTTTCTGTCCCACTCTCTTTTCTATCCTGCTCCCTTCAACGTCTCTCAGCCTTGCTCTCATCAGTTTCTCCCCCGCAGTCACTTTTTCGTTATCAGAACATCTTTACGTCGAGATTACATCCACATTATGGTCGTTTTTGCGTTGAAACTTCCACATTGAAACTTTACCAACGTCGCCTAGATTATCTTGATTTAAAAAGGGGGCAACGTATGGCGTCAGGCGAACCACGGCCGTCAAAAGTTGAATGCCACTAAGAAAAACAAACTATCCTTTAAATTCCACATAAAAGGACTTAAGACCCTCCCGTCTACTCGACTCCCCAGCTCTTAAGCACGTACGATCTCTTGTGGTTGCCTACCCCTCCGGCGCGTGTTTCAGAATTAGCGGGCGGATAAAAACTTTTTTTTTTCACGAGGGCCTAAGTGGAACACCTGGTATATAATTAAAATTGGTGTACCGTAGCGCCCTTAAGCTAGCTTACCAAGATGGCCGGCGCTAAATATGCACATAAATTTAATACTTTTCGAGGTGTCACAAGAAGTCAACAATGGTGCGGACGCTCCCAATTATTATCACTGCAGTTTCATCTTTATTAAGTGCGACAGACCGAGCCAAGACGTTCCCCTCTGGACCGCAGCATCCTTGGGGACCCACCGAGCATCTCGGCAATGTTTGCAAATGCAGTCTCCACCGAGAGATGACCGCACGAATACTAACTTATGCATGTGATTTGTTTCGGCGGGTCAACTCGTCAAACTGAGCGTTCTTTTAACTCTTATTAAGCTCAGTACAAAATTGACCAACCTGTACCGGAAAGCCATAAGCTTTGTGCTAATGCATATGATCATTAAGCGGTATGGCAGCTATAGAGTCAGTTTCTATGATACAGACCCTGTATGAGGCGATTGCTAAGGCTGTACGGATAGGTTCATCTTAATATCTTATCATTTATGTCTTAAAAATTATCATAAATTCGTGCTATGGTTCATATCTCAAAAGCCGTCATGAATTCGTGCTACACCCCTACATCAGAATTACCCAAAACAGATAATTTTTGTCTTCTTTGTGGGCACAACTGCACTTAATCGCTTTTTCAACAATAATGTACTCCTTTGTGATTCGGATCCAATATAATCACGTATGAAGTCGAGGACATAACTGGCTGATAAGTACTTCTTTGTTAACTCGTATTTAGGTTGGTAACACCATTGTAATCGACTTAAAAGTGGAAGCATTCCCCTATCTAAATACGTCAGTAGTACCAACTCAAATTAGGAAAATTAAAAAAAAAATTAAAAAATATTAAAAAAACTTGCCAGCCATTTGTGCCCTAGACATTCAGTGCGGCATGCGTTTTTTTCTTCTACAAGACGTTTTTACTTAAGCTCAATGGTGACTTAGCATGGCGTTTCAGTTGATTTGAAGGATGTTACATGTTATAACTCGCTGTAAGGATTTAGCAAGGTACATCACAATAAGTGAAAAATCGGTATTTTTTCATATTTATTGCTTAGAATATTTTTGATCCCATCGGGGGTAAGTGGACTTTAGGTAATCAGTGAAAGTGATAGAAGAGGGCACAAAAGCGACTTTATGGGGATTTCAGCTCGGTCAATATAGGTAATGGTGGGCCTCGTTCTTCGCTTTCAATTCGTGGAAACCTTCATTCGCCGAAAATGCCCCTAAAGGTCATCAATTTCTTGCTGTAAATGTAAGCAGTTTCGTCCGTCGTTGACTGCGGCTCTTGTACATTCTGGCTGTGAAAGTGTTATAAAATAAACATTTGGCGCAAGAATCAGGAGCACGTTCGGGAAGACGTCACGAATTGGTAATGAGGATGCCCCCGTCTCCAGAGGGCACAAACACTTGCAAAGCGCGAGCAAGAGCGGGCTAAAGCGGCCCCCCAGCCGAGCGCCGCCGCCGCACCGCCCCAACGATGGCGCCGGCGCCTCTCTTTATCGGAGAATCTCAGCGCCAATTCCGCCAGTGGCCATCTCCCGAATTAGTTTTTTAAGATCTGTCAATAATATCCGCCCAGTTGACATTGGCGTTTTGAGCTTAGGAATTTGGTCGCGATTTATGTTAAACGAATCGCAATGCAGATTATGAGAAATAAGGGATTTCTCTTGATGAAATCTTTTGGATGATTCTTTTCGTCCTTGTATGGTTCAGAACAAAAATCAGATGGCCCGTAAGAACATCCCAAAATTTCAGGCTCTCTTGAATTCCAAAGTTTTAATTAACCTCATAAAATAAAGACGTGCGAACAATGAAAACAAAAGGTTTTGTTACACCAACGAAATCATTTGCTAAAAATGGGACTGCCAAAACATTTTGTTATGTTCATTTGCATCTGCAGAACGGTTGGTCGCAGTAACAAAATTTTATCGTTGTTGCTAATTTTGTTTTACTCATAGAAAAATAATAATTTGCTTCGATTTGCAGCAACAAAATTTTATCGTTGTTGCCAATTTTGTTTTACACACAGAAAAAAGGATGATTGCTTTAACTAATAATTATACTAGCGCCAAGCAAGCATTAATGATAATTAATACAAGTACCGACTTCTAACGATACTTATTGTTATTTGGATAAACGTAACTCTATTATGTACAATAATCGAAGTATGAGTTATTTGAGGTAGCTACTTATTAGTGAAATCAACTAATAATTGGAGTTCATCTGACGAAATATTTGCAGTCTAGTTATTACACCTGATTATTTTTTCTGCGTTTTACTGTAATAAAACCGTTCACTCTTACTCCTTGGAGCGGAACCCAACCAGGTTCAATCATTGTTTTGACACATCGACTGCAGTAACAAACTGGTCAGCTGAGCAGATCAGGATTTTTTTCTTCTTTTTTGGCGTAAAGTTCCGCTTTATCCTTCGTCCTTTGTTGAGGTGGAAAGTTTTCCTCCTGCTTTCTCAATTTTTGAAATGGCCGGAAAAGTGCGAGGCAGAATCAAATAATGGTAAATATCTCAAAGTGTCAGGCAAAGGAAGACCAGACTTCCAGTGTAACCAGTTCGCGACTTCTTACCTAGAAGAAAGTCTATTTTTCCTTCGTTGAGATTGCAAGTTTGCGTCAAGTGTCGTTTATCTTGCCTCCTTCCTCTTTCTTATTCCTCTACTCTTCATAACTATTCAATTTACTCGCTCATTTGTTGTAATAGATACTTTCTAGAAATGGATCCAGAAAAAAAAATTAGTTCTTGCTGTCTCAAAATTAAGTTTTTACCCAATAATCTGCGTGTCTCATGATTCGATAAACCGTGGGTTTCTATTGAAGGGTTCCAGACAAGTTCAAATTAACTGGAAATCAAAAAGGCGGACATATATCGGATAACAAAATTAAAAGATTCGTCGAGAAATGCTTTTTAGCGATTTGGTTAATAAAATTGAGATGAAAGAGAGATACCGAATGTTGCATTGAGATTTAATGAAATTACAATGGGATTGCACAATGTAATATTTATGTGCTGGATGGTTTTTGGGTTGCACATCGAGTCAATAATTACGTGGGATGACATGAAGATTTCATGTGTGTAGAACTTTTCTCAATTTATTCATTTTGATGGAATTAAGTAGATTACAGAAAATGTCCACCGAGTCATAAAGATTACATGAAACTCTTGCAATTTATTTTGGGAGGAACTGGCCCATTCTTGCCGTTACAAAATGCAAAAATTTGCCGGGATATTTTGCAATTTAATTGATATCTTCTTTAGACATGAAAGATAAACTTTATTTGAAAGATATTGGTTCCGTAATTTACGTTATTAAAAAAATATCCCATTTGTGCTTGAGGGTTTACCTGTTTGTATGCAGTATTGAGAATAAATGCCGTAATTCTTTACTGAACTTATTTTGAAGTACAATGGCTATCATACTTAATGGATTTTTTTTGAAGTCCCGCAAATTTTAGCTCCACCTCGTTGATGTGTTATGGCATATTTCCCTTTTAAATTTCTCGCTAATGAAGGGAGCTACTCTGTATTGTACGGTACATGGTACCATCTATAAAGCTTTTCAACTCTACTGCTCTTCAGGAACTGTGCTAATCTCGCGTGTTGTTATCCCAAAACTTTTCGACAGCTTCCGCTAACCAGTTGTGTTCTTTGTTCACAGGTTTGTCCACTCTACTTCCGGGAAAATTGCTATCCTAGCGGTAAGCCTTTCGCCTAAAGGAAAGAGAACGCCAACGGGTTATCAAAAGAGTGTAAAGTCTTGATGCACTTCGATGCATTGAGATGCACTCTGGAAAACTGCATTTCCATAGAAAAAGTAGTTCAACTTGGAAGCTTTGATCCGGCCAAGGGAAAAAGTTTCTTTAATATATCCCCTTTGCTATCGATATACCCGCGTAGAATTCTATCTTGTCTTAGGCATCCCTCATGAGGATTCGTATTTCTTCTCCGTTACGGGAGAATTCCTATGGGTAAACCTTAATTGCCAATTTGGTGAAGGTATTACTCTGAAAGAAAAACTCCTATACTTAAGGGATTGATCAGTTTCTTTTTTTTTCGACGTGAAAAAATAAAAACTAAAGAAAATCGTAAAATTAAGCTCTTTTAGCCCATTTTAGTATCTCAAAACCGATATTCTTTGGTTCGGTGCTTGGATGTTTCTCGACTTGTAGAAATTTAATATTGAGATCGTCACTTCAAAATATTAGCTTGTTAGCAAAACAATTTTGGGAGGTGATTTTCCGTGCGAGTTCGTTACGGTAACCGGAAATGTGATGGTGACAATAAAATTGTAAAATCGACAAAATCGGTTGTTATTCGAAGAAAAAGAATTATAGTCCGTGGTTCTAAGTCTGATAGTCAGTTATTTGAGTGCCAAGGTTATTCTTACATCTTTACTAAAAATAAAATTTAAAAAATATCCGTCCGGACTTAACTGGAAAAAACTTATAAGACGAATGCCAGTTTAGAATGCTCTTACACTCGTCTAATGATCTCATAAAATGGTTTTAGCCGCATTAAAAAATGTATTATTTGTTTTAATAACTGCATCCATAAGCAATCTATAGCCGGATCGCTTGATGCAGCTTTTGATTGATGACTTGACGCATCTCACCTGTTTTTTACGTTTAAAAGACCGATTTAGTATTTTCCTAACGTAAGGTTTTTCTCTCAACACTAGACAGGTATTCTTTGTATTCATGTGAAATAATGTATTTATTTATTTTGGGGTTGATTGTGATTTCTATGGTTCGTTTCCTCGGTAGTTCTGCTCTGTCGCCGTCTTTTAATGAAACGGCAAGAATTTCGATCATCTTGACTTGAAGCGGCGCTTTCTTGTCGCCACGGCGCGGCGGCTTTGCGCCCCTCTTGCTTCAGACCTTCTTCTCGTTCTCGCTCTCTCTTGGACAAATGGGACGCACACCACCGCCCGCATTACATATATGTCATTCCACAAATTGCAACTTTTTCCTCTCTTTGTAATTTGTACAAAAGAGTACCATCAAGCCAGGAACTGTTGCGAGATTATTAAGTTTCCGTTCTTTTTCGAAGTAGGAGAGGAATGTTTTCCACTTTCCGGACCAAAAAACGTTGGAAATTTCGGTAAATTGCTTTTTCCAAAAAAGATCGATTCATCGAATAAGTATCAAATACTTATTCAAGTATCTTATACCAAGTATCTTTCTGGGAGCACCTTCCCGGAAACTGGTGATCATTGCAAGCAATTGTTCGCAAAAATTAAAACTGTCTCAAACTTCAGCCCCATTTCTGAATGGCCATCGCAAGAGGGCTCCAATAATAAGGCTGAACGTGTCAGAAACCAAAATAATATTAGTATTATCCTTAAAGCTAATTTAAAAACCGTGTCATTTTGTTGCATAAAGCCATCTTACCTCAATGGCAATATCTAGACGAATCAGAAAATATGGTCAGTCGTTGATGTAACATGACATCTTACGCGAGAACCCAAGCTATTAATCAGACCAAAATCAAGCTATTTTTCTTTGTAACGGCATTTTGTGACTGCCCATCTAGGGTGAAAGTCGGAAAATGAGGCGTAATTTTATCATAATGAAGTATTTAGCGAAATGTGTCTGTCGGGATGGTATGCCGACGATCGGGTGTTATCGGAGAAGCTCGGGTCATCAAATAGCCGCGGGGGATTTGAATTGAGCGTGCATCGGTTCCTCTAAACTTCCAAAGCGCAAGTAAACAAACACAGGCTTTTCGCCGGAGCTGTAGTTTATTCAAAAGCGTATGGGGCTGGCCTATTAGAGAGGCCAGTGGCCATTCCCGGCCGCCCCTCGTCCGTATTATGCGCTTCGCAGTAAATCTCCCTCCACAGGGGGCCCCCAAGGGACAATAGTTTACATGCATTCTACATACGCACTCGAACAAAACACAGCACGAGTTGTGAATTTGATTGAGTGGAGATTAAGACGGCTTTAAGGAGAGTGTGTTGACGTGACCCTTTTGCGCCGTTGTCTTCTTTTTGCTGCGTTTTGTTGCCTTTTGCTGCCTTTGACTATGCCTTTTGCCTTTGGCTGCCTTTAGCTGCCTTTAGCTGCCTTTGGCTGCCTTTAGCTGCCTTTGGCTGCCTTTAGCTGCCTTTAGCTGCCTTTGGCTGCCTTTAGCTGCCTTTGGCTGCCTTTGGCTGCCTTTAGCTGCCTTTGGCTGCCTTTGGCTGCCTTTGGCTGCCTTTGGCAGCCTTTAGCTGCCTTTGGCTGCCTTTGGCTGCCTTTAGCTGCCTTTAGCTGCCTTTGGCTGCCTTTAGCTGTCTTTGGCTGCCTTTGGCTTTGCTTGCCTTTGTCTGCCTTTCCTTGGGCTACCGTTGGCTGCGATGGATTGCTATTGGCTGCCTTTGACTGCTTTTAGCTCTTTGGCTAACTTTGGCTGCCTTCGGCTACCTCCGGCTACCTCCGGATACCTTCAGCGACCTTTGGCTACTTTTGGCTATACCTTCGGCTACTTTTTTTGCTATACCTTTGGCTACCTTTTGCTGCCCTTGGCTGCCGTTGGCTGCGTTTGGCTGCCCTTATTGGCTGCCCTTGGCTACACTCTTAGCAAGAACCAGTGACAGGTCAGTGGTTACCAGTGACCCAGGTGCCACTGGAAAATTCACTGGAATCCCACTGGAAATTCAGTGAAAGTCCACTGGAAACCAGTTAAACTTCACTGAATGACCAGTGCCACGGCACTGAAATTCCCAGTGGCACCTGGGTCACTGGAGCTTGCTAAGAGTGTACCTTTGGCGCTCCTCCAACTACCCCCTTACTTTTTTGTCGGTGTGCTATGCTTATTTTCATCAATATCGTGCATGCACTGTTTTGTTAGCTCGTGCCTGTGATCCAGCCTGTTGCATGCTGATGTAAAAATTCCACGTTACGCTTCCCACGTAACTCACAGGCGTGTAGTTCTTGGGCGACTAATGGATAAAGATACCCATACGCAGTGATGCACCTATGTTCTCGGATTTGGGCTTTCTTCAACAAAGTTTCGATACGTGGAACTTTTCCGCTTGCAAAAATTTCCTCTGAGGAAGTTCTCTGACAAGTTAGTTTGCCGGTGTGAAAGTTATCCTTCAATAAAGCACTCCCATACGGAAGTTTTGGAGACAGATTTCTCACAAAAACTCTTCTCATTGAAGAGTTCATAGTGTTCATAAAAATATGAGAAAGTTATCTTGTACCGTAGAAGAACTCTTGCGAAAAGACTATCCTCAGTGAAGAAGCTAAATTTATTTAGTTAATATTTTTTCCTTGCAAGAAAAGGTGATGCTCTAAAGACGTTCATCTAAGAATCGTGGTAAAGAAGTTCTCATTTGAGGATGCTCTTTAGTAAGAACGTCCTCTTTTAAGGAATTTTATAGTCGAGAAGATAATAAGCGAGTAATTTGTTCATGTAGATTTTCTTTGAATAGAGGTTCTCTTGCTAGGAATTCATAGGGAAGATTTCCAGCAAGGTTTATACCTAAAGGAAGTTTTTAAGAGAGGAAGTTCTCAGGGAAGTTCTTAATCGAGAAATTTCTAGAAATAATTTGTACGATGAGAATGTACTCATAAGAAAGTAGAACATGATGGAAGTAATGCCCCAAGAAATTATCCTTAAAGGAAATTTTCTTGAAGGAAGTTGCCCTTGAGTTCCACTCGAAGGAGTTTTTATATTCGCTAGTTATTATAATCCTGAGTTCTTTTCCTGAATCGAATCATGGATATGGTCGAATAAAAAATACAGTAAATAAAAAATGAAGAATACATACCGGAAATCTTTCATCAGAGAATTTCCTTCGACGTTAATCGTCCGTGACTATGAACTGTAGCTCTCCCCAGTTCATATCCGTGACAGATAACTCCATCCCCTAATTTTCCATAAAAATGAGCGGAGGTAAAACGCGTGGACGGCCGAATGAATATCAATGCCGCGGGTTGGGATGTGTTGTTACCGGGGAAAATGATTCGTAGCCAAATCGAGATTCATGACACGATCTGTGGCCGGCAAATTTGTGATCCGGAGTGGTTGCAATGATTCACTGCTGAGAGGAGAACGCGCAGTGCGGTGGGACGGACGCTGACCTACATTCCTTAATTGAGTGCCATCTTTCCGTAGCCGATCCCTTACACTGTGACTGTATTTTTTTAAGGTAGCATTTTCAACCTTTTAGTTTAAATTTGGTGCTACCCTCCGTCGTCAAGCCGAGCGGAGCGATAGCGAAGCGAGGCACAAGGCACCTAACCTAACTTAACCTAG
>Ga0058701_10006054_pt1 | contig 10140 bp, 6 predicted proteins | sample AgamicOrMae_FD_97039 | JGI IMG/M metagenome (GOLD analysis project Ga0058701, IMG submission 97039) | Agave microbial communities from Guanajuato, Mexico - Or.Ma.e | ecosystem: Host-associated > Plants > Phyllosphere > Phylloplane/Leaf | place: Guanajuato, Mexico | collected 2012-06-04 | reverse complement strand
TATCGCCAAAGCAACGACTTTTCAGGCCCGACAACCTGGCTTCCATGACTTATGGGGGTATTTAAGGGCCCCAGCAAGAGTCGATATAAGATGAAAATATGCAGAGAAATATTCGGTTATTTTAGTAAAGAACGAGGAATTTTCGCGGGGGCGTAGCCCTCGCTTCTTTGCGTCTTGTTTTCCGTTTAGAGTGAGGCTAAATAAGGTGAGGTTAAGTGAGGGAGCGTTAAGTTCTAGATATAGTTAATTAAGGTTTGATTGAATGCAGGTTACGCATGATGGTTTAAATCAAAGTTAATATCCGTCGACCCACTACTGAATATCCCAAAAATAAACCACACCTCATGTTTTGAAACAGGTAATGTCGGAAGTGGTACTTACAAGGCCAAGAACCCTCACTAATTAATACCCTCCACCAAATCACCTCGGTTCCCCGAAATGACGTCATACTATTTTCCCTCTCTTTCTGCTGTACCTTTGACTGGCACACATAACCTCCCACTCATAAACTGAACCCATAACTCGCTGTCTCCCCTCTCTGTCGCACCCCCCAGAACACTGCATCTTTCCGCCAGCTGTTGAAGGGCGCCAAATTAAAAATCCGATGGACGACGGCGGTGCTACCACAGAAGTATTCCCCCACCCCTCCGGCAGCCGTTCGCTAGAACAGAGTAAATGAACAGTAGCGGCTACTGGGGCAGGTTTGACGCTAAAGTTTCGACACAAAACTTTGTATAGGGGCCGTTTATTCATACACCTAACACACTTTCGGCCACTTTTGAACGCCCTTTCCAAGCGTAATAGACCGTAACTACACAAGTATACCCCTCGAGTTAACTGTAAATTTGCATTATTTGAAACGAGTACTTTAATGCCTCTGCACTATTGGTTTTCGTGTTCTTAAAGCAAGAGACAAAAAAGTATGCTAAGCTTCATTAAACATGAACGGAAGCATGAAAATGTAAGTGTTGAAGTTAATGTCAGCAATTGTGTACTCACCGAAAGAATAGATTCAGTATTGATTTTAACGTATTATAAGAGTAGCAAATATGTTCGGATTATTGAACGAGTACAGATGACACAAGCAGACTGAGAGCTCAGATTGGAGTCTGCTTAACAAAGGTGAGTTACAAAGCAACTGGTGGCAGTACTCAAGGACACGACTATAAAGGTCTTAAGTAGTATGTCAGGGAAGATTACGTTATGATAGTGGAGATTACATTATGAAGGTGGAGATCACGTTACGATAGACCAAATAGGTTACACACCAGCATTTAATCAACACTGGTAATGCTTTCCATTATTCCTATATTGATTACTGAAACATAAAAAGTATACTTTAATCTTATACTTATTTTCCATATTAAGGATTTATGATGATGTACTTGAATCAGTATTTAACTTGTCTGAAACAACTATCAGTTGAAATGGTTTTTTGATTCTAGTCGAATCAATTTTGGTTTGGCCTAAGCTGATATGATCTTTTTGCTAGTTAGTTACAGTTTACAGTTAGTTTAGCAAAAAGATCGATGGCATAAAAGGTCAACTTCCATGCTGAAATTCAGTAGTTATAAGCTCATTAAGCGTATGATATTTCAGTCACTTGCAAGATTAAGACACAATTACGAGTCGAAAAGAGCACGACACTTTATCAAATTAAGACACTTTTAAACATCTTACGACACCAAAATGTGTCATGAATTAAGCGACAACGCAAGTGTCTTAATTTTAAGACATGTTACAATTTACAAAGAGTATCCTGCACCTATACATGATTCTGATAAACGTCTACACGGAAAGCCTGTATCTCGCTACGATGAGTAGACTCCCGATATACTCCAAATTTATTCCATTAAAAAAATGAAGTCGTTAGCACGATGGCGTCCGCTATTAACAGCTGGATTTTACAGTCACACCGAATTTGCATCCATTCTGGGGTAAAAAGCTATGGAGTCGGGCTGATGATGTCTTCGCGGTGATAAGGAACCCGCGCTTGGTGTTAAGATGTTGCCTACACCACTGCATTGTTAGCTCAAGCACTGGAGACAATGGACAACGATTAGGACAGAAGCCCCCCTCCCCCCTTCCCTCCCCTATCCACTCTAACGCTAAATACTTATCTGTTCTCCTCCATTGTTCCCCTCCAACCTCTTCGCTTTCTTTCCTCGCACTCGCTCTAAAGGAGTCAGGACCAGTGTTGCCAGATTCCGCAATTTCGTAAATTTTATTCGCGTCTAACTTTTTAACCATTGAAGATAACCTCGCATGTCGGGTATGTTTTTGATCGCTCTCGAGGTGAGCATTCCAAAAATAGGATTCACCATCATGTTATCTTTAGCGGTTAAAATTTTAGACGAGTTTAAATTTGACGGAGTCGCGGGATCTGACAACACTGGTCAGGACCGACACGACAGTTGGGTATACATGACAAAATAAAATTGAGGAAATTTCTTGTGAGCGAAGTGAAAGCCTTAAGGAAAGTAAATACGCGGCATTGAAATGGGCTAGACAGCATGTGATTTGAAATATGTAAAATATGGCAATGGGTAAACAAATAAGCGAACTGTACTGTACTTAAGAGCTTCGGGCCTATAATTAGCCGAAAGGATTTTTTAAAGGTGTAACGCGAGATTGTATTTTCAAGACACCTTACACAACATTTTAACGCAGAGGCGTAATTTTGTTAAACCTCCTCAGCTGTACAAGAATATATTTTTTATTTAAATATATTACCCGATTTTAACCCATAACAGCCCAAAGTCTTTGGAGTGAAATTCAGCTTAGGAGAAACTGGAAGGATTTTTTCCTTTAAAATACGCAATTTTAAGTTTTGGAAAATGCTTAAAATATTAAAGTTCAGCTTTCCAGAGGGGTGATATTTTTTAATAAGTGACGGTTCTGAACTGGAAAGATCCTCTAAATTTCTTTTTTGTTTGTTTGTTCGTTTCCGTACGGCATCGCTGGGCGGTAGTGGGTTGATATATTCTCAATCCAAGTTTCGTTCCACATAAATTAAGCTTCATGCATACATTAAAAAAATAAAACTATTAAACGCCAAATAGTTCACGAAAATGTTCATCATTGCATCACACTATATCAGTCCAAAAATAAGACCGTGCTTTAAGTACTTATTTATTTGCTATATCTGAAAGAACCCGTCGTCAGCTAAATTTGAATACAGAGCGAACACATTAGGCCTTTTAACACAAGTTTACAGAAATGGGGAAAAAGCTGTCAAATTTTCAATTTTTTTTTCTTTTCCGAGTGAAGAAAAGAAGGGATTGTTTCCAGAGTTCAGAGGCGTGGGGGATATTGCCGACAAGTACCACTAGCGACACTCCAGAAAAGCAAAAATAAGAGCAGAGAGAAAGAGAAGATGAATGTGCATACGAGTTGGAAAAAGAAACGAAATTGCTAGATAATAAAACACGAACGACGGTACATCAGACGTTTCTTTTGCCACTTGACACCTTTCGCTACTATATATAAGTCATTGCACTTTATTAATATCACTCAAAATCTTGCGATCTTACTTGATGTAGATACAGCCGTTAAAAACGCAGTGCGCAAACGACTTCCATTGATTTAAAGGACTCGGGAATGAAGTGCAAAAGAAGTATAGATTCTATTACATAACCTAGCTTGTCTTTAACCCACTACCACCCAGCGATGCCGTTCGGAGAAAAAATATATTTGACGATCTTTTCAGTTCCGTATTGTCACATTAAAAAAAATATAACCCCTCTGGAAACCTGACATTTAATAATTTACGCATTTCCCAAAGCTTAAAATCGCGTTTTTTAATGGAAAAAATCTTACAATTTTTCTTAAGCTAAATTTCACTCCAAATCCTTTGGGCTGTTATGGGTCGGTAACAGAGGTTTTTAAGGATTATTATTGCGCTACGCAATAACAATCGAAAGTGGAGAAGCGGAAAAATGCGATAAATGTGAACAAGAGCAGATGATAATTTTCTATTCGCGCATTATCCTGACATTCTCTTCTTTAGTAACACGGCTGAGCAAATGGGCTGCATCCATTTACGAGAGTTGGAAATTATAGGACAAGAGCGCAGTTCGGTCAACAATGCGAGGTACTGGGGCCAGTTCACATTTTGGTGACCCCATATGGGAAAAGGACACTTTACGAGGTAAAATGTGGAAAGGGTACCCGTCAACGAAACATCACGTATGGTTCACATGATTTTCATTTGCAATCGTTAATTTTGGCTAGTCAACGCGGATTACGATTTGAGCCGATTGAAACAAGATTGAGTACCATTCGTTCACAAGGGACTTGGGTTAAATATAGTTCCGATAAATTTGAGTATCGTGGTAAGTAAACTTAAAATTTATGCTTTACAATAAAATAATTAACTTTGCTCTTTCTTATGTAATACAGTTTTAGTCACTTGGTAGTTTGTTGATACACTAAGTATTCTAAGTATACTGCAATTTCCACACATGTATACATGGAAGATTAACAGCAACACACTTCGTTTTTTTATAAAAAAATATCTTTTTTTGACTGCACTTTGAATTAAATGAAATAGCAAAATAAAAAAAAAAGAATAATTTAACGGGAAAAATAAATTAAAAAATCGTAAAATTAATAATAAAACAAAGAAAAAAAGAAAGAATGAAAATGCATTAGTAATAAAATAGCTCAGACACAGATTAAAATAAATTCACTCGATTATTCGAGACCGACGATTTACTCTTATTCACTTAACGTTGCTTCTTATTTATACAAGCCTTTCTTTCAGTTTCTTCAAAGCAGTAATATTGTCTGTTTCTTTCGTTCATTAGTATAACAAACTAAAAACAAGTAACATTAACAAAAAATAACACTCGGTTGATGGTATCCGCAGTGGATTTACCTTCGACATCAGCTCCACACAGCTTTAACTTTGTGTTGGTTGTTACGCTAAAGCTTTGGGCTAAGTTGAGTCAGGTTACGATGAAAGCCTGGTCATTATTATTCACAAGACGCTCTAGTCAGGACAAAATTCTGAAGCTTCTTTTAAGGCCGAAAAATCAGACAGGGAATTGGAAAGGGGAACCGAAAACATTTTTCATGCGGAAATACGCAAACGAGCTCTCTTTCTATCTTATAGGTTTCCATCAAAAACACAGGATGGGCTGCTCTCCGATATTGCTTCCAGTAATAACATTACGGCACAAAGGTAAAGACTGGGCACGACTGGTCTGCAATCTTTTAGTGTTATTCTGCCCAGATACATTATCCGTAACAGAAGTTTGGCAACGTGGGATGCGCAGTGACCCTCTACAAAGAATGCTTCCAAGCCATTCCTGATGAAGTGACAGAGTTACACCCGCCGGTCAAATAAAGCTGAACAGAATAATTCTGCTCGTGCTAGGGTACCTCCACACCAATTATGCGCTCCTGGTTCTTTCGTTTCAGTCGATCTTTGAACTTAGAGCGTTTGGGTTTGACGAACAAGGAGAATTGTCTGCCCCAATTTTCTCGAAACTCATAGAGAACTCACAGGACTTCAAGAAAGTGGCAAGGAAAGATATCAGAGCCCAAAACTTGCTATCAAAATTTACTAAAACACAGCGTTAAAATTGAACCCAAAAAAGAAAAGCTAATGCGTAGAAAATATCTTGAAACCAAATTACGCCCTATCCCTGCTTCACCTTCATACCCAAAACAGGTGTGAGACTATCTAAAACAGAGGTTAGTTTTTACCTCGAAGTATTATCAAAGAGGTTAAGGGAATTAACACTCACTCCTAAAAACTTTTTCTTATATGATGTGGGAATGGAAATACCACGGGTTTTGCTGTCTTTCAAATAAATACAACAATTTGTGCACGTATACTTTACAACCAGCCAAACTCGCCTACGCAAGGGCCATACCTTGGAGAAAGCGTTCAATTTATTTGACACTAACTTATAGGGCAAAATGCGTTTACTTTTCGCCTAATTTAAATGCGCCCCGAAAAGATGGGCGTTCCCCTCACCCAGGATTTCCGCTGAGCATAAATAATACGGATCAAATTAATTTTTTAGCCTAGCGACTGTCCTGACCTAAGCGGACCCTTGACACGCCAAATAAGTCATACCGAAGGGATAAAATATTGAAAACGTCCCTTTCGAATCTCTAGGCGATTTCTTACGACATTCTACAGCTTATGGTTCTCACACGCGAAATAGCACGGAAAAAGACGATCATCTCTTCTCGTGCTGAATGATCAGTTATCCTTGTCCTTCACAAGCAAGCATTCCCATCCATGAATTAAAATGAGTGGTTTAAAATATAGGTCAAATGCGCAAACACATACCCTCGTTTCGCTGATAGTTCCGCATTATAATCAAGCTGACGATGGGAACTCTTAACATGACTATTTGTTTTAAATAAATTGAATAGTTGCGGTGTGATCGACAACGCTTAGCAGGCAGAAATATGGAAATCTCTACGGCTATATGCACTGAAAAGTCATTATTTACACCACACGATAATAGCTGTGAGGTTTATGAGCACGTCAGTCGTGGACGATTCCGGCAAATATCGCACTGAAAAAGGACTTTGTTACCTTAACAATTTTTTTCAACTTGAACAGCAATATTATTATTGTTAAAAAAATCAGTGAATAACAAGCTAAGCAAGATTCACAAGATGACGTCGCTAGCTGCGGCCCAAAACTTCGACGAGATGCATCACAAAAGCCGTGTGCACACGGTATAAAAGGTTTTGTTATACCAACAAAATCATTTGTTAAAATAAGGATAACAAAAATATTTTGTTACAACAACAAAATTTTTAGTTCTATCAACAAAACGTTTAGTTGCTGCAGCAAAATTTTTGGTTGCAGTAACAATAAATTATTGGTTGTCCCTAATTTTGTTGCCGTAACAAAACCATTTATCTAGATAAAAGAGTTTTGGATATGGTTATAGAAGCGGTGGACGAATGTAGCTGCATGAGAGATATTCCTTTCCACTAATATATGTAAGCTTGGGATGCGCATTAACGTACACCAAACTATGCAACTGTGCACTCCATGTTAGTTCATCATAGGATTAAAACTTGAATTATTTATTGATTTAAATTTCACACCGAAAGTCTTTTGACATTACGACCACACATTCCCGAAATCTCAAGCGCGTCCAAAAATGGATGCGGCTTAATCCTTTGTGCGGAAAATTTCCTGTTTGTTACTAGAGAGTTTATCAAAACACTGTCCTGGCCCCATCCTCCAGCAGACGCCCCGCGTCACTTTCAATCGCTTTAATTGGGTCTTGAATGTTAATTTACGCCGAATTGTTTAGCTAGCACAACAACGTTGAAAGACCATCAAGACCATCATCAGAAAATTTCGGCCCAATCTGGAGATAACCAGGATTTTGTTCCCCGAGCTCGTGGACGAAATCGTTAACTCGTCCTGCATACCTGCTACACTCTGAAAAATTTAATAGTAAAAACTCGCTTTAGGAGTGAAATTTCGATCCTAAATCGTAAAAAGAGCCACTATTAGCAAAGTAGTGGCTTACTTTAGACTTTTTAAGAGTAAACTTCCGCCCCTAAATCGAATGTTTACTACTAAATATTTCAGCGAGTAAGAAATGTAGATCCACGAGATACGAGTAAATTTTGGGAGGGGACCACTTAGAAGTGCACATAAGTGTGGAGTATTCGCACGCGAAGTAGAACACTCACCTGAGAGACGGTATAGGATGCAAAGATCGTCCTTTGGAGTCCACCCAGGTGATTGTTGGGGGCGGGGCACCCACTGCTTCACAAGTGAGCACAGTGTTTGAAGTGTTATTTACACGAACTATTGGCGGCGGCTCCACTACGAGCATAGGTCCCTCTTGCGGCAGTGCTGCAAAACACAAAATAAGTCTGTCAAGCCCAAACGAACCGACTGCAATACACTAACGGATTAGACCCGTTTCCCTGCGACCTTGTAGGTAATTATCTCGACGTTTTTACTGCCCGACTCAGAGGAAAACCAATATTCACGCATAGTCACAACAATCGGTCACTTTAGTTCACTATGAAAATTCCATCCTTTATGAACTTGTTTCAGGCAGTTCAGCTTGAATATGGGGTGGAAAAACATCGGGACCTCATTTCATTCAAACCTGTGAATTTCAGATAGACAAAGAGGATTTCTACAAAAAAACTCATGTTTAATTAAGCGATAACTGAGAATAGATTTTGGCTAAAAACGGGCGAAAATCTAAGTTGGGAAGCCCCCGATACTTAAAAGTTTCTTCTTCCTCGCATAACCAAGCGAAGTGAGGCTTAACTGTTGCCAAGCCTGATGCCGCCTTTTTTCTTGCTGCAGGGGTCCAACCAATAAAAATGCGCAAAAATATTGAACTTTTTTTAACTATAAAGAAATGAATAAAATTGAAAAACGGCGATTCAAAATCAGCAATTTGCAGTCAAGGCAAAAAAAAAGTCATCTTAAATGAGGCTTTTTATTTTTTTTATTTTTTTAAGCCTGGGAACATGAGAGCCAAATTCAAGTTGGTAATGGACTTCCTGCCTCAAAATTGGACTCTACATCGCAGGAGAAATTTATTCATGCGTTTGTGGGTGCTGCATGAACTTTGATAGTGAAACAGTCACCGCCTTCAACCCTTTTTCGGACGCCTTACGATAAATCGAAAAACCTTTTGTATTTTAGTTCACCGTGCTCATGAATCCGTCAAAAGGTTTGTTTGATTATTTTTTAGAGGGCAGCCATTTCTTGCGGCATTGGTGTCAGAATAAAGCTAGCCTCATACGAAAGTACACCATATTTCCTACATTATATTCAGGATAAAAGACTGCTGGAATTTCTTTTCTTCGTCAAATCAGTGTTTCCAAAACAGTCTTAGCCCACTCTTTCCTGACGACCGATTCCCCCAAGGCAATTAATGAGTCTACAACCTCATCAGCAAAAGTAAATCCCAAGCAAAGTATTTCATTGGCAAAACTTCGCCAGATGAAATTCCAGTCAATAAAGAACAGATCTTCCAGCCAACATTAAGCCACGAAAATCCGATCCTAGCCATTTTAAGTTCTTCCAGTCATCCGGTCCGCCATATTTATCCTAGGCCCCTTCTTTCATTTATTCACACATAAAAGTTTCGTCCGAGAAGCGACCAATATGCCGGAGTTGGGGAAGAATCAGATGGAAGAATTGGTGGTGGAAGTGAAGCGGGGGTCGCTGGGGGGTTGAACAAACCGCATCAGGCTGCCCTCAGCCGAGCAGACCAACTTTGAATGTTCCCGTTCCAAGTTTTTCTCTACACGGGTGCAGTTCCTGAGTTAACCCCAGGCCCTGGGGCAACCCTTACAGCGGACAGACCGTCGTTTTCTCTTATACTTCGATTTAAGGACGATGTAGCTCTTAAATTCCGCCGGGGGCTATGAGTACATGTTTATTTGAGTATACAGTAAATATCGACGGTTTAATCATGTGAGTAGAACTTCTGTTTCTACTCACAAGGTTAAATAATATTTCAGTCTTAGTGCTCTATTGTTAGCCTAGCGGGTCGAGGAAGACAGCAATTATACCTAACTTTAGTTGACCTAACCGTTGCCAAGCTTGGTACCGCTTGTCTCTCGGCGGCAGTTACTGAAGTTAGCCTAGTGTTCGGCATGATGATTGCCGAGCACTGTCGAGTGGAGCGAGAAACCAGAAACTCTTTAGCGGATCGCGTTGGAGAGAGGTGCAGAAATAACCTAGGTTAACCCAGCCTAGAGGGTCGTTCATGTTAATAATGCAAGGTTGATTCAAGGTAAGACACAAAGAAGGAGAAAAAAATGCCACATTTGAGACTAAAAGTAGAGGTCAGGTATTCCGATTTTTTTCTTTTTAACGAATTTCAGTAGCACGCTGAAAGAGTGACATAGAGAAGGCTGCACACGGTAAAAAGAATGTGCTGTCCTAGGTAGTTCTTGCCTGTTTTGGGTATGTGAAAGTAAAACGGGGGTAGTAAGTATTTTTACTATTTTTCAAGATATACTGTATATTCAGCCATATGATTCAAAAGGTCTCGGCAGGCGCTTGCAATTGATGTAGCTGAGCATAGGTCTATCTTGAAGAAGAAGAAGAAGAAGAAGAAGAAGAAGAAGAAGAAGAAGAAGAAGAAGAAGAAGAAGAAGAAGAAGAAGAAG
>Ga0058701_10006053_pt1 | contig 10140 bp, 5 predicted proteins | sample AgamicOrMae_FD_97039 | JGI IMG/M metagenome (GOLD analysis project Ga0058701, IMG submission 97039) | Agave microbial communities from Guanajuato, Mexico - Or.Ma.e | ecosystem: Host-associated > Plants > Phyllosphere > Phylloplane/Leaf | place: Guanajuato, Mexico | collected 2012-06-04 | reverse complement strand
ATCATTTCACCGTCGCCCCGACATCGGAACCCGACATCGGGCCGATGTATCCAACATCGGTCCCATATCGCGCCGATTGCAAATTGCTACATGGGAGGCGCAAAGCACTAAACATTTTTTTTCTTTTTTTTTGTAGACCTTTAATTGAGAACAAACGTTAGGAACGAAAATGTGAGCACAGTAAAAACAAAACACCCGTTTTTGGGAATGCTGTACTTGTTTTGGGTTGGGTATGAAACTAAAACGGGGGTAGTACGTATTTTGGTTATTTTTCAAGGTATGCCTATGTTCAGCCACATCATTCGAAAGGTCTCGGCGAGAGCTTTCCATTGATGTGGCTGAACGCATAGGTCCTTTGAAAAATTAACAAAGCACGTACTGTCCCTGTTTTAGTTTCACACCCAAAACAGACATAGCATTCCCTCAAACGGCTGTCGTGTTTTTACTGTGAGAAAAAAAAGGATTTAACATATTTTCTGCGATATCCTAGCAAGCGTGTTTGGAAATCTCAGAGGTGTAAAACGTTTGAGGTGAACTTGTCAAGCTGTTCCCAGCGCGGTGAGCGACGAACCTGGCAGAGCTCGCAGCTTTACTCGCCCGACAGCAAAACTCGGAGCATGAACACACAAGCGAACGCCACTAATTCGCGGCCCGAGAAAAAGTTTTCTTTACTTCGACGCACTAGCACCCTGCCCCTGACAGCCCCTCCACCCCTCACTCCCGTCCTTCAACCCTGTCCTTCACGTCCACCCTTCGCCCTTCATCCACCGCCCACCATTACAGACACCGCAGACAACCTACTTGTTCACTGGAATTCCGTTCCAAGGTCCGTTCGATGTAACGTATTTCGCTCAAAAAAGTTTTTCGATTAATTATGCTAAGGTTTTCGTAGGCGGAACCATTCCTTCAAAAGTCCGAACATGCCGTTTGAGGTGGTTCCAGCGATGCAGACTAATCAAGTTCATAATTTATTTTTATTTTTTTAATTAGAATCTCAAGGTTTAGATAAGTATCTGTTTTGGCAAGAAGTCACCTCGTTGCTGATTGTATTTTTGGTTATTATTAACAGCAAAGTTTCTTTAGAATCGTGAACTTTCTCACAGTTGCTGATTTGACTCATTTTTTATCAAAATACTGATGCTTTTCATGTGATACCGAACTGTAAACAGTCGGCAAACTTCACCAGATTGTCTCTAATATTTTTATCTACACGTGAAATACTTTTTTTTTTACTTAACAATCTGAATCAGACGCTAAAAATAATATTTTACTGCGTCAGCTCCATTTTTCCGAACCCTGTAAGCGCCCTTGTGTTTTTTTATGTTTTTTGTTGTTTTTTTCCTCTCAATTTTGGAAATTGATAACGTATACGTGGAACGGTCAATGTTTTTTGAAACTTCACCATATGATAAGTCGCATATTTTTTAACCAAACCCTGAGGTTTTCAAGTCGAAATTAAATTTTACTCCGCCATGCTGAAACCACCGTACATGAGAAAATTTGCTGCGTACAAAACTGAATATAATCCCTCGACATATTTTTCAATAAAAAAATCAATCGTTTATCGTTTGATATGATTTATCATATCAAAGAAAACACGACTTGCCAATCATAATCTATCATAGTATTCAAGTGGTTGAAAGTCATAGCTGCGAGATAGTAGATGTGTAACTCGAGCTCCGAATAAGTTTGACTTGCATTCTTTACTTCTATGCGTAACACGTCAATAATTACCGTATGAATTGCTCCCGTTTATACTTCCATGTCAATGGAAGTGTTGGCATCGTGCAAAAAATCGACTTCGAGATAAGACCGGATTTGGGATGTACAACCCTCAAAACGTCGAGAAAGGTGGTTTTGGACAATCCGTCTGTGTGTCTGTCTGTCTGTCCGTCCGTCCGTCTGTCCGTCTTGCTGTCGCTTTTCCCGCGAGCTCTCACGGGCGTAAGGGTTAATCGATTGAAACTTTAGGGGTATGTTCGGTTACATAGGGCATTTCGTCGTACCAATTTTTAAGGCGATTCGTGAACCCGTTTATAAGATAATCTCATAAACGGGTTTTGGCTATGGCGTGCGAAAACTTGAGTAATTATTATCCGATCGTCATGAAATTTTCAAGGTACCTTCTCTTATAGGACACGAGCGCTATTGGTTTTGGACCCGATCGGTCAATCCCTTTAGCGGGACACGCGCCTAAAGTGGGACACAACGGATTAGATCGCTCGATCGAGTTGAAACTTTAGGGGCATGTTGGGTTACATGGGGCATTGCGTCGTACCAATTTTTAAGGCGATTCGTGAACCTGTTTAAAAGATAATCTAATAAACGGTTTTTGGCTATGGCGTTCGAAAACTTGAGTAATTATTATCCGATCGTTATGAAATTTTCAGGGTTTCCTATCTCATAGGAGGACACGAGCGCTATTGATTTTGGACCCGATTGGTCGAACCTTTTAGCGGGACATGGGCCCAATGTGAGAGACAACGAATTACATTGCTGTAGTGTGTGTGAGTGAGACAGAAATTCTCACGGGTGTTACCGCTACGTCTCCTTCAATAACTTGGTGATTGCTGTTCCCAAAATGGGACAGATGTCCTAAAGTGGAACACTCCCCAAATGTCATATTTTCTTAGTTTCGCGGTTTATTTTGTCATCCTTGTGTAACTGAAAACTGAAAACCCAGTCTTATAAAAAAAAGGCCGGAAGCGATTGTTCCTAAGGTGGGACACGGGCCCAAAATGGGACAAAACGGATTTGATCCGCTTGTGTTTCTGTGGTTTTCCTATTCCTCTTGTGTTTTATAGCCCATTCATATGAAGCCAATGGGGGGACGGACATGGAAGTATTGGCCTGCTTGAGGCCCGGTTTTTTAACAGTAAAGATCTTCGTATCTTTTGCAGTAATGATCTTCGTATCTTTTGCAGTAAAGATCCTAGTATCTTTTGTAGTACACGCCTTTTAGTCGCTCATGGAATTATAGGTTAGTAACAACTGTCAAAGGTTGTGTGATTTTTGCTTCTGAGAAAAGGAAAAAGTTTGTATTGGAAAGGGAATAAAAAGAGTGGGGGAGCCGGTGCGCCCGTTCTCTCCCCTTTCAACCTTTACTTTCCGAAGGTCATTGTGTGTTTTAATTCGGCTCGTGGCCAGACGGATGCATTCGGCGCTGTCGTCGCCGCCTTTTGTGTCACACACAATTCCACATCGTCACAGGAACACGACTGAATCTTTGATTTCAAAGGCGTTCTCACGAGGCCTTCTACAACAAAAACAAAAGAAGGAGAACAGAGCGTTTCCCGCACATGTGCATGCCCCAGAGCTGCGTCAAAGAACCACCCTATTAGTGTGGAATTTTCGTAGATAGTTTAGGGAGCCAAAGAAGATTCATTCAGTGTCATTGTGCGTTCAAATTCAGTTCTATGGTACACTGCAAATTTCAAAGATGGAGTTTAATTCTGTGAGGGTTGTAACCTGGTTCAATCCCTCATCTTAGTATTTACGTTAAACTACAGCCCCGTGGATAAGTAACCTAGGTGAGGTTGCACAGTTAAAGCGAAACCCTGTTTTAGGAGAATGTCAAGTTGGGGATGGGAGTAATTTGGTTATTTTTACAGATACCGCTATGAAGAACTATATCAATGGAGAGCTGTCGACGATACCTTTTTTTTGATATGGTCGTTGATAAGTTTATCTTCAAAAAGAACCAAATTACGCTCTCCCCTTTTTCACCTTCATACCGCCCAGCGATGCCGTTCGGAAACAGAAATAAATATTTTAGAGGATCTCATCAGTTCACTATTGTCACACTTTAAGAAATATCCCTCTGAAAACCTGAAATGCTATAATTTAGGCATTTTCCAAAGCTGAAAATTTCGTTTTCATGAAGAAAATCCTTCCAATTTCTCTTAAGCTAAACTTCACTCCAAATACCTTTGGCTGTTATGGGTTAAAACATGGGTGTGACTACCTTAAAGAGATATTCGAGGTGTGGGTTTACTTCCACTGTTTTTATTTTCGGCTCAGCGACGAGATAGGCAAAAATTGGTTTTATTTACAGTATTGCGTTTGGGAAATTCGGACCCACGTTTTGTAGCTTTATCACCGTTGGTTCATTATTTGAGGTGGTGGAAAAAGCTCTCTGGGATTGTGAAAGTTTAGCCGAATAAAAAATGGTAGATCCTGACGCGTGGTGGCGATCGTTGACCTTATGAAGGGCCCCTTTATGCATGATTTCGGGAAAGGAATCTAAATAGAGGTGACCGCGGCACGCCGTCTTTGTTCCTCTCCCTATCGGGAGCGGCTGGCCTCGCGGCGGCGCGGCGGCCATTTGTTTAGGCTCCCGTCGAAAAGCGCGGGCTCCTCCGTGGAAATCGCCTTTTGCCTCCTCTGGGTCCACTCCGATCCTCTCCGATCCTCTCCGACCCAACGCGTCGGCATCGCGAAAATAATGGCGACGCTGAATTCTCTCAAGCTTAGATGGTGAACGGCCGCCATGTTTGTTTGGAGGAGGCTGCGAGCCGTAGCCACTGCGTCGCTGCTGCAACTCGCCCAGTTGAATATTGGACGATTTGCTCGGCTGACGAGCTGTGCCAATATTGGCCTGGGAGTGGGATGGACAGCCGAAGTACAGAGAACCAACTTGCTTCTTACGCTCAAGAGCACGAGAACACTGAGAATTGGCAAGGTCGTATTTCTACCTCTCGTGTTCCACCTTTCGCCGAGTAGAGCGAGTACAGTAAAAACAACCTGTTTTAGGGGGGTTCCATACCTGTTCAGCAGGGTGTGATAAGAAAATGGGGGGTGGTACGTATTGATTATTTTTCAAGATAGACCAGTGTTCAGTCCCATGATTCAAATGGTCTTGGCAAGGGCTTTTCATTGATGAGGCTGAACGTAAGTCTATCTTAAAAAAAATAAAATAATAACGTACAACCCCCGTTTTAGTTGGACGCCCAGAACAGGTATAGCATTACGGATCACTGAGAAAAGTGCGTCAGTAAAATCTACCAAAAATTCGTAAAAATAACTAAAAAGTGAGACAGCCAAATTTGGCTAGTAAACAGGTTTGCTGGTGAACGTTACCGTTGTATAATACTGTTTACAGTAACGTTCACGGTAAAAATGGTTTTGTTATGGCAACAAAATTAGGGACAACAGATAAAATTTTTGTTGCTGCAACCAAAAATTTTGCTGAAGCAACCAAACGTTTTGTTGACAGAACTAAACATTTTGCTGTTGTAACAAAATGTTTTTGTTATCCCTATTTTAACAAATGATTTTGTTAGTATAAGAAAACCTTTTTTCCCGTGTTTACTGGCAAATCTGGTAACGTTAATAGCCGAGATGGCTTTCGCTTTTTTTTTTGCTAATTTTCGGTAAATTTAACTAACGCAGATTTTCCTTGCTGTTTAGTATTTACTGTGAGGTACAGAGCACTTAACCAAGCCTAAGTTAACATAGTTACGCTTACCATCCGATTACTACGCCTGATGTCACTTTACACGCGATGACAGTCGTCACTTTACACGCGATGACAGTCGTCCAATTTTTATGGACTCGATGGGCTCGAGAGTGACACGACCTATGATCATAGAAGTATTTTTCAAGTTGGTTGCATTGTCTCAAATCAAGTCGAAGATAATTCGACACCTTTGTGCGATAACGGCGGATCTTTTTGTGCAGTGGGAATAACGGCGGATCTATTTGCGTGAGTTGCGATGCCTATCTTTCATGGCTTGTGGACGTTTCATATTTGAACTTGTGAGCACTTTGATGGTTTTGGGTTGTAATTTTGACCTCTGTAAGAAAATCTTTTACCAAAGAACGCAAACTAATGATGAAAAATGAAAATTTTAAGGATAGAAAAAAGGCTGTACAAATCGTGTCAAAAAGATCCGCCGTTATTCCCACTTTACAAAAAGATCCGCCGTTATCGAACAAAGGTGTCGAATTAATACATAACGCAGCTTTACGTTGCCCTTTTCTAACCTAATCCAAAGTAACGTCACTCAAAGTAATCACTCCCCTTTTCTCGACCACCTAACTAACTTATTCAATAAGGAAGTTTCTTTTTCTGCCCAGCACAATATTTTGTGTGGCAGCAAACTTTCTGCGGTTTCTTAAGCTATTTCTTCTACTTTAACGCGGGGTACAGCCCATTCTTGGTATAGTAAAAAATATCAAATTACGGAAACGAGATTCGTTGACAAATTTCACCTTGAACTCTGTCGCTTTATTGGCATACATCATTCCATATTGATCAACTTTGAAATAAATGGAATTACTCCAACGCAGTCCCATTAGTGTGCGCTCACCTGTCGCAACTGGGCTTATTTCTCATGGATTTTCCAATTCTTGTGCTCCATTTTTCGTCTAAGCTAAGAGACAGTGCGATAAAGCAAGCATAGATTAGGTTAAATGCCTCGTTCTAACATCGCTCCGCTCGACTAGGCAACCAAAAATTTAGTAGAAAACTTTCATAAAACTGAGTGTGGTTCAGCTTCTTTCACAGCAATCATGGGTGGTGTATTTTTCCTATTACTGAGATAAAAATTATTACCATGTGTCAAGGTTATTAGTACCAGTTAAGTGCCAGCCCTTAGTGCGGTTCCAGAACTCTTTCGAAAACAGGGCAGTAAGAGGGCGATAAATAAGCAAAAATGGGTTTGACGGCCCCCCCCCCCAAATGCTTGACCGTTTTAGGGGGGGGGGGGGAGACTGCTGGGCTGCGGGTCAAGTAGACTGCTGCCTCTTACGTCAGGAGGACCCACACTTCATCAAATAGGCTCGGGGATATTTAGCTCTTTCTCAAGTTTCCATGGCAAGTACCGAGCCACTAAATTGACCAATAAAGCCTTTTTTTTCTTAAAGACCCAAGAGGGTCTTTCAGCGATGTAGTTTTTAATTGTTCGATTTTTCACGTGCCTGCTCCATTTTTCACAACTAAACCGAGCGGAGCTGTACCGAAGCGAGGCACAAGGCGCCTGACCTAACTTACTTTGGTTTACTTAGCCGAGCAGTAGCCTTTTTTTTAACATTGGTTACTGCCGAAGGGGCAACTTCCGCGCTAAGAGATATCAAGCTAGGCTACCGTTAAAGTAGCTCGACCAAGTTAGGTACTCACCTTGCTTCGCTGTCACCCTGCTTACAAGTGGAGAACCTTAACATGCCGCCTCCGATTTTCTTGAAACTTTCAGAAATTTAAGATAATAATTGTATGAAAAGATACCCAAGCCCAACTCTTGCTGCCAGAATGCATTTTACTTGCCTTAAAAACGGCGTTAAAATTGAAGCAAGAATGTAAAAACACAAAATATCGCCAATACCTTCAAAACGGCTGGAATTATCGCAAAAAAATTCAAAATTTCAGACTTTTAGGTGTTCTATAAGGAAAGATTGTTGGTTTTACATTATATCGAAAAAAATGTTCAAAATTGAACGCTATTTTTAAGGCAGTAAAAATGGATTTCGGCAGCAAGTTTGGGGCTTGGGTATCTTTCCGTACCGCTATCTTGCTGTCCTGAAAATTTTAAGAAAATCTGGGGCGTACAGTTGTAGTACTCTCCTTGTTGGCTTGAAAAATAAACGTAGAGTGCGGGAGGTAGAAAATATGCAGCATGTATGATTTGAAAGTACTCTTTTAGCCGAGAAAAAACGGCAACGGCAAAAGTATCATTACCCTGCATCCGATTCACGGATTCTGCTTGCTGCGGGAGCGATACTTTGTGCAGTATACCGAAAACGTCAGTCTTCGTTACGAAAAACGGCGTGACGTACGGGCTGAGAGTAAGAGACGCTTCTTTCTTTCTAGCATGCTCCACAAAATAATGAAAACAGGTTATTCGGGACTTTTGACTTTCATATCAAGGAGAACACCTGCTAGATGCAAACACTCGTGTAACCACCGCATAAGTAGGATGGTTGAGGAATCGCAGCAAATAAACTTGATACATTGTAAAACAGCCCTTTTCCTTAGTCGAAAAAAATAACTTTAATTACTGAAAGGGACTTTTCGATACGTGTACAAACCATACGGCAAATATTGCGTGTTGAAATAAATGAACCGCATGGAAACGAGACTTCGAAATTCTCGGAAACTGGTTCAGAATTACGCACAAGACTTTTGCGGTTATTTACTTCAGAATAGGGAAAAGTACCGCATGTTTACACAAAGTCTTGGGGGTATGCGCTTGTAAGCAGACTGGCGAATCATTCAAGGGTCTTACTTGAGCGATCCACGGTTCTGAGATATTTGATAGGTTGACGCTTGAATTCCTGGAGACTGACTATGTTTCCCCAAGCGCAATGAGGAAAACTAGATGACAGACCTAAATTGGATTGTAAAGTAGGCAAGTCTAAACAAAATCGCCTCGCATTTCCAGATGGCCAGGTTGGGTTCCCATCGCCATCGCTAATATTCGCGTCATGGAAATCATAAGCTTATTAACTTTCTTTTGCTTTCTTTGCGAGTTGGCGTTTTCTGCAATAGCATGTGGATCTTTGGAAGCAATGTTTTGATTCCGTTGAACAGACAACAAGAGAGGAAGGGGAGAAAGAAAAGTAATTTTCAAGTTTGAGGAAGAGAGGCGCCGGCGTTGTGTAGCGTAGTGGGCAAGGTCTCGCCACTGCCTCGCCACTCCCTCTCCACCCTCGCCACTTCCTCGCCACTTCCTTGCCCCCGCCTTGCCACCGCCCCGCCATTGCCTCGCCACCGCCTCGCCACCGCCTCGCCACCGCCTCGCCACCGCCTCGCCACTGCCTCGCCATAGCCACATAGACTCGGGGAAGTCGTCGGCCAGTAATAGCCTTATTCGTTCAAGTCCAAGTTTCTGTCCGCTAATGAATTTCAATTTAGAAACACGGTATTACTCCATTTCAAAGTTTTGTTTTCTTCAGACCGAGACCATGCAGTCGAGTCGCACTCAATCCATTATGAAAAATAAATCTCAATGTAGCAAACTTGGGAAGCTTTCATCTCGCGGATACAGAGGACCAACTTTGGAGGTCTTTTAAAAATAATAGTTGAGAAGAATTTACTGTCGGCATTGTGCTTTGACGGAAGACATAAAGGGCGTCATCAGGGCAAAGGTAGACCTAGTTTTAAAGTTCACATTTTCCAACCTTGTTCAACTTTTTATGAGGGTTAACGACATACAACCACGTAAATCAGAAGTTAAGTAAGCTCAGAATATGCCGTATTCGTTCCACCGCGGAAGTTCTTTCACTCATGGCTCCCGTCAATCACGAACTCTGATGCCTTTAAGCCTGATGCTGCTTACTTCTCGGAAGCAGTAACTAGCATCAGTCTTGGTGACCGTTAGGTTAACCTAGGTTAAGTTCGTAATTCGTCCTCTCCACCCTCAGTGTGTTTGGCTTTGCGACGAAATGTCGAACACAATCTTGAACATGCAACCTCGCAACTTTACAGTGAAAGATATTGCTTAATGAAAGCAGCCCTCGAGAAGGAGTTGGTTTGACATTAAGACGCCGCCCTAGGCATGGTTTTCTGTGGCTGCACTGATAATAACGCTTTAGTCGGCTGTTTACAGTTCGGAGAGAGAAACTTATTTCGGTAAAGAGCCACCTTTACGTCCTCGGTAAAATCCTGTCAAGAACAATCATCACCGCCGCCATCAGCTATTCAGTCTCCTGTAATTAAAACCTCAATTAAAGGAAACGGAAATCGAGTTTTTGAACCACCAAACATATTTATAGAGGGCGTCTGAATTCAGTAAAGATGCTACGGTTCATTCGATTTTTCTGTCAAAGTAGGTTCAGCACAAAAGAATTACTCTCAGTTAAACAGCACCATAAATAACCGCAAATTTTCCTTCTTTTTTCACAGAAAGTTAAGCAATTTCCAAGTTGTCTGCCTTGGAGAAATTGGCTACGAAGTTGAATTTTAAAAACTGTACAACGTATATTAGTTTTCATAAACTTCCATGGGCCCCTGTTAAAGTGGCCCGAACGCGTTCTGACTGTACAGGGTGTTCCAGTATTAGTCTGCCAAACGAAATTGGTTGATAGGGATCACAGATCTAAGAAGATTTTGTCAAAGGACCCCTGTCCGGAAATGAACCGTTTAGCTTCCAGACGCATGTAATGAGTTTTTCAATTACCCATCGCTTTACCTTAAGTAGGTCT
>Ga0058701_10006052_pt1 | contig 10144 bp, 4 predicted proteins | sample AgamicOrMae_FD_97039 | JGI IMG/M metagenome (GOLD analysis project Ga0058701, IMG submission 97039) | Agave microbial communities from Guanajuato, Mexico - Or.Ma.e | ecosystem: Host-associated > Plants > Phyllosphere > Phylloplane/Leaf | place: Guanajuato, Mexico | collected 2012-06-04 | reverse complement strand
TGTATCTCAGCAAAATAACTCATCTAATGAATTGAGTTGCGTCACGATATTCGTTTGTGTCAGTTTCGAAAAAATCGTCTAGCTTCCATCTGAGGGTATCAAAGGTGGGTCTTTTGTGGGGGTCTTTGTGCCAACACTCGTACATTATCTCGTAGAGGGCTGGTGGACATCCAGGTGGAGCTGGCATTCTATAGCCTCGTTCTACTTGACTCAGAACCTCTGTATTGCTCATGCTTGGGTATGGAACCTTTCCATAGGTGATGATCTCGTACAAAACTATGCCGAACGACCAAACGTCACTTTTGGTACTGAATTTACTATAGGTTGCAGCCTCTGGTGCTGTCCATTTGATGGGAAATCGTGCGCCCACTCGAGCCTCGTATTCAGTCTCTTGTATCACTCTGGCAAGACCGAAGTCAGCAATTTTGACAATGTTTTTCTCACCAACCAGTATGTTCCTCGCGGCGAGATCCCGATGGACATAGTTTTTCTCCTCCAAATGTGCCATCCCTTCGGCGATCTGGGCCGCTATGTAAATTAACTTGGGCAGATCCAGTGCTTGTCTGTTAGCCTTTTGGAGATAGTCTAACAGGCAACCATTTTTCATCAGTTCTGTTACAATATAAATGGGCTCCTCTTTGGTGCAAACAGCATACAGTTGGACCAATTTGTGATGGTTGAGATCTTTCATAATATGAGCCTCAGCTAAAAAGTCTTCCGGGTTCATGGAACCCTTTCTGAGTGTCTTGATTGCAACTGGCGTCGTTTTGTTCCATAAGCCCTCATAAACTTGGCCAAACTGGCCATGGCCTAGCTCGCGGATGAAAGTCAACGAACGCTTGTCAATTTCCCAAACATCGTTAGTGTTATAGGATAGGCCTCTTGGTGTCGGTTCCTCGATCTGGAGGCACGGTTTGCACAGCTCTACACATAGACCATCGGCCTGTTGACTGTAATGCTTGACGAGATCTTTGAGACTTCTGAATGGGGTGCGTCGAGTGATAAAATAGCCACCCTCATCCAATTTCCTGATTCGATAGTGCTTCACTGTGTCACCATCTCGAACACTCAAGCTGAACTCATCGCGTCTGCTTTCGCTGTATCTTATCAAATAGGATCCATGCTCATTGTCGCTGCTTAGCAATTTCCGCTCCGCGTCAACTCTTTTGATTTTCCCAAAGAACCAAGCCTCAGCCTCAATGGACTTCAACTTGGCTACATAATTACTTGGAATATAGCCTCTGAGGCGTGTCTTTTTTGAGCGAGCAAACCACCAATCGCCCTGTTTGTTGTCTAAAATCTCTAAATGTTCGCCCTTCTTGAAGCCCAAATCCTCCTCAGTTCTGGTCTCGTAATCGTAGAGAGCCACAAAGACTGGGTAAGGAGAACTTGCGTTGGAATCGAGCCCAACAGAGCTTCCTGTTGCGCTTTGCTGAGCATTGTTGTTGTTGTTATTGGTGTTGAAATTGTTCAAAATATTGTTACTATTGACATTGATATTGTTATTATTATTGATGCTGACGTTTTTGTTAGCACCAGTTTGCTGGGAGGCACTCGTTTGTTGACTAGTTGAGTTGTTGTTGTTTGTGACAGTGGCACCGTTGTTGAATTGCATGACAAGATTTCCATGCTCGTCCACCATGTGATGATGGTGACCAAATTTGTCGCCTGAGATTCCGATGGTCTTAGCGTTGGCAACTGTGGCACCAAGACCGGCGGGAAGCATTCCAGCGGTGGGACCTCCAGCTGCAGCAGCAGCAGCCGCCGCCGCCTGCAGGGCAGCCATTGCGGCCTCATCCAAATTCACTTGAGCACCAGATTGGTTGCGTAGCACTAGATCGTGCTGGTTGCAGCCATGCAAGTTGTTCTGCTGGACATCTAGATTAGCCAATGAGGAAATCTTGTGCCCACTAATGTTGTTCAATTGCAACTGTGTCTTGGCTGTGTTCTCGCTAGATTTTTCCCGCTGATTGGCACCAACATTTGAGTTACTGTCCCGCTTGAAGCCCAAGCAAGAGCAGGAGCAATAGTTCCCCATCTTGGTCTTGGCGATTTAAGCTAAGACTATTCGAATTGGAGATTGTCTCCGCTGTTCCTCACCCAAGTGAACCGAAACATCCATAATTAGACTGTGCATGATTCTCTTCTTATGTCTATCATTTGATCTGTGGAACGGCATTTAAGAAATATGGTTCATTTCAAGTTTGAGCAAAGTGGTCACTTTTTCTAGATGGCAGTTGACTATCTGTCTTGTTTCCTACGGCCACTGGTTTGATCTTTAGTTTTCTAGCTTTAGTTTCATTCCTAATTGATCGGCTCAGACTGTAGATGCTAAAAAAAGTTTCTGATGAGAGAACTTGCAGTTTCCTATTCGGGCGCTCACTATTTGGTCAATCCGGTTAGGTTTCTCCTCTACTTCAACTGTTCCAGTGGTGCTCTAATAGAAAAAAGACAACACGAAAGCTCGGAGATGGACAGACAGTTGGACTGAGAGTTGCTTGTGGCCGTTCGATGCAAGATGGTGCTTAGCTGAAAACAAAAACAATGACCAAAACAAAACGGCTCTGAGACAACAAGTGATACAATGATGGACAAAATAACAGTTATAATAATAATAGTAATTCAGAAACTCAAAGTTGTATCAACAAGCTTAAGCTGAGAGCGAGGGAGTGAGCAATGACGCGAGAAAAATAAAACAAGTGGACAGGCTAGCCACAGCTGACACACAAAACGATGGGATGAAGAAAAAACAAACGCCAAGCTCGCTTGGTAAGGCAATAAATGCGCAGTGCGCGCACAAACCAATGGCAGAGTTGCATTAGAGTGCGCGGGGGGTTTGCGAAATGGTCGGTCGTGTGCCCGTTTCTCCAAGGCCGCCCAACATCTCCCCCTCGGCCGAGTGTTTTCCTGTGCGTCTTGGCTGGACGACTGGGCTTGTAGAGGAGAGTCTAGGCAGGAAGGCTGCCTCACTGGCTGGCAGTCGACTCTCCTCCCTTCTGCTGCCCCTTTCGAGGGTTGGTGTCCAGTGAGTGCTCTTCATTTCTCCTCTGACGATGCGAAGACGAACGCGTCTGAGAAGCTTGAATAGCGGCTCTCTCTCACTCTTTCTCACTCTGGCCGCCGGATAGGCATTTTGGACCCCCACTAGACTCTCATCGCTGAGACATGAGCTTTGGTGGGCTCACAAAAGAATGAGAACGTTGGGCAATGTATGAAAGGAACTGGACAGAAGACTAGAGAGCAGCTCGTCTCTGCCTGTTCGCGAACCTCTCCCTCTGCCTGGCCACCTTTAACGCGCCTCTTCTATTTATCCAGGCCACTCTTCAGGCCACTTCCCATTGATATCAACTCAAAGCTTGCGAGCGCCCTTTCGTGCAAGCATCACCTCGGATCTGCCTCATCATTTCGGCCCAAAAACAAAACGCCAATTCAAATGTTGGCTAAAAGATGATGCGTTTCCATGTTCTCGTCTGTTTCCACCTCAGCGCCCACTTCCCTCATTCTCCTACCTAAGCACAACGTAAACAACAACAACAACAACAACACTATGACATCACACAGACCGCACAGCTATGAGACCTTTCCCACACGGAAAACTGCTAAGCTCTTTCTCGTTTTCTCCCCTTCCATCTTTCTTTCCACCTATATGAATCAGCACATCTCCCTTCTGGCAGAGAAGAGGCACTAGAAAGAGAGAACAATTAGCAGCAATGAGAAAAATTATCCGCAAACTGTGTCCATTGGGAGTCCTATCTCAACGATCAATCGTTGTGATCCGATGGGTCGACTTGTGCACCCCAGTCCATCGCGCGAATGGAACCGCCAGAACTGGAATCCCAAATGGTCCATAAATCGCCGTCTGGTGCATATTCTCGTCCATCCATTGCAAGGCTCAATCATTCATGCTTTATATCTCTCAAATGCTTTATGTAATTAGTTTCGGTGGTTAAGAGTCGCTACGAATCGACAAGTCATGCACTTTATCGTCCCAACTTTCTCTCTTTCTCCCAAGTGATTATCTAAAGTTCAAGTGAAACTAGATTTGAATCCTAATTATTCCAACTTTGATAACATGCTCGCCCCGTGTTGCCTCTGACTAGACCTGCTCAATGGTTAGGATTGAACCATTCCTCATAGCAACAAGCCAATTTTCACCGGACTCCACAAACTCAGTCAGTGTAGCCATTGACCTAGACAAACGGGCAAAATTTCAGAACCAAGAAATTCCATATAATTATCGATCTCATTTTTTCCTCCGCTGGACTTAACTGTCTCAAATGTGTGGAATACTCTAGAGTGCAGAACAGACAGGGTGAAGTGCTCAAGTCAGTGAACATGACTATTAGCTGAAAGTGTACAATTGAATTAAGTTATAGAAGCATTCGTTGGAGGTTGAACCAACTATTTGTAAATTCTTACTTGTTGGTTTGGTTCCATTTCAAAGAAGGTTGAACAACTTGCTCAACTCAATGAAGCGAGCGATAAAATCACATGATTTTAGACGACAGAAGACTTGATATGTGGCCCAGATGAACTCGAGCTGATTCAGTTGATCTTGACTGGTCATCAGAGCGGAAGAAGCTCGAAACATCTTTCGGCTGGCCATATTTTTGAGGGACACTCGCCGGATAAGTGATCCTACTCTCTTCTCCACACGTTCAAATTCCAACAAGCAATCCATAAGAGCCAAGTTAAACATCAGACTGCAACTGACGCGTTTCAATGAGGCTGAAACAGCTCTTGTTGGATCAATGCACGAGAGTTGTTGGTTGCCTCGCGTGGCAGCAACCTGTTGCACTGGCCTGCTCTTAGCTCGGAAGTGGATCAATCGTAGCTCGTCGAATTGGTTGTCTCTTATAGTTTCCAACTTTTAGTTTCATATTGATCTGTTGAGAGTTTTTTCAATATCCAGCGTCATGTTGCACCCACAAGCGACGTGAAGTATTGTTGGGCGAAATCAAGAGGCCATTAGGTGCCATGCAAAGGCTCAACAAGTGAGATAAATGATTCGTCTCTTTCTCTCGATGGGCTAAGTGTGCCTTGTTGCTCTGGCACGAGATGGACAGCTCCTTCGGTCATGGTGGCCCTAGTTTCACATTGTCCCTTGCTCGTTCAAGCTTGTCTGTGCGTCTTGCCTTAGGCTCCGACAGGGAGCTGCAAGTTTGATGCCTCTTTATGCCTGACCAATAATGACTCTTCAAGTCGACAATTTGCGGCCGGCCAGTGAGTTCAATTTAGAGATCCATTGACGAGCTTTCACAAGGCAAACGAGAAGCTTGAGCGCCCATCTTTCGGACATCTCACTCACTCTCACCCTTCTTTCTTCCCCCCTTTTTTCTGCTTCTTCTCCCAACTCTTCTGATTCCCATCGCACAAGCCGTTCTCAATGCACTGGCCGACTGACCAATCAGATGGCTGGCCTGTTTGCAATCAGACTTGATATTTGTGCAAATATTCTCGCTTCTCGTTTTGACTGATAATCTTCTGTTCCCAACATTTGAACAGAAGAGCTGAGCTGAAGAGCCAAAGGGCTTCCATTGAGCCAATTCGTCTCGCAATAATAAGGCACCACGCGACCAGCAGGAGATAAATATCGGGCCTGTTTCGCGTGTCTCTCCCCTTGCAGCTCTGACCCTTTTGCGGGAGAAAACTCGGGTCAGTTGCTGGCCAGCGGAAACAGTTTCATGGATTCCAAAAAGGTTGACCAATTTCCGTGTGGCCGGACAGAAGAATTTCGAATAGAGGCAACTGTTCTGGAGAGCATTTGGTAAACATTACTTCAGTAAAGAGAGCACATTTGGCTGGACGGGCAGTGCCAATGGAAGAATCTCTCCGATCACAGTCCAATGAGTCAGTCTGCCCACAGGGCCAGATTGGCGCCCATGCGGCCGAGTGCCATGATTGCGTGGACTGTCTTGTGCCACTTGCGACGGACGACATAGCGTTTGAGTCGCCGTTTGTCCAGGCTGATTGCGTAGGTGCTTGTGGTGCTCTCGCCGCCGAAGGAGGCGCGCGGCCTCTGCTGCTGGCCTGTGGCCTCGGCGGCCGCTTGCAGACAGACGCTCAGTCGGCGTCTCGGCGAGCCCTGGTCCTCGGGCTGTCTCAGCTGGTGGCCGGGAGAGGCTTCCCACCACTGGCCCAGAACGGAGCCGGTGAGCAGCTGCACGGGCGGCGGACTGTCGGCGGCCGGCTGGGGGGAGGGCGCCCCTCCGCGCTGCAACCAGGCGTGCTGCAGACACTCGTCCGGGCTGAGCCGTTTCTCCGGCTCGCGCACCAGAAGGCGCGCTATGAAGTCCTTGGCCAGCTCGCTTATTGGCTCGAAAGCCTTGTCGTTGAAGTCGAAGGTTGCCCGAGTCACGTTGGCCATCGTCTCGAGATCATTGTCCCCCATGAAGGGCGACAAACAGGAAAGGAGCACGTAACAGATGACGCCCACACTCCACATGTCGGTGGCAAAGGACACCTGCTCGTAGGTGAGCACTTCGGGGGCGGCAAAATCGGGCGTCCCAAACATCACTCTCAGGGCCTCGTTTGCTCGCAACTTTCTCGCCAGCCCAAAATCGATCAGCTTGATCTTGTTTCCTGTTCGCGACAAACACAAAATGTTCTCCGGTTTCATGTCCAAATGGACGATTGCCCTTTGGTGCATGAAGCCCAAACCTTCGCATATTTGGCGCAAAAAGATGGCCGCCTTCTTTTCGGTCAGGTCGAAATCGTCGTCCACTATGCGCTCGAACAACTCGCCCCCCTCAACGAGCTCTGTAATTAGGCACATCTCATTGGCCGAACCAAAATCGAAGGCGTCGTACAGTTGGAGCAATCGTTTGTGTTGCAGTTCGCTCATGATTTCCACCTCGCGTTCAACATCCTCGCGGTCTTCCTTCCGGCGCATTGAGATGAACTTGGCCGCCAGCTGGCGTCCAGTTGTCTTCTCGCTGCACTTCAACACAACTCCAAACTTTCCCCTTCCAAGTTCCTCGCCCATTATGTAGTCTTCGCGTGGGTTTCGGTTCCTCTTTAGGCTAACGATGCGCGGCTCAAACTCGGGCTCCTCGTCGAACTCGCGCTCCAGGTCCTCGTCGTCAAACTGCAGCGCCACTTCAGACACGGTGGACCAGCGGCGTGTGGTTGCAAGTCCATCCTCTTGGCCAGTTGCTGCCAGTGCCTCCTCGCTAATTTGCCTCTCCGACGACTTCTCTCTGCTGCCAGTGGATTGTAAATCATCGCCAGAGACGGAGTGTAAATCATCGCTCACTCTGCAGCTGGCCGCCAGATCATCATGTGGCTGCACATCAGCACAATAATCGCCCTCCATCAGCTGCTCGCCTTCTGCAGCAGCAGGCGGCCTCGCCTGCATCTCGCACTGGCGCGTGCCATCCGACCCCTTTGGATGCCCCTCAGGCTCCTCCTCCTCCTCCACCTGGGTTTCTGCCTCTCTCGGCAATCTAGTATCGCGCCCTTCTCCTTCTTGCTCAGTCGCCACTTCATTGGTATATCCAGTGGGGGCCAAGTCAGACTGTATTTCGATTTGGACGCCATCTTGCTGCTGCTGCTCCTCTTCTCTAGCTTTCGGTTTCTGTTCCGGCCCCTCAGACTCGGAAACATTGGCGGTCTCAGTCTGTGCCCGGATTTCAACCGGCTCAGCTCCATCTTTGTCATTTTCCTGGTCATAATTCTCCTCAGATCTCACTCCTTCGGTCGTCCTTTCAACTACAGCATCTGCCTCTGCGAGACAGTCTCCTCCTCCCTGTTGCATCTGCACATCTTCAGCATCCGGCAAATGGCTCGCCTGCTCGTCATGCTCCATCTCACTTGCCGTATCACTGGCCCTGGTCAGCCGCAGTCTGTCCTCCAGCAGTTGTTTATTTGACACTTGCAAATCACACACTTGTTGTTGCCCTGGTGGGCTCATCGTCATGAGCGGCCTCATCTCTTGAGTGCAGGTTGATTCCTCCACTGTTTGTTTTACTTGTATGAGATCGTTTCTGTTGTCGGATTGATTGCTGTCTCCATTTTGTTCCTCCTCCACTGGCTCATTCCTTCCATCACTCTGGGCATTCTCAACATCTCCACTCAACCTCTCCTCTTCCAAATTGGCCCCTTGCGATCTATCCAATCCGGAACAATAATCATCACCGTCTTGTTGGTCTGTTTCGTTTGAGACAAAAATCTTTTCACTGCTTTCCTGTTCAACTTGCCGAAACTGTTCCGAATCTTCGATTCTTTTGGCCTCAATTATTTCTCCAGTAATTTTCTGTTGATCTAAAGGGAACATGCCGCTCTCAGAGTTGTCGGTGATTGTTGCTGCTTTCTCCTGAACTTCCAGATCGGCCGAGTGGCTGACGCCAGTTAATTGGCACGCGAGCGTATTGTTTGCCTCCCTCTCTTGTGTTACATCCTTCTTCTTGATCAGACAAAGCTCAGCTCCTTCCCTTTGGACCTCGACATTGATTTCATTGGACACAAGCTTGGAGGTAGATTTTTCTGGATCTTCTTCTTCCTTCTGTTCAGTCTCTTCGTCCGAGCTGGTCGACTCGGACGAGCTTGTGATTGCCTCAACAGAAATCGAGGAGCTTGAAGTTGGAGACGAGGAGAAGAAGATGGTGGAGCATTCATTGTCGCCCTCCTTGTTCAAACTTTGCAGCAAATCATCAGCCTCTCTGCCCGCGTGGGATTGACTGTCCATCTTGGATTGAATGGTGTTGAGAAATCAATTCAGAGCAAACAATTCATCGAGAGCAGAGGGATACTTTCCACTCACTCAGACAGCTTCCACAAGTGTTCTTGTGTCTTCTGGTTGTAGAAGTCGAACTTTGCATTGCTCCTTCTCCATTGGCATTCTCTTGTCTCAAAGTAGAGCGCAAAGCTGAAGGGAGAAATAGACTAGCTTCAGCTCTATTCCAATTGTTGCGCTCGCTCGTGGGCTTTCTGTTCTTGGCTCTAAAAGTTGGCTCTAAAAAGCACCAAGATGGCGATTGTGTGAATTGGCACAGCTGATGTTTGGGCCCTTGGATGAGGAGTTGGAAATGAAAGCGAGAAACAGACTAGAATGAATCACTTGCACTTCTTACACAACTCTTTTGCTATCAAACGGTTTGTCTAATCGACGCGAGTGGATTGTGTGTTTGCATGGTTTCTGCTTGACTTTATTCGACTCAAATCAACCTCTTAGGCCAAAAACCGAAAAGATAATCAAGAAATAGAATAAGTCTCACTGGGAAAGGAAGCATTCTACTCTGGCTAGTTGTTATCGAGCGGTTGCTTGGATTAGGTATTTTGTCGTCACGAGCAATTGGTGAAGTCTCTAGTTTGTGGCGCTCGGATTTCGCTCAAGGGACGAGTTACAAGCGGATAAGTTCAAGTTCAGGTGCTTTAGACAGGCTGAAAGCGGCTGTAAAGCTGAAGAGAAGCTCAGACAGATTGTGTTGGCCGAGTTAGTTGAGCCACCAGCCAAAAAAAGGCCCCCCGCCCCCAACCAGTCTTATTTTGCCTCCTCTTTTATTTGCCTGCTCATCAACGAGCCAAAGCAATCAGCAAATGCAAATGAAGCTCCAAGCGGGCTTGCTTTATCACTCAAATGAAGTCTGCCCTTCTCGATGTTCGGCCATCAAGACGAGCTGTGAGGAGTCGGCCTCAATCCAGTGGCCTGGGAGCATCAAGCCCCCGGCGAGGAGACAAGGCTTGGCACACGAAGGCCGCAGCACGAGCAGCCGCAAAAGTGCCATCCCATGCAGACTTTGCGCGATACTTCGAGAGATCGAGAGAGTTTTAGAGCTCGCCTGAGACTATCGGTGAAATGGGGCCACATGGGAGCAGATTATTCTCTCGGCCTCACTCTCTTCATCGGGCAAGCTAATTTCTTTCGCCTCAAGTCTGACAATCAGTGCCAGTTCAGAGCAAACTACCATGGTGATTTGTTGCTCACAGGCAATGGGCTGTTGCCTCGCCATAGGGTGTCATCCTTTTCTCGTCTCCGCTTGGAACGTTATAATGCGGTATTGAGGACATCGCCGTTCGACAATAATTTGTTGTTGCTTTTCTAGAGTTTTGGCGCCAAAGTTGCCCGAGCTCTGAAGAGCGAACCTCGGGGATCCCTAACTCGAGAGAGAGAGAGAGAGAGAGAGAGAGAGAGAGAGAGAGAGAG
>Ga0058701_10006051_pt1 | contig 10144 bp, 2 predicted proteins | sample AgamicOrMae_FD_97039 | JGI IMG/M metagenome (GOLD analysis project Ga0058701, IMG submission 97039) | Agave microbial communities from Guanajuato, Mexico - Or.Ma.e | ecosystem: Host-associated > Plants > Phyllosphere > Phylloplane/Leaf | place: Guanajuato, Mexico | collected 2012-06-04 | reverse complement strand
TGTTGCCTACTACGGGCTGGATTCCTGGCTTTTCAGCCTGTAGTGGACAACAGGCGTGGCACTCGTGTCGAACAGGTTGTATCGTCATATCAGAAAATCCTCAGGGGCTCGCAACTCACATGGTACGTAAGAGTACGCTCTGGTTCTTATTTCCGTGGTTCAAGTGTTCATTACTTTATGAAGAATAATGACCTACAACCAGGTCAAGTTGCCTTAGTTTAGATAAAGTTGATTGTCTTGTGCCTCGTTATAGTGACGTTCCGCTCAGATAGACTTGGTTCACGGAAAAAAAGGGTTTGTTATACCAACAAAATCATTTGTTAAAATATCGATAGCAAAAATATTTTGTTACAACAAAATGTTTGGTTCTATCAACAAAACATTTGGTTGCTGCGGCAAAAGTTTTGGTTTCAGCAACAAAAATTTTATTTGTTGTCCCTAATTTTGTTGCCGTAGCAAAACCATTTTTTTTCCCGTGTTAACTCAGGTTGTATCAACTATGTATCATTTATTTTTCGACCCGTCTCAAAAGCACCAGTCAGAAAGCGATATTTTTGCAGTCTCATAATTTAACCTAACGAATTCTGGAGTTTGACGATTTGGCCCCAGTTTTTAACAATCTAAAAAAATTGTCAATCAGACAAATGTGTTAAATTGTCTGATAATATTCGTTGCTAATCAATTACTGGTGATACAACATGCGACCCCATTCTGTGGTCTTAAGACAAGTGCATGGATATCAAGTAACTAACAAATTGTTTTAAGCATTTGGTTTTACGATTTTCGCGGTGGTCCATCGTTGAGGTGATTGTTGGAAACCTGTATGTATTAGCAATCACTCTCTAATTGTCTGAGAGAGCGAGAAGAAATAATGGAAGAGTTTGGGCCTTGAGAGGAAAAAGGAGACTCAGATATTCTGTGTGTTGATTAGTAGCAGCGAGAAGAGGTCGGACGGGTGCGGTCAATGTGCTGGGAAAAGGGTTTTTGTTTTCTGGTGTCTCCTTTGATCTCAGACCTGGTGAATAATTTACAGGGCCCCCGAAGACGTTCGGGGATTTTTCGTTTTGTTATCTTGGACTGCTAATCCGCAAATTTAACCCAAAGCTGGAATATCGTCTTTGAATATCTTGAGATAAATCGGAAAAATCAGGCTCGCACTGATTATTTGAAAGGTCGCATCTTGCGATCTACGCAAAGCTAAGCTAATCTACTGGCAGAACCATTTCTACCTTTTGGGTTCCGTGAAACATAAACGTAGAACGTAGAAACTTTAAAACCAAGAGTGATATAGCTTCCTGGAGGTTTGATCTTAACATCAGTAAGGCCTGAAAATGAGGTGTAGTCACGAATACACGTAACCTTGGTCTAGTTCTTTCCTAAAGTCAATCCCGCTTTTTTAGACAGCTTAAACATGTGGTTGACTTTTAAACGAAGTAATCAATCTTTTTCTTTTCTGTGACGAAACAATTACAAGATTTTTTTAAAGCCTTTTTCCCCCCTTTTGCAATGTATTCAAAAATAATATCCAGTAAGTTTGAAAACTATTTTTCTCTAAATGTAAGCAAATACAGTGTCTGTTGTTATTTGCGTATCGAAATGTTAATTAATGTGTCTTTGTAAAGTGAAGGCATTTTTTTTCTTTTTTCCCCTTTTTTATTTTTAGTATTACAAAAATGAGTTTTTGACCTATCGCCTTCTTTTAAATCATTACAAAAGTTTGTGTCGTAAACGCCTTAAGTCTCTTGCCCGATCTTTGAACGATTTTTTAAAGATTCTTTTAACGCTAAAACATGCATGTACTTTTGAAATGACAGAAGAATAATACTCTTTAATATGAAGCTAATATTGGAAGTCTAACGAAAAACCAACGTCGTCCTCTTGTTAGCAGTACAAATTTCGACTCTAAATTTGAATCAGTGAGAGTCATGAGATTCAGTGAAAATTCTCAGATACTATCACAGATTCAAATTTAGAGTATTATCGTTTACGAAAACCCTCTTTTACAGGCCTGAACGCCAAGCACTTCCAATCTCAGTTTTCAACCAATTTTTTGAACGAGTGTCCTTGGGCTGTACGTACAATAACGAGCACTGTTGACAGTGTCGGGAAATTGAGTTGTATAAGCATCAGCGTCCGTATTTTAAGTCGCCAGAATAAAAATGTCCTTCGTGGAAGGCCCTTTTCTTAGTCTCTGGGTGTATCGCCGTCTCTCTTGCACTCACTCTCTATGTGCTGCTAGGGTAAACAATTGACAGACGTGCTCGTGTGGCTCTCGGACATAAAATGGAGAGCTACCTTTGCTCTCCTTGTTCGTGTGCCCATTTGGCGGTTTCTGCGGACATCTTGCGCCGTTAAAACAGACGTTCTTCCTTTAAAAACGGACTCAAGGTTATTTGTCCATGGGAGTCACTGAACTCCGACCATGTCTGTACAGTATTAAATCTGTATTCTTAGAAGGCTTGTCTATATATGTTTGACACAGTCGAGATCGCAAGTCGTATGCGAACTTTTATTTATTTGGAATATGTGTTGGTAATACTAATGCATTCAAGGAAGATCTCCCGCCTGGTTAGGTTAGATTAACACTATTGCCAACATTAATTTATCGTAAGAAAAAGTTCCTATATCTGAATTTGAAATAACTTCGGATACCCACCATTACTTCTTGAAACTCCTTCAGGATTTTCAACCTCGAATGTTTTAATTAAAACAACCCGTAGATTCAGAGGGACTGCTATCGCTTTCGTAAAAATAAATTTAATGTGTTGATAAATTCATCTTCTCGAAAGCGAAAGCAGTAACTGTAGCTGAAAAAATATACTTATGGTCGCTTTGGGGGAGATTCGAGATAAAGTCTTTCCTAGCTGAGATCCGAGGTGGAATATTTGCATTTGGAGCCGTCAACCTGCTTTCTAATTTAACACAACTAATTTAAAAGATTTTTCTCTGTTGAAAAAAAGATAGCCACCTTTTTTTAAGACGTAATTTCTTTTTCGCGTTCAGGAACGCCCCTTAGTTTTTCACAATTTCGCATTATCAAATAGTACTTTGTCGTCTAATGATAATTTTCGGCACTCTTAAAATAGACATTTACCGTATAAATTAAAAATGCAACTTTCTTAGGCCAACTCAATTTTTTCGAGATTTTCCAGGGCTGCGATGTAGCTTTAAATGAACATTAAATGTACAAAAAATACCCTTTAGCGGTGTGGTTGCCTCATCAACCCATTACCGCCCAGCGATGTCGATCGGAAACAGAAAAAAATATTTTAGAGGATCTTTAACGTTTAGTAATGTCACAATTGAAAAAATATTACCCCTCTGAAAACCTAAACTTTATTAATTTAGGCATTTTTCAAAACTTAAAATTTTGTATTTTAATATGAAAACCTTCCAATTTCTCTTAAGCTAAATTTTGCTCCAAATACTTTGGGCTGTTATGGATTAACAAAGAATTTTCGTAATGATTTTTTTATTGATGAGACGATAAGCAATAGGCAAACCCGTCTTTTATATCCTACCCACAAGAGCGTACCTTTACAAGCACCTCTTCTCTATAGATACGGAAATGACTTAAATAGCATCATTTTTTTTGGTGCACTACCCAAAGTGACTGTCTTTTATTGTTTACCTTTACCCCACATTTTCGTCCCGCAGATAGCTTTTGTAAAAAGCCTTTACAGAAGTCTTTTAGCCGTTGGTTATGTTGTTTTAAGCAAAGCCATTAGTCGTCAGGGTGACATCGGCCACAACAAGTAAATTTGTTTAAGCTGAGTTGGGAAGTACTTTTGTTTAGTAAACAAGGAAATTCTGAATACAACACGAACGTATTTTAAGCAATGACAAGATCAAGCACGAGTCTGCTCAAGTATATCTAAGTCTAAGTCTCATTCATTAATGTCAGGATTGCGATAGGACATGCATTGTTTAAGCTGGAAAGATTTTGGTAGTTCAGTTTCTGTATCTTGTCTGCTATTGGGGATGTCATATTTCGACTTCAAAGATTGTGATTTTGCAATTCATTTGTCCGCGATATGCGCCTCATAAATAGAATTGGTTGTAATATTTGAGTTGGTATCAAGTGTTCGCGTCGAGATTCAGTAAAACTTATTCTAACCAGACGTAGTAAAGAATTGTTTAATATACAAGAGTTCCATCTCTTGTTTGGGAAATAAGGTTACACGAAAAGAAATCAGAAGTTTCTGAACTGTTGCAAAGTCTCGTGGATTGTGAAGCTGACGGGTTTTGCTGGGCACGCTTTATAGAGGACTCATATCTTCAGCTTTGTTGTAAAATTCATACGGCTACGCAAGGATCTTGTCTAAAGTCAGCCTATGACTTTTTTTCTCCCATTTTTTGTGAGGACTTTTTTTTCAGTCACGGCGATTCGGAGAGACCTGTCCAAAATAACTGGCCGCCTGGCCCTAAACTCCAGAAGAAACAATAAAAAATTATCGAGACTGTGTTATACATCAAACGTCAGGGGATTTGAGGGCCCATAACCTGTCTGGACAAGTTTGGAAATATGTCTGCCTTTTATGAGGTCAAATATTTCGGATGCTGAATCGATATTTCAAGGGTTAGAGGCAGGGGTCGAAGCCACTACTCTTCCAGACATAGTTTCGGCACGCTTTCGTGTGAAATATATCCTATGGGAAAAGGTCAATCAAACGTAAACCTATTTCCCTATAAAGCAAGCCTCAAATCAGTTTGTGTCCTCAACAAAACTATCAGTTAGTCTACTGGAAATATTACAGTTTGCAATGATTACTGCCTGTAATTTCTGCTCGTTTCTACGAAATAATTTTATTGTTTAGTAAGGGATTGAATTTCGGTTGCTATGTGTGACGTGTAATTCGGAGATTTTCCTCTTAATTGCGTTTTTACAGTTATATTACACTTTTCGTTTAGGAGTACCTCTAAAATATTGAAGAATATGACCTTTTTTATTACGTAATATTTTTCTTTCCTTTTTTTTTGTATCGCATCTCTCCGCCCATTAATGCAACAGCCTCTCCTACTCCTTATGGGCCATAAAAGAATAATGCTTGTGAATCCGGCATTCAAATTTTAGCGCAACTCTCAAGAAATGTTGCTCTTTTCTTCTCATAAATCGAGGTCAAACGCTGATGCTAACATCACGTCCTTCATACCAAATTCTAAATATTAACCCAAAACAGCCCAAAGTATTTGGAATGAAATTCAGCTTAAGAGAAATCGAATATTTTCCCCCATAAAAATGCGCAAATTTAAGCTTTGGAAAATGCATAAAGAATTGAATTTCAGGTTTCCAGAAGGGTGATATTTTTTAAATTGTAAAAATACTGAACTGAAAAGATACTCTAAAATATTTTTTCTGTTGCTAAACGGCATCGCTGGGCGGTAGTGGGTTAATCTACAAAAATACTTTTTACTTAAAAGCGCGTCGCTTGTTTTTGGTGGGTCGCTTTTTGAAATGTAGGCTGCTTTATATTATTTTAAATGTTAACAAAATAAAATAAATCGCTACCTAATTCTGTAATCTTCCAAAAAATAAAAATAAAATGAAAAAGGACAGCAAGAAAAAATACAAAAGAAATAAACTGTGTATTAATTTAAGTATCAACAAAATAGCATAAAACGCTACCTAATTCTGTGATCCTTTAAGAAATGAAGAAAAGAAAAAAAAGAAAGCAAGAAAAAAGAAAAAAAACTGCGCAATAGAGGTATAGAAGACGATTTTCTCCAATCAGTCGCATTAAGGGTATCAAAATTGAATATTCCAGTGATAAAAGCGACTTGCTATCGGTAGACCATAGCTCAGGAAAGAAATTCCTTTCCTTGGCGTTAAAAACAAAATTTCAATAGTACTGTAAAGCTACAAAAAGTACAACTATTTCTGATCATTTTTTAAAATCAAAATCATTAAATCCATTATCCTGGCTATTACGTATTAAATTTATATTTTCTCAGCGCACTTTGGGTTTTTTTAAAGGTAACCCCGCCCTATGAACGGACAAGTTGAGACCCGATATTTTGTTGAATGATACAATTTTATTGTCAGTGAATTCGGGAAGAATTCAGAGGATCCAAGTCGCCACATAGCTTTGCTGCAACGCCTCAGCTAGAAGCTAGACTCGCAGCAAACTCGGCAAAGATGCACCCTCAGCCGCCGGGGATCAACTGCCACAGAAACAGGAAAAAAGCTATCCCGCATTATTCTTCCACTTTATAAGGAAAACACGCTGACTTGCTCGAACTTAAAATCCTTTATTCAGCTTTTGTTTTTCTTATTGATTACTTCTGTCAAGAAAGGAGAAACCTGTACCAGTGGCCGGATAGGTTAATCAATACGCAGAGATTTTTGTCAGAGGACTTACCTTTGTTTTTCGTTGAGATTATCTGTCAAATTAGAGAAGCTGAAGTAAAATAATGAGTCCTTTCTAGATTTATTTCGGTCCCGGTCTGCCTCGAGGAAGACTTTACGCAAAGGAGTTGGAATGTTACTTTCTCTCTTTACTTCTTGTATTACTTCTTACTTTTTGTATTAAATATTTGTCTAGGTTAGGTTGGATCTGATTGGTTCGACTATGTTAGGTTAGGTAATAGACTAGACAAGGTTATTTTAGTCTAGTTAGAGTTTCGGGAGTTACGTTACGCTAGGTTCAGTTGAGGTTAAATTAGGTTAATTTAGGTTGGTTTTTAATTTGTTTTGACTAATTCTAAGTTTGGCTCTTGTTAGGTTAAGAATATTAACGTATCAGTCACGGTGAAAATTTGACATAACTATTTTGTGACGGCGTCAAAAAAAAGGAAGATTCTGGATGGTTAGTATGATCTGGACTTTATTCGAAATGAAAAATAATTTGATTGGTCTTGAATTTGATAATGTATCATGACTCTCGAGAGGTGCTTAGAGCGCGCATCACGCGAGAACCAATAATGGAAACCACGGCATAAAAAATCGGTGGCGTTGCAAGTCGATCGGCGGAAAATAATTCGAATTTAAAATTGCTGCTGCCCCAATAATCTTTCACCAATATTGTTCCGGAAAGCATGAAATAGTCTGCCCATCACTTCAGACAGGCGGACAGCTGCTTGGACAAGATTACGTATAGTCACGCGCAAGAATTACGGCCTTTTTGACGTTGGCAGTACCGACCGGGAAAGCGTAGAACCGCACTTGTTTTCTGGTTCTTAATCCACCGTGCGCAATTCGAACCCAAGGCTTTTACTGATGATGCAGTCCCTGGCTGTTTAAGGGTGACCTCACCGTAATTGATTTGTGATTTAAGCTTTGCATTTTACTTGAATTGAACAAATTTTATGAGTTAAAAAAAAGTTTTCTTTTAATATCTGGAGTGTAGAAGTCGCAGCACCACCTGTTTTTTACTTTCACGGAAAACATGGTTTTGTTACGGCAACGAAATAAGGGGACAACAAATAATTTTTTTGTTGCTGCAACCAAAACTTTTGCTGCAGCAACCAAATGTTTTGTTGATAGAACTAAACATTTTGTTGTTGTAACAAAATATTTTTGTTATCCCTATTTTAACGAATGATTTTGTTGGTACTACATAACCTTTTATACAGTGTATGGATTTATCAGGCTCACACATTTGTTCGCCTGATTTAGTAATCAAGTAGAAAATGCGTGAGAAAATTGGCTTTTTTACATAAGAAAAGCCTGAATTTGGTATTTGTTATGGTGAATTTTGATCTTTAAGCATTGTTTCATGTGGTCCAATTGTGTTTTCTTTATCTGGACGACTCTCTACGGGGTTACTTAATTTATTATTATGTAACTTAATGGTACCGCACTACGGAGCGATTTTTTGCAATCTATAATGATTATTTTGGATGTTTTAAAACAAGTATAAGTACTAACGCTTTAGAACTTCGAGGTTCCTTTGTTTTCGGAACTAATAGCGATTGGTAATTTTGGCGCTCTCTTTTTTTCCGAAACTAGTCGTGCTTTTAAGTTTAGTTGCTCTTTTTTTCGAATCTAGTTAGGCTTCCTAATTATTTTCCGGAAGAAGATAACTGTGTAACTTTTCAAACCAAACTTGTGGACACGTTTTCTGTGGTGGTAACAGTGCTCGCAACATCAGCAGACCCGCAGGTTTGATTCGAGGTAGACGACCCAGCCAACACATCTGTCTTGCAGTTGCCTATGCTTTGTTCGTTAGGGGCGGACAGCCAAGAGTCGCCTAGGCGTCTCATGCGACAGCGAACTCAATCAAAACTCGCTAACACAACACAGACGTGTGGAGGTCGGGGGAAATCCGTCTGCTGTGATATTTTGAATAGACATGATGTATTTTTTAAGCAGGTTTAGCAGGTAGCTCGACCTGTCCTACAAAAGGAGAGAAATATGATAGGCAACGTGGTTGACTCTTATAGTAGCCACACATCGGTAATGCAGGTCTACCGACCGAGCAGAAAGAATGCCACGTAGGCGTTTTTTCTTCCTAAGGGATATACAAGGGGCATTCAAACAATGGGTAAGTTCCTATGTTGGGTACAAGGTCTGTTCGTACAGTAATTCGAGACTAGCGTCCCGAAGCATCAAGTGACTTTTTAAAGATATGAACGAACACAGACTTATTCATAATAAACCACCCCTTTTCTTGAAAATGAACCAAAATGGTTTGGGGAGTAAAAAGGGTAACATTAGATTAGCTCCAAGAGTACTTGGGAAGGCTCAGTATTATGTGACTGTCAGGAGACTTCGAATTCTTTTAGTATTTCCTGGTTACTAATATTATCGCTTTGACTATTGTCTGACTACTTTTCTGCTTGATGACGTTTATATAACGTTTGCGTCAGCGTGTGTATAAACCAGTCTCCGTGTGAAGTTTCGTATTCCCAATTGAAAGTGTGTATCGTAGAGGGGGGGGGGGGGAAAACGAAAAGCTTTGAAAATAAATTTTGAATTACTTAAGGGGAACCCATTCTACAAATTTTCAATTTAGTTTTCGTCCTATTTCTATATACATCAGTTTATGTTTAACTCAAATAACAAAGTCATTCCCATAATGCAAAAAAAAAATCATACAAAAAAGTACAAACATTTTAAAAAAAAAAAAACATTAAAAAAAAAACAAAATTTAAAAAAATAATTAAAATTAAAAAAAAAACATTTTTTTTAAATAACTAAAATTTAAATAAATACAAAAATTTTAAATAATACATAAAATTAAAAAAAATACAAAAAATACAGAATATGAAAGAAGGCCCTTCTCCGTAGGAGGCGAGCTTAAAAACGCAAATCTAAAGGGCTGCAATTTTCGTAAGAATGACATACCTAACCTAAAGAGGAGGCTCTCAAAATCTGGAATTCCGCCTAATTATCTAGTCATATTCGTTGATAGGCTCCCCAGGAAAAACATTCCGGTCTTAACCCCTTCAGATTTTACGCCAAGATCTGTTTACAAACCAGATAGCATTAATACGGAACTTAATTTAGATAATCGGGCCGCAGGGCATATTGCAGATGCCGCCATTCAAGAATTCCCTTCCGGTTCTCCCGCCTGGTTATCACGATTAAAAAGGTATATCGGCGTTTAAACCGATATTATTGAGGCCGAGAGGTACTTGATAGGCGATTTTGAGGTTAGGAATCTGCGATATCTGGTGAGGAAGGAGACGAAGGCAATCATTCGGCGAGAGCGACTTATAAAACAAGGAATGCGGCTGTTTCTATGCAAAGATGAAAATATTCAACAGTTCTTTGCGGCGGGCGTTTTATATTGTAAACAAAGGGTTTCGCTGACGGCGGCTCCGCACTGGGACGGAGAAAGGCAAATATGTAGCAAGAGGAATTTGTGAATAATACTTGGCCTTATTTTTCAGACAAGCTCTGAGAATAATGCATTTGATCTCAGTTGTTCTGTCTTGAATTTTTTCAGTTAAGTGAAAAGTAGATTGAATAATTTCAAAATTTAAATGCGTAATATCTGTTGCCATTGCTTTGAAAGTAAAATTTATGTTTTGAAAATGAATTTCGAAATTCTTGCTTTTTTTGGAATGTGCCTTTTTAATTCGTTGCGAATTTTATATTTGCTTCGTAGACGTTACTTTCGAATATTGTAATTAGAGTAAATTTAGATTTCGGTTCATGAAATCGTATAATTTATAGTGTTCGATTCATTGGATTAAAAAG
>Ga0058701_10006050_pt1 | contig 10145 bp, 11 predicted proteins | sample AgamicOrMae_FD_97039 | JGI IMG/M metagenome (GOLD analysis project Ga0058701, IMG submission 97039) | Agave microbial communities from Guanajuato, Mexico - Or.Ma.e | ecosystem: Host-associated > Plants > Phyllosphere > Phylloplane/Leaf | place: Guanajuato, Mexico | collected 2012-06-04 | reverse complement strand
ATGCAACATTTTAGCAACTTTTATGTAATCAAATTTTCAGATATCAGTAAAAAAAACAAATCTATTTAAATGCTCAAAAGTTAAATATTTTACTTTAACCCACTACCGCCCAGCGATGCCGTTCGGAAACAGAAAAATTTATTCTAGGGGATGTTTTCAGTTTTGTCACACCTAAAAAAATATCACCCTTCCGGAAATCCGAAGTTTCATTATTCAGGCATTTTCCAAAGCTTGAAATTGCGTATTTTAATGGAAAAAATCCTTTCAATTTCTCTTGCGCTAAATTTCACTCCAAATACTTTGGGCTGTTACGGGTTAAGGTGAGGGTTTTACAAGGGTAAAGGACTGGCATTGAGAAGGAGGGGACTTAATTGTATCGTTTGTGTACCAGGTGCGACGGCGAGAAAGATTGTGGCGACGGATCTGACGAAGCGGACAACTGCCCCGTGCGGACCTGCAGGCCCGGGTCGTTCCAGTGCACCAACGGCAACTGCACAACGTTGGCCACGATCTGCGACGGCAACGACGACTGCGGCGACGGCTCGGACGAGAAGCACTGCGAGCTGCCCTGTCCGGAGCTGGAGTTCAAGTGCCGCTCCAACGGCCGCTGCATCCTCAACGCCTGGAAGTGCGACGGTGACAAGGACTGCAAGGACGGCAGCGATGAGGACTCGGCCATGTGCCGTAAGTTGACTTGAGGGCTCTCGGCGACTCTGGAGGGAAACGGCGCTTTATTTGGTTTTGTTTGCAGATAACCGGCAGTGCGATCCCGATACGGAGTTCCAGTGCAAGAATGGAAGGTGTATTCAGAAGCTGTGGCAGTGTGATTTCGACAACGACTGCGGAGATGACTCGGATGAGCCTGCTTACATGTGTCGGTGAGTAGGAAAATTAAGTTTAGATTGAATGTACTGCAAACACTGAATTGTGTGCAGTTGAGTCTCATCGCATTCGGATCTAGTGGCTCTTATTTTTTCGGAAATTGGGTTGGTAATGGTAATAAATTGAAGAACGGGATACCTCACGCCCGGTCAGGTCTATTTAATGGTATTGCCAACATAACTTTATTCATAAATGTCCCTAGATTCGAATGTGACACGAGGGATGATCTCTACTGTATGAGAAGATTAACTCTTAAAATTAAAAAAATGACAAAGAAAATGCTTGAAAATTTAGTATTTATGACGAAAATACATCTTTAAAAAAGCCCTAAATGAAAATTTGAAAATGGTAGGATTGAAAAAAATACTTGAGTAATCAAGAATTAGACTTTGAAAATATTTGAAAAATGAAAATCAAGTGTTGGAAATGTGAAAAATAAGACAGTTTTCATGATTTATGAAAAATACGCCTTAAAAATACGTGTAAGTAAAAAATAGTTACATTTCGGAAACGCATGGAAAATGTCAAACTCGAACTCAGAATGTACGAGCATTGTTTGTGGGCCAAATCGAGGCTTTCTTGAAAAAAGTTAACCGAGGTTAAATTTCATGAGTGGTAGCACCGCCTTCTCGTTTTGAAATGCGCTCTGATTTCCTGTTCAGACAACGCAACTGTACGAGCGGCTGGCAGCGTTGTCCCGGCCACAACAACTACCGCTGCATCCCCAAGTGGCTGTTCTGCGACGGCAAGGACGACTGCCGCGACAACTCGGACGAGCAGCCGGAGCACTGCCCCAAGTGCCACGAGACGAGCGACTTCCGGTGCGCCAACAACCGCTGCATCCCCAAGCGCTGGCTGTGCGACCAGGAGAACGACTGCGGCGACGGCTCGGACGAGAACGAGACGCTCTGCAAGGGCGCCTATCGGGAGTGCTCCGAGTCGGAGTTCCAGTGCGGCAACGGCAAGTGCATCCCCAGCAGGTGGCGCTGCGATCACGACGAGGACTGCGGCGACAGCTCCGACGAGAAGAACTGCTCCGGATTCAGCTGCAAGGTAACTGAAATTAACGGGAAGCTATCGTAAACGCCTAAGTTTAAATCCGCCAACGCCGCTACCATCAATGTTCAAAATCGCCAAATTTCAAATTCGCCAACGCCGCTACTACCAATGTTTCAAGTCCGCCAAATTTCAAATCCGCCAACGCCGCTACCAACCTCACCTAACCTAACCTTTAACTTTGGCGGTTAAGATTATTGGCGCTTATCGATACTGACGGGTACTGCGTTGGCGGTTTTGAAATTAGGCGTTTGTGGGTGCCGCCCAAATTAACCCCAATACTAGGTATTCTAAATAAAAATCATCTCAGATATCATCTCAAGGACCCTTGGCTTAGTTGCTTGGATTTGGAGTGAAATTAAGGTTAAGAGAAATTGGAGGGATTTTTTCCGCTAAAATACGCAATTTTAAGCTTTGGAAAAGGCCTAAATTATTAAATATCAGGTTTTCAGAGGGGTGATATTTTTTAAGGGGTGAAAATACTGAACTTAAAAGATCCTCTAAAATAAATGTTTCTGTTTCCGATCGGCATTGGACTTGGTTGTTGTTGTTTCAGAACGGCACCTTCCAATGTACCAGCGGCCATTGCATCCCTGCCTACCTTCGCTGCAACGGTGATCGCGACTGCAGGGACATGTCCGACGAGATCGGTTGCCCACCGCGCTTCCCCAACAACCAGTTCTGCAGGGAGTCCGAATTCGAGTGCGGCAACCACCTGTGCGTCCAGCACATCGAGCTGTGCGACGGAGAAGATGACTGCGGAGACAAGTCCGACGAAGACAAGACTATGTGCCGTAAGTGTAGTGAATTGAAATTTGGAAAGAGGCATTTTCTTCATCTTGTGTTCCGCAATGAGGTAACTTGTCGTTACCCTGTGAGGATTAACGACCGTTAACCGCGTCGGATAGTTTCCTAGGTTAGCGTAGCCTAGAATATTTTATTGTTACAATTTTTACTACAATTATATCAGAATTTACCTTACCTAAGTCGACGTAGACTGTGTAAATTTAGGTTAGGCAAACATAGGTGAAATAAACCTACGGTAAATAGCCCGCATTGGTTGCCGTTAGGATAGTTTAAATGTCCGAGGGTTCGCTCCGTTTGGCGCAGCGACAAAAGATGAAGCACAAGAGAAGAAAAACGCCTTAATCAAATTTACAGTGTTGCTTGAACGCAATGTATCGTTGCCTTGACGATGTTCTTGATTTTGTTTCCTTCTTTTTCAGAAAACTTTACTTGTGATACAAAGAGTCGCTTCCAGTGCGACAACCATCTTTGCGTTCCTCGCTACCAACTTTGCGACGGCCGAGACAACTGCGGCGATGGCTCGGATGAGAACAACATGACGTTGTGCGCGCAGCGCAGCAAACCGTGCAACCAGCTCGACGAGTTCCAGTGCGCCAACAAAAAGTGCATCAGCAGGCTCAAAGTGTGCGATCTTGTCAGCGACTGCGATGACCACTCCGATGAACTTGGATGCCGTAAGTATTCCTTCAAGCCACCCGAAGATACAACCCCTAAATTTTACTCTCAATTTTAAAGGTTGCATTTTCCACTCTTCGTTCCACCTTTTAACCTTAACGGAGCGTGGCACAGATCACTCAACTTAACCTATCCTCACCAAGCTCGATACAGCTTATTTCTTGGCAGAAGGTACTGACGCCGTGAGCGGCATCAGGCTTAGTGACGACCGAACAATGCGATCGCGAAGTGAGGTGCTGAAACCGAACCTAACCTAAGCGGTCGTTGTTAATAGTCATGATATAATCTTGATGCTGAAATGAATGGTTGAATATCAGAGGTGGAAAATGCATTCTTTAAAACGGAGTGTAGAAAATCGAGGTGAAGGAATCTTCTTTTTGCGGAGCGTCTCGTATTCATACCGATTGTTTTCGTTTTCCAGATCGCGACAAGGTCTGTCTCGACTCAAACAAAGGCGGCTGCGAACACCAATGCTCAAATCTTACCGACTTCGGCTACATTTGTACCTGTTTCCAAGGCTATATTATCGACGAAAATAATCCCAAACGTTGCAAAGGTACGTTAAAACCAGCCAGTCTTTTTGACCATGTTTATGATGAAGAAAGTGGGAATCCATTACACTTCAGTGATGCTTTTTTTAATCATTTTTTTTTTTGCTTAACCTTAATTTTGTACGTTGTCGGAGAATACCTCTACCAACACAAGAATTGAATTATGAAGTTCAAGTCACGTCTGACCTTGGTTAACCTCGTTGTGTCTGTTTTAATGTCGCTAATTTAGTGAATAAAAAGTTCTCATGAATGCTTGGCGGTTTTTGACTCTTTAGTTTTGGCAGTAAAGGGTTAATCAGAAGAATCTTTTGTGTTTCAGATGTTGATGAGTGCGCAACGGGCGTGCATCACTGCTCACAGCTGTGCTTCAACCTAAACGGAACATACAACTGTGGCTGTCGCGACAAGTTCGTTCTGTCCGAAGGAGGCGTGTGTCGGGCGGATACGGACGAGGAGGTCGCCGTGGTGTTCTCGAGCGGGCCGGACATCCGCGCCTACTTCGCCAAGTCGCGCCGCGAGGCGCCGCTCATCGTGGAGGATGGCCACGTGGCCGCCGTGGACTTCGACCCCAAGCTCGAGATGGTCTACTGGGTGGACGCTACCCATCGGACGATCAAGCGCTCCTTCATGATTGGCGCGCAGAAGGGACTGGTCAAGACTGGACATGCTCAAGATCTGGAGATGGAGAGTAAGTTCTATTCCTTTTTTTCTTTCCAGGGGTTGCATCCCGACAGGGCCTAATCCACACGCGTGAACGGTCTGCATGAGCCTAACTTATTTCGTGGGATAGGATATTGTATGTGAAACCTCGTTTGTTTCGTAGGCAATTCGAAGGTGACAGCTTTGGCGATCGACTGGGTGGCTGGGAATCTGTACTGGACTCAACTGGACCAGATTGGATCGACGAATAAGTTCGCGGGCAAAGTGATGGTGGCCCGCTCCGACGGGCGCTATCGCCGTAGCCTCAGCGAGTACCACATCGAGTACCCCACGTCCATCGCCGTAGATCCTGAGTTGGGCAGACTCTTCTTCGCCGACGCCGGAAACTTGCCGAGGATCGAAGCGTCGTGGATGGACGGCTCCAAGAGGAAGATCTTGATCGCGGCCGACCAAGTTGGAGGGCAAATTCGACACCCGATAGGTTGGCATTTACTCCTTATATCGTTACCTACAGTGAAGTCCGTTTAAAGCGATTTTCTAACTCGCAAACTGAAGGTGTCGTAAGCGATGTGTCGCTATGGCGGCGTATCGGTGATCCAAGCAAGTGTTGTTATAAGCGGGTTTCGCTATTAGCGGACTTCACTGAATTAGCGAGACCTACTCTCTTCCTTTTGCTGATTTTGGAAATAAATGCAGATTACTAGCTTTAAAATTTCATTTTGGAAATTTTCAGGCGCTTCTTATTGTTATCAAAGCAACATCATGAACACTTGAAAAAGACTCCTTAAAATATTCTAAAGCAAATATTTTTCGATTTTATATTTAAAAAAAGAATAAATAAATAAATAAAAAATATAAAAATGTCAATATTTTGACCCGTAAAAGTAGATTTAGCCGGTTTTGTACTGCTTTTTGTTTTGGACGATTTAAAGAGCAGATAATCAGTTTAAACAAAGTGCATGTATGCTTAAGGGCAGTATGTTAGATAAATACATTTTAAATACGTTTCGCGTAGTATAGGGTTATATAAAAGATGGAACAACTCTCTTGATGAACTTTCGTTAAATGAGTTTCTCTCTCTGTGTTTTAGGTTTGACTATTGATTACGCCATGGATCATACTTTATACTGGGCTGATTCCAAGTTGAATACTATTCAAAGAATCAACCAGGACGGAACGAACAGGATGACAGTTTTATCTGGAGGTAAGTCGAACAATTCTTCCTTTAAGTGTTTCGGACCTGCCGGTATTCCCCTTATATTTCGCGCCAATTCATCGATATTCAAATTCTTGATAATATTCCAAGAATTCATTGAAATATTCGGAGATTTTTGGAGATGACTGAGGCTTTTTTTTTAAATTGGCCCAAGAGTTGATACAGGAATGAATCAGTGGACTAATTCTGTATGTGTTTTTACAGAGAAATTAAGGCATCCTATATCATTGGACGTGTTTGAAAGCAGCCTGTATTGGTTGACGAAGGACACGGGAGAACTGAAGAAACATGACAAGTTCAACCGCGGTGTTCCTGTTACCATCTCGAAAGATTTGGTTAATCCTTCCGGTGTAAAAGGTAAGAAGCTTTATCAATGTTTGAAACACAGTGTTGCCTTCGCTAATCCGTTTTTTTAAACGCGGTTAACCTTTTAAACGGCGAAGGTAACGAAGCGATCAACGCTATTTTTGCCAGCTCAAGAGCGATCCAGAACAGACTTACTATTTAAAGTTATCTTTAGCTGTTCTCGTATTAACCGCGGTTAAGACTTACAAAGTCGAGACAGTTGGCAACACTGTAGGATATGGCTTGTGTTTGGTGGATGTCGGTGTTGATCGTTGTTGTGCCCGCAGCATATCATCCTCTGCGATACAACGTAACCCTTAAGGATCCTTGCAAGGACAGCCCTTGCACTCATCTGTGCCTCATCGTTCCTGGAGGTCATCGCTGCGCCTGTCCAGACTCTGCAGGACCTGTCCCCCACTCTGAAGTCCGCTGTGATACACGTAAGAAAGTCACTGAAATCTAAATTTACCCCTAGCTTATTTATGAGAAATCCCTTTTCATCGCCAAGTTATCGGAGCGAAAAACCTGAACGAGAGTAGTTATCTGAAATGTTGTGTTCCGTAATGGTAATCTCGTGTTCCTCGTGTATGTTGACATGAAAACAACTGTTAAAAGTTTATTACTTTGCGATTTACGCTTCTTCCCCCGAGTTACGTTTTTTATGTTTGAACCCAACTTATCGTAGGGAACATTCCTGTGCATATACCCATCAACGACAAAGTTCACTGCTTATTTTGTCGATACCAAGTAAAAATGCCACGTCAGCATCGTCCAAACGCAGACTTTGGTCAGCTCCTAAACAACGATCTAAGACTTCAATTTCCTTAAAAGCGTGCTAATTTTAAAAAACGCATTTTTTTTTTGCCCCCCGAAATCGTGGTGATTCTTTATAACGCATTTTTTTTTTCAAGCTGGAACATATGAGGAATACGGTTCATCCCCGTATATGGTGCGCCCCCATGTTAAATTCTATGTTTGCACGATCTCCCCTCTCTCTCCCCCAAACTCCGTTATTTCGCTCGTTCAGGTCCGCCATTTGTAATCCGGAGCGTTCCCATTGGATGGGGATGCCCCGGATTACAAATGGTGGACCTGAGCGAGCGAGGAAACGGACTTTGGGGGAGAGAGAGGGGAGATCGCGCAAACATAGAATACACACTCAGGGTTTTAACTGCTAATGTCAGAAAAACTCCCAATTTTGCCTTTGTATATGAGTATCCGCGCATAATACGCACCTGAATTTTTTAGGCTTATAATTTTAGAAAAAAGTGGGCACACTACTCGGAGAAATACTTCTTAAGGGAGTTTTTTGTGGGTTCCAAGTGGTTAACGGCAGAGGTTTGTACTTGTTTCAGCTGAGGAAGGCGAGAAGCCTGACCCGAGAGTGTGCAAGTGCCAGAACGGCGGGCAGTGCCGCGTGATGGACGACGGCGAACTGTCGTGCGAGTGCCCCCAGGACTTCCTGGGCGCCTTCTGCGACAGCTTCGTCCAGAGAACCCGGGCGCCGGGCAGCGGCCCCTCCGCCGCCGCCATCATCATCCCCTTAGTTGTGATACTCCTGGTGTTCTTCGCCGGAGGTGTTTTCTTCTTCGTCTTGAGGAAGCGGCCATTGTAAGTTTTGTCTTGAAAGAATCGTGGACTTAAGGAGGAATGGCGTAACCTAATTGTGTGCGTTGTTACAGCGGCAAGGGAGCGGGTCTGGGCGGCCTGAGTAGCACCCAGAGCGTTTCGTTCAGACAAGGCACCAATGTTGAGTTCGGTCCGTCCTTCCCCAACAACGGCCCTGGCTCCCAGGCAAGAGGGGTAAGTTTTTCTGTTGAAACCTTTTAAAACGGAGGGGTTGCGTATCTGTAAGGTGCCTGGTAAATAAAAAAGTTAATCAATGAAGGGAAGTTGGGGAATTTCGGTGTGACACGTGAGCAAGCGATTCGGTTTTGTTTCTTTGATGGATAGCCAGGTTATAGGCATTTATTTAAACTTACCGTTAGAATTTCGCAAACCTGGGTTAATGAAGCTAGGTATTTTAAAACGGTAGGTTAAACTAGCACCCCAAGCTAATGTACGCTAACAATTTTTCAAAACTGGACTGAGTTTTTCTTTTTACTTTCATCAATTAAAGAAAGATTTACTGTGGTTAATTGTAAGTCCGTGGCTAATAAGAGGAAGCAAGCCTTACTTTTCGATTAAAAAGGAACGGACAAAAAACAACGCTGTAAATCTGTTTTCCAGACGGCAAAAGTCGGGGGAATATCGTTTGACCAAGGCAAAGTAATCCTGGTTAACCGCATCTCTTCATGCCCAGCCACATTTTTAGTCGAGGGATTATTTCTGAATTAGCGATTGGAAATGAAGAAAGTGTTAGTCAACGCTGGACTATGATGTGTAGTGTCCGGAACTGAAATTTTTTAGTTTCATTTTTCTGTTCAGGAGCCGATGGACGTGGAGTACAGCATGGCCGACGTGAGTCCCAAGAACCGCGACTTCAGCAACCCGATGTACGACGCGCTGGGCGGCGACGGCGCGGGCACCGGGCCTGGTGCGGGCAACGGCAGCGGCATCTACGAGGTGCCCGCCGACGTGGCCAAATCAAAGCTCAGTAGTGAAGACAGTAATGTGATGTCAAGCCCGGAGCCGGCCTCCGCCATTTTGGCGCCCTCCTCTGTCATACAGAGGTCCTCCCCACAAATCCATATAAGGCATCGTGAACTAGATCCATCGACAGTGGATACGGGCAAGGACACCCAAAAACTGGTGGAAGAAGACCGGTCCGATTGCTAGTCCGCGCCCCTTCCCCTTCCCCCTCCCCCCGCGGGGAAGGGATGGAATATATCCCAGTGGGATGACATACGGTATCCCACCCATAGAAAATGAAGCAGCGATCCGCGTGTTTATTTCAGTGAGAGATTTTTATATGAACTGTTTAAGCGGGTGGAGACTATCTTTCGGCAGTGGGAAGTGACTAGTCGAGTCAACTGATTGTAACCGCCTTGTATTGTCGCTAGCCGAGATTAACTTCGGAGACGGTGATAATTCAACCAACTGAGCTGATTCGAGGAGTGATTTCTCACTGGGGGAAGAAGCAAAGAAATTTTTCTACGAACTGTTGAAAAGGACAGACTCCTTTTGACTCTGAACAAGTCAGCCTGTGTGAGAGATGGTCTATTTTTGTCAATAGTATATTTTGTATGTACTTGTTACAACTTGTTGAGTGGTGTAAGTTTATTTGTTTTATGTTTGTTTCTGTTGATATTATCTATCGATCAAAGTGTTGACGCCAAACGAAGAGAGTAAGCGTTTTCAAGGATGGATTTGAATAGCGAGTGTTTGATTCTATGCGTAGCGCTTGCGCGTTTGTGATTTGTTCGGTGTTTGTATGGAAGGATGAGCGCGTGTTGACATGTTGCCACTCAGAAGAGGGGCTCCGAAAATCGCTTTTATCAATTTTTACCTCTACTGGCGATCTCTGCGTGAAAAGGACAGCTAGCCGAAATTTTTAGTGTAGCAAATGACTATTTTTATATGGCATTGTCTGTGCGATCAAGTTATGAAGATATAAGCATGCTGTGACGCCCTTAGTAAATTTACTGCGCGAAACGTTTAAGAAAAGAGGACGGTGTGAGTTTGGAAGCCGGGCGCATCATTTGAAGAGATTGTCCTCATTAAATCGATTTATTATCTGTATCAGACAAACAATCATGAGAAGAGAAAGTCTGTCGTCGTTTTCTCAAGGACTGTAAAATTTAGCAGAGATTTCCACTCGTAACGCGTTAACGGATATTTGATGACCAAATCAATTTTTTTTCACCCAGATTCTTTCTATTTTTATTTTGTGTAGCTGAAGAATGAGCATGCATTTTGAGAAGTAGCGATGCAAGCGTGTCAGAGCGAAAGATATAGAATGGATGATCTTCCTATAATTCTAATTTAACAGTTTTTATGATTGAGACTACTGT
>Ga0058701_10006049_pt1 | contig 10147 bp, 6 predicted proteins | sample AgamicOrMae_FD_97039 | JGI IMG/M metagenome (GOLD analysis project Ga0058701, IMG submission 97039) | Agave microbial communities from Guanajuato, Mexico - Or.Ma.e | ecosystem: Host-associated > Plants > Phyllosphere > Phylloplane/Leaf | place: Guanajuato, Mexico | collected 2012-06-04 | reverse complement strand
GATCCGATCGGAAAGTGGACAAATATCCGACGGGAAAACCGATCGGAAATAAAATCCGAACAAAAAGTTGATCGGAAATAAGATCGGATTTCTGATGGGAAATCCGACAGAGAATTCCGATCGGAATTCCACTTTCCGATCGGAATTTTCCATCGTGTTCTACCGTATCCTATCGGAATTCTGGGCTGGGGTCTTCGACGCTTCAAAATATCGCAATGAAAAAAAAAAAGGAGTGAGATTAGTAGTGCAATTTTTTATCTAGCCCAAAGTTAGCATCTTATCCTACGACAGGATTCCAATCCTTTACTGCTCGCGGGTCTTACTAACTAATCGGTTCAAAACAATAGCTGGAAACTAGGCGAAACTCCCATTGTAATAATCTGAACGGCAAAATGTTTTGAATGCGATTACAGGCAAGGTACCCTTTGCTGGTTTAGTAACGTAGTCCAGCGTTGAGACCGGGAAGATCGCTCTAGCTTAACGCGTGAGAATGCGAATAGGAAGTGGGCTAGCATCATGATCCCTGATAGGTGGGAGTACCTGCCCCTGAGAGTTAGGCTAACCGCACATCAGCCGCGTCATGGTTAAGCCGACCCCGAAAATAGACGAGCACCATGAATAACTAGCGTTTAAGGGTCACCGTCCCGCAAAGAGAAGGGAGAGGGGCAAGGGGAGGAGGGAAGGGGTGGAACGGGGGTGGGCCTGGTAGGGGCAGATCGAGCCGACAGAGCGCCAGTCTGGGGGTACTATGGCAAAGGTGTAAAGAACCTTTAGAACCTAAAATGTGTTTAACTCCATTTCGAAATTGTTGTCATTGTTATTCAAACACTTTTATTCGTTCTAGGAATATCAAAATAAAATCAGTCGGTGGGTCAACTTTAAGTATTTTTTTAAAAAGCAAATGGGTTCAATAAAGCCAACTGAAAGAGTTACAGGCTGGTACGATTCCGCATGGATTTTCCTGAACTGTTTAAATGAACTGGTGAACCAATAACACCCCAAAGTATTTGGAGTGAAATTTAGATTAAGAGAAATTTAAAGGATTTTTTTCTATAAAAATAAGAAATTTTAAGCTTTGGGATGTCTAAATTATTAAATTGCAAGTTTCCATTGGGGTGACATCTTTAAAATAGTGACAATACTGAACTTAAAAGATCCTCTAAAATATTTTCTGTTCCCGAACGGCATATCGCTGGGCGGTAGTGGGTTAATTCTATTTTAGACTGGTTGCTCCGATTTCTAATCAACTGGTTAATTAAGTCCACAAAAAAATAGCGGATAAGATTCTTCCTCAGATACCTCAATTATCGTAGGGCGGGCGCCAGGAATGCATTCACAGCCGATCCAAAAACAATAGCGAGTACACTTCCACGTGGAACAGTGGAATGTAGCTCGGGCCCTTGTCAAAGATACGGTAGGCAACTGCTGAAACAGGAATGCGAAGCATGTTTCCAGCCCTAACGCATTCTTCCATTATATTCCAACAGTGCCTTTACCAACGCGAAAACAAGCTATACTGAACTCGAGTTTCACAGAGCGTAATAAACACATTAGTTCAAGGACCCAGCAGTAGAGTTGGGGTGTTATACAGACCAGCTCTATCTAGGATCATCTCCGAGAACGAATTAATTGTACTCTTAAAGAGTCCATTTTGACTCCATATCAGAGAAAACCCTTAACAAATCCTTAGGAGTCAAATTCGACTCAGCTGTTATTTCTTCCGAGGAAGTGGAACGTTCTGCAACGAATGAAATCCCTCTTAACAGGTGTCCATTTTTTTAATTCTATTTTTTTGATTCATAGAAGGCTTTTTTTGTTTAGCTTCTTTCAGCAGGCATTGCCAGGTCGTAATCCTAATCTTCTGGATCAAGCTTCCTAATTGAAACATCCCCAGCAAATCCGATTTGTTTATTTTTCTTCCTTTAATACTTGAATCGTCATAAGAACAACAAAATGCATCTTAAGCTTTTGTTTCATTCACCTGTCTGCCTGATAGTTTTCCTTTTCGCGTAACTAATCCTTTATTTCAAAGCGTTCTGCTCGAGACATTTCTCGTTGCATTGTAGGATGGGTGTTTTAAAAAAAAATGTGTCGACGTTATTAGAGCTGAAATTGCTTATCTGATTCAATTTCAATGACGAGTCGGTAATTCAAAACTTCTACTCAGAGAAATTATTTCAAATCAAACTGGGAGTCAGTGTTGAGCAGATAGGGTAGCTGACGTATGAAAATACCCTTATCTCATGGCATTACTACCCGATCAAAAAAAGACGATTTCATTTCTCAAATGAGCGTTTAACAACAGCGATGAAATCTTAATCAACTCAGTATCTTACAAAACAAAGTGCTTCTGTTCGTCCAATCAACAAGGAAGTAAATTTTGGTTGTACAAAAGAATGAATAACCTTAGAATGTCAGTAAATCGTTTTTTTTTAACCGAGGCATAACAGGTATCTTTGACATAAATGTCGCTGTTTTACATTGCATACAGAGAGTGTTAGAAATAAACGGAGCGCTGCAGCTAGCTCCATTTGCGATCAAAGCACTTTTTCTTTCTTTTTGCAAGGAAACGTGTATGCATTGTGTTAAGGGGTGAAGGAAGTGGAAGAAGTGGTGGAGATTGGCGACAGCAGAGGTCATGACGCGTAGCTAGTTCCGCGGCCCGGCGAAGTAAACTTCCCTCTCTGACGAGGCCAACAAGCCGAGTCCGAAAGAGATGATAAAAAAAAGAAGAAGACAGCGATGTTGGCAAATGCGTGTGGTTTGCTGTCGTTATCTTCATCTCGTGTTTACTTATGTCACAGAATAAGAAAGAGATTTTTTTCTTTGTTTTGGTTCATGATTTCAGATTGTCGGCTCAGATTATGGGTTACTTTTTCCTGCCTAAGACGAGTTTTACACTTGCTAGACTCGCTGTATCCTTGATAAAAATCGCGGACTCAAGATAACAGAAGGGAGAGACTTAGGATGTGCCCTTACGGAATCAGACGATAGGTTATACCTTCACCACAACTTTTGAAACATACCCAACGCTGTATTAGCTTTCAGGATGTTTTTTGATTAGACGGAAATATAATACAGGTACGAAATGCCAGCGAGAGAGCTAAACGAAAATACCTCTCATCAAAAGACGCCCTTGAATGAGAAGTCGTCAGGAAGCTGCGAAACTAAGACGCTGTATGCTAAAGTGCGATGTACGCATGAAATCATAAACAAAAGCGAAAGTTTAGAAGCTATGATGAAAATCATCCGCTGAGCGCACTTCGCTCATTAGGCATCAACAAACACACATCCACAGTTGACTAGCATGAAATGGTTCTCTCTCCTGGCCAATTTGCTTAACAGTATCTAAGACTCTTTTCATTTCAGAATCCAGAGTAAACTAGCAGGAGTATCTTTCTGCCCTACCGGACGGGATGCATTTCATTTTGTGTAATTACTGCAGATATTACCAAGTCCAAAATATAACTTCCTGAATTCAAAAGAGTGGATCTAATTCCTGTTCTTTTCATGGAGTCACGCCTACCATTAATCCCATGGTACTCGGGCATTAATTTCATCACTGAAGGCTTTCAATCAGACGCTTCTCCATCCCATGATTTTTTTAAATGAGTATCAACTCCTTAAGCACTGAGACTAGTTGTAAGTCGTATGGAAATACTCTACGCTTTTCACACCTACTTCTGGTCGGGTAACTGTCATTATTAAGCGCCAAAAACCACAAGCGCCAACGCCGCAAGCGCCAATCCGTAACCGCCAAACGAGAAAAGTCGCAAACGCCAAAGGTCCTATCCGCAATACTAACCTTACCTTAACCTAACTTATCTTGACCTAACCTAACCTATACGGACTTCGGCGGTTACGGACTGGCGCTTGCGGCGTTGGCGCTTGTGGTTTTTGGCGCTATCGAATGCCCCCTCTTTTGGTCTTTCTACGTACGATCAGTATTGTTTGAACTTACTTCGATCGAGGAAGCGAAAGGTGCCTTCGAAACCCGTGTGCAGCCGTGTGGCGTTGTTGTGGGGCGATGTGGGTGCCGAGTGGAAGGCGAGGACGAGGGCAGGGCCGGACGAGTACACCGTCCGCGGGACGCTGCTGAGGTTGCCACACAGCAGCGCGGCCCACGCCGTCAGCTCGTTCACGGCCGCCGCCTCCAGGTGCGGGAACACCTTCACGTAGTCGCCCAGAGCACAGCTGAAACCAAACAGAAACCGACCTTGTTTCACTTTGATGACCTCGCAAACAATTTCTTTGAACATTTTGACACGCCCGTCGATTTTAAAACACTAGCTAGTTAGTTGTGGCAGGATAGGAAAATAGAGTATGCGTGAGCAATTTTTTTGCCATTGTCAGACATTTTGGTGAAGATGCCATTTCGATGTCTGTTGTTCTTCCGAATGAGCACGATTCTTGTTTCGTCGTCGCGCCTTCTAAGGCGAGGAACGGGCACAAAGCATTCCGAGAACCCAAATCGGTTAAAAGAATTACCTAATTCCTCAACAAGATGGTTAGAAACACAAAGCAAGTGCTGAAGCTAAGTGAGATATAATGAAATTGGTTCGTTGTTAAGGGTGTAGGGTGGAGCTGCCGCGCCGGCCTCCAGGCCCAGCGTCTTCATCCTCGACCCTTTCACAATTGCCTCCATTTCAGAAAAGAAATAACGGACATACATTTCCTTTCTAGACATACAGTATGTTCTGTCCGTCACTTCGCTCTTGAGCAACTCGTTGAATGAAGGAATGTGGTTTTAGGTCATTAATAAAGAAGAGTCTTTGGAACGGTTTCGCGGCGTTTTGCCTGATTTTTCAAGGAGGACCAACTTGAAAGATTTCCGGAGCAACACATTCTCGGAATGTAATCTGCCGAGGAATTTCACCCGCGTTTTGCACGTGTTGGTTTCGTTCTTCATCGGTCCATGCTTATTTTTTACTGTCTTTTCACTAATTGCCGAAAAAAAATCTAACAAAAAATCCAATACTGCTAGTAATGAGTTGCACTTTTCATGAGCACCGCTAGTTATCTGCAAAAGATAATCAGTTTTCTCGCTTTCTTATTTCTATTGTCTGCTTGAATCATTTTGTGTACAATCAAGTCGACGATAAGAATTTTTTTAACTATAAAACTTTCTTTTTAGCATTGTATTCAATAGATTCAAGACAAAGTTTACACACACACACACTTACATATATGATATAAGTTCACCTCTGGGTGTATGGATATCTTACGGTCACCCTCTATCCTATCTCCTCAAAAATTGCAAATGGTTCCGAACTTGAAATTTGCGCGTTTTGTTCCCCTTACCGTCTCTACCTTCTATATCGTCATTGTTCCAAATCATTTTTAAAAAAATGGTATTTAGAGGAGGCATCAGTTCCCGATTCATTTTACAACCGATTATGCACCATTTATCGATTTGTCTCCCCGTCATTTTTGTTCTCGTTCGCAAAATATATGTATTTGATGTAACTATCAAAACGGAGTTGCAAGTCGGAATTTGTCATTTTTCGTCTTGTCAGCGAAGGGGAAAAAAGGAAATAAACGACACCGTAAGTTACCGATCTTTATCCTTGAATTATCAATCATTTTACTGGCCCCAAGGAAACCTTAGTTGAAATCCATAGGTTTGTCGGCTCCAACCTTTCTGGTCCGCCTGCCCGGGTCGGCCTGGATGCTAATAAGGTACCGCCTGGGCTCTTGTAGGTCGGGTAGAGGTGTGTTTACCTTTGGGAAGAGAGACGTACCGCATGATGAATTACGTCTGAGGTTTCCAACTGCTGCTGCATTGTAGTACCAAGCGACGTTTTAGGTCACGGGGAAACTATTCGTCCTTTCAAACGTCTAAGTATTTCGCTTTGGGGATTTGGGTGATACGATATCAGATTAGATAAACACAAAAAATTTTAGGTCACCCTAAACTTTTTTTTGCTAAAAACAATAAAAACTGGAACAGAATTTAATATGTATATGTAACTTAACATGCAATGCGTACAACGCAAGCTTTGAATCAAGCGAGCTTAGCCAAGGGCAAGGTTAGGTTCGGTCGAGTACCTTGAAGCATCGTAACCTATTAGGTGTGTTGCATTGACGTGATTCGCTTTTGTGGAGCGGGCCGAATTTTCGTGAAAACAAATAGCTTTTAATCTACGAGACCATGTGCCGAATTCATGGTTCGTAGTATTCACGGAATGTGAGCATCTCTTCTCGGCGAGGCTGTATGTACCTCGGATCGAGCCGGGTTGAGCTGATTGCGAGCCTTGCAGTGCTGCATTCGGTCCAGTGACTGAGAGCGGAATCTGTGGCACTGGCACTGCCTATCTTTCCACTGCCTCTGCCTGCCTGTTGTGGGTTACTTCTGTGGAGCAGCAACGCAGAGATGAGAAGAAATCCCGAAAAGTTGTGAAAAACGCGATCTCCTCACACTAACATAATTTATATATTCGAGACCATTCTTGTGTTTAATTATTCAACGCCTCACATTTTTGCCTCACCAGACCAGACATTTGTCCTTCCAGGATATTCATTGTTTTCTCTCCGCTTGCATATTTTGCTGATGGGGAATACTCTTAAAATGTATTATTAATTTATTGGTGCCCACGGATCGTTTTGTCAATTTTTTTAAAAAAATCACATTTTTTATTTTGCTTTATATTCTATAAAAGCTAAAGAATTTGCAAAAAGGTATAGACGTAATATCATTTCTGGGTATGCCGATGTGCAAAACGCAAAAAAAAGAAGAAAACGAAAATCTTTGAGTTAGTAAGTGCGGGCAATTACCAGCATCTTATCGAGGGACGAAATAATTAAAAAAGTGAATTTAAAGCCCAGAATTCAAACAGTTTTTATTCCAATCGGTATTATTATTTCTATTTATGCAGAAACGGAACACAGATTGTTTTGATTTACAAGCTGAAGAATCTTAAGTAAAAGTTAAGGATTTTGCGTCTTTTTTTTTTTTTTAATAAAGAAAGTAATGTTACTGCCTAAGACGATCACTTGGGGAAGTTGAAATTTGGCTTGCAAATATGACAAGGATAAATTAATGGACGTGTTTTGTAGAAAAGACGGTTGTCGGCGCGCGTCTTTGAGCACAAAAAAGAACGTATCTTTGGAAGTGAACTGCTAAAAATTTGTGCTACTGCTGCGGTGTTCTGTCGCAGAGTTTCGAGTACGGTTCGAATAATTATTTATGGATATTCCCTTAGAAACAAACCGGCGAAGTTCACATCTTTGTAAATAAAATACATTGAACCTCGTCTTCAAACAACGTGCACTGAATATTAGGAGATAAAGCTATGCTTGATGCCATATAGCATTCGTTTTGGTACGCAGAAAAGGTGCATAAGTGCTATAAAACGCAGAAAATATCTTTTGAAAGATTACTCCGATCGAAATTTACTTGATCTTGAATTCAACTTGCAATAAGGTATATTATAAAGTATCATTATCCGCTTGAATGCCTTTTGTAAAATAATAAAGCAATAATAGTTAATGTTAATGAGTGCAAACACCTCGACTATGTGCAAACACTATTTGGTGTCCTTTGCAATTTGCAATCCATTACTGCTATAACTGTAATCATTAAGGATACTCGTCTGCGGCCGGCCCGGGGTGGGTTGAAAAAAAATTGCTCCAAATCCCACGTAAACTTTTGTTAGTGCTAAGGAAGGTCTATATTTACTTTATTTCATCTTTATTAGTAAAATCATGGTGATTTCATGTTGGTTTAGGGGTTTCAGAATCACTCTGAACCAAATGAATGCTAAAACCTACCGATTCCTCTGTTATTTCATGGTGACCCATCCTTTTTTTCTTCTACATAGGTTTACTCGAGGAAGATTTACCTAAATGTAGTTTATGAAGAGGATGAGTTTACTCGGCTCTCCTCGAAAAAGAAAAAAAAAGAAAAAAAGAACTTATAATTTGAGTCATAATTCCGCTCCGCCATAAGAGCACGTGTATTTTTTAAACTTTCCCTAACCATTTTTTTCTTCAAAAAATAGATCGGTTACCCTACTTTTTTAGAATCGTCTGTCACATCTTTACGTAAGGATAACCTAGAAACCACTTTTCTAAATTTATCTTTATATGACCCTTGGTGGAAGAGTATCCTTAATCATTTCAATTTCGCAAACGTTACGTACAGCCAGATAAGTGGATGCGATTCGGTCCAAATGCTGTAGATCAAATATCTTGTGAAGATTTGGATCTTCAATTCATCTTGCAGTAATGCTGTCTTGTAAGAGAACAAAGCTTTCTCTGACAACCTAAGCCTAACTACATTTGCCCTAACTCTTCAATTAATCTTATCTGGCCCAACAAATACTCCTCCCGAGGAATATCTTGTATTTTTTACTTATCGCTTCTTTTGGACTTCATCCAGCACCGTCCTGCGTATATATTATTTTAAACAAAATGGTTATTGCCAAGGCAAGCAAATGCGTGCTTGTCATAAGGATTAGGTTCCTCTTGTACAATCGCTCACCGCTGTGTCGCCGCTTGACGTAGATGCTACCGCGTGGAGCTTCAAAGCGAACGATTCAGGGTTCGATCCTTGCCTTCAGCGCTAGGATTTCCCCTTCTTCGCAACGTTGCCCCGCGAATAATCGAATAGTAACGTGCATGGGTCTTGGATACAATAACAGCCTATTTCAAAAGAGCTTTCTCGCGTCCTTAGTGAAGTGAAGGGTTGAATGAGCTCTTGCATGGATGAAGGCATCTCAACATAGGAATAAGTTGCGGCTGTCTCGTTAAGAATTCCTGCTTTTTGAGGTAATTGTGGCATGAAGCGTAACCTCACAGGACTTGTTTCGATAGGTTGTGACTAGGCAATGATGGCAGGGTGCAACAGCGACGCGTAGGGACCCCAGATGATCCAGACAAACGTTTTATCGAGTTGAACACGTCGACAACTATTGATGAAACGTCACCAATCGGACCGCAGGGAAATCTGGGGAGCTGCGTGCCCGCCTCAATGGCCAGGGCAGGGACATGCACCGACATGGTGACACCACGTGGCAATACGAGTTAACCAGAAATGCCGTGAGCCTATTACATTTCTCTAAGTCAGATAAGAAAAAGTCCGTATAAATGGGAACGGTCCAGAGAATCCGCTATCCGCGAGTAGCCAGAAGACCGAGACGAGGCGAGTCAAGCCCAGCTGAGCCGAGTCTTGCCATCATCACAGAGAATGTCTATGTCCCGTCCGAAAGTGGACAAGCGTAAATCGGGCAGTCCTCCACATCCACAACGACGACTGCAATAAAGCCCTTGATCTCTATAAAAAGGGAAGCCGTAGAATCCGGGGGCATCCTCGTCAGTTCGGGCCGGCTTTGGAGCGGCCCGTTTTGGCACGGACCAGCCAACCCGTTGCGGACTCCACTCCAAGACAATGATGCAGTTATCCTTGGAGCAAGAAATGTCTTGTTGAAGACTTCCATCTTATCCGCCACGCACACTGTTGAGGATCCTTCACCGTGGTAGGCTTAAGTCGCATTTTTCTACCTGAGTATCACTATCACTGCTTCCGCCATAGCCGGCTACAAGATGTCCTTCCCCGTCTCCACGTAATTATAGAGCGTGGGACTTTTAAGAAGAACAAGAACATAAACAACGAGTGGCATAGTGCTGATTACAAATCATGCCGTTGCAAGGAGCAGGTAAAATATTGCGATTTCAGGATATAGTTGTTCACAGGATTAATTATTTGACAGACAGTAAGTGCAATAAGTTGGGATTGCCCATTTTCAGGACAAAATGTATGTGAAATTGCTCTGGTTAAAAGTGCTGTTCGCAACGGCATGGTTTGTTATTATCACCGCGATTGAAACGAAATTTCAGAACTTCTTTATCCTTTTCTTACAGAAAGTCCCATGCTCTATTTCTTAAGGACTTAAAACGGGAAAAGATCTTCTGTCATCTCCACACAAATATTTCAATGTTTTTATTTAGTGAAAAATAGATCGAGATTCCACAATAAAACCTACGGTACCCTATTGGAGCTCGCTTTTGCATTACACATAGCTCCAAAGGTATGCATTCCTTTGAGTCCTCATTTATGAAAAAAGAATGATTGATCACAGTTTAGTCATATAGCAATATACAAATCATTCATTTTGCGTGCAATAGGCCTATGTAGGCCTGTTCGGTG
>Ga0058701_10006048_pt1 | contig 10148 bp, 5 predicted proteins | sample AgamicOrMae_FD_97039 | JGI IMG/M metagenome (GOLD analysis project Ga0058701, IMG submission 97039) | Agave microbial communities from Guanajuato, Mexico - Or.Ma.e | ecosystem: Host-associated > Plants > Phyllosphere > Phylloplane/Leaf | place: Guanajuato, Mexico | collected 2012-06-04 | reverse complement strand
CTAAAACGCGATATCGGCGCGATGTCGGGTTCGTATCGGTCAGAGATATCGGAAGGGAGTCATGTCGGCCCGATCTCGCAAAACGTTATCATCCCGACGGCGGCGCGATATCCGGGCCCGATATGCTGTCGATATCTCAGATATCGGGCCGATATGATGCCGATTGTAAATTGCTATATGGGACCTAGACTTCAGGTTGTCAAACTTGATGCCGCTCAATTCTCGGCGCCTGTTAATGCTGCATAGAAGTAAACAACATCAAGCTTATCGACAGCCGAAGCGAGGCACAGGGCACCTAAACGAACGTTTACATATCAAGTCAACCTTAGGGTTGTAAATCGCTACTCCTCATAATGAAACATCAAACCATGAAGGAACAATAGAAAGTCTGCCTCCAAAACTGTTCTTCGGTCTAACCGAATGAGCGGCGATTGGTACTAAATAAGACAGCTGTTGACTCGATCAGTCGATATCGAGAGAAGTTAGTTACACCGTAGCGTATCCTATAACTTTGCTCAAGCAATCAACGAATATCTATCGACCAATCAGGTTTTCGGAATTCAGGGGTCACGTGGGTAAAGGCTGCTTGCTATATGCCGCTGGGAAGAGCGTCCTTCACCCACTAAACGATTTTTTAAGGTGAGTTCGGGATTTTTTATCGGCAGAGATGCCCTCGCGCCTGATGAACGTTTGTCAAAGGCGTAATTTTGTGGTTAGTCGTCCGCGGAGTTCTGGTTGCAAAATGAAATGGCATTTAGCAAGGAAGAAATAAGTTTCGAAGAGAATAGTTAACATTTGAGATTGTGCTGTGGGACTCTGGTACTTGTTCAAGATACCGGTTTACGTACTTGTCCATCTGAACAAGTACCAAACTTCGATTACAAGATCGTAAATTTGGCTCGGTACGGAATAGCTTCATTTTGAGCGAGCATCGATTCTAGTCGATTCTTGTATATAATTCTTTCGCAGAGAGAAATGCGTAGTTAAAAATCATAGATATCAGATACGTCCCTCTTATTCTCAGTCGGGTTCTGAGTCCGAGGATTCCTTCGATATTCGAATGTCTATTCTTAAGTGATTTAACCACCTAGCTGAATCAGACCGAGACAATTCTCACCTAGTTTAATCTTGCCTATTCCAACCTAACCTGCCCTTACAGAAGGTGTTATACTGTAATTCAAATGAAAACTCCGACTGGGTTGGCCTAACCATACAACCAAGCTAAATCTACTTTTACCTTATCTACCTTAATAGAATCTGACTCAAAACATCCTTACGAAACCTAACCAAGGCCTGATAATCTAACCAAACCTTCACCAAACGTAAAAATAACCTTGAAATTTGCAGCTAAACCTAACGGTTATTGATCTGGTCCCCTAACATACCGAAACCAAAATCGAACATATAAATAGAAAACTTCTTGTAAACTAACCTAAACGAAACGCAGCCTGAGCAAAACCGACTTCCCAGCCGAGGCGATTCAAAATAAATTAAAGTATACTTTTAACGCACCGATATAATTCTGCTTGGTAACCTAATAAAACTATCTTATTCGCAATTTAAGATACCAAAATACATCTTAAGCCCAAGTGGATATAGCAGTCTTAACTTTGAAGATATTTAAGGCACTCTTTCTTTCGAGGTTCCCGTGAGCATCCGCCTAGAAGGGGTCAGCGCAATTGATTAAGTAGGTGGTAATTTGAGGTGAAATAAGCTGTTCGAGTAAATTGTGAACTTTTAAACTGAACTTGTTCGCACTTAACTTAACCTTGACCTTTTTCAGCGTTTATATTTGTCAAAACGATTTATGGCAGTCTTTCTGGCACGAAATCGAACTGCAAAAAAATTCAAAGTATTTGATCTTTTTGCGTCATCCTGTAGAGACCTTTTGCAAGCAAGCCCTGCTCCTGGTCCCTTAACGTACGCTGATTGGCTCAAATTGGTAGTCTGCAAAGGTTGAAGCTGTGCTTAACTGTATTGCGGATAGACTGACACGGCTGGATACACGTTTCGTTGCTCAAAAGTGTTGCCAGATCAGTGAGGGTTTTCGAGAAAGCAAATATTTTCCATAACAAGCAGGACCGTTTTACTCAGTCGAAAACTAAAGTTTTACGTAAAAATTTTGCTGGGATGAAATGTTTTATACGATATATCATGAGCAGTTTTTACGTTCTTTAAACTTCTTGAAAATTACGAAATGAAACGTTTCGGTAAGTAATAAACCATAAGGGAGACTTACTTGGTCGGTCAAAGCTATACTGATTGTTAAGTTATGGGACTACGGACTCATTTTTTTTTCTTCAAATTTTTGATATGTGAGCATAAAAAAAGAAAGAAAAAAGAAAAACTTCGGGTTTGCGTGAACTTTTGAAATGATTAAGTAGATAAACACAGCATATGTTTTTTTAGACTGATACCTGTGTTTTAAATAGTTAAAAAGGAGGGGGAATTCATACGCGAAAGTGTTGAGGCAACCTAGTGCCCTTGACCTTTTACTCATGTAGGTTTCTCTTTGATTCGCTTTGCTATTTTCAAGATGGCCTACTGAAAACAAAGCCGAGTAAATTTTTTCGCGCCTTGCAAAACGCCGCTCCCAGCATCCTTGCATAAAAGTTGTGGCCCCTTCTTGGGTCCCCCACCCCCCTTGGGCCAGGCGCCCCCAGTGCCGCCACGGCGCCTAGTGCAACGCCACGGCGCCGGCGTCGGCGCCCAGCCATGGCACGGCATCTCGACGTGCACCTCGCGACCTTGCCGAAGTGACACGCGAGCCCCGGGACCAGCAGACTATGTGGAGTCCATCGGCGCAGTGACGCGGACCCTCGCGTGCTGAGCCAATGACTCAGTGTTTACTGGCTATCGAATGATGAGAGCGGATCGGTTCAAACTTTAATTTATGCCCACAAAATGCTTGGAAAGTTCTTATATGCAAAATCTACGTATTTTCAATGTTTTGAATGATAATTACGCTTTTCTGCGCTCTACCTGAAGGTTAAGACAACTAAGTTATATTTGAGGCTAACGGGAATAAAATCTTTAACATCACAGTCTGATTTCAAAATCACCACTTTTTGGTAAAAATATAGACTATGATTACTGTATTTGGCTAATGCCATGCAATATGCGGTGTCACAAAGTCATACCAACTTTTTATTAAGTCACATTTTCCTTTGGTCTGTGACCGATCTCTTTCATCTTTACTATTTAGTTAGTAATTTTTTTTTATTTTTTTGTGCAAAATAAGATACGGTGGTCCGAAATCAGTGATGATGCGAATGAATATGCTGTGAATGACAGATTAAACACAATATTGGTTAATTAAGTTTTAAAAAATACATAAAGCACTATAAAAAATGCTGTTAAACTTTGGTTACAACTTGCGATATTATCTATAGTGACTAACATTGGTCCAAATGACTGGTCTGACGTCAAATGATGTAAGTTTTTTACTAGTCAAAGTGGCTCTGTGTTTTTAATTGAGGTACTGATCCGAATTCTAAAAAAAAAGAAAAGAAAAACCAAAAGAAAAAAAGGTTATGAATTAATGCTTTCAAATTTAGAAACAGGTTTAGTTTTTGTCTGCTAACTAGACTTTGTTTTGTCTGTTCCAGGTGAGAGAAGCTACCCAAGTAAGTTTCTTCGTATTTACCTCCATTTGTATGAGCCGTCTGGGTTGACACCTTCGTTGATATACCGTAGAATAGGAATAGGTGAGGTTGAGGGCGCCGCTGAGGGCGTTGAGGACTGCTGTCCCTCAACCAAAGAGGTTGCCACCGCTGCTAACACGCTCACTAGCAAAACCTGCAACACAACACTTATTGGTAACGCCATCTGTAGGAGAAGCGCCAGACTAGTAAATGTGGCGAGGTTCTCCTTTTAGTCGGCAGATGGCAGCCGCAACGCGCTTAAGTTCAAATCTCTCATTCACATGAACTCAAAGAGCGCTCGCTGTAGTGGAAATATAATTCTCATTACAATTATAGCCAGCTTCAGATGTCTGTAATCAGCGTATTCATCAAACGGACGTATTTTTTGCATCGAGTACCCGTAGTTCAATGTAAATTTGCGATTTTGAAAAAAATATACCTTTGAATAGTTTTATACCAGGTGGAAGTACGATGGTGAAAGCTAAATTTGTTTAGCTTCCTGGATTAACCTTATCCTTTTATCAAACAACGATTTGTCTCTTTTCCGTGAACAGTGCTTGTGAAATGGGAACATTTCGTGAATTAATCGCTGAACTAAACAAAAGCCCAAATCCAAGCATACTTTTATGTTTAAAATATTATTATTAATGGTAAGACTTATGAAGTTAATTTGCAATGCAGAATAGTTGTTGTTTGAATAATATTTTATTACCTTTATTTTATGAGCTCCTTTGAATCTCTAAAATACCAATTCTGAATTATTTTTTTTCTTTTTTTTTTCTTTACTTTTTATGGTATAAACACGTTTTTGAATCAGGGACTCATGGAAGTCAATACTGAAAAGGTATCTCAAACTATCACGAAAAATATCGGAAGCATTCTCTCGGAAAATTTCTTCTATCTAAGATTCACACAAATTATTAAATGGCCGCTTCACTTCCAACAAGACAATACTCTCCTGCTTCCAACTATCCCAATATTGCTAAAATTCCCTTATTTTTGATTTTACTTCTTTTTTTGTTGCCGATTGGTGATTTCTTTGCGTTTTGAGGACTAGAATGTGAAAGCTAAATTCTCAATGAAACATATCCTAAACGCAAATACGTGAAAAATACTAACGACAAGCTGCAAACATTGCACCTCAATAGGTATCACCTTGGTTGTTCAGTCAGACCTAGCTTTATTGTTTTTAATCTGTGTATTATTTTTTGAGAGGCAGTGTCGTACTCCAATCATCCTGACTCTTCGATATAAAAGTCCCTGCTGTTAAAAGGTTTTGAGGTTGCCCTGACGATATGGGTGTTGCAACAGCAAACAGTTAACCTAGTGGGGGGGATTCATCTAAGCCGTGACATCCAATATAAGAGCGCGCAATGGCAACTATTGTTATGATTGATATCTATTGCTCCATCAAAATATCTACAATCGCGAAATTAGCCTGGCGCTGTTTGACTGGCCAACTTCACAAAAATGAGATGACCCAATACGAAACTATACAGAAAATTATACAGTTTTGCAGGGGAGATCTTTCAGGATCGGGCGAGTTTCAAGGAAGGTGGGATGGTATAATGTTATTTTTATTGAACCATAAATCGATCGGTAGTTTTCTTTTTTCTTTTCTTTTTTTTACTTTTTGTAAAGAAAAGGCATTAATACCTTTTATCCCTTACCCTCCGTGTGGATGTTGGTTTGAAACTACAGTAATACTTTTTTACGTAGAACCATACTGTTTCGGATATGAACGAGATAAGCATATAGTAAGCATAACTAGTCCGTTTTCAGAAAAGCGACCACAGTGGAACGCTGTGTGGAACCCTTCCGTGTTTGATATGCTCATTGATATGCTCGTGGACTTTAAAAACAAAATCTATTTTTGGTACTTCTATATTTTTGGGAGGGTGTAAAATAAAACCAGGTATGGCCTACATTTTTTTTTAAAAAAAGGAAAAAGATCTACCAGTCAACAAGATAATCAGTGAAAACGTTTCTCCAAGAGCTTTATACTGATTACAAAGTGATAAGTCTATCTTGAAAAATTGCCAACTCTGTCTACGTTCACATCGAAATCAGGTAGAAGAAACCCAAACACAGTTGTTATACTGTGAACACTTCTTAAAATATGACTATCAACTAAATGTAAATGACTTCGGTTAAGCCAGAGGTATTTGTTGTCTTATGAAAAGTAAGAAAAAACATAAGGATGCAGATATACAGCAGAATTTTTTAATAGGCCAACTCAAGCAACGTACAGTGGAACCAACCATTACCTACGTTACAAAACGCATTGACCTGCGTATTATGTCAGGTAATGTTTGATATCACCGTGAATTAGCTTTCGTTGTCGTATTTCCTTGTAGCTTATCGGTCTTTCTCTCGCTCTAATGAAGCATTGCTCATACCAAATGTTTGAATGCCGACCTTATTGTAGAGTCATCGAAATTTTTCGATAGAAAAGAAGGAATAATTACTTTTGACGAAAGGAGACCTCCGCCTGATTAATGCTTTTGATATTGCATCAACGCTCGGTTGGCCGACACAACAATGCTAGCAAGAGGATAGCATTATTAGGGTCTTCCGCTTACCTCCTCACCGGGTGGCCAACTGGAGCCGCGCAACTCCGAAATGATTTCAAGAATTTTGCCGCTAACCTATTTTTTGACGGACTACAAGACTTCCACAAAACCAATAAATTCCATTTAAATTAGAAAAAGTTTTACGCCATTTGACCCCACTAATAGCCTACATTCTGCTGCTGGAATCCTCTTAGGATTCCGGAACGTTATCCCCCCCTCTCCTCAGAAATAAATTAAGTAATGTATATTAAAGAAGTGAATGGATAAAGGAATTTCATATGTAGGTCATCCCCTTGATCTTGTTGTTTCTTCTTGACGGGCTGGCATAATATTTTAGCAGTAGGTAATCTTCCCCTCAGATAAATGTATTTTTTTGGTCGATTTTTAAAGAAAATCTCTAACCAATTATTGCTCTTTTTTAAAATAAAAACAAAGCATTGTTACCCCAAATCTTTTTGTGAAAATGGGAATACATACAGTATCACGTTCCAGCAACTAAATGTTAAGTTGCTCTAGGCTTGCTGTAACGTTACTTTTTTTTCATGATGAAGTGGGTTTTACAAGTGCGCAGGTTCTGATTTCACTGAGCCAAAATGAAAGTTGATCAGCAAGCAAAATCGCTCCAGTTCTTCTTGTCAGTTCAAAAATTGACCGAATGGTTTCACCAGCTCAGGAAACTGCGTTCCTCATCGCTAGCTTATTGTCTTTCATTTTCACTACCCATTATGTACATAAAATATTTGAATGTCTCAAATGGCAAGTCTGTTAGATATTTTCACGTCGCTGACAAGGTATCACATGATTAGAAAGTTCCTTAATTCTAACCAAACATTTGCTTAAACGTATCCTGTCACAGAACTGTATCCGACCTTCACAAGTCTAACCTAATGGCTTTAATGCAACCTTACCTAACCCTACTTTAACTGACCTCATAATTAATCCAGCCCCTGACTTACGGTCCAACAATTCATCTTCCTCATGTTTTCCTAACTTTTACCTTGAATTATACCTAACCTTACTCTAACTGCTAACTCAATTTTAATAACACTCGCTATCGTCACTCAGGGGTCTCCTTCCTCTAATCATAATTTTTAGGGGAAAACTTTTAGCGCAAATCTTTCGAAAATATACGCTATTGTGACATGATCGCAAGGTGGTTCACCCTGTTTGTGACAAACGCTACGGCTGTTTATTTTGCAATGCGAAGGTTAACAAAGCGAGGTATGTTCAGGACGAACTCTAAAAAATGAACACGGTGCTTTAGCGACATGATTTGTATAACTATGAAGCCCACGCTCTCCTCGTGGCGGCTGAAGACTATTTTGGAAGATGTGCCACGTCGGATTGACCCCTCACGAAGGTCACTCTCAGACCATTCAAAGGGACAATATTATTTTGTCGAGGGACCCACTTTCTCCATAACATCCATCTCATTTCGGCCGTGCGAAAGTATATCCATTTGTTAGACTCCTTTGTCGTCGTCCCCTCAAACATAGTCGTAGTCGAAGTTTCAGTTACAGCAAGTAAGCAATCACGATAAAATTAGTAACGATTAAAAAAATGTTTAAAAAAATAAAAATGGAGCGAATAAGTTGCCATTGTAAGGAGAAATGGTTGAGCGTATTGTGAAGCCAGTTAAAAGTTCGATAAAACTTTTGGAATTTCCTCTTCACGGTGCTGTGATGATACTGGCTTGGTATGATTCGCATTATGGTTGTATCATATTCCTGGCGCGTTTTCTAAAAATGGACAAAACGCAATTCATTTTATTTTTTAAGATCGTGTCATAAAGGGTGAGTCTCTTTTGTGTTGATTAATGGAGGAAGTCATACAAAATTATCAATTCGAATTCTAAGTAATGGTTAATTAGAGTGTTACTTTAAATTCTCAGTTTTGGGCGTTTTAAGGCGTGTCTCCGAGGGTGTGAGCGACAGTTACATAACGATGTGGCTACATTATTCCGCGATTTAAAATTATGCCAGCACTATTGAAATGACTTTACGGTTAGTTCTTTACGACGTAATTTTCGTAATAATTGTAATTAAAGTGTTAACTTTTGAGTCGAACCATGACACTTCTATTACGGCAGTTTTCTTTCTTCTCCTTTTTTTCGATTTTGGACTTATTACGCAGTTGCCTCATATTTCAATACGCGATTTCATTTTAAAATATTTGTAACACTGTAAGGTACGTTTGGAAATTTTGCATAAAAAATAGTTTTTGTTACTCCAGACAAAGAGATCAGATTTTTGCCGTCGGAAAAGTGAACTTCATTAAAGGCAATTAATTAGATAGGACCGAGAAAGTAAAGGACATCGCTTTGAGTGACAGGATCCTTAAGTCCTTTTACTTCCTATTATAAAACGTTGCCTCGCAACATTCTTCCTTTCAAATCACAAGATATTTCATTTGTGGGAGGGCATTTTTAAGAGGGACATCTGCCCGGCAAAAAAATCGTATATTTGATCAGAAATACGAAATTATTTTCAATGTAAGGTAACTTATTCGTCATCCGATATTTCATCAGTGAAAAGGAGCTCATCGAATATGGAGCAACATTCTATCGACAATACTCTGAATTTTCGTAACAGATGTGACTTAATCTAGACTTCTTTATATTTTTTAACGCGTTTAGTTTCTGCTTGGCATAAGCCGTCGGCGTTTTTAGAAAAAAAATCTTAATGCAAAAATGATGAATTTCAAACCATTTAGATTCATCATTCCAAATTACACTTACGTTGAAAAATTGAAAATATATATTGATTTATTTTTATTTGGCATTGCATTCGAGTTATGGTGTTAGTTAACGCTCAGTCCTGAAATAGTTTTTCTTTTCCACTGCAAAAAGATCGCCGTAAGATGTGTCGATAAACATTTTACGATAGGATTTTTGTGATGCTCAAAGCACTTCATGTTGAGACAGGTCAGACAAGCGACTGTCAAGGTATCTTAGTTTTTGTATCTAAGCGTCCTTTCAAACAGTTTATATCATTAAGTTTTAAAAGACAAACTTATTTTTGTATATTTCTTTATTTTTGACTGAGTTTAGATGAACACTCATGATAAGTCCAAATGAGATCACAATAGGTTTGGGAGTGGTAAGCTCAAAATTAAGTAATAATGTTCAATTGATAAGATCAGAAATATTTTAAGTAATTTACCCCAAAAGCTTAATATCCCTGGATATCAGAGGAGTTGAATGGAACACGTATGAAAATTAGGAAGTACTTTCCTGCGTCGTAACAACGTAAAGGCAGCCATTGTCTTAGCTGAAGTATCATGCGTATTTAATGTAACCGTTCCCTTCGCAAATTTCTTTTTTGTAGCTTCATATCCAAAAATGGAAACCTCCCGATAGGTCTTCAAAGCCAATCGAAATTTGCACAAATATTTGTTTCGATCATATTGCTGATGGAAGACGTAAAATCCCGTGTGTGCGCTGCACTGGAAATTCACTGAAGGCACTTTTCACTGGTACACTGAATCACTGACACTTCACTTACGCACCGTTTGCATGGTGGCAGGATTCGATAGGTACTATAGTTGCACTATAGCGATCACGCACGCTGGGCCCCTATTTATAGTGAGAAGGAAATTTGCAGTGGATAGCAGTTCCCCTCCCTCCCTTGGCCCCTTCCCTCGGCGTGCCCCCTCCCCTCTCGCGCGGCGTGTGGTACCCCTTACGGCTTTGCACTCACGTTAAGGTCAGTGAGCTAACACCCCTCTTGAAGATGTGCCGCGCATCTCTGTGGGCCGTTTGTCAACAGCGCCGCCACCTGCTGAGTGTTTGGTCTATTCAGACACTCTTAAATAGACCTCATCTCTGCGACCTGATAAAAAGAAAATCATTTATCATGCCCACGCAAAATTAAGAAATCGCTTTCGGCTCATTCATGTCAAAAACACTGTGTTTTTTTAAATTATTTTTATT
>Ga0058701_10006047_pt1 | contig 10149 bp, 7 predicted proteins | sample AgamicOrMae_FD_97039 | JGI IMG/M metagenome (GOLD analysis project Ga0058701, IMG submission 97039) | Agave microbial communities from Guanajuato, Mexico - Or.Ma.e | ecosystem: Host-associated > Plants > Phyllosphere > Phylloplane/Leaf | place: Guanajuato, Mexico | collected 2012-06-04 | reverse complement strand
TATTTTCCCCTTTTTCTGTTGTTCATATCTGAGTTTTAAACGTTCGTTATGTAAAAGGTATCCCATCTAAGTGTATATAAATATACCTGTAGGTAATGAAAGTATTCCATAGGAAGACTTAAAAGATTCTTCTTACTCGGAGTTTCGCTAAATTCTTTTTTTGGCGAGTGAATTGCTCTCGAAAGTTGGAGAAGACAGACAGACTCGAAACGAGCCAAACTATGTATGTATGCGTGAGTGAGCGACAACGCCGAAAGCATCTAGCGATACCGTACTTTAATAATATCATATTATCATGAGGTACATACATTTTTCGTCGAAGTTACACGAATTCATACATGCGAAGTTTCTTACCCTGTCTCAGCTCCACAAGACGCCTCTAGGTTCTCAAAGTATGACTTCGTTTGAGTGCAAAACATAAGAGAAAAATAAGAAGAGAGTCGAGTAAAAATTTGATCGATAAAAAAGATCTTGTAACTACAATCTTGTTAGTCACAGTAGTGTAAAATTTCTTTTTTATATGGGGGACAATATTAACCTTAATGTCTGCATGTTGTATTGAGGCTGTACCATGTTGGAAAAAGAAAAACTGCTTGCTAATGTTCAGTTGTTAGCCTACATATCGCTCAGCAGAAACAGTAGCGTAAAACTCTGACTTGTGTGAAGTTGTGCGTTTCAGGTTCAGGTTGTGCGTTTGCATTCGTGCATTCGACACAATAAACCACAAAGTGCGACAGTATGTGCTTCTGTGAAGTGCAGGTGACAAACATTTTCGAACGTGCTAACCTTTTTATTTGGATCAAGTATGCAATTTTGCAGTGCATTTATTTCTTTATTAAAAGTATCGATTTACAGTCAACTGACCTGATGTGTATTTTTTCGCTCATAACATTGCTATGACCTTTTCCCTGCATCCCTTTTTCCTTTTTTTTCCAAGTTAAAAGCGCTTTAGTTTTCACCGTAGTTTTCGCTGCAGTTTTTAGTCAAGACATGCCGAACGAAGGCGAGGCAGAATCAAACTTGTGTGAAGGGTCGCCCCTCTCTCCCGTGTCGGCTCATCTACGTCCGCTATTTTTTTTTTAATTAGCAAGTTGCTTTTTTAAGCCTGCCTCCTTTCGGGAGAAGGGCGTAATATTTTCGCTCGTTACTTTTAATACATGAAATGAGGACTAGAAAACTAAATTATAGCCACCATGTTTTTAAACTGTGCAACTCTTCCTTAAAGCCGGGGAAAAAAAACAACAGGGGAAACGAAACTTTTTTTTTTTTTTTGCCGATTGGTAATCTAGAATACCCAGTATATTCAAAATAAATGTTGTTTGGCCAGCTTGACTGGTTTTCCTGTTTTTGCCATCAAAGTAATTTATTACGGAAAAAAAGCCTGTTTCTATAGGGGCTCTCTGTAAGAGGGTGGCGAATGGTAGCGAATCTTCTGCTAGCCGTTTAACATTTAAAAATGTTGCCACTCTATATCCAGATTTTTTTTTTGACGAAAATCGTTTTTTTTTTTCGGTCCTTAAGTTCGCCAAAACCACACCCGCCCTTGTCGGCTGTTTACTATTATAGGAAGAACACTGCAAACCAGCAGTGAGTTAGGCCCCTCGACACTGACCGATGACCAGAGACAGCGCGAGAGGCGAACCGCTTCGCTAAGCCTGAAGCAAGGACCTCTCTGTGAGGCCCTCTACCCTTCACACCAACTGGGAATAAACATCACTCCTGAAAATCCCTACTCCCTACTTTTATATTTGAACTGTAAAATAACATGCGGTACTCTATACTTCATAAGGGAGAAAATCTCATCAAAAGGGGCTCTGTAGCAACACCGGTTTGAATTATGCGCGCTCTTACAGGCCACAACCAAAATTTGCCAAAGAGCTCCAACCAGGCACTAACGAGCATGCGTCACTATATAGTGATTTGGAAACTGAAGATAATTTGATATGGGATTTTTTTTTGATTGAAATTTATAAAAAGGTTCATTTTTTTCATAGAACCCCTCCCCCCCCCAAACCTTCCACAAACCCTGTCAGGGCTTTAGTGAAAGGCGGTGAGCACGCAAATTCAAACATGTTCAAAGTGAAGTCAACGGTGTTGTTTACAAGTTGCTTTAATTTTATACGCGAATAAGATTGTTCGCCCTTTAATATTCTAGATCTTGAATTGTAACAGCTCAAATACTGCGGCGTATATCGGTTCCTGAGTTGTCAGGCCTTCGTGGTACCGACTTACCTAAAGTTAGTCTACCTTCGTAGGAAGGCGGACTCAGATTCAACTCATCAAGTAAGTTTGTTGGATTTTCAGTATCAGGTTAAAGATTTTTATTTTCTCGGTTAAACACCTGGGTTTTGGATTTTATTTGTATGATACAGAGTGAAATAGCATACTTGTATTGTCTTTTCATTTAGTGAAATACTTTTTATAGGTTAGGTGAGGAACCGTCGGGGCCGGCGCTGTATGAAAATTGCTGAAAGTTTCTTGCACTATTCGATTTGCGCTCATGTGCCGCTTGAACTTATCAACATAGCTATTGCCGTATATTGCTTATTATTTTCTTCGCTCTACGTTCGAAAATGTGGATAGTCAACGCGATGTTGTCCACATGTATAGGTTGGCGATGGACAGGAAAGTTCCGGAAAAAATGGATATTCCAGTTTTGCAGTTTGAAAACGAGGGTTTCTCATTCTCTTTTACTGCTCTCTGTTAAGGTTTGTCAAACTATGCTGAGGTTGTCATCATCACAAAACTAAAGCCAAGGGCTCTACACAAAATCAGCCCCAATTAATCATCTTGCATATTCTGTCATCTGTATGTTTTGAAATAATTATTTGATAAGCTTGCTTAATAACTGAACCTTTATGAAACTGTCAAGTGAAGTTTACCTGTTTCAAATTGTAGACAGGATAGAAAACTTGAAATGGTGCCTTGGCTCTTACCTCATAATGGAACTATGTGTGTGTGATGAATTTCTCCATATTATCTTCTCTGATGAATTTCTCCATACTGCTATCCTATCTGATGACTTTCTCTGTAATTTCATCAATCATGCCATTTTTCCAATGCCATTTTATGTACCCTCAAAGGAACTTTTAAATAAATCAAAATAACTTTTACGTTTAGCACAGAGTATCTCTTCAGCAAGACAGGTTTTGAAAAAATGTCATGAGCCCAAAACTTGCTTTGACATTATTATGACCGTGATGGATATTGAGATCAGTTTGTTTCTTGCGTGATCATTCTAGGAAATTGTCACTTTTTCCAATATAGATCATTGTTTTAATGAGTGTCACTTTTCAGGATGGCGCAAAGAGAAAACGGTCATTCTTTTCAAATCACCACCAGGTCAGGTTATGGGAAGAACATGTATCCCCAGAATACACCATTCTCAAATCGTAGAGTGTCTCTCCATCAAGTAAGGAAAGGTGGGAAGAGTACAGAAGCTCTCGAGGCCCTGGAAAGTAAGTCAAGCAGCGTCCCTCTATCATATGTATCAACCATCCTACTTACATATTCTACATGTTCACATATGCTACTTTTGAATTTTGAATTTTTTTTTTTTTGTATATGTATTTATCAATGCTGTCAAGCCAAAAAATTATTTGTCAAAGTGTGCAGGTTAATTTTTGTATGAATTGAAAGTCACGGTCACCAACACTCACAGAAGCCCTCATACAGATCCTTAATATGGAAACAATAACCGGAGGCTCCCCTGTTCATAAAAATCAGTTTGATAAAACAATATTACTGATGGTCTTCAGAAGCCCTGCTTCTCTGTAAAAATTTTAATTTAATAAAGTCTTGATTCAGGAAATGTAATTAAGTTTGTAGATTTCAATCATTTCTTTTCCCATAAGGATTGAATAAAGATGATTGAATAACCCATAAAAGAATCACTTTTTTTCTGCAAAATAATAGTAATCGCCAAAACTCTTAAATATTTTCTTTGATTCTAGCTCTAAAAAACGTTATCCCCGCTCGACTTATTTAGTCTCCCTTAGTAGTTTTCAATGTGAGTTGAAAAAAAAATGATCTGGCTCTGTCCGTTGTTGGTCTTGATTTGTATTTAAAATCTGGCATTCGCGCATTCGTACCGAACGCTACCTCTTTCCCGCCCTTTCTCATTTTTTGATCTCAAGAGGTCACAAGGAAACGTTATAACCCAGAAATGTGCTCCTTTATGCCAACAGTTTTGTTGAAAAAACCTTGGAGCGCCTTCTCCGTGTCGCCCCTTTTCTTATGGAACCCAAGAGAATCAAAACTGAAACGGTACTCTCGCCGGATGAGCAATCTCCTCGCGACAACGCTCCCTTCGGAAGACGGTGACAAATTCGAGGTGGCCTATAAAATCGAAAATGATTTGAAACTCGGCGGTAATGACGATCCAGCTGTAGAGGTGTGTAACAACAATCAGGTTGGAAATCTACATATTTCGCAAAGAATTTACTGTCGCCGAAGACAAGAAGTGTAGGTACAGTGATGAGTAAAGATACGCTCATGATTTTTAGTTGCATTGCGTTTTCTGTGCTGGTTATGTACTTCACCGTGAACGGTAAAAGTCGTGACGACCGTTCAGTCGAGTATCAGGCTAGATCAGACTGCTTTGCCCGTTTTATTTCAAAGGGTCGTTCGCGCTGACCAACTGAGAGTGATTAACTAATCCTGTAAATGCTATGCTACGTTGGACTCAGAAAAAAAAAAGTTTTTGTGGGATCTTTTGAAATGACGGATAAATCGGATGATAATTCTCTGTTCCTTATTTTCAGATAACCGTAAATATATCGCATGGAGATGACATTAGACAAGTGTTCGTAGGGTACCTAGTTTCTTGGGGTTGCCCGAAATCGGCGAAACCCAAAGAATTAGAAGGAATAGTTTATCTACCAGTCTTGTTGTGCGCGGGCTCCAAAAGTAAGTACCTGAAAAATTTTGCAGCTTTTATACTTCAGTGAAGTTTCCCGACGAAGGCAAGATATCTGAAAATGACGTCCGATTCCAAGTTTCGCAAAGATGAAACTGAAACGTTCCTCGCTGAGAAAACTTAAACTCAGTCAGTAGCTGTTGGATAAAAGTTAGGAGCTTCTGTTTTAGGCTTGAATGATCGTACTTCGTGCAATTTTCATCTTTTGTTTATTTTGTAGTGGTATTCTAGTAATGTTTATTTTTTCACGACATTTTTTCGTTTTAGTTCCATCGTCTTAAAATAGAGTGAAACCTCTCTGAACCGTCATCGTGTACGTCACATAAAAACTCGGCGTAGTGCGTTTTCCGGTTTAAAAAGGTCTTGATAAGTATGAAAAATCGATCCGTCGTCGCAGAAAAACTTTCTGAGTTTTTCGGTGTTGAGGGGCACCGGCCTTTAGGGGTTTAAGTGTATATACTGCGTATACTGTGCCGTTCCAAAAACCAAAAAGGGTCTATCCTCAATTCAGGCAGTGAAGAAAAAAAAATCCTAGTGTTCGGAAAGTACATGCTATCGGTCATTTTGTTATTTGGATTTTTACACCTGACATCTTTCTAATTGTTTCACCCTTTTTTTTCAGGGGTTGGCAATCAAGTTCGACGCGCGTTGGAGAATATCCATGACTGCGTGGTGTCCTCGCTGGAGCTACGCGAATCTGACCGCAAGGAGCTGTGGATGGCGCTACTGTCGTACCTGCAGAATGACGACGAAATACTCACAATCAGCTACATGATTCCAAATCGGCCGGAAGTCGGCCACATAGACGTCAAAATGCCAACGGAAGTCACAACAAGGCTTAGTAAATTGTAAGTAACTCGTGTCTATGAGAAAATTCCACTACGAGACATCGCAAATGCGACCCCGAAAGTTCATACCTCCCTGTCAATCGGGGCAATGTATTTTATTTCTACAATAGCTTAATCCATAACAGCCCAAAGTATTTGGAGTGAAATTTAGCTTAAGAGAAATTTTTAGGATTTTTCCAGTAAATTACGCAATTTTAAGCTTTGAAAAATGCCTAAATTATTAAATTTCAGGTTTTTATGGGAGTGATATTCTTTAAATTTTGACAATAGTGTACTAAAAAGATCCTCTAAAATAATTTTTTCTCTTTCCGAATGGCATCACTGGGCGGTAGTGGGTGAATAATTTGCAGTCTGCTCAGTGGAGGAACAACTTCCAGCTTTCTAGAACATTGGCTCTTCGTAAAGCCAGTGTAATATCTGAATTCTCACTGTCAATAAATACCCTTAAGCGACCATATATTGGCTAAGGACGTATCTAAGGCTAACATCTTCATTCGCGTATTCTTCTCTAGTTATGATTTTTTTAAGAATAGAAACGAAATAGTTACGGAGCCTTATTATGTTAAAATCATGGCAGTAGGAGTTTCTTTAGAATATGTTCGAGCTGAATATGTGTTGGTTTGTGCTTATTACAACATACCCGTTGTAAATTTGTTTTCTTTTGGTTGGTATGATCGGACATTAATAATGAGCCCTGCTAAGCTGCTTCAGGGCTACAATTGAGTCACTTTATTCACTTTTTGTCACTTAAAACAATTACTGTCACTATTTGTCACTTTTCCGTAAATTGTGTGTGTCACTCAATGTCTCTATTCTAAAGATCTTTATTTGCTAGCCTCATTCTTTGAGGCATTATTTTTGCGCGGATAAATGACCCTCAAATATGTTCGCTAACGTGCGGCCTGCCCTCGCGCAGAAAAGCATTGTAAGTTACGGCTTCGCCTCCAACCTCCCGGCTGTAAACTGCTGCCTCTCCCGTTCCGTTTGAAATCGCCAAATTAGGCAATACACATCGGTTTTAATCATTTTTGGTTCCTCTTAATCAGATCCAACTGTTAAAACAAAGATCTCATAAAAATAATTTCGGGCCAAAAAATTGAAAAAAAAGTAGGGGTACCCCTAGCCTTTTTTAAAAATTTGAGCCAAAAACTTTTTGTCGAATTTTTAACGTTTAATGGTTGGAACTAATTCAAGGGAACTAAAAATTATTTGTATCGTCATCTGTTAATCATTTAGTCGATTTATCGCAGCAAGAAGTGAAATTCCAAATATATGCCTTCCCCGCCGACCTCCCTCTCGCGAACAATTTCACCCTCCCGGTCGGTTTAAAATCGACGAAGTGAGCTATAGACATCGGTTCAAACTTTTTTAGTGTCCCTCAGTCAGATCCAATGTCCCAAACATAAAGATCCCCCCAAAAAAATTGGTCCAAAAAAATTGAAAAAAACTAGGGTTACCCCTTGCGTTTTTTTTAAAAACTTTGAGCCAAAATTTGTTTGTCGAATTTCTAAAGTTTCATAGAATTGTACAGGGTGAACTAAATATGATGTTTACCGTCTTCGGTTGCTCATTTCGTTGATTTTCTCGCGTCGGAAAGTGGAATTTAAAATGTACGCCTATCTTTCTAAGGTCCCGGCCGCGAACCGCCCCCACTGCCGGTCCGTTAGAAATCGACATTTTGAGCTACACTTCGGTTTTATCCATTTTTTAATTTCCCCTCTCAATGATATCCTGATTTAAGCTCAGAAACACTCGTCTATGATTGGAGAGAAAAAAAAAGAACTGGTATAATTCCCCTACACGCCTCCAATCCCGTGTGCGTTTAAAATTACGTTTTTTTTTCCTCTTACAATCTTTCTTAAATATTTTTTTTATTTTGAAGGATACACAAAAAGCACGGCAGAAACGTCACAAACGAAGAAATCGCTCTGTTCTGGAACGAAGTAAATGGTTTTATCCACGAAACCTTCCAAATAAAATTCCAACTTTGTGAAATGACGAAACTGCACCTGCGTGAGGTTGTCATCACCGCCGACAAGGTAAGCCAATCCTACTATATTATTTAACAATAAGAAGTCTTTCTCTTACGTTTATTATTTTATTAAAACTCTGTCACAGTTTCGCGCCGAGTCCGCTAAAGCGATGCACGTCATCTTAATTTTCTTGACGAATATGTCGGCGAAGCTGGAGTCGCCCACAGATGGAGTACAAAACGAGTAGAGGAGTTCTTCTTGTTGTACATAAGTGTGTAAATATTGTATGTTTGTATAGTGGGACAGGGTTGAAAATTTATGTTTGATTGCGTCGTTTTGCGATGTTTAATATTCGCTTGTACAATATTGATGCTGCCAACTCAATATAGACTTCACATTTGAATCTATTTCCAAAATTGAATTGCCTCTAAAAAATATTTTAAAAACTCAAAAAAAAGTTGCTTTTGAAATTACCGCAAAGTCGTTCTAGTCCAGTTTCATCGAATTAATTGAAACGTTGAGATGGTTCCCGCTCTGTTAACTTAGCTATTCTTCGACTTAATTCTTGTCGCGAACAGGTGATTCCTCTTTGCATTTTTTTTTTTTTTTTTAATAATTGGCAATGACGTAATTCGTTTGTCGTGGATTGAATGTCCCAACATTTTTCCCCGACGAATGTCACGGCGGTAGACGTGGGAGAAGTTTGAAAGTCGGCCGCTAGATGGCGCGCTATGTATGAGTTTACCAGCGCGTCTTGAAGAGCACGCTTGGCTGGCGTTGCGTACCCGACTCAGGAGACTTGAGCGGGCTGGGATGATCAACAAACTAACCAGTAAAGGACAGATGATGGACAGCAGAGGGAATACTGTAATTATTTCTTCTTCTTGTTGGAAACAAAAGGCTAATTTGCTCGTGCTCTACTAAAAAGAAGGGAATTCAAGGAGGAAAATTGCTTTTTTGACATAGAAACATTCTTAGTTTAAATAGATGCCGCTAATGCCAAACTCAGACGTTCTGAATGCGGAATATTTCTTGCCGGTATTCCACTTGCCCCATGACCCGGTCCGGCCGACCAATCAGGAGAGCGGAATGCTATTGCAATTTTTAACTTTCCCGCTATTTGAGGTCATTGGTACGTGCGCCAATGCTACCATGGGTTATTTCGTTGTGAGTAGATTTTCCCGCCAAAGTTTATCCACCCGTCAAAGTGAAAAATTTTAAAGAGGAACCACCATTAAAAAAATACGCGCTGTGTGACCATAATTCAGATAAACAGCTCATGTTTTTTATGTTCCTAAGCTACTTATTCGTGGAGGAAAGGAATCATTTATGTCCTATTATGTATTGATTCCTGTTTAGAAAAAATATCTGCCAGGGCTAAACATTTTTCTTAATTTGCTGGTGTGATTTTAAGGTACTGTACAAGGCATGAAGGTATTATTTATGGGAGACTTCAACGCGCCTCGACGCGCACTCATTTTTGCCCACAGTTTTACATCAGAAAATAACTTAACACAATCTTACCTCGACTGTCCTAACCCTTTCCATATTTGAAATAAAGATGCACCTGCCTTGGAAATCTCTAAGTTCATATAAGCGATGCTGGATCTATTTTCTGAATGTGGCATGGTTGAGGTGTGGCGTTCGATTCAACTCGACCCACAATATAGTGCAGGATTTTCATAAGTGGTCGGAAATGGACAAGGTCATCACTAATTTTGATCACAATCACCAGTAAGACAGAGTTTTCAATGTAGTAATAGCAGAATCGCAAGCAAGGTACTTATTACATGGATTTTTTTGGCTCAAGGAAAAATATACGACGGTAGCTAAACGGCCATTATGTGGGCGGGGATTCCCCTTAAACGCCCAGGTAAACGCATCTTTTCGCAAGTCACTTGACACACCCCCAAACCGGTACCATTTACACCCAAAAACTCATCGAAAATTAAAAAAAGTTTCCTAGGTAATCTAAATCATAGAGCTGCTGGGAGGTGCGGTACCGCCCTGGCAGCCTAAACGAGGCGGGCCTTATGGGGGATACCTGGTGGGAAGGGTATGGGTGCCCGTCCCCCATCACGCCCCCAATAATGAACGCAATTCCCATAACCCTTTGGGAAGTCACAGGCGCCGGGTTGTTCCCTTCAAATATTTTTCCTAACTCTGCTCACCATCAGAATTTAATCAATTTCGGTAAAAATCTTTCATCTTTTATCGTGATCTATTGACGGAAAAGTCGGAACTTTATGAGGCTATGGAATCGGGAGGAGTAATACTCCATGAAAGATTTAAAAGAACAACCCGTTTAAATCAATGCCTAGTAAAAAAAGGAAAAACGCTCTCACGTCAGTTTTTGAAAGGCTGCATTTTATACCTCTTGTGTGTGATCTACCTCGATTCAGCCTTATTT
>Ga0058701_10006046_pt1 | contig 10151 bp, 7 predicted proteins | sample AgamicOrMae_FD_97039 | JGI IMG/M metagenome (GOLD analysis project Ga0058701, IMG submission 97039) | Agave microbial communities from Guanajuato, Mexico - Or.Ma.e | ecosystem: Host-associated > Plants > Phyllosphere > Phylloplane/Leaf | place: Guanajuato, Mexico | collected 2012-06-04 | reverse complement strand
GAAGAGTGTTGTAAGAATTATGGTGTCGATCAGTGGTTTACTTATAAGTGGCACCCAGAAGCCAACCCCACGGAACGAATAAATCGTGTAGTTAAGGGTATGATTAAATCTTACATCGCAGGGAACCAGCGTCATTGGGACCGAGAGTTGGCGAGAATTAACGCCGCGATCAATTCGGCGTGCACGATATCACGGGGTTCAGCCCTCACTATTTGATGTTTGGGGAACAGTTGAAGTTACATGGTGGGTTGCGAGATGTAGACGTCGAAGACGGGTCTATTCCGCTTATTTCCGCTAAAGACAGTCAGGAAGATCGGTTTAGGGAGCGCAGAGATGCATACTTAGAAGTTCAAAAGCGCCTGTAAAAGGCTTATGAAAGAAACAGTCGGGTGTACAGTTAGCGAAAGAGAGAAGTTGTATTGGAGAAGGGTACGGTGGTGTGGCGTAGAAATTTCGCCCTGTCTAATGCGTCGAAATATTGGCCAAATATGGGGCCAACTTACCTCGGACCTTTCGAGGTAGTTGAAAAAAAGGGTAGTTCTGGGTATGTGTTGAAAAGTAAGGAAGGGAATATAGATGGTCCTTGGAACTTACAGAATTTAAAATTGGACAGTGGCTAAAAAAAATGGTAGGTGGCGTGTAACGTGTTCACGTTTCCTTTTTTTTTTTTTGGTCCGTTAAATTCTTCCGATCTCCTGTATATTTCACAATTTTCTCAGTCGGACTCCTTTCCCGTGCCGCCTCGAGCTGGCCGCTCCCGGTGGTATTCACCTTTCCCCTCCGTAGGGATGTGCGATTCCCGATCCGATCTCGAGAGATAGATCTTTCAGGGCCGATCTTTCGATCTTTTGAATCGATCTAAGGCGCTTCCGATTCGTACCAGATCGATTCATTTCACAGCGGTCTTCGATACGATTCTCGAACTGTGCGAGCAGCGATTTCTCGGACTCTGACTAGCCAGCGCAGGGAGTCAGGCATGTATAAGCAAGTGAGATAGCGCATGCGCGCGAGCAAAGCAGTGCTGCCATCCGTTGAGTGGCTGTGCCTTCCCCCACCCCAATAAAGCGTCATCATTGTCGCTCAGGGCTCACAAGAAGTTGTCCGATTGTTTTAACGGTTCGGTTGGTAAGATTTTGGAGGGGGAAATGGCTCCAGCCATTCGAACACGAAGCGATGTGTGGCAATATTTTAGAAAGGTATCGAAAACATCAGGAAAGTGCCATAAGTGCGGAAATGCTGAGATTTCTTCTGGCAATACCAAGAACCTTTGGAATCATCTACGCCACCACCAAATCAGACCGCAGACAGAAGGAGAAGCGCGAGGAGGCGAACTTGTTGAAAACGATCCAGATGACCCATCTCAAATTAACGAGGCAAGATTTGTTACCTTGTTTAAGTATTACCGCGAAACCGTTCGGCCTATCCAAACCTACAAATCTACTCCCACAAAAACAGTCTGTTTGAAAGCATCACCCTGCGTCTGCTGTGAGCAGGCCGGAATACTCTTATTTTAGTAAGGTTTGGTTAAGGATACTCGATCGCTACCCTTGCATTTTGGGTGTGAGTTACTTACAACAATCTGTAAGTTTATGTATGCCTCTACCTTGTAAAACAGCAGGTTTTATTCAGGACCATCGACAGTTTTCACCATTTGGTTCCCGAGTTATCGAGCCTAGAAACCTAATAGCCGTTATCCAAATGAAATAGCGTGTATTCTTTGCGCTTCAACAATTCTCATAAATTACCTCGGCGATAGCAAAATAACAATTGAGTAACCTTATGGGACCGTGCACAAGTTACGTAACGCTTAAATATACCACTTTTTGACCTCCCTCCCCGCTCGTAGCGGCATTTTCCTATACCTGATGTATGGGGCGTAACGCCAGCGCTGACCCCTTCCCCCCCTAAGAGCGTTACGTAATTTGTGCACGACGCCTAAGAGCATTGAAAATAAAATATCCTTCCAAGCATAAGTACACGTCCGGATATCTGGAATTACTTTCGCAAAAGTTTCAGTAGACTATTAGATATCTTGGCACGGTGCAGGTCTTGGATGTCCCCGTTTTAAATATACTTAAGGGTATTATTAATACCTGTCATTCTATTTTAATAGCCTAGGCAGTCGACTTCAACTGGAGGAAACGAGAATCGAAATAGGCGCAGTGAAAATGTGGGTCCGAGCAGGTCTCAGCCGACCTTTGCAGAAACCTTTTCTACCGCAAAATCTTATGGAGGTAAGAAAGCCCGATCAAAACAGGTCACCTATTTTATTTTTATTTTATCAAAGAGTACCACCTGCTGGAACTGTGCAGTTCATTGTAAATTAAAAATGTGGAATGGGATTTTACTATTACGAGTTTAATTAAATACATACAAACCGCATAGATTAGGTTTGTCTACGTTCGGTAAGGTCGCTTGCATTGTGCCTCGCTTCGCTATCGCTCCGCTCGGCTACCGCCAAGCCTGGCGGCGCTTGTTCTTCCGCGGCAGTTACTGCCGCCGAAAAGTAAGTGGCTTCCGGCTTGGCGACCTTTAGTTCCCACGATTAAATATCCCTAAAAATATTTTTGTTGCTGTTCAAATTTCCTCATTATTTTAGGGATCCACAAAAGTATCCCAAGTATTTTATAGTATCCTCAAAAATATCCTTATAATTTGGGGTAATCCTAATAGACAAGTAGGGATATTTTTGTGGATCCCTAAAATAATGGGGATAATTGAACAGCCTCAAAAATATTTTTAGGGATTTTAATCCTGGGATTGTAGGTATAATCCTAGGTTAGATTACGTGACTTGTGCGTCGCTCCGCTTGCGCTCCGCTCGGCCTTTCGAAGAAAGGTGGAACACAAGTGGTGGAGAATACCACCTTCCAAATTACGGTATGCTTTGACTTGAACACATACTTTTTTATGTTCTAGCTGGAGGGACCAGGGATTTGGAAGAAGCGCTTACTTACATGATCTGCAAAGATATTTTACCTATGAATACGGTCGAAAAAGGATTTAAGCATTTCGTCAAAGTAATTGAACCAAGATGGAACGTACCGACTCAACAGACTGTTATTACCTGGATGGAGAAAAAGTACTCTAATGTGAAAGAAAACGTCAACTATTTTAGGATTGAACGCATACTCCATAACGGCAGACATATGGACTGAAACGCCTACTACAATTAGTTACCTTGGGGTAACTCTCCACCATTTCAAGAAAGGAGACTCTTCCATGACGTCGTACCAGCTTGGAATAAGACCTCTGGAAAAGCCCCATTGCAGTGACTACTTAGCCGAGCAAATGGAAGAAGTTAACGCCGAATGGGGCATCCGAAAAGAAATGGTCCAGATCGCGGTCACAGACTACGATGCAGACATCAGAAAAGCAGCACAATCTGTCTATGGGAGATCTAAGTGGCTGGGCTGTTTTGCCCACGCGCTTAACTTGGTGTGCATTGACACGGTCAAAAGTTTCGTGGTACGTATGCTAGCTTTGAATTTGAATTTAATTTTGGGAGGAAAGCCTTACTAACAACTTTATTTTTTCTCTCTTACAGGTCAAAGTCAAGGACGCAGAAGGGAATGAAAGAGACGAAATAAGAGAAAATGTTCCTGGATTGGCAGCTTTGATTGCAAAGCTTATGCGGATCATTAAGTTTTTCAACAGCAATGTGAATGCATCGGACTTGCTTCGAGAATATCAAATCTCAAAAATAAACCTCACCGAAGGCTTTGCTCTTCGCCTTATCAGTGAATCTGAGTCAAGGTGGAACTACATATTTCTGACGATACGTCGGTTCTTGGAGCTTTTGGAGCCGGTATCCCACGTACTGCTCAACACCAATTGACCGGACATGCTGACTGCAGCTGAAGTTCGATCGGCAAGGGTTGTGAGCAACGTCTTTGAACCTCTGTTCGAAGTCACTAAAGAATTTTCCGAGGAAAAGCTTCCCACTGCAGGAAAAGTGATTCCCGTTTTGATGTTGATGCAAGAGGTAAGCACCAAACACACTACTTACAAACATGGCAACTAAAAAGTTAAAGTTAAAGCTAATTTAGTCCCATATTATTATTGCAGTAATATTTTTTGTCTATATCATCCCTTCAAAGAATATACTTTAGTTAACAATAATAACTTCCTTGAAGCCTTAAAGGAAGACGCAACGATTTTCCTTTTTTCTACATCAATAAAAAATGTAAATACGGTCGTACACTACTTCAGCTTCTTAAGATAAACACAAAGGCTTTTGAATATTTTTCAATAATTAAAGGTCGTTACTTTTCTAATATTATCAAAAAAAAATCTGATAGGTTTTTCCTTATGTTTTAATGCAGAACATTCGAAGTGCGGATGTGGGAGACGATGAGCTTGGCAAACTTCTTCAAAAATTCGTGCTCCGTAGACTAGAAGATCGGTTCAGAAACGTGTAGAAGGTACTTTCCTTAGCGGCTGCTACCGTACTTGAGCCCCGCTTCAAGAAGATTTTCTTTGAATCGCCATTGAACGCTGCTGCAGCTGTGGATTTTATTTCAAAAGAAATGCGAAAAGTAGTCAATGATGCTGAGCGAGCCATGCTTCTTCAGGCGGAACAGCAGCAGAGTGAACCAGTCGTCGGCGCAAGCAGCAGTCACAATAGTATTTGGAAGCATCACCACCAAATTATATCCGAGCAAGTGCGTAATTAAGTTTATTTAATGTTACGGGTTAAAGCTGTGATCACTTACTGTCCGTAAAATTCCGTTCGCTCTGATTGCCGTGTTTCAATATTTTGCTAATATTTTTAAATGCTCGAAATGTAGATTAAAATAAAGAAATTATTTTCTGTTGACAGGTGGCACGCCGAGTCGAGGACGACGCGGGAGGGGTATTAATAGAGCTGAGACAATACCTGAATCGCCCGAACTTGCCGCGTGATGGAAATCCTTTTGAGCAGTAGGAAGTGTTGAAAGGAGAATTCCCCAACATTCATGAGGTGGCTATGACTTTCCTTCCCCTGATTTCTACTTCCGTCGCTGCGGAACGACTGTTTTCACGTTCGGGCCTGGTAGCGACGGAGTTGAGGTCGCGACTAACTAGAGAACATTTGTCTCAGCTTATATTTTTAAGTGGAGTATCCGCGGATATGTGGTACAGCGTGTAGATCTATGTGATGGGCCAAGAGCGTTATTCATGCCTCTTTGCTTACGGTACCTAATCTATTTTCAAGAATATTGTAATGCACTCTATCCGCAAACTGTGATAGTGCTAAGTCAAGTACAGTAGGTACCAGCAGGCTGTGGATTACGTAATTTGTTTTACTTTTATCGGGGGAATTATTCCCAGAATGTTCCTGAGATAAGGTTGTAAATAAAGCAGAAAAATGGGTGATTTTAAATTAAAGAAAGTTGTGTACTATAATTTAACTTGGTTTTGCCATAGTCAACAGCAATAACTTTCCACAAAAGCTAAGAGTAACGGAAGGATCGATCTTCAAAGATCGATCTTTTTCACTCGATTAATCGATTCCAAAGATCGAAGAAATCTCAAATATCGATTCAAGGGAGATCGATCTTTTTTCAGTTCGATCTTCATCCCTGCCCCTCCGTTGTTTCCCCTCTGTTTGAACGACATTTAGTAGTGGAAGGAATTGGGAGGGGGGGGGTCCGAGTCGATGTCCGACCGTGAATAGCAGAGGCAAGGTCTTTACGGATCTTGGCGTTCCCTCGGCGTTTCGGTCGGATAGCTCCGCGCTATCTCGTCCTTGGCCTCTTCACATTAAACGCGAGGTAAGCGATTGGTATCATGTTAGGTTTTAGATATCGTGTTAGAAATTGTCAACTTATAGAAATCTTTGGGTATAGGGAACTTGTTGGGGACCTTAGCCGACTGCCTGAGACCGGTACGGGACACGTCCGGGCGTCCGATTGCGACTTGTTGACAGACATGTCCCAGGGTCACACAGTGCTTTCCATCTTCCTCATGGCTTCGTAATCTCCCCGGGGCTTTGGGTCTCCAGTGCCTGCTCTCCTTTTGGCCGTAACTTCCGATAGGGAGCTTAACCGGGAACGGTGGCGACCTTAGCCTCTTGGGCTAATTAAGGTAAGCGTCGTGCTTGTCACTGACGTGGAGTCCCGACTGACCGCCGGACCGCCGCACAGATACCTAGCAAGCTGGTGCTGTGACATCTAGAGCCTTACTTTCTTTTTTTTCTGTTAAATTTATTTCTACTATTTTGTGTCTACTGTTTTTGAGCTCCACGTGGGTCATTTTGATGTAGTTTTTCAACTGGATTGCTTTCATTGCTCGGCCGACAATGCTGTCCTCGTATTTAGCTATTGGAGTGTCGAACTTAAAGTTGACCTTGAGACGGAATTTTCTTGTTTATTCCTTGCCGTAACAAATAAGCCTTAGTTTTGATATTGTGGCCCAGCAATACTTATATTCCCGTTGCATTGTTCTTTGTAGTTATTGTAAGCTATTGAATTTGTCTTGTCGTCGGAAGGCGCTTGTTTGCCTCGAGGATATAATTTGGTTAAATCGCTTACGTTCGACTAGGAATGTCTCGATCTGTGATTATCTCTTCCGGCTCACTGCTTCCTCTTTTCCTCTTCTATTTTCTTTTGTTGTTGTTTATATTTGTTCTCAGTCAAGGCTCAGAACCCCTTTGCATTCGTAAATTCTTTGCATTCGTAGTCAGGGCGCCAAGACTTGACCTTCATTTCGTTCTTTCTCAGGTCAACGTTATAACCGAAAAAACGACTTTTGGTTTCGAAGAAAAAGAGTCGAACCGACCGAGCCGACGGTTATTTTTATCGCCGCTTGTCGAAGCAAAAGTTCCACCTTCACGCAGGCCTACCCCGTTTGATGCACGTGCTGCGCCCTGTAACCGCCGCACCACACGTGGTCATAGCACGTTGTCAGCAATAGCCGAATGATATGACGCCGGTATTTGTTAATAGTTATCGTTCATGTTTGGCGTCTATCACTCACCTGCATCACTATGGTCACTAATAAGGATGGTGAAGCAGCAGCGCCGACTGACCTAGTAGTCACACGGCCTTTTGCATGTGCATGTTGCGCGGATTCCGTTGCGCAAGTCTCAAGGGGCGGTGTAGTAACACTAATCAGGGCCCGGGGGTTCGGAGATAGCCGTGGATTAACTGACACCTCGAGTTTGTCTAGCCGTTGGTCGTCCCCCTTGTCTGTCATCTTTCCAGTATATTGTGCACATCTGATCGGTGGACCTAGAATGAGAAAATGTATAAAATCGTAACTCACTACCGTGTTGCCAGAACCTCGCAAGCAGGTAAAGCAAGCAACAACCTTTAAGCCACACGTGCGCAACGCAAGGTTGTGCACAGGAGCGAACTGCGTTGCCGTCCCACGAGCCAGATCAAGGAACCAACACCCCAGTGCTAGGTCACAAAGGGGCCACGGAAGTGCAAACACGTACACACCGAGTTTATACCTCCAGATACCACAAAAAGCGCCGCTGAAGGCAGGCCTAGATACCAACCTAGAGCAAGATGCGGACACCCACCAGGTCCCACAGGACGAGGTGTGAGATAAAACTGAATGACTCGGAAGAGCTATTTCGCTTGATTTTTTGTTAATTATTATTTTTGGGTGCTATATCATTTCGATCCTCCCAATATGAAAAAATTATCAGGTACAAATGCGTGTCTCTTACCGTAACCAAGGAGTCACTTGTAATCCAAGCTATCATCCTTTGTAAGAAAACTTAGTTGGCAACAGGAACAATAACGAAAAAAAGAAAAGTCAAAATCATCGACCAGAAAAAAAGATAAAAAAATCAGCAATAAATTAACTACCTTTGTAGATAATTATAGCAATAATTAATAATTTGTGAACTCAGAGCAATATGTATCGACCAAATATCGACAGAGGGATATGTTTAAATCAGTATTATGCGAATGTATTGTCGGCAAAACTGCAACGAAGTATTAAAAAACGGTAGTGGGTGGTGAAAAGAATGAAACATTGCCTCCATCGGGGATCGAACCACGAATGTTCAGCCCGGGAATCGAGCACTCAATGCACAGTGCCTACTGGACGCATTATCTACTAGCGGCACGTAGCTTCGCTTGGGGGAACTTCTTGCAGCAACCAGCGATACCCCTGCGTAAGGCACTACATTGCATCTCCCGCGTAGGATAGGCAAGCCCGCCACACTGCCATGTATATATCGATTCCACCCTGTACAGCTGTCCGGACGAAGTAACGCCCTACCCAGGGGGTGGAGCGACGGGGTCTACGGCGGCCCCCACGGCGCCGAGCTCGGAGTCATCCGGCGCCAAGGAAACTGCAGCGGGCGCGGACGGCGCCGAAACGGGTCCGGAGAAGCTGCGACCGGCGCGTCCCGGACGGAGGTGCGGGAAGCCCCGCCGATAGGGCGTTTCGCCGTTGGCGCTGGGCCTGCACCAGGCAGCCCCCACGCCGGCGGTTTTTCTTTTTCTTCGCCTCTGCGGACCGGGTGCGACGCCGATTCTCGGAGGTCTCCCCATCTTTAGCCGCGGAAGCGCCGTTGGACGACGGCGGCGCCGGAGCTGCCGCAGAGAGCTCGGGAGAGCGGAGCAGGTTGTCTTCCTCATCTGTCGACAACTCGAGAGGTGATTCACCGTCCAACTCCGTGGCCTCCGCCCAGTCCTCGTACTTCCACACCCCGTCGTCCTCACCGTCCGAGGGATAACGTCTTGCCATGACGTGTGAGACATGTATAAGTAAATCACCCTCTGAGACCAACTCGAACATACGGCTGCCAACAATGCGTTTCGCAATACCGGGCTTCCACCGCTCCCCCCCCCCCGTTTAATCGAGGGTAGACGCGAAAGAAGACGGGTTGGCCTGGCTCGAATCGAGTAAGGGCTGGAACCGGGAAATCGCGGCGTGGCCGCAACCTTGCCAACAAGAAATCCGGTTGCCTACCCATCAGGCGCGCGGCAGGAGAGTGCCCGTCGCCGTACAGCACGAGATTGATGTTAGCCACTGCATCGGCGGGACGTTCCGCAGCAGGTAACAGGCGCCGATAGTGCAACTTCACGAGCTTGATGCCCAATTCACCCGAACCGTTCGAAGACGGGCTGAACGGAGCAGACTTCAACGGTGCGATGCCGCGGTCACGTAAAAAGGCGTCGAAATCCGCTGCGGCAAAAGCTGGACCGTTGTCGGAGACAACAGTCGAGCACATCCATGCGCGCGGAACGCAGTGCACAACACGCGGATCGCCTCCGACGTTTTTGGGCCATTCGTCCAATCCGCAACGACGGCGTCAAAAATGACAAAGAACGTCCTCTTGTCGAGCTCGCTGAAGTCGACATGCAGGCGCTCCCACGGGCCCGCAGGAGGCCAAGTGGCGGTCTTATCACGCGGCGGGCTTGGCCGCGTCAACTGACAAGACGTGCAGGTCCGGACGGCATCCCTCGCTGCAGCCCTCCAATCCGGAAACCACAAACATAGGCGACAGACTGCGGAAGCCTTGCCAAGACCAACGTGGAGGTCCTGTATAGAAAAGCCTGACGCACCGCCGGAATCAAACTGGCAGGAATGACGACGCGATCGCCTTACATAAAGCAGTGGCGCACCACCGTCAACCCTTCCCGGATTCAGAAATACGGTTGGAAACGTTCGCCCAGACATTTCGCAGGCCAACCAGTTTGCACAAAATGCGAAACGTCCTGCAGGAGAGGGTCGGCGGCCGTGGCGCGGGCCACTTCGCCGGGCGCCAAGGCGGCCGTCAACGAGAGGCGATACTCGTCGTTCCCGCCAGGAGTCAGAAAATATCCCAACGACCACGTCCTTGTCGAGGTCGCTAGTGGACACCGCCAAACGACGCCCGTCAGGGCACCTGCTCAGGGCGTCGGCGCTCTGGTGGCGGGCAGCCGGGCGGTGCTCTACGGTGAAGTTATAGCGCCAAGTCATATCTTCCACCGGAGCACCCGGGGACTCGCGACGTCCGGAGGGCGCTTACGAAGCATCCGTACCACGGCCAGGTTATCCATATAAACGTGAAAACGGCGCCCTGCGTTATACGGATGGAATCGCTTTATAGCGACGACCAAACCGAGTAGCACCCGATCTAATTGGCTATCCCTGCACTCAGTGTCCGTAAACCTTCGCGACGAGTACGCGATAGGCCGTTCGGTACCGTCAGGCATTATATGT
>Ga0058701_10006045_pt1 | contig 10152 bp, 7 predicted proteins | sample AgamicOrMae_FD_97039 | JGI IMG/M metagenome (GOLD analysis project Ga0058701, IMG submission 97039) | Agave microbial communities from Guanajuato, Mexico - Or.Ma.e | ecosystem: Host-associated > Plants > Phyllosphere > Phylloplane/Leaf | place: Guanajuato, Mexico | collected 2012-06-04 | reverse complement strand
CGCTAACTTCTAGGCGCCCGCTCAGGGGCGCCGGGAAGTAAGCGGCATCAGGCTTGGCGACAGCCGAGCGGAGCGATAGCGGAGCGAGGCACAAGGCACTATATTTAAACTTGGTATACGGCAAGAGGCTTACTTATGATATAGGTTGGGCTAGGTTGGATGCCTTCCGCCTCGTTCCGCTATCTCTCCGCTCGGCTTGAAGACGGAGGGTAGCACCAAATTTAAACTAAAAGGTTGAAAATGCTACCTTAAAAAATTACAGTGCGGGACGATGGGTGGGGTGGATTGACACCCCGGCGGGCCGGCTGCGGCTGCCGCCTCCGGGACGTCCGGGCAGGCGGGCGACCGGTCCGGGCACAGCGTGTGGGCTGAATGGGGACATCCCACCGGCCTACCCACGTGCTTTTATCACACTGGGTTACTGGGATCGGATCGGGTTCTGCTGGGTGTTTTAATCGTTCTCAGTTTGCAGAATTTAGGTCACATCCAACGTTGGTTGAACGGAAGTTCTACTAATCAATTTTATCAGTAAAAGAATATTTTTCATCTTGTCCTTTTTTTTCCCTCTCTTTCTGTTCGAAATATTTCACAATGGAAACCTTTTCCTTTAAAAATGTCCAATTATATACAGTATTTTCCCGATGAGAAAAATATTGTCTTAAAAAGATTAAGAGGGGGCGCACCTCTACGTGGACGTAAAGTCCTTCCTTGGAGATGGCCAAGTCCTGTAGCCCAGCGGGTCCCATTAGCGAAAAAAATCGATTTTGAGATTTAAAGAATCTTTATGATTGTTTTAAAAACAAAACTCTTACAAAAATAAACCGTGGAAAATTGTTTTTTTTTATATATAACATTTTCATTTAATCTTTTTTCTTTTTTTTGGATGAAGTTCAGAACGGAAAATTTTCTGCCTTTTTATTTCTCTCCTTTCGAAACTAACAATTTGAAGTATACAAATTAATGTTCAAGCAAATTATTGCTTCATGTCATCCGTTTTTGTCGTTTTGAACTCCTCAAAATCGGATTAATAGTAATAACCACGTATCCTACTCTCAAATTTCGCAAAGTTGTCTTTTTGAAGTTATTTGCTTTGGCGGCATCTAAGCATACTCACATGTTGGCGGTAAAAAAGGAGGGAATTGTTGTTTTTTTTGTTTCTTTTTTCTTGTTTTTTTTTCATGTCATGTTGGTCGTTTCTTTCTATTTCTTACGAAAGTCCTTCGTTACGAGATCTCTTCGACTTGAGAAGGATTGTTCCAGTCCTTTGAAACGAAATGATATTAAGTGGGATTGAGGCTTTTAAGCCCATTGTGTGCGGGGGAGGACGTCAGAGGGACCATTGAATGGGTAATAACATGGTTTATTGTTTTCCAGCGCGATCATGGACTGCTTCGTCGTACCCCTTCAGGAAAAACTGGAAGACTGGAAGAAAATCGTCGTTAACTTGGACAAAGATCACGCCAAAGGTGAGGAAATGCAAATAACCCGTTCCGTTATCTGCCAAGTCTCCCTTGACGAGAGACTCGAACCTGCGAAAGTTGGAAAGTTTATAACGCTCCGAGGACAAGAGAAAGAACACTAACATACCTTTCAAAAGAATGGAATAAGGAAGAAAAAGTTTTGACGAATGACAAGACCTACGGGATTCCCCATCGCGGTGACAGCGTAAAGACATCAGAATTATCTTGGAATGGAACCCCTGATGTATATTTACAAGTTGCCGCATCGCTGTCGATGGGTTATCCCATCCCCCTTTCTTTTCTCGTTTTTCTGAAGTTTCAGGTCAGAAAGCAGAAATGAGCTTCCTGGTTAAAGAAAATATTACGAATCACCAAAGATGAAGGTCCTTATATGCCAATGCAGAGAATCTTCGTAGTTTTTTTAAAAGGAAAATCGTCTTTTGATCGCAAATTTAAAATGTTTTCTCAGTGTGGAAAAAAAAAGTTCCATCGATTGATAAGGATATCCTTAACTTTAGGGGATTTTCAGAGTACTATCATACACAGAAAAATCGTCCCCCCGCCCTGCAACGACGTAGACATCGGTGTGTTGCGGTTGCCTACCTTAGCTCGGCATCTGCCTGATTCCGAACTGAGGTAGGCAAACGCAACGCACCGATGTCTAGGTGGTTGCAGGGGGAGCACGTTTCTTTCTGTCTATGATAGTACCTAGCAAACTGAATTGTAGAATATGTTCCCTAAAAGACTTTTTTTAAGCACAATTTTTAATAATGCACTGAAATTACAAAGACTTATTCCTCTTTAATGATAAATTCGTTTTGGTCTTCGAGAAATATCGAATAATGAGCAATCAGCATTCCGATCATGTGATCTCAAAGAATAGTGTAAGAAAAAACTTAAGCTGCGCGTTTTCGCCTTGTTTGGTTTCGAGAAAATAGGTTAATTGGAGTTCCTTGTGTGCTTCCTGCTTAGCGCAAAGAATACAAACAACTGGAGGTTGTGTCCAAAAAAAGTTGAAACAAAGCCGTGTTTGCAGGTACTCTAAAGTTTGAAAGAGCTGTAGTTAAGTAACTTGTGAAGACAATAGGAAAGGTGGAGGTGGAGGCCAAACTGCCGTGCTCATTAAAGTCGATCGGGGCAACAAAAGTCACGCTTGACCCGTGTTGACATAGGGTTGGGGCAGCAGATGGCGTCATAATGTATCGCACGATTTTGCTTAGTGATTTTAATATTTTTGTAGGTCACGCGTTTGCAGAGCCATATGGCGTCACGGTCGGTAGTTTTTACTGCAAGACTGTACCTACACCTTGAGTTGGCCCATATTATGAACAGTTCATAAGGCCCACATTACTCTCTTTAAGTGACCTCATGCATGGGTAGCTCTCATTTCTTTTGATTAACCTTTCTTTTCACTGAAAAACATTCTGAAGCCAAATTTATTCTGCTTATAAAAAATACCGCAAAGTGGTCTTATTTAAATTAAGGGTATTTCTATTGACCCGATATGCATTAATATAGGGAGACTTGAACTCTCGTGAACCAACCTAATGTATTTTAAAAGGGAGGTGACTTAAAAGCACGTTTCCCAACCTAACACATTTCAAATGGGGCAGTCGGGTCAGTACAATCTTAAAAGTTTCTAAAAATTAATAAAAATGCAAGGAAAGTTTTGATTTTATCTTACCCAGTTTGTTAACTGATCAATTGCCTGTTAAAAAAAATCTTTTACCTTAAAAAAAAAAGAAGCTATAATCTTGCAAAACCTCGTAGTTTCGCTTTTGTCAGCAGACCTCAGCCATCGTAATCTAATCAGTCGTGATCCAAGTCTATTATTCTCCTCCCGACGTGAATCTTCTCCTTATCTCATCTGTAAGCAATCATAGTCTTGGACCTAGTCTATTTTCTGGCGTGAAAACAGGCGTCCTGAAGTAATGCTCTCCTTTTATTGTGTACATTGACTTCTTCAGGTCTCGGGTATTGGTGGAAAAAAACACAATACATGAAAAATACTCTAGATATATTCAAGAATTTCTTGTTTTTTTGATACATTCATTGAAACGACGAATATTAATATGTTTTTTTTTTCTAATCAGGAATCTTTTTATTAAAGGGATTAAAAGAAAAAGTTCACAATCCTATATGGAAGGGCCGTAACGTGGTTGTGATATGGGAGTTAGTGAAAAATAAACAGGTCATGAAAAAGTCTGAGTCTAAGTAAAAAATCAGTTTTTTTCCTTATAATCCCATTTTTAGTTCTTTTTCATGTGTGATAGTTTACAATATTAATCCATGCTAATTTCTTTATATTTCAATACCTCTATTTGTATGTTGAACGGCCTGATTGTCGTGTTATAAGTGGAACTGTATAGCCCCTTAATTCTAGTCTCTTTGACTTGTTGGGGACAATTTTCGTTAATAAAAAAAATGAAGTCCTGCAAAAAAATGAAATTTCGACTCAAATCTAAATTTTTATGCGTAAGCCAAAAAAAGTCCAGGAAAACACAGCTGGGGAAAGTTCGGGAAAAGCTAGAGAATTTCTTTTGCACAAGTTAGCTCAACCATAGAATAATAACTGGTCACCTTTTTTTAATGTTTGGGACCTCATTGAATCTCTGAACCATTTCTGAACAAACACTTTCTGCACTCCTTTATCTAAATACATCAGTGCCAGACCACCAAAACAAACTTTTAAAACGTGAAACACCGTGAGCAGTCACTGTACCGCCGTCTAGCGTTAAGATGGGATTCTAGAAAGCTGGACGCTTTCAGGTACTCCAGTCCCGAGCTTTTTACCGACCCGGCAAAAAAGGCGCGTCCTTGCTGTCTGTCGGATTTTTAATCAAACCTATATAATTAATAAATGTTCCGTTGGTTGGTGTTTGCAGAGTATAAACGCGCACGAGCTGAACTGAAGAAGCGCTCGTCGGACACACTCCGGCTGCAGAAGAAGGCGCGCAAGGCGTGCGGGGGCTCCCTGTCGGCCAGCAACACGGTCGGCGGCGGCGACCTCGCCAAGAGGCTCGAGAGTGGCCTGGCCGACATGACCGAGCGCAGGCAGATGCTCGAGAACACCGAGAAGAACGCCGTCAGGGCGGCGCTGCTCGAGGAGAGGGCCAGGTTCTGCACGCTCGCCGTCCTTCTCAGACCAGTCATTGTAAGTGGCGCCGAATTTCCGTCTTGGCTCCGATTTTCCGACTTAAATCCCCACTTTGGCTCTGAATTTCCAACTAGGAGCCAAATTTCCAACTTGGCGCCAAATTTCCAACTTGGCGCCAGATCCCCAACTTGGCTCGGAATTCCCAACTAGGAGCCGAATTTCCAACTTGGCACCAGATTTCCATCTTGGCTCCGATTTCCATCTTGGCTCCGATTTTCCTACTTAGATCCCCACTTTGGCTCCGAATTTCCAACTAGGAGCCAAATTTCCAACTTGGCGCCAAATTTTCAACTTGGCGCCAAATGTCCAACTTGGCGCCAAATTTCCAACATGTCGCCAGATCCCCAACTTGGCTCGGAATTCCCAGCTAGGCGCCGAATTCCCAACTTGGCACCAGATTTCCAACCTGACTCCGAATTCCCAACAAGGTGCCGAATTTCCAACTTGGCGCTGAACTTCAAAAACGAAGAGACGAACTTGATAAATTGACTGGAGTGTATGGCATGGCGCCTGGAACTTTGAAACAGTCCAGGAGAAGGGGTGACAACTCATATCCGGTGTTCAAAAGACCTTGATATCCGGTTGATATCCTTGATATCCGGCTGTTAGATTCGGTCAAAACTTGGCTCTTTTCAGCGATTTTTCATTTTTTATTTTTTTTTACTCTCTGACCCCTGTTTTCTGATATATGGCTGATAATCCAGCAGATATTTTTTAATTTTCCGCTGAAATCCGTCAGATATTTAATTGAAATTTGGTCAACTTTCTCTTGATATCAGTTTATTATACCTCTGATATCCGGCTAATATCCTTAATATCCGTTTGTCCGGTTTACAGGTTTCCAGCAAGAGGGTACCCCTTTTTCCAGGAGATACCGTAAAAATGCATTTTTAAGTTTAAAGGCCGCTTCAATGGATCCAATAGACGAAGAGACACTTACAAAAATGATAACCTGAATGACACTTTTCTGACGAATAGACTGTGAAATACTTTTGAAGGCACTTTCAAAAACTCCACTTTTAGCTTAAATAGAAAGTGTTTGGAGCTTAGAACTGTGAAATAGTTGAGGCGCTTCAAAAAACTACGTATGCACTTAAGAAAAAAAAATGGCTTTAAAAATGCTTAAAAGTATTCTGAAAAATTTTCGTTGTTCAACAGATTTTAAAAATGTAATTTTGAGTAAAGTCGGTTTACTTCGCTGCAGAGTTTGAGAGCACTCCATTTACTGTGTGGGAATCCGTAAATTTTGAGGAATTGCGCGGAATTCAGCCGTCACAGGCCTTTTGGACTCGATTTGTGGGCGCTTGGCAATATTCGGCTTGTCGTTATTGACTTGTCTGAATTCATCAAAGCTAAACATAAGGAACACACACGATGCCCTAGTTAGTGAGAAGTAGCAAACCCAACCTCTTGGCTTAGTCTTAATATTAGAATTAACTGCTTTCTGCAGATTTTGGGCGGGTAGAGCCTTGTCGTCAGTCGGAAATCGGTGCTACTGAATCCGACAGAGATTAATTATCAGTAAAAGAAATAATCGTTCAGAACACATTTAGAAGAGGAAGAGAACTAAAGCTGGGCTTTGCCATCGATTCTATATGTAATAATAAATGGTTTCGATCCGTTCTGCTATCTGGGTCAAATTGACTTTTGGAGCTCACAGTTGATCACGTGTCGTCTCTCTTAATTCTTCCGATGTTAGCGGAATGTCAAACCTGCAAATTACGGAGGTTGGATTTCCAACCTCTTGTGTTCCGCTTTTCTTTGCTAAGCCAAGCGGAGCAGTAGTGGAGCTAGCGGACAGGTTTACCTAACCTAGCTTTACCAGGTTAACCTAATTAGTACTACCTAACGCGTTTGTATGGCTTTGGTCCCCTTAATGTAATCAAATATCAAACTAGGGTAGAACTCGAGTTTAAACGAGTTATTTACTTTCACGTGTTAGAACATAGGATTTAGGAAATTCCAATTCAGAAATGTTCTTAGCGACTTTAGCGGGGAGACAACGAACTTGAACGGATTATTTTTAAAAAAATCAGAATAACTAATGAATTTGTTTTTTTCTATCAGGAAGAAGAAATTGCCATGCTATCCGAGCTGTCTCATCTACAGGAAGTGGTGGACGTACTGCATAAGCACACGGCTGACCCGCACATTCTACCACCAGCTAGTGAACAGGTGAGGATTCCGGTTGTTTCGGCTTTTAAATATCAACCAAATGACACGGTTTTTAGAATTTTTAAGTTTTTTTTTTCTTGAGATCAACGTATAAACTGTAAAAACCTGAACTAGAACTGTAGCTTTCTACAGTTCATAGGCGAATGTTTAGAGACAAACCTCTCGTGATAGGAAAAACATCGCGCACAGCGGAATTCAAATTTGGCGCTCTTTTTTTTTTTTTTTTAGGTGATCACCGATTTGAAGGGTGCCGACAGCACGTGGTCCTTCCAGACACCTCCGTCTTCTCCGTCCTCTTTGGGTTCCCGCAAATCGTCGATGTGTTCCATCAGCTCGCTCAACAGTAGCTCAAGCGGTTCCACCAAGAGCCACCATTCACCAAGCCACCACTATTGGCACAGGACAATCCCTCAGGTAAACTCGACACTTTTTGAGTATTTTGAAGCTTGTGAGTCGCCACTGCTGCCCTCGTCACCGCATTGTTTACTTACCTTATACAAGCCTTTAACGTAATCGTGAAATGAATTGAAATGTACGGTTGCTAACATCGATGCCTGTTTGGAATATGAAACTAAAGACGGTATAGCTCGCATTTTGGTAAGTTTTCAGACTCGGTCAAGTAAGCGGCTCGCGAGATTTGAACATTAATTGATCTGGAAAATGTGAGTTTTCCGCGTTTTACCTTCTTTAAAACTTTTTTTTTTTGTAATTAAGGATTCTAGTTTGGTTTTGAGGAATGGGAAATGCTAGAATCTTAATGACCTTCTTGTGAAATTTTTACTGAAGACGATGAGATGCCTATCGCAGACAATCGGTGGAAAAATTGTGGCATATTTGGACAAGAAAAGTGCAAGCTTATGATAGCTTTTCTCGAAGAGCCAGTGCGCTTTGTGTTGCCTTGCACGAAAACTTGGGTTAAGTATGGCTTTTGCTGACTTGGGCTTGTATAAGGTATCAAACACCAAGTTGATGAAGAGTGTTTATTTTTATTCATTTTTTCTTCTGCTAAAATCTCTGCTTTTTCCTATCGTAAAAGACAGTCGTAAATGAAAATTCGGAATCATCTACAGAGTTTGACTGAACGTTGACGGATTGAATGAGCAGGTTTAAAAATCGAACTAATGAACTCCTATGGATAAGTTACCCTGTTTATGAAGCGTGTAAGATAGTTAAGAGTTTGTTGTCGCATTGGCAGCATTGTTTGATTTTCTTTCCGAAATTGCGTTCTTGGCAACGGAGGAGTTGTTGGATAAACTACTTAGTTTTCCCGGAAATCAGATTGGTTATGAAGCATACGTTCATCTTTCCGGATTTAAATACTGCGATATTTCCGACGAACAATTATGGAGGACTTAATTACACGCAGCAGTTTTAGTTATCGCCTCCTAGACGACTTCTCTGAATCCAATTTACATTGTTGAGTCTTATGATTAAAAAAAAAATTGTGAGACTTCTAAAACTACATCGTTGATAAATTACTCGTACTTAAGGACAAGAATAACCACGTTGCCATTCAGAAATTGCTTCCTTTTCTTTTTTTTTCGTACATGTCTTTGTATTTGTTCGTACACGTGCAGTATAAACAGTAGCCGTGGTTTGATTTTTATTTTGGTATCAAAGTTGTGAGTGTGTAATTCTGTTTCCCTTTTTCTCAGTCTGGCATTACTCCCGAAACGGAAAAACGTGTCGAGGTACTGATTTTCTTGATTGCTGTTGTCAGTACTCGATTTCCATCTCAGAAATGTAGCTTCCCTCAGTAGACAATCCCATGGCTTTTTTCCCGACTCATAAGATAACCATAAGATATTCCTTTTTTTTCTTTTTCAATGTAACGGTATTCCACGAGTTACTTTTTTATCTGTATTTGTTTCTGTAGTTCAGCTGTACATCATGATCAACCCATTTTCTATCAACTTTTTCATACCGTTTTCGAACAAGCACTTTAACTTTCCTTCGACGTATCAGCCAGAATCAGTTTTGATCGCATCCTTCATATACTGAGGTCCTACATTAAGCTCCAGTTTTCAGGACCCCACCCATTTGACCACCAAAAGTAAATCAGCCCATTCGATTGTCGAACCTAAATTAACCTATTTGACTGCTGGAAGGAAACCAATCTATTTTATTCCAATGCGCTGCTCTCGACCAAGCGCAAATAAAAATCCCGCGACAAAAATCTCATCACTCTTACATTTTAACCCGCTGCCGCCTAGCGATGCCATTCGGAAACAAAAAAAAAAACATATTTTAGAGGATCTTTTTAGTTCAGTATTGTCAGTTTGAAAAATATCACCCCTCTGAAAACCTGAAATTTTAATATTTAGGCATTATCCAAAGCTGAAAATTGCGTATTTTAATAGAAAAAATCCTTTCAATCTCTCTTACGCTAAATTTCACTCTAAATACTTTGGGCGGTTATGGATTAAGGAAAAATGTAACTTCACTCGTTGTCAGCCTCCCTAACGAACTCTGTTATCAGTTCCAAGAGACCATTTTGCAAAAAATCCTCCCAAATATTCGTCCTCATTCTTTTGCATTAAAATTTTTCGTTCCTTCCCAGGAGTCCGTTCTTCAGCAGTCCGTCCTTCTCTCTCCCCTAGCAGAATGAATCCCTCCCGCTCTTCGCTCTCTTTTCGTAGACTGTTGTTGGTTTGCGTGTAGTTTGACTTGTGCGTTTGCATTGCATGATTAGCGCCCCATCCCGCCGGGAGGCACTTTGAGGCTTTCGAGCGTCTCCTCGCAAGACTCCGGCTTCACTTCGCACGATGGACTTCAAAGCCTCCGCCGCCCTTCGGCACTTAGTGTCCAGGTAGTGTTTTGCCGCATGACCAGAGGTTTGCCTTTACTCTCACCGTGGGTGGCTTCAGCTTTCGCCACATTGTTGTCGCAGGCGGTTGGGCCTAGCTTGCCTGGGACGCGTTCGAAAACGGCACCCGAGGATGTTCTATCGCTGTATTACACATGAAGCTCTCATAAGAGAGAAAGGCAGAATACCCTTCGGGTGGTGTTTTCGAACGCAACCCTGAGTGTCTGTAAGTTCGCTCTCCGAGAGTGTGGCGTCTCTAATGGATGATTCGCAACCTCTTCAGAGGATCTCTACGGGGGGCATTCGATAGCGCCAAAAACCACAAGCGCCAACGCCGCAAGTGCCAGTCCGTAACCGCCAAACGAGAAAAGTCGCAAACGCCAAAGTTCGTTTAGGTTAGGTGAAGTTAGGTTATGTTAGGTTAGGTTAAGTTAGGTTAGGTGAAGTGAGGTAAGGTAAGGTTAGTATTGCGGTTAAGACCTTTGGCGTTTGCGACTTTTCTCGTTTGGCGGGTGCGAATTGGCGCTTGTGGCGTTGGCGCTTGTGGTTTTTGG
>Ga0058701_10006044_pt1 | contig 10153 bp, 4 predicted proteins | sample AgamicOrMae_FD_97039 | JGI IMG/M metagenome (GOLD analysis project Ga0058701, IMG submission 97039) | Agave microbial communities from Guanajuato, Mexico - Or.Ma.e | ecosystem: Host-associated > Plants > Phyllosphere > Phylloplane/Leaf | place: Guanajuato, Mexico | collected 2012-06-04 | reverse complement strand
GCAATTAATTGTCAGTGCTTGATGTTTGCCGTCGGCGTAAATGTACCGAGGATGACACCAAAGAAACGCTATGGGAAATATGAGAGCCGAGCTGTTTCATGAAAGAGCTGCGAAGTGAAGCTAACAGCGTTGCCAGATTTCGTGACATAGTTATTATTTTTGAATTTGGTTTACCAGTAAAGATTAGCTTTTAATTGATCCTACGCTTAACGATGTCAGTTGCCAATCTTAGCCATCCAATACGTATCTGACTGAGACATCTCTGATATAGTTCTCGAATTCTTGAGTTTGTTTACCATTTTGCGATATTTGTCGACCTTGAACGAAAAGCTTGAGGGATGCTAAGCTTATTCTGCTGAAATTAGGGATGCGCCGAAGGAAATATAAACGCTTTGGTGGTCCTACCCCTGTTTTGGGTAGGAAGGTAGGCACGAATCGGAGTACTGATCTCCAAAAATTTTCACCGGAATCGTAGGATGAATACGCTTGGAACATGAGGGAAGGGTGACTATGTATCATGCTTACGATTAGCGCGACTATTCGATGGTGCAGAGTATTTCCGGTGTTGGGCCTTCTCCGAGTATGTCCGCTGATGGCAGCCAACAGTGGTCGCATGACAGACTCCATTCATTGATAATTTTAAGTTTATACGGATGTGGTTTCCATTTAAATGTCATTCCCAAATTTTGCACAGCCATTCTCACACTTGTTCTCATGGTGACCGCTTCATTTCGCCGACCATGCGCATTTCTTTTTTCTTTTTTTTCTTTTCTTTTTTCTTTTTTACTTTTTTTTACTCGTTAGCAGTTTTTGAAAGCAACCGGGTCGGGGTAAGCATATCTAGATAATCGTCATCTCTGGAGTAGTTGTCGCGCAAATCGACAAATCGTTCATTTGAAAGAAGTCTGCTTGTCTATGTCTTTCGTAAGATTCAAAGACTTCGTAGGATTTAAAAGGCTGATAATGATTCCTGCTATTCCGCTCACTGTCAGCTTACTATGTGTCAATACTTTTGTAGGCTCGGATTGAAAGTGTATTAGTCCAGTTCCCAGTCGGATGCATCCCTACGACATCACACGCCGCGATGAAAGCAAATCTAAATTATTTTAGAGGAAACACCAAATTTAGCGCGGAGCTTAGCTAACTGTAAGCCGTAATCGATTTCCGCCCGCGCCGGTCACCAATCGTGAAACTTAACTTGGAACCTCGATTTAATCGAATCAAATTCTGACCTAATGGTGGTCCCTTGGAGTGACCACGTAACCGGCTCATTGCCGGAGTCGTGCGGCATCGAAATGCCCTTTGAAAGCCTTCCCCGCCCCCCTCCCCCGGCGGCCAGGCCAAGCCTGCCGAGTGCGTCGAGCTCCGTACCGTAGATCTCTACACAATGCCGCAGGAGAGTAGCGTCCCGCTGAAAGGACGACGGCATCGGGCCGTGCCGTTGCGAGCCGCGCCGCTGCGTCGCGGCGTCCAGCGGCGGCTTCGACGCTCGCATCCCTCACTCCCCCCTCCACCCACCACAACCCCCTCCACCTCCCCTCTCGTACGTCTAGCGTAGTCTGTAGTTCCGAGTAACGAACGTTTTGGCGCGCCGGTCGAATGGCCGGGTTCGGCTTCCGTCGGCATCTTCCGCTCAGTTTCGGCCGCGCCGTCGTCGTTGCCGGGTCGTTCGGTTGCGGAAGCCTGTTTTCGCTCGTTTCGCGCGTGGTGTTGTGCCAGTGTTTATGTTGTTTGGTGCGTGTGTTTAGAGTCTTCAGCTTTGTGTTTTTATTAAGGTAAAGAGCCTTGTGTTTAGTGCCTCAGTGAAGTGAAATCTGTGCAGTGCCTATACTCGGATACTTCTGTGCCACTGGATTAAGGGTTGTGCCACGCCTGCCTCGCGGGGGTTGAGCTTGAATCAAACCGTATGTCCTCAGCTGTCACCTTGAAAGATCACCCCAATGTGGACTGATCAGATTGCGGGGATATTGGCCTAATTACAGGGAATGTTTCCAAGTTTTGAAGCTGGAACTCGACGGTGATATTGTTTTGATTTGCCATTAAGAAGCATTATCCGAGAAGTTCGGCCGTAAAGAACGTAACCCCCTTTTCAGGCCTATCGCCGCTATTGATTCCTGAAAAGCTGAATGTAAAGTTACCTCCTTGCCTTTCGTGCTTGTCACACAAATATTTAGATTTTTTCTGCGTGCACCCCTTACATTTTGGATTGAGGATTACTACTGTATTTTAGGCAGCACTTTAGAGATAGGAACTTCTTCCTTCAAGATTGATTCCTCCCCGGAAAGTTCACATAAAACTACCTCCCGTTACAAAGACCAGGGCGGAGGCCCTCAGGAAAGCAGATCTGCACCCATTCATTCCCAGATAAGATTTCAGGAGAATTTGTGAACAGAATTTCATTAGGTTTACTTTGCCGGAAAGTAACTTTTAAAAAGTTCATTAGCTCCGGAAAAAAAGCATGCGCGTTTTGGTAATGAAACTTGACCTATTCTGACATAAAACTCATGAGGGTACAAAAGATATTTTGTTATTATACAAGACTTATCAATAGCCATATCGGAAAGGGTAGACAAGTTCTACTCGAATAATATGGTCGTTATATCACTTATGGCTTTACATCCATATGAGCTTGGATGGATATGCCATGACGTAATTTTATCAATAAATCATTTTTCCTTTAATAACCGGTAAATTAAAGGAAAGTTTGGTCTGGTTGTTTACCAAATTATTAGGAAAACACACCATATCTTTAGAATTCGTTGAAATCTTAAATTAGGAATCAGGATCGGGAAGTTTCGTCCACCCTCCTTAATTTTCTTTCCCCCACAATTAAAGTTCAACCCCCACGTCATTTATTAGCGGGCCCTTATGAATGAGCAATGACCTTAAAACTTGAATTAAAGATCGTTTTTCTCGTTAAAATGTCCATTCCGGAGAAAGCCATTTCCATGTAAGTCAAAACAAATATCTTGATTGTGAAGGCCGCGTTCTGCGTATGACTGTAAAGAAGGGTAGTAAGCACGCAATTCCTTGCTTGAACTGACGAATGCGTGACACTGACGTGTTCTGGACGAAATTTTCATTGGAAGCATAATTGACTCATGACAAACAGATCTTGTCTGTTGGTCTGGCCTTCGCAACATTAATTTGTTGTGTACGGTTCATAATTAAAAATCAATTTTGCCGTATGTAAATCAGACGCGTAAGAAAAATGAGACAGTATTCTTTGCAGGAATTAGTGAGTTCAGATGAGATGCGTTCTTAACTTTGACCGAAAATTACTGGTGCTCGGTCGTAGTTCAACACGTAAAATAAATAAATGATATAAATGAGCATAAATAAAAAGGCTCTTTTTTATACTTGCAGATTTACTGAATTAGAAGCAACTTTTTCGTCAAAAATCCTCTCAGCGTTCACCCTTTTGAACGAAACAGAGAGGTCATTTTGATCATTTCAGCTAATATTAGTTAAAAATTCAATATTAGTCGATGTGTTTTATAAAAACTCAAACTTATTGATAATATCCAATAACGGAAAAAAATTAATAATGAGAAAACCTAACAGCTGTTTGACAAAATCTATCAAAAGAAAAACTTGAGTTCTACATTTTTAAAATCCTTTTACGCAAAAAGAAATTGTATGAAATCGAAAACCATGAGAGGATTCTATCAAACGATAACTTGTGGTGGACTAGCCCTGAGCAAGTGAATTTCATTCTCATCTTAACCGTTTACATCCTGAACGTTTTGAAAAACTTTTGTCATTCTTATTACTTCTTTTTCTGATTTCGTCTTTAGATTTACTCTGGAATTATAAGTTAAATCGGAGATCGAGAAGGAACCATGTTTTTCACTAAAACGTAAGAATATCTTAGCTCATAATTATTCAAGATTTTTCAGAAACTTAAACTGAAAATTTGCAACTCCAGAAGGGAATTCAGTGGTAATGACTTCCTTAGGCCTAGTGTAATATTTGACCTTAACTTAAAAAAAGGTTACAGCATGCTTTTTTTACCAAATTCCCTAGCCCTAATTAAATCTTTATTTTTTAAAATGATTTAAACATTTTTCGGGCGCTTATGCTTAAAATCTCCCGCATGTTTCGTATCTGTATCCTACAAGTGAAAATAAAAGTGAGTCGGACGTGAGGTTAGTACGTACGAAGGTAATCGTCTGGATCCAGACCATTACCATTGTACCGGCAAGGCATCGCTCTTCACTCAGCTCGAAGGCGGCCGCCGCGCCGCGCGGCGTGGCTGCCCAGCATCCACGTAACGATGCAACTTCGATCAGATCCCGACCCGACTCCGATCCGAGCGGACTCAACAGACTAGACTCACCCAACAGACCAGAAACACGGACACAATAAAAAAGCACCCCATTTTAAAGTGAAATTATCGCTCGTAAAACACTCGGCCCAGCTCCGAAAAGCTAACAAAAATTATAGTTGATGCCTTTAACATGTGATAGTGTGTAGTGGTAAAGTGTTAGAGGAATTGAGCGGTTGTAACAGTTAATGATAATAAAAGTTAAAGCTAATGTACTAAGAACGAACACGTGTGTATCTACACAACGTTACACGGAGAAAAGGACTTCGTTGCCTCTACAAACGTTTAGTTAAGCTTCAGCAAACCAGAATTGTTGTGGTGACAATTTCACTTGTTAAGGCGACAACTGTAATTCTTGTGATAATTCACATTGTTGTTGTAACAATTGAAATTGTCACCACAACAATTCTGGATTGCTCAGGCTTTATTAACAAAACGTTTTTGTTGAGACAACAAACTCATTTTCTCCGTGTTATCAATGCTATGTAACTTTATGAACTAAAACTGGTAAATTTTGCGATGATATGATTTTGGTACTATGAATGACGTGTGCCATAGAGTAGCCAAAACTGGAGTTAGTTAATTAGAGACAAACTGAAAACTTAGTTGATGTGAACTAGGGTCTAACTTGTCACGAACGTACGTATATGCTGAAGTAGTTCATCGGCCTAACTGGTATCAGTTGGCATAACGAAAAACTGACAGTAGAACAGTTGTACGAAAGTGCAAATGTAAGCTACCTTATAAATAGAGAATCTTGATTTCAGACGCAACAGAAGTCAAATCAGTGACCTGAAAAGAATTTCAGTCCAATTATTCTCTGAATTTCAGACATCGTTTTTAATTTCTTTAAAGTGCTTTTTTTTAGAACAATATCACTGAAATTCAGTGAATATTTGGACTGAATTTTTCAAGGCCAGTGATTTGTCTTTAGTTGCATCTGAGTTTGAGATTGTCTTTTTACAGTTTAAGTAACCTAGCGCTGCAAATACGTGTGTAGCAATTGAACGAATAAATTTAATTAAAAAACATACGTCAAATAAAAATCACCAAGTGGAAACGGTTGACTATAACGAAGATTTAAGCTATTGCTCGCACAACGTCTAAGCCTTTATAAGGATCATAGTAAGGACATCCTGAGCACTAAAATATATTTCTTTAGACGTCCTTCGTCAACTTAAAACGTGAGAGAGAAATCAATAAAAAAGAATCGGAAAGCCAAAACTATTAGGACGGTGACGTGTAGAAATGGTCAACCGTTAAAACATTCTAAATAATCAAGATCATTGATTTTATTTTTCTACGCTTTTTAAAAATGTCGGTCTACAAAATTTACTCTCTTAAATGACAGCTAAGAACCAGGCGCTGGTGTTAACGCAAGCGGCAGAACTCGATATATTACAGTATAACTTTAAATCACCGTTTTTCTCTGAAGGATTTTTCTGTATCTATGTATACTATTACAAAAAGCTTTTAAATAACTGATGATTCAATTTGAGAGTTCTGAGACGATTTTTTTCTTAAATTCTTTTGAAATTCCCCAAAAAATCCTCTCTTTGGTTTTGGCCGTGTCCGAACGATACCGCAAGGGAATAATATGTTAATACACAGCACAAGCCAACGCCCTAGCACATGTGTGTGGGAAAGTGTTCGCGCTTTTGGTGTCCAAATACACTGAAACTTTTTTTTTTTTGGTCGTGAGCTCGCGATTTTTCTTTTCAAAAGGTTTGTCTATTTTTCATCAATGGCACGTATCTATTTTTAGAAACAGGAATTATAGTTTAAGTTGGATGTAATTATCAAGTAGAATATCGGTCGGACATAATTTCCCGACGTACGAATCAGCAAGCGTGTTAACTCAGTTATTGCGTGAACCTGTTTTTTCCAAGGCTTCGTATAATTTCTATTTCTCGGAGTGTGCCCCGTAGGTTGTCATTATCCAAGGAAGATGGATGAGTGAGAGTCTTGAGCGATTGATTGACTCGACTCGTATCTTACTTTGAATTCTTCTTTAAAAGTTTGTCGCTTTTCCAACATAGTCTGTTATTAAGTTTAATCTGCTACTTGGGAATATGATCCTCAATAAAGTGCGAGTTTATGCGGAATATCACGCTACGTTATACGTTATCTCTGTTGGCTTTTGAGTCAGCAACGTTTTTTTTTATTGTGAAATTTTGCAATTCCGATTACAAATTAATTGTCCATTCTTTTCTTCTTCTTTTCTTCCAATGGGGAGCTGTTCCTTTAAAGGCACTTGTTTTCCCTTCGCTCATCACCATGTCTAAACTCATGGCTGTGTCGTGCGGTAAACTATTAAAGTCTGAAACGTTTTAACACCTTTCGGATACCCACTCTGCAATTGCAATGCTAATTAACTTTCTGTCCGGAAAGTTGGAACGGTATTTCGTGAAGGAAATGAGTTATTTGAGTATGGAATGGAAGTTGAAATCGCCATTTTATGAATACATTAACGTAGTCAGTCGTCTCACTACAATACTTAGGCCAAGTTAAGCTAGGTTAGCTGGACTTTGTGTTTATTTCTGTCCTCGCAAGCGCCACGTTAAGGTAGATCCTTGTTTAAGCTAGCCTTTGTGCTTTTTTTCAAGTATGAATCCGGAACGGGTGTGGCTTATACAACTGTAAAAAGAGAATCTTAAATTCATATGCAACTGAAGTCAAATTACTGGTCTTCAAAAAAAAAACTGAATTTTAGTTATATCGTTCTTAAAATAATTAGTTTATGTACATTAAAAACGATATCTGAAATTCAGTGCATAATGGGCTTGTTTTTTTCCTTTTTTTTAGATCAGTGGTTTGACGTTTATTGCATCGGAATTTAAGTTTTTCTTTTTACAGTGATATATTTGTTCATTTTGAGGATTGACCTACTTAGGACTATGGCCTATATTGTTGTTGGCATTAAGAACCTTTACATGAAGTGGCTTTATGGGTATTAATAATCTATTTTAAATTACTGTTTCTCAGTAAAATTGACTATTTTGAAGTTAAGTCTCCCTACATGTCGATTTCCATTCAGCTTCAGTATTTATGTGGCTGGGCTCTTTCATGTGCCGCACGCCACTCAAACTTTTCGAACGTTCTGACAATTATTCGAGCATTAGCGTGACTGTTAAAAGCTTCCAAAGAGAATTTGAGAAAACTCAACATATGCGTGACAATCAAAACACTTAAATTACCTGCTGATCAGTCACTCCGATTAAATTTGCGTTGATAATACTGGCTTTTTCATGAAAAGAGGTCGTGAATAAAATTATCTCTTAACAGTATATCTATTCGAAATCGAAAAAAAAAGAAACGCACTTGTCTCGTTCGTCTTCATGGCAAATTCACTGTACTATCTAGAAAACGTCTGAGAAAAACCGCGTAAAGTTCAGAATTGAGTCGTTTGATCTTTGTAGTTTAGATACTTTGTTTTGTCCGTAATAGGTCTGCCTTTAAGTTTACCCTGCTTGCTAAACCACCGTGTAAAGGGGACCAAAAAATACGCGGTTAGAACGGTATTATGTATCTGGGGTCGTGGGCCATTTATCTGGAAACTTTTCTCATTTCTTGCTTTATCAATTATTGTTAATTATCGCTGAAGCGGGAAAAAGTGAGGAGTTTAGTTTAAAACTTTATATCAGAAACGTTTAGTTCCGGAGCACAGGGAAGAAGGAAAAAGCACCAAAGTTACATGGATGCGAGTATCTTTGACCTTTGATCACTGATTAATGTAGGCTTAATATATTTCTTTAGCCCTAATGTTTTGGACTAAAAGGTGATTCTCCAGCTCTCTCGCTTTTTTTTTAAAATTATTATTTTTTTCATCCTGGTCCAACTCTTTTGCCTCAACCGAGACGATACGAATAAAACGATCAGTGAATGTTACTTTGAATCACGTAAGACTCACATAAGTTAGGTTAGGTTGGGGTATTTTACTAAAGAGTGCTTCTCCAGCTTTCTTTCTGGACCGTTGTCCAAACCGTTTGTCACAACCGATACGACACGAATAAAACGATCAGTGAATGGTACTTTAAATCACGTAAGACTCACATAGATTAGGTAGGGCCAAGTTAGGGTCCCAGTTTTCAAAGACAGCGAAAAGACCTGTAGGCTGTTGGAGCCGCTGAAATATGTGCAATTAGAACCAACAATGAAAATTTACTTCACACTAAAAGCTTAGAAGAACGAAATTCGTCAGTTTAAGTGCGTTATCTGATGGACAACCCAGCTCCCCTTCTTGTATCGAAGTAAGGTTACCGCTGGGTGCATTAAATAGGTGGTAGGTGGGGTAATGGGGCGGGTTTTAACCCCACCCCTTTTACGACATGCTGGACTGACAATGACGCCTACCGACTAATTTCTCATTAAACATCTGTTCAATTCGGAATCTCGGATGTGTTAAAGAGATTTCATTAGACCAAGGTTTGATACGCAGCGTGGATTAAAAATATACGCGTCATCCTTTTTGTTTTGTTCGAAGTATGCTTTTAGGAAAACAGTATTGCATTGTTAATTTGATAGGAGTTTTTATTTTCGTCTCCAAGTGGAGTGGCACTCGAGTGAAGCAGCTGGCACCTAGCTTAACCCATCTTTACCTAGGTGAATCTTTAGAAGTCTTGTTGTTTAGGACTCTAGGAGTTTAGGACTAGGTTGAGTGAATCTTTAGAGTCAATGTCGTCAGACTTAACACCCGTTTAATTAGGTTTTGGTATCCAGTTAAAGTTAGGCTGCGTGCCTTATGCCTCGCTCCACTGGGACGTGGCTTAGCTTGACGAGGAAAAGATGGAACACACGTGGCAGGAAACTCAAGCTTTGAAAAGTGATCGATCCGTTGACTTTCCTCAAAAGCAAAATCTTGGGAAAACTTTTCAGCGAAGCTGCCGATTTCTGGAGTTTCTTCGTAGCTTTTCCAAGTAGGCCTAAACTTCTTCAAGGGGCACAATTCGTTTAGGGTTTAGTTGTACAGTAGGTTTGTCTGTTCACACCGGATTTCGGCGATTGTGTAATCTTGACGGGATCGCCACAGACCCACCGCAAAATTTCGGTTCAAAGACCTGCGGGTTACGGTTAACGGTATCGTCCCTCTTAAGGTTAACGTTTGTCCCACGAGAACTTTTCACCTGCAAAATTTGCGGTTTCCCAATCGTAATTTACTCTCCTCATTTACAAAAGCATCCGGCTAAATGCTGCGGTCCAAGTCTTTCACTGTAAGGTGAACTATTTTTTCTCTGAAAAAGGGAACTTACGTTCATGTAGCGGTGCACACCCCTCTTAATATTAAGGGGGATGTACTATTAAGACTTCTTATTTATAACAAGGAAACCTGAGTACAACCTCTATCTAAAAATGGCAAGGATCTTTTCCTTCTCGTAAAGCTGCTCTTGACCCTTCCAAGCGATCAAGTTTCCAAAAAAAGAAATGAAAAAAAATCGTAAAATTTTTACATCAAGAAGTCTATTTTAGAGTAATTTTAGCTGAATTTAAAAAAAAAACGAGACAAAGGTCATTCAAGCACGAAGAACAACAGAATTTGCTATGATTCAAGCAGCTATTTACTTTAGGCTTAAATAAAAATATACACTCTGAGGATAATTCAGAAGAAATCTACTAAAATCAACTGATTCTGTCAAAATCGAACCACTGATTCACTTCAGTGATTCGGTTTTGATTGAAAATTAGTGGATAACTTCTGAGAATTAGTATATTTCCACTGATTCTAGTTTAGATTTAGAGTGTATATTAAAAAAATGGGCCCATATATTAGCTCATGTATGTTCCGTATAGGTACATCGAGATAAAGTTACGCTCTGTAAGGTTTAGTTT
>Ga0058701_10006043_pt1 | contig 10153 bp, 6 predicted proteins | sample AgamicOrMae_FD_97039 | JGI IMG/M metagenome (GOLD analysis project Ga0058701, IMG submission 97039) | Agave microbial communities from Guanajuato, Mexico - Or.Ma.e | ecosystem: Host-associated > Plants > Phyllosphere > Phylloplane/Leaf | place: Guanajuato, Mexico | collected 2012-06-04 | reverse complement strand
TGTTTTGATTGGTTATATATCAAGTAGCAAGTTCATGGACATGAATTTCGCAAGTCTAAAAAGCACTTCACCTAAGGCCCACTTCATCCACTTCCAGTCCCAATCTTTGTTTTGGAGCGACGGATTAAAGAATTCTTCATGCTGTTGAGTAGAACTTTTAGTTTCGCATAATCCCGGCTTAAGTATTTCGTTTTACACCGCAGTTTAATATTTCATTGCCTCCTTATCCTAAAAATCCGTCATCGCGTATTGAATCCCAATAGCTGTAAAGGTCCGACCCTCTGCAACCTTCACCAGTTCTACACCTGATCAAGAAATTGACCACGCGAATCATTATGTACGCCGTTGTGTAACCGACAAAGAGAGTCCAAGACCACATTTGATATGTATCCATGAATGTCCATGGCTTTGACTGTAAGGCAGTCGGTATTGACTTTCAACCTCCCTGATTATCAGCAAGTACCCCGCTGCTAACGAAATTGCACCATTTATCTGATCATTCGTTTTCTGTTCTTTTTTCACCTTCTCCGATCACTTTCCTTCTCAACCTTATCATCGTTCGGCGTGAAGTGACCCTCATGGCATATATTTATTTGCAGTCGCTTTGATTATACGGTACATATTATCATGATTATGCACTAACTGTGTTACCTATCACGTTAATTTGTGCATTGGGAATCATGGCTTAGAGAGGTTTATATTTGATTTCGAAATGTTGCTCTACTTTATCAAATCTATCATAGCCTTTGTTGAAAGCTGTCCTTTCTTGTGAATTGGATGAAACAGGTCTTAATTCTTGCTTTTAAACGACTTATATCACGAAAATGCAAAGATATTTCTGAAAAATAATTTGCATACATCTACACTCTACATACGTTTAGCTGTGTAGCATCAACTTTTAGAGCCTTCTAAACAGTTACCTCAGTATACAAAAATTTCGGTATACAAAATCTACGTAAAGAGATAAACTCGGAAATGTACAGAGCATCTGTTTCTGCACCAAAAGTCCTGTCTAGGCTTATTCTACTGTAGAGTTTCTATAATGCTGATCAATATGAGTTCCTTTTTGGTCCCAAATAACAATTTTGTGAGAAACTGTAACAGCTACGGCAGTTTTGTTTAATATTTAAATATCAAGAGCTTTGTGTACCTTTTGAAGATATTAACCCAGTTTTCATAAAACAAAATAAAAAATGAATAGATATTTCGATTTAAATATCTTAGGGGTTACAAGGTTTAGAAGAAATATACAGTATATTAAAGGCACCAAAAAAATCATTTTTTCTTTTTGTACGCTGTATGTTTTCTGTTACGAAGCGTGCTACCGAGCGGGCATTTTTCGGAAAACTTTTTAAACCTCCCCGCCGCTTTTTATTGGTCACATCGGGGAACGAGCGACGAAGAACAGGTGACTGTGTGTGGCGTGTCGCTGGGCATATGAATGTCTGTATTTTACAAGAGGGAAAGGGTTGAACGTTATTATTTTTGTTGGCTTAAACCTTCCCTCTCGATTCCAAACGCGTCTGACCTTTCTTATGTACAGTCGAGATCAAAAGTGTACGAAGGGCCCTAGTCAGTGATTCCTTTGCGAAGAGAACTGGATTGTACATACAAGTAATAAATGTCACTGTGACAGGCGAAATTGCTTTTGTATTTCGTAGTTGTGGTTATGCTGTGGAACGGATTTGCAGCTTTTGCAAACTCTTGTGAAGGGGATGGATTCAAAAAAGAATCACAGTTTTTCCTGACCAAAAATAAAGCATATAAATGGTCTTTAAAACATAAAAAAGTTGCTTGTCAGTGAGCTTTGGTTTCAAGCCTTAAAGCTGATAAGGAGGACCTAGTTTTAAAGTCACGATTGTTGATTTCCATAGGTTGGGTTTACTCTTAAAGCATATGTTGCAAACATCAAAATTTAAAAAAAAATATGTTCCTTTGCATGCCTGAAAGGATTAAACAATTCAAATTCAATTAAGTTCGCGCATTAAAATTTAAGAGCACTGTCAACTAAAATACCGTGAAAAGAGATTTCACATTCTTACACCAGAGCTTGTTTAGATGGATTCCTCTTGACATTTCCAAACCTTATCTCTGAATCAAATTAAGCCGTATCTGAAATCTTGAAACTCCTCTTATTAGAGTTACTCTTTGAACAAACGGTCCTTGTAAGTGTATCACTAATTTGATTGATCAGGTCATTACCACATTAGTAAGTTGAAATACGTTAATTGTTTTATCGATATTATAACTCTACAATATATAGTATGTTGCGTTCTTCTCCCAGTCACTTACTGTAAGACATCAAAGATAGTATGAATCCTTTAAAATGATCTCTCCGTCTGGTAAGGCCAAAAACTCAGGGATGAACATTAAAAAAAGAAAATCTATGTTAGCAGTAAAATATGAGGTAAAGGTACCGTCTTTGGCAACCGGCAAGTATATCGATTTGTTTTCCATTACGATTACGTTGAAAGTCTCCACAATCTGAGCGGTGTTTCCCTACATCATGAGAAAATTCATTCTGATGATTGATTCCCGTGGCGAGGCCACTTCTTTGGTTCGATAGCCATCGCACCGGAAAGGAAGCGTTTTCGAGTCTTTTATTCCAAACGGAAGACAGACGCCTTTTGCGTGAACACAACGACGACTTTCGATTCCTTATTACTTCCAATTTTCGTGTCTCTTCTCTTTCCGGGCAAGAGAGCGTCCATTGAGTAAACCTTTGCTCACAGGTGAGCAAGTGCGGCTTTGACGTGATTATTACGTTCATGAAGGTTTTTTTTTTGTTAATCCTCTTAGCCAACCGTAATCGGCTTCCGCGGGATTTCATTGTTGCACATGGACATCGAGTGGTTTCTTAGAGTAGTATTTTACACGGTAAATTTCAAGCATCTGTCTTAGGGAGTTCCTACCTTTGAGTATGAAAATACAGCGGGGATAGTACGTATTTTTATTATTTTATTTTTCAAGATAGACCTATGTTCAGCCCTATAATCCGTAAGGTTTCTTTATGAGCTTTCCATCGATGGGGCTTAACACAGGTTTATCTTGAAATATGACTAAAATACCCATCCGCCCGTTTTATTTCGCACTCTAAAAACAGGCAATAATTCCCTAAAACAGGTGTTTTGTTTTTATTGTGTACTTTCACGTACACGTGAATATTTAATAAACAGTATGGAAGGAAGCTTTTAACATAACGCGTATCTGTTTGTCTGTCTGCATGCCTGTCATATAGGGTGTCCCATGCGTTCGTCTTGTATCGATAACTTGCGCCAAATGTCACACGATCGAGCTGAAAACTTCATAGTACCTTTGCGTTTTGAGGATATTTTTTTCGAATTATTTTGAATTAAGTTTAAAATCATTTCCCGCTCTCCTATTTAAGTCAAATTATGGAAGGCGAACATTCATCAGAAGTCTAAGCGTGGATGCAGTGATGCCGTTTCAAAACTAAGGGAAACAGATCTTACCAATCATTTTTAATTGAGACGGGAATTTTTATTGTAAACTTCGTATAGACCTATACGGGTATAAACTTGTTTATTGATTTTACACAAGGAAACGATTCTAAATAATTTATGACATCTTAATCATACAAGAATTCACAAAAAAATCGTACTTTTATTGTAGACCATGCGGTCTTTGAGATTGGATTTCATAGTCACAGCATTCAACACAAAGTAAATATTGCTCAGACCGCATTCCGTGAAACACCAGCTTTTTTTCACAAGAAATAGTCTGTCTGTCAAGATGTATAAAATAGTCTTGACGTGTTTTTTTCTTTTTTTTAATGTGTTGAAACACCGAAAAAGCGCGCGTTGGTTTGTTTGACATTATAATGCGAGGATACCACAATAAGAAGGACGTTGAGGTGCGGGAAAACCGCCACCCCCTACAGCTCTGGACCTGCCCTTGTTGACAGCAGAACCGCAATCGGAGACCAGCTACCCTCTCCGAAAAAAAAGAAAGAAAAAAATGGAAGCGGGAATAAAAACAGGCACGGTTGCGCCCATCACAATGGGCATTCCTTCTGTCAACCATTCAAAGCCTGGTGCAGGCGTAACCCTATACCTCTTGTTTTCAATAACCTCAATGATAACCGTTGAGTCGGTGTTTTCTAATTGAACCCGGTTTGTTCCTATGGCAGAAAGTATTGAGCTGAAATGTGGGTACTCACGAGAAAAGTTTCTTCCTTTCTTAATTTTGCGACCATTTCACTTCGGTATAAAGCTTTGGGTCTTATGATTCTAGGAAAAAATCGAATAGATGGATTTATAAGACTCCCTTCGATAATATTCCTTTTTCCCCCATGTGAAGCTGTTTGCGTAATAGAATGTAAAATTCAAATACGGCTTTTACTGGAACATAGGAGCATGAAAGCTGGAAAACAATTTTTAGGGAAACACTCAAGACGGACATTTCGACACACGGTATAAAAGGTTTTGTTAAACCAGCAACATCATTTTGTTAAAATAGGGATAACAAAAATATTTTGTTACAACAAAATGTTTAGTTCCATCAACATAACGTTTGGTTGCTGCAGCAAAATTTTTGGTTGCAACAACAAAAAAAAATATTTGTTGTCCCTAATTTTGTTGCCGTAACAAAACCAGTTTTTTCCGTGTAAGATTTTCGAGATAATCTTATTTTTTTGCCAAAGTTTGTTCACGCTCTCTACATTAATCTAATTAAGTGAACTCTTTCAACATTAATAAAAGGAAGTTCTAAAGTGAATACTAAAGTGAATAAAGTGAAAAATGTGTTAGATCAAGCCAATTGGCTCGATCTTGGCTCGATCTAACGCAGTATTCAAACTTAAGTTTCAAAGAAACTTTTTACAAACTGTTATGTATCAGGAAGTTACTGTAGACACGGAATGAAACCCGTCTACCCTATCGGGTTGAAAGAAACTTCGGACAAACACTTAAATTGAATGCGGTTGCAAGGTACCAGACAACGACTGCACGCACTATTTGAGCCGCCGTTTCAGAAAACTTTTTCATTGTCCTGATTCAGAAGAGGAGTCTGCGTCTTGGCTATTCCAATATCCTATGGCAGATAAAAATGCTTGTTTGTCCCCCAATTTAAGAGCTGTTTTAACGACTGCTTCTACGTATGGTCTCCGCAATGATTCACAATTGCAAGTAAAATCGATTACGGGACGGAATTCCCTGAAAGCGTCTAATCAATCAAGAGGAAATAGTTCATTCTACTTTTCTAGAAAAGGAGGAGTCCTCTGAGAGACTTTTGATTAATAAGAGCAAATCAAACTCTCTGCTCTAAAAATCAAGGGGTGAAGTCCATTGTCTTTATTGCGGGAAATTCAGTTGGATTGTGTTTGATTCAAAATTTTTCGCGATAAAGTTTTTTTTTCGATGGAGTATCGACAACCGATTTACAAAATATGCGGCAGTTATTCTCGGTGCAGGTAATAGCAAGCTCTTTTCAATAGCTTTCAATTTACTGTTATTGCTCGTGGGGCCATTTTTATTTCCGGTTCTTGGTCGAGTATTTTTAGAAAAGAGGTCTGTCTCAATGTATCGGAATCAGTCCAACCAAGCCTATAACTACCCGCTTAAAACAGAACCTCCTTCGCATCGTAGCCCCGCCAGAGCGACATCCTTGTCCTGATCATCCTTTTCAAAGACTCGGAACTCCTGAAAAAAGATTAATAGCCATTATCCTTGTTTAAGTCTTAACACGTCGGTTTACTTAGTATACCTGAAAGCAAAGTTTACTTACCTGTGAGCAAAGTCCTTCATTGGTACCGATCTCCAGTTTTTCTTGTACAGGTGTGCTTATTTAGACTTGTTAGGTGGGAAAGTATCCTACGTGATTTGATTTTGTAAAAGTGCGTTTGGAAGTGGCAAAGGAAATGTTGATCGCGATAAGAAGGATTTGAGGAGAGGCAAGAGAGGGGTACAAAAAAGTGACACCTCACGTAATGATGACGAATGGCAGGGGCTGCCGGCGGCCAGATGGAGCCTCTAACGACACTCATCCGAACCGAAGGGGATGAATCTCATGGAAAAATTTTGCGCTAACAAATATTTGCCCGATGATACTAGCTTTATCACGTCCTTGGGACGTTAACCCATTTCTGCTCAAAAGACTCCTTTATACCAACAAAATTAAAACAAAAAAATGGTTACTTGACCCTTAAGGGCAGGTAAATTACCATTAGCGCATCACAGTTATGTTTAGGTTGGCTTAGTTAGGCTCTTTTGGGCTATTTTAGATTTGTGTAGGTAGCGCGGTTGTGCCCCCATTGTCTGCACAGCAGAAGACCTCTTATAAATAGGGCTTTTAGAAATTGAAGGAATCTTATGTAATATAGGATAACACTTGGGGTATGGGTTCACCGCCAGTAGATGGTTGCTACTCTACAATTAGGCTGTGGACCGAGGCAAGGTTTGGAGAGGGTGGAGGCTGCAATTGCTAAATGACCGCAATGCATGACTGAAAAACAGATTTTTACGTGAAAAAATAATAAATAAATAAATTAACAGCCGATAACAGCAGTGATTTAAGCAAATCCAAATGTATTATGCACACAGAAGTGCTGCTCGTTTTTATGAATATTGACATTGTGAAGATATTTATCATGGGTTATTTTAGAAAGGAGATTAAGATTCCTTTGCCGTTTTCGAATTTTAAATTAAATTAAACTCGCGTTTTTCATGGACGTGAAACTCGTGCAGCAGTGGTCTTTCTCGTGATAAAGTCAATCGGGAGTTTTGGGATTTGAGTTTGAGGATTTTAAGCCACCTTAGGGATATTCGGAGCTGGAGGAGCGCTGGCAAGATGATAAGACAGACTAATTATTAGTCTACGTAGACAAGGCAGTCTATTTGTCCGACAACCGATCTCCGTGTCCAACACCTGCGCCCCGCCTGCGCTCGCGCCAACTTGAATGATATTCAGTCGCACGGAAAATAGATGCTAGCTTGGCCTTACCAAAAGTTTAGTTTAACCGCTAAAATAGCTGATCATTGTCATTCTAAATAAACCATTAACCTAGTTGGCCAAATTTGATATTAACAAGCCTGACTTCACCTACCTACCAGGAATTTTACTATTGTCGAATTGTTCCTGCATTTAAGAGGTTTCATTAGGGACCATCCAAGCCAATTGTCACACATAGATTTTTGTAAGAAATGTGTCACTGTGAAGTCGTTTTTGACCCCAACGCATGTTTAGGCCCTTATTACTTGCCAATTGTTAATTCTACAATGTTCAAAAAGCATTGAAGTGAAACATATTGAGACAAGTCTATTTACATAAAAGTTTTAAATCCCCAGAGCACTTTAAAAATTTAAAAAAAATGAAGGGGTCGAAATAGACCCCAGTGTGACATTGAAGGCTACGCCGTTGACTATCAAAGCTAGTTCCAGCAACGTAAAAGCCAGTATTTTACAGTTATCTTAACTGCTACTTTAACCTACCATGGTATTTTTGAGCTTTGCCTGAAGTATTTTATGAAGTAGTTTGCAAGGGTTGGGATAAATATAGACACCGTCAGTGTCTGCCCCCCCCCCCTTTTAAACGGGAAGCAAATCCCTGAAATCCGATGAAAAATAAAACAAACAAGAAGGACCTTCCTCACTGGTGTGTGCTTATGGATGAGAACAGTAGGCTCGGCTTTTGCCAATCAAAGGTTGAGAGTAGATTGCGTTTTCATGGAATGTAATTGTTGATTTGAATTCGGTTTGATTTGGCGTGCCGCGGCGCCCCTCAATATTACCAACTTAATGAGAAAATGTCGGCTAATAATTTGGATTATTTTTAGCGCGGCTTTCGTCCCAGTTTGAAAGAATTCGTTTTCTCGTTTAATTACGTCTACAGCCAGGATTGTCGGTACGTTATTACGGAACATATTGAAGACGTCTTGCATTTGTATCATTCTAAATTTGGCAGCCCTTGCTTGTTTTCCTCTTTGAGGCGCTTCAGGTTAGTGTGATTTGTACGATAGCATAGTCACAGAAAAATGATACATTAACTAACTTCGCTCAGGAAGCGGTCAAGAATTTTCGTTCTCCATTTAGACGAATCGATTGTATGATGCTACCGTGTTGTTTACAGAAATTATATCCGAGTGTATCCTAATTGTGAGGTACCTTGAGAATACGGGGCACGCTTGGTGCAGCCTCTTACTTTAAGTCGTGTGTTAGACAGCAAGTCAACCTACAGCTCTAAGCAAATCTTCGATGAAAAGTCCTCGTTTGTTTGGCGCCTACAGTATACTTTACACGGAGTAGAGGTCATTCGTTTTGATATTAAATCAAATGAGCTGCAGAACCAGCACTGCTTTTGCCCTCAGACTGTTGTCGATCAAACTACCTTTATTTGCCAAGCTATTGGATATTGTCCTCTTAAATCGACCGAGGTACGGGCAATCACTGTAACAGTGCTGTAGCCACCACCCCTTGAGGTGTTCTCAGTACAGACGAAGCCACTCGAACCTAGACGGGTTCTCTTCTCAAGATGGTCGACAAGACAAACCCATTTCCGGTACCCTAAGTACAGTCGGCAAGGAAAGCATATCCGGCCATTATTGTGGACAGGTCTGACTTTTAACTTTTAATTAATAGGTGCGTCCCTCCGCCCCTGTTTGGCACCAGCCTCTGCTAAATGGATGGCGGCAAAAGGTCGTTATTTTCGGACCGTGCTCTGTTCCAGACCGTTACAAATAAATTGCTTTGATTCAAATGAGGGGCGGTCAAAAAAGTTCGGTTATAATGAAGACACAATTTCATCTCGCGACAAAGACTTTGGTGAAAGATTTGTGGTGCAGAACTTGCCATAAATTTTGTTTCAAAAAGGACTCCCAAAGTTCGGCGTCGAAGTAAGTATGCGTCTAAATTATTTTCTGTGGAATTTTCTGGGGGGAAAGGGCTCTTTGGCTCGGAAATATAGAGTAGTTTCAGCGTTTAAGTGCAGATGAATGCTTTTAGAGATTGTGGAACTTATATGAAGACGGGAAAATGTCAATCTTGCTGTGATATTCGTGAATCAATTCATCAGCGACGCGATCCCCAGAAGTTTGCAAGCCTGCACCGTACTCTCTATTATTTTTGTATGCACGGACAGTGATGATTAGGGGAACATGAATTGCTGACAAGTATATTTTTCTAAATAGCACTATGTATGTACCGTACTTCATCAAACCTAGGTATATAAAACGGGGCAATATTTGAGAGATATTACCTATGTTCACATTCAAAGGACCCTAAGAGATTTAGTCTTCTGACCGCTAACATTGTAAGCACACATGTAGTAGGTACAGTATGTTGAGCAGTAGGTTGACTTCCATTCTAAATTCGATATTAGATATTCGATATTTGTAAGAAAGATCAATGCAATATATTGCTTCAGGGGTTGCACGAGTTTGACCTTCCCAGCATACACTGCAATGTTTTAATGATGGCTGTTTGTTGAGATACTTTTTGTGATGTCAAATAAAGGTGACTTACAAACTTTTTGAAATCCGTATGCAATGTTTGTCATTATTCGGAAATCTCTCCGAGAAGTTTCATATTTCGTTTCAGGAAGGATGATTTCAAGCCCGAAAGTAATTTTAATCAAACTACTGCGTTGAAAGTTTGACGATGTTTCAGACAGGGTAAACGGAAAGGTAAAATAAAGGCCGATAACTCAAAATCGCTGTCCCCATTCCGAGACGGGTATTTGCCCCCATATGCGTTATCCCCATTTTATTGAAGAACGATTACTTCGCCAGATAAGTCAACAGTTGCCGTTTTGGCTAATAACTTCATTTCTCCCAATTGCCTTTGCTGATAAGGAAAAGCGCTAACGGGAACATGTGTCTTCGTTTGGCACATAGGCAATCACTTTAACTGTATCCGGGGAAGGGACGGGAACACAGTAGCTTTGGCGCTATGCCGCTGCATTCACACACCTTTCAATGCAGCCAAAAAAAGTCATTAATATACTTTGCAACAAATACATAACATAATTAATTGTTTAATATGAGTTCAAAACCCATAAGAAACAAATGACATGATCTACGTTTTATTAATGTGTCCACTAATTTTAGCAGTCTGTTGGGAAACCCTTAGAAAATTGGCTAAAGCATAACTAATTGTGAGCTAGACTCGTAACTTACTTTGTATTCTAGTTTATAGAATTG
>Ga0058701_10006042_pt1 | contig 10154 bp, 8 predicted proteins | sample AgamicOrMae_FD_97039 | JGI IMG/M metagenome (GOLD analysis project Ga0058701, IMG submission 97039) | Agave microbial communities from Guanajuato, Mexico - Or.Ma.e | ecosystem: Host-associated > Plants > Phyllosphere > Phylloplane/Leaf | place: Guanajuato, Mexico | collected 2012-06-04 | reverse complement strand
GGGCATTCTGATGGCGTTTTACAGCCGGGATGCCGGGGTTTACAGCCTTGCCATTTCACTGGCGATTGCCGCCCTGCTGGCGATGACGTTGCCCGCACGCTGCGATTCCCCTCAACAGGAGGCATTATGAAACGCTGGCTGGGACTGGACTGTGGCGGCACCTTTATTAAAGCCGGGCTGTACGATATAAAGGGCCGCGAGCTGGCCGTCGCCCGGCAAAACCTGCCGGTTGTTGTACCGGAACCGGGTTATGCCGAACGCGATATGACGCTGCTGTGGCAACAGGCGGCAGCCGTCATCCGTGAGGTGCTGACCACCAGCGGCGAGGATGCGGCGTCGGTCGCCGGTATGGGCATTTCCGCACAGGGTAAGGGGCTGTTTCTGCTGGACAAACAGCACCGCCCGCTGGGCAACGGCATCCTCTCCTCCGACCGCCGCGCCCTGAGTCTTGTGCAACAATGGCAACGGGAAGGCTTGCCGCAGAAACTCTATCCGCTGACCCGACAAACGCTGTGGACCGGCCATCCGGTGTCGCTGCTGCGCTGGATCAAGCAGCATCAGCCACAGCGCTATGCGGCGATTGGCAGCGTCATGATGGCCCATGACTATCTGCGTTTCTGTCTGACCGGCGAGCGGGCATGCGAAGAAACCAATATCTCTGAGTCCAATCTGTATGACATGCAGGCAGCCGACTGGTCGCCTGCACTGGCAGAGATGTCAGGTATCCCGGAGATAATATCGGCACTGCCGCCGATTATCGGCCCGACGCAGATTGCGGGCTATGTCACCGACGGAGCCGCTGCCGAATGCGGTCTGCTGCCCGGTACGCCCGTCGTGGGCGACCTGTTCGATGTGATGTCAACAGCGCTGTGCGCGGGCCTGAATGATGCGACGCGCCTGAACGCGGTGATGGGAACCTGGTCAGTGACCAGCGGCATTACCGACCGCATCAGCGATGAAGCAGACTATCCCTACGTTTATGGTCGTTATGCCATTGAGGGTCAGTACCTTATCCATGAGGCCAGCCCGACGTCGGCGGCCAATCTGGAATGGTTTTGTGACCAGTGGGGCATTAAGGACTACAGCCAGCTTAATGCGTGGGTAGCAGCGCTGGCGCCCGCCAGCAGCAGTATGCTGTTTCTGCCTTTCCTGTATGGCACCAATGCCGGTGCCGATCTGCACGGCAGCTTTTTTGGCCTGCAGGCAGGTCACACGCGCGCCCATCTGGTTCAGGCCATCTACGAAGGCGTGGTGTTCTCACATCTGACGCACCTCAACCGTATTCTGCAACGTTTTCCTCAGGTTACCGCCCTGCGTCTGAGCGGTGGGCCCACGCGCTCTGCGCCCTGGATGCAGATGTTTGCCGATGCCAGCGGCCTGACGGTTGAGGTTCCGCAGATCAGTGAGAGCGGCTGTCTGGGCGCGGCGCTGGTGGCGTTAACCGGCACCGGGGCTTATGCCTCACTCCAGGCGGCCCAGCAGGCCCTGGCCCCTGACATCGTGTGCTGGCAACCGGACAGCACGTGCTATGACCGCTACCAGCAAAAGTATCAGCGTTATCAACATCTGATTCGCGTCCTGCGTGACGCCCAGGGAGACCTGCCATGAGCCTGCCCTTACTCCAGCTGGCGCTGGATCACACCACGCTGGATGCCGCGCTCAGTACCGCCCGGCAACTGCATCCGCATGTCGACATTATCGAAGCCGGTACGCTTTTGTGCCTGAGCTGCGGTGTTGAGGCCGTACGTCATCTGCGCCAGCAGCACCCGGAAAAAACGCTGGTCGCGGATTACAAAGTGGCGGATGCCGGCGGCACCCTGGCGGAGATGGCTTTTGCGGCAGGGGCTAACTGGATGACGGTGATCTGTGCCGCGCCGCTGGCAACCTTTGCCAGCGCGCTGGCGGTGGCGCAGCAGTACCAGGGGGATATTCAGATCGAACTGTTTGGCAACTGGACGCTGGATGATGCCCGGCAGTGGCGAAAGCTGGGTCTGACCCAGGCTATTTATCACCGTGGACGGGACGCACAGGCCAGCGGGCAACAGTGGAATCAGCACGATCTGGATGCCATGAAAGCCTTATCAGACCTGGGTTTTGCCCTGTCCATCACGGGCGGTATCACCCCGGATGACCTTTCTCAGTTTCGCGATATCGATGTGAAGGCGTTTATTGCCGGCCGCGCCCTGAGCGATGGCGAGAACGGCATTGCATGCGCCACCGCATTTCACCAGGCCATTGGCCGCCATTGGGGGACAGTATGAAACGCCTGCACCCGTTAGGGATTTACGAAAAAGCCCTGCCTGCGAATCTCACCTGGCCAGAACGTCTCGCGCTGGCCAAAGCCTGCGGGTTTGATTTTGTGGAAATGTCGGTCGATGAAACCGATGAACGGCTGGACCGGCTGAACTGGAGCAAAGAGCAGCGCCTGTCGCTGGTCAACGCGACCATCGAAACCGGCGTCACCATTCCTTCCCTGTGCCTGTCCGGCCATCGCCGCTTTCCCTTTGGCAGCCACGATCCGGCGATCCGCCAGCGCGCAGACGATCTGATCGATCAGGCCATCCAGCTGGCGAAAGATGTGGGGATCCGCACGATTCAGCTGGCGGGCTATGACGTCTACTACGAACCGCATGATGCAGGCACGGTCGCGCGGTTTGCCGAGGGCTTGTCACGCGCAGTACAGCGCGCAGCAGCGGCGCAGGTGATGCTGGCGGTGGAGATCATGGATACCGAATTCATGAACGCCATCAGCAAGTGGAAAGCCTGGGAACAGCAGCAGGCTTCTCCGTGGTTTTCCGTTTATCCGGATGTGGGCAATCTCAGCGCCTGGGGCAATGACGTGACTGCCGAACTGACGCTGGGCATTGATCGCATCGCCGCCATTCATTTGAAAGATACCCAACCGGTCACCGCCCATTCGCCGGGGCAGTTCCGCGATGTGCCCTTTGGTGAAGGCTGCGTGGATTTCGTTGGCGTGTTTCGCACGCTCAAAGCGCTGAATTATCGCGGATCGTTCCTGATTGAGATGTGGACCGAGAAAGCCGAGGAGCCGGTTGCCGAGATCGTGCAGGCACGGCGCTGGATTGAACAGAAAATGCAGGAAGGAGGCTTACTATGAGCATTTCCATGATGAAAGAGCAGGTGCTGGCGGCAAACCTGGCGCTGCCGCGCCACCATCTGGTGACGTTTACCTGGGGCAACGTCAGCGCCGTCGATCGTGCGCAAGGGCTGATGGCGATTAAGCCCTCCGGCGTGGAATACGACGGCATGACGGCGGACGATATTGTGGTACTGGAACTGGCAAGCGGCCGCGTGGTGGAGGGCACGAAAAAGCCTTCATCGGATACGGCCACCCATCTGGCGCTCTATCAGGCCTTTGAGGACATCGGCGGCATTGTGCACACGCATTCGCGTCATGCCACCATCTGGGCGCAGGCGGGCCAGGATCTGCCGGCCTGGGGCACCACGCACGCTGACTACTTCTATGGTGCCATTCCCTGCACCCGACTGATGACGGAGGCCGAAATTACTCACGATTACGAGCACAATACCGGCGAAGTGATTATCGAAACCTTCCGCTCACGCGGCATCAGCCCGACGGCCATTCCCGCCGTGCTGGTTAATGCTCACGGGCCGTTTGCCTGGGGGAAAGACGCAGATAATGCCGTGCATAACGCAGTCGTGCTGGAGGAAATCGCCTATATGGGGATTTTTTCCCGCCAGCTGACGCCTGATATCACCCGAATGCAGCAGCCGTTACTGGATAAACACTTTCTCAGAAAGCATGGAGCAAACGCCTATTACGGCCAGTAATTCTCTTCTTTTTACTCAGCGGGAGCGGTGAAAAATGAAAACAGGGTTTTATCTGACGTCCCCGGCCGATCGGCATTACGGTGCGGCGCTGTGGGCAGGGTTTTGGGGCGGTAACGTCGCCAGTTTTGTCAAATGGGGCACGGAGAATCCGTTTCCGCCCAGAACGCCGGACAGGGCAATTCCCCCCGCCGAGATGCTCCAGGATATGGGAATCAACGTCAGCAACCTGGTCTATCACTATTCCGGTCATGTGGTGAACTGGGGCGTGGCCGGTGTTCATCATCTGTTCTCGATTTTCTTTGCCCTGCTCTACTGCGCCCTGGCCGAGATTATCCCGATCATTACGCTGGGTCAGGGCGTGGCGTTCGTCCTGATCATTACCGTGGCATTTCACGCCGTGATCCTGCCCATAAACGGCTGGGCACCGCCCTTATGGCACCTGCCGCTGGCGGAAATTGCCTCGGAAACGCTGGGACATATTCTGTGGATGTGGACGATAGAAATCTTTCGGCGCGCCCTGGGTGGACACATATCGCCGCGCCGTGCTGCATGAGTCTGTTGCGCATGTAAGTTATCAATATTGGTTAAGAACCCTCTGAAATCCTGATGGCGCACTTTTCTCCTTGTGCGCCTAACAGCCTCGATCGCCGCGCTTTATTCAGCAAAAATACGCTATCGTTTTGAAATGTATTTTTCTGCCCGATAAACGGCGGTTGACCATTGTTAAGTCATTTTTACAATACGGCCTACGCTTAACCGTATCGGCTCGCCCGCGCGACTGCCGCTAATGAGTCAACCGACAGGCTGTAACATTCATGAAAATCGTCTCAATCCAGTATCTGCGCGGCCTTGCTGCGTTACTTGTGGTACTGGCGCACAACTCATCGCTGTTAGAGGGTCACTGGACCCGACACATTCCAGGCGCGCTGGGCGTGGACGTGTTCTTTATTATCAGCGGCTTCATCATGACCTTCATTACCCATCAGTTTAACGAAGCCCCGACCTCATTCATGGTGAAACGCTTTTTCCGCATCTGGCCGGTCTTCTTTGTCGTCTGGCTGTTGTCTTTCGCAGTGGTGTATCACGATCGCTCTCTTCACGATATGTCCTGTGCGCTCTATTTCTGTCTGCAGGATTACAGCAGCGCCGGACCGACGTTTGGATTCAGCGCGTTAGGGCCGCCCTGGACGCTGTCTTACGAGATCCTGTTTTACGCCGTTTTCACCGTAGCGATGTGCATCAACTACCGCTATCGCAGCTACCTTTGTGCACTGATTTTCATCGTCTCCAGTGTGGGATTTCAGCTTTACTACAACGGCAGTTTTGACTTTTCCTCCCAGGTTTCGCCGCATCTGACGGTGACGCACTGGTGGCAGGCGTGGATTAAGTTAATCAGTAACACTATCTGTATGGAGTTCATCCTGGGGATGCTGCTGGCAGAATTGCTGGTGAAGCGTAAGCTACCGGAACTGGATAACAGAATGCGCCGACTGCTTCAGGCAGGGCTGGTGCTGGCGGTCATCACCGCCCTGATCGCAGGACCTCAGCCCTTTGGCCTGCACGGCGGTTTCTGGCTGGCCGCCGCCATCATGATCATGACGGTGATGCTGAGCTACCGTGCCGACACCGGTCACAACCGTACGCTGATTTTCCTGGGGGATATCTCATATTCGCTGTATCTCATCCACTATCCGCTCATGGTACTGCTGATGAACAGCCTGGCAGATAAAGCCTGGACAGATAACCTTATGATTTTCGTACTGTCGGTCAGCGCTGGCGTCAGTAATGTTTTTCTACATTGAAAAGCCCGCCATCAAAGCAGGTAAGCGCGTCGCCCGCTGGTTGTCTGCCCCGCTGACGCTGCATCGCAGTTCGTAATCCGGTAAACACAGTGGCCTGAACGGTCATTGTGTTTGTTGTACTCAAGACGCTGCCAGGAAAACGGGCACGCGGGTGTGAGGCTTGCCCGGCGCAACACCGGGCAAGAATACCGACTCAGAACAGCACGGAGTAGTTCAGACCAAACGTCCGTCCCCGGCCTTTGTACTGATACAGCGACGGTGAACCATAGGTCGGGCTGTAGTACAGCGGCGCGCGCTGGCCCCATACCGTGGTGTAATCACGATCCAGCAGGTTTTCCACGCTGAAGCTCAGCTTGCCGACAGGCAGTTCATAGCTGCCAATGAAATCAACAGTGGTGTAGCCGTTGATGTTGTAGCCCGCGTCGTCGCTGAGATTAAACGAGGTAGTGCTCTGCACCTTCAGGCTCCACGGATCCGGCGACCAGCCAACATAGGCGGTCGCTTTCGACGGGCTGGCGACTTTCACGTCATATTTTCGCCAGCTGCCATCCACTTTGGACTCGGTTTTGAGCACGTTGAAGTTCGCTCCGGTGCTCCAGTCGGTGTCCGGGATAAAGTAATCCACGGCCCCTTCCACCCCGTAAATGCGGCGCTTATCGTCAACCACGCTGATCGTCAGGTCCTGATTCTGCTGCACATTCTTGTCTGACAGCGAGTAATAGGCGCTGAGCTGCGTACGCAGATTATCGCCGGTATAGCGCCAGCCCAGTTCCCATGAATCGACTTTGATGCCCTGCAACTTGCTGGCATCCACATTAACGCTGTTGGTCAGCGGGAGATTGCCGTTAACCGCCCGGCCATAGGTGCCGCGCCCGTAATATTTGCCTGGATCGGGCAGCTCAACGCCCTGCGAGAAGTTAAACCAGGCCTGCTGCCGCGCCGTGATATGCATCAGGATACCGGCGTTATACAGGAAGTTATCGTAATCGGTAGAGCCGCCTGGAATCGCATCGGCCGAGCGCGCGGTACCGTTGGCAATCGCCTGCTGCTGAGCGTAACCGACGAAATCATCCACCTTGTTTTCGGTGTACTGATAGCGCACACCGCCACTCAGCGTAAACGTCTCATTGATGTAATAGCTGGACTGCAGGAAGGTCGCCAGATTAGTAATGTCATAACCCGGATAACGGCCCATGGTGTAGATGCTCTGGTTGTTCAGCCCGCCCGAGGCGGCCGACTGGCCCAGATCAAAGAACATCTGGTTGGAACTGAAACGCTCATGATCGGCGTCTACGCCGTAGGTCAGCTGCAGCCCATCGACCGGCTTACTGGTGATCGCCAGCTTACCGCCGTACTGATCGGTGTTCTGCTCTGAGGAGGACAAACTGGTGACGCGTCCGCCGGACACCGTGGGGAACGGATAAAACGCCAGTGACTCGTCCCGGTAGTAAACCTGCCCCACCAGCTCCTGACCAAGAAAATCAGTATTGGAGTACTGCAGGCTGACCAGATGGCGTTCGGTGCCGGGAAGGCGGTCGGAGTTCAGCCCTTTGCGGGTGTACGCGGTGCCTCCGCCCGTTACTGCGGAGAAGTTACGCCCAAGATAGAGGCCATAATCATCATCGCCCTGACTTTTGTAGTACTGTGTGACCAGCTGCAGTTGCTGGTGGTCATCAATCTCCAGCGTGCCGGTGCCCATAATATCCAGACGATCGGAATACTGCAGGCCCGTCTGGGTATTGTCCATCAGCAGTGAATCGCCCTTGCCATCATACCAGCCGCCAAACTTTTGGTAGGCAACGGACAGGCGTCCGGAGGCACGATCGGTGCCGCCGGAGAGGGCAGCCGCCACGCGTTCATCATGGTCTTTGCTACTGTTGAATCCGGTTTTGGTGCCGGTTTCAAACTCAAACTGGGTCCCTGGCTGGCCTTTTTTGGTCACGATATTGATCAGGCCACCGGTACTGCCGCCGCCGTATAGCGAGGTGGAACCGGAGATCACTTCAATATGATCGATATTAAACGGATCGATGGAATCCAGCTGACGGCTGTCGGTACGCGAGGAGTTAAGGCGTACGCCATCTACCAGCACCACAATAGCGCGACCACGCATGTTCATACCGTAGTTGGTGCGGCCCTGGCTACTGACGTCCAGGCCCGGTACCAGCTGTGCCAGCGCATCTTTAAACTCTTTTCCGCCCTGGACCTGTTGCTCCAGTTCGGCCCCTTCAATCACCCAGGTGGTCTGTGCCATTTCCGCCACGGTGCGGTGCGTACGGCTGGCGGAGACAACCATTTCATTCTCACTGGTTTGCTGTGCCACCGCCGGTGCCATCATGGCTAATAACAGCGGATTAAGCAGCCAGATATTTTTGTTTTTAGTCTTCATCGTCGTTCCTGCATGCGAGGTTAAGGTTTACCCCAAGGACTCGGTATAGTTTTGAGTGGATGCAGCACCCTGCTGCGGTTTTTCCCGGCTCGCGCTGCGCCACTGAATCAGGGCAGGCGGCGTGCTGAGATCGAACAAATCACGCCCCAGCGCGCGATTCAGAATACGGGCGGAACGCCAGGCCATCAGGCTGAGTTGCGGTTCAGCGATGCCGTGCGTTTGCATACTGGCGTTGACCGCAAAGATGTTAGTGTCCCTGGGTCCGTTCCACTCCAGCGTGAAATCTTCGCGCACGCTGAACGTGCACTCGTCTTTCATGGTCAGGCGGCTCATCAGCGGTGACAGTAGCTCGGGCAATGCCGGGCGATAACCGGTGGCAAAAATCACCACGTCGCACTCAATCAGGTCATAACCCTGATCGAGCTGATGCTGTAACTGTAGCTGCCAGCATTGCTGATGGCGGGTCAGTTCCACCACCGAGCGGCTGGGAAGCAGATGCGCATTGCGCGGCTGCCCCAGCACCTCAAAGCGATGATACAGCTCGCGATAAATCGTCAGCAGCGACGCTGCCGTAATGCCATCCGAAGTCATCTTTTGCTCATCCAGCATGGTCTGGCGCGCCTTCTCACTCAGGCCGACAAAGCTGGATACGTACTCAGGGGTGAAATATTCATTGGCAAAGGCCGCTTCATCCAGCGCGTTAAAGTTATTGCGGCGCGACACCCAACTGACATTCGCCGGTTCACCCCACTCTCCCCGGAAGGCGTTCAGGAACAGATCGGCACCGCTCTGCCCTCAGCCGATTACGGCAACGCGTTTGCCGCGCAGATCGGGCTTGCGCAGGCTCATCTCACTGGCGTGGAAACAGGTCGCACTGATGCGGTTGACGCACGGCGGCAGATAGGGTTGTTTACCAATACCAAGACAAATATTGCGTGCGTAGCGCTCACCGTCATGGCTGTGAATCACGAAACGCTGTTTCGTGTCGTCAAACTCGATGCGCTCCACCGTGTGATTAAAGTGCAGGTTATCCATGCCCTCGGCGGCCCAGCGCAGATAGTCAGAAAACTCATCCCGCGATACGGTTCTCAGCTCTGCCGTCATAAAGCGGTAGAATTTCTTACGCTTCACAAGGTAGTTCACAAAGCTGAACGGGCTGGTGGGCGCAACTGCCGAGACCAGATCCTTTAAGAACGAGGTCTGCATATGGCAGTCCGGCACCAGCATGCCGGGATGCCAGGCAAAATCCGGCCGACTGTCTAAAAACGCACTGGTAAAACCCTCGGCTTCGTGTGCCAGCGCCGCGATACTCAGGTTGAACGGGCCAATACCGATGCCAATAAAATCAACAGTGTTTGTCATGATTCAGTCCTTGGTGACCAGCCACAGCGGGTTTTGCAGATTTTCCAGGTAAGTGGGCAACATACGGCTCCCGCCATCCTGATCGGGCCAGGTGAGCTTTACCGGGTTCAGCACGACGCGAATGATTTGTGGCTTGAAGAGGGAGAAAAGCGCAAAGCGCGCCGACAGCTGCGGGTGCGCCTGCATGTAATCGCTCAACACTGCGGCAAGCAGTTGGTAAAAGCGCCGCTCGGGTACGCCAAGGCGCGCCATTAACGGCGAAATAAAACGCAGAACCGTGACAAAATGTCCGGTTTGCAGGTCATGAATCAAATAGTCCGCGCTCAGGCGGGCCGTGACATCACGGACCGCCTGAGGCAGAGAGGCCATCTCGGGAAAATCGTCCTTCACCAGCCGCATGTCGCCCTGAAAATCCTTCAGCAGGACGCGCTGCGGAATACTGTCTTTCATCGCCAGGGTAATATTTTGTCCGTGCGCGATCAGCGCCACGCCGTAACGGCACAGCAGGTGATACAGCGGCACGACGACCACGCGAAACATCTGACTGAGCCAGGCCTCGGCGCTCAGGCCCGAGCGGGCAATGTAGGCACCGATAAGCGGCTGTCCCTGCTCATCGCACTCCATCAACGTCGCCATCAGAATCGGCGTTTCGTCCTGATGCAGCCAGCGCGCAGGATTTTCGCGCCAAATCACGCCCAGCATTTCCTGGTAGCGATAGGGGGCTTCGGCCAGCGCGGCGTAACCTTGATGAGCGACATAGCCTGCGGCCGGTTCGCCCAAAATCACCG
>Ga0058701_10006041_pt1 | contig 10155 bp, 6 predicted proteins | sample AgamicOrMae_FD_97039 | JGI IMG/M metagenome (GOLD analysis project Ga0058701, IMG submission 97039) | Agave microbial communities from Guanajuato, Mexico - Or.Ma.e | ecosystem: Host-associated > Plants > Phyllosphere > Phylloplane/Leaf | place: Guanajuato, Mexico | collected 2012-06-04 | reverse complement strand
TTTTCTCGTTTGGCGGTTACGGATTGGCGCTTGTGGTTTTTGGCGCTTATGACAGCTACCCGTGCTGTTTTAATTCAGTTTACTGCTCGATCACACCTTAAAACCAGCTCCGCCAAAAAAGAAAGAAAAAAAATAAAAAATAAAAACAGATGGACTAGGTGAGCTAAAAGTGAATAGTTATGAACTTGATATGGCTTGCCTATAATGTGGTTTAAAAAGAGGTATGATTTACACTTTGCTTGATTAAATATTCACTCGTACCTTATCTTGTTTCGAGCAATTTCGTGTTTTCTAACTTATTTGTTTTGGTGTGAACCTTCACCAACCAAGCATGACCTGTACCCAAATCAAATCCAATAGTCTTTAGAAAAGAAGAGGATCGGGTAAAAATACTGATAGGTTGTGATTTCCCTGTTGGTCAGTTTTTGCGGAGCCCCTTACACAAGAGAGTGTGTTCGGGCAATGGTCATCATGGTTGGGGGAGCACATACGGGTGAGTCAGCTCGACGCCAGCAGACATCATGGGGGGGGGGTCCTCAACAGGTGCTTGGCCTGGCCACACCGCCACACCTGCGCACCTGTGCAATGCACCAAAACCTGGCGGCGACCGCGTCGTTAGCATTCCATTGATCACGCACGGCCGCTCACGACAGGAGCTCCGGTAACGATTGAACGCCACTTTTACGATTTACTTCAGTGAACTTTTGCACGTTTGATGAGCGCATATTTGGGGCTACTTTGAAATATCAGAGTGTGTACATGATTGTACTGAGACTATGTAGCTGTTAATTGAAAACTTGTGCTCGATTTTTTTAAAGACATCCAAAGTAGAGCCATTTAGAGAGCGTGGTGTGCATGTAAACACATATGCACAATACAAACTTTTGATTTGTAAAACAAAGAAGGTGCGAAATAACGCAAAGGAGGAGGTCTGAAAAATTGTGCAAACTTCCTTTTATTAGTTTTGGGTAACACCTCCATGAAAACTTCGACTTGTGAAGGAAATCTCGATTAAAAAATCCGGGGAGAGCAGCCGACGACGTTCTCCTCGAGATTGTCGTCGATCCTAGGGTCCTTGTAAACTACGTCAAACCATGAGGGGGGGGGTTAAAAAACCAGGTGGTTATTTTTGCGGTTTTTTTGACTGAAACCATGGTGAGATCAGCACATAAGAGACGGAGTCTTTAAATGCGCATCTTTTTCGGGTCGTCGCCGCCACTTCACTTCGTTCACAATCACCTTTTCTTTCCCCGTCCGCGACTCATACTGATAAACATTGTACGCCGGTCCTTTCATAAAATATAGCAAATAATAATGATAACCAATGCTCCTTTGTGACGTAAACAGCCTGCCGGTAAATACTGACTTTTTTCAAATATGCCACGTGGTTGTTTGGGGGAGAGGGGGAGGATCCTCGAAAAACCACGTAAAACCACGATGGGGGATGAGGAAAGGCCAAATATTGGCAAAAACGAAGGAAAAAAACGACCACGTGGTTTGTGTACCGTCCCTCACACAGGTATTGGGGTTCAGCCATTTCGAATGCCGCATCGTTGCATTTAGTCTACGAGTCTCCTTAAGGCCTGTACCATTGAAGGCTCCTTGACCCTGCCTTGGATAAGGGCCCCCGGCCCCTGTAACAAGTCGTCACTTGAACGTGTATTGGCGACGTATAAATGAAAATGGAACGTCGGTAACAGTTTAGCGTAATCTTGTGGGCCATTGAGGGTCCTGCTGTGAGGGCGTTGTCATCGACAGAGATGTCTGGGTCTGGGATAAGGGAAGGAGAGAGACGGTCGTCATTTCCGATAAGGTGGGTCGCTCCGCACCTTCGCTGCGCCTTTGTCGCCGTGTCCGCGCCGCCGCACAAACCCTCTCCGCAAGAACCTCTTGACTCCCGCCAATCGGTAAGACCTTTAATCTGAGGGACGAGCGACCAGTCCAGCTCACCGATTCAGTTTTCAATTTTTTTTTCACTGTGGCAGCAAACGGGTAGCTGTCATAAGCGCCAAAAAGCACAAGCGTCAACGCCGCAAGCGCCAATCCGTAAACGCCAGAAAGAGTCTCTAGCGAGCTAAAGAAAAGTCGCAAACGCCAAAGGTCATAACCGCAATACTAACCATACCTAACTTAACCTAACTTAGCCTCACCGAACTTAGCCTAACCTAACTTAACCTAACATGACCTAACCTAACGTATACGAACTTTAGCGTTTGCGACTTTTCTCGTTTGGCAGTTACGGACTGGCGCTTGCGGCGTTGGCGTTTGTGGGTTTTGGCGCTATCGAATGCCCCCCGTAGCAAACAATAAGTTGTCGCCGGTGTGGTCGAATAGGGCTTACCTTTACCCCCTTACCCATCGGGCGTAACAATATCCATGGACACTTTAACCCCCCCCCCCATAAGCAGGTAGTAATAGTATGCTAAGGTATAATTACCCCCTGCGTATTGGGGTAATAGTGTCCTGGGATATTATTACCCCCATAGCTATGGGGTTAATAATGCCCTATGATTATATTACCCCCCAGTCTATGGGGGCAATCAAGGGGTTACAATTCATAACATCCGGTGTACAAAAGGCCTTGATATCCAGCTTGTATCCGCGGTTGATATCCTTATTATTCGGTTGATATCCTTGATATCCGGCTGTTGGATTTGGTCGAAACCTGGCTGTTTTCAGTGTTTTTTCATGTTTGTTATTCTCTGATCAGTCCTCTGATACCTGGCTAATATTCAGGTACCGTATATACAGCAGATATTTTTTAATATTCTGCTAAAATCTGTCAAATATTTAATTGAAACTTGGTCAGTTTTCTCTTGATGCCCGTTCATAATAGCCTCTGATATTCGGCTGATATCCTCGATATCCTATGATATTCGGTGTACAGATTTTCAGCAAGGTGTTACTGCCCCTTGGGGGTAATAATGTCCCCGGATATTATTACCATCCACGGGGTTATTGTATCCGGGGGGTTATACTATCCAGTTGCAGAAAAGTATAGAAGACAGGCAAGTCTCGACCGAATGCATTAGATATCATGGATGTCAACCGGATATCTGCCGGATATCATGAGTTGCCACCTCTTGATTCCAATGGGAAAACGTGGGGTGAGATCAATTAGGATTGGGGTATTTGGGAGCAGGTATGGGCAGGGAAAGTTGCAACAAACACAACACGGGCGACCGTCGTCTTTGATGAAACATACTCGTAGTTTGCGACCCCCCCCCCCCATCGGGATAAATTTGTCCGGGGACAGGTTGCTTACGGCCCAGAGTGTTTAACTCGATCTATGATATTTTTATTTTTGCGCGTAAATATTCCTTTATCTTGGCCTCACGGAAAAAAATGGTTTTGTTACGGCAACAAAATTAGGGACAACAAATAACATTTTTGTTGCTGCAACCAAAAATTTTGCTGCAGCAACCAAACGTTTTGTTGACGGAACTAAACATTTTGTTGTTGTAACAACATGTTTTTGTTATCCCTATTTTTATCAAATGATTTTGTTAGTATAACAAAACCTTTTTTCCCGTGCTATAGCTTTTTGTTCTCGGATCGAACAAACCTACTTTTATATCGCGCACCACAAACTTTTGCAGGATTTATATACATTTATTTTTTAATTGGAAAGAGGCACGAATTAAAAATTATATTTTCTAGCAAAGAATCTTAATTAAATCTTCGGCTGCAGTTTTGGTTGATGTTATCATCGGATTCATGGGGGCTGTGGTCTCCCTCATGAAAATGCCGAACGCTTTATCCCTTAATTTCAGTGACTTTCCCGGAAACTTTTGAAGCAAGTTTGGTCTCTCATCCCTCGAACCTATTATTTTAACCTTATCACTAACTCGTACTCATGATGTTCTCTAGTGGTCCCTGGAAGGTAGGCTGGCCGCGTGTTTTTGGAGAGGGGGGGGAGTTGGGGAGCTCACCGGAAGTCGTGCATGCCAAGAACCGGATGTGACGAATCCGCACGTGAATGAACCCCCAAACAGTTTCGGTATCTGACGGAGAGCCTTGCAGCGCATAGCCGCTCCGCTCGTCTCGGCGCGGCTAGACGCCTCGGCTTGCAGGCGCCGGCGCCATCTCGCCCGAGGACTGCATTTCGCCGACACTTAATTAAGCTAATCGTACCCTTCCAAAAATACGCGCGAATCGCTGGCCGGTGCCTCGCCAAGCGTAAATCCGCCTTTTGTTTGTGTTTCACTCGTCCGCGAAAAAGTGATGTAGAATCCCGCTTGAAAATTGTTTTTGCATTGAGCAGGGTTGTTCACTCTAAATTTTTAAGGTTGCATTTTAGGGTAGCTGTCATAAGCGCCAAAAACCTCATGCGCCAATCCGTAACCGCCAAACGAGAAAAGACGGAAACGCCAAAGGTCTTAACCGCAATAGACTAACCTCGCCTAGCCTAACTTAACCTAACTTTACCTATCTTAACCTAACCTAACTTAACCTAACCTATACGAACTTTGGCGTTTGCGACTTTTCTCGTTTGGTGGTTACGGACTATAGCACTTGCGACGTTGGCGATTGTGGTTTTTGGCGCTATCGAATGACCCCGCATTTTAAACCTTTTGGTTCAACCCCTACGATGTCAAGCCGAGCGGAGCGAGGCACAAGCCACTTAACCTAACCTAACTTAACCTAGGGTTACCTAATTAAATGGTCACTAAGCCTGATGCTGCCTACTTCTCGGCGACCGCTTTAGGGCCGCCGAGAAGTATGCGGCATCAGGCTTGGCGACAGCCGAGCGGAGCGATAGCGAAGCGAGGCACAAGTGACTTGAACTAATCTTGATTAACGGCAAGGGGCTTGGTTATAATAGATTAAGTTAGGTTGGATGCCTCTTGCCTCGCTCCGATGTCGTTTTAATCGATTTGACGACGAAAGGTTGAACCAAAAGGTTAAAGTTGCTACCTTATATATTAGTGTTGTGTACCTGAAAAGCATGAAAAGAATAGGCTCCCCCCCTGAAAAATCAGGGAATTCGTCTTTTTTCCATGGATTTCTTTTGTCAGAAATGCAGATTTTGCCGTTATGGTCTTACATCCATTAATTTTTTCTTTTTTTTTCAACAAAAAGTCAATATCGAGCGATAATCGCGGATTACAGCGATCGACGTCGTAGATCTTTTTTTTCGTAAATCCTTGGCATGCTGCTTATAAAATCCTCTGAAAAATATTTTGTTTTTGGTCCTGTAAAACCTGGAAAAATCGGGGAATTTCTTGTTGACCAATGTGCAACTTAATTGACACTTTTGAAATCATTTGGTCGTTTTAGTTACTCCCACACCTGTTTCGGGTATAAAGATAAAATAGGGAAAGAGCGTAACTCGGTACTTTAAAAATACAAAACAATCAATGCACATATTCAAATGAGCTCTCGACCATAACTTTCATTGACATAGTTGTTTATAAAAGTTTTTCGTCCAAAATAACCTAATGACGCCTTTGTCCCGTTTTACCTTCATACCCGGAATATGTATAAAACTACCCAGAACAGGATATTTTAATGTGGTTAATTATTAAGGATACACACTTTCAAATTCAGGGTGTTTTTTCTTAAAACAAAAAATATTTAGATTAATCCCTCTCGTTATGAAAGCAAATATCTTTCTTGTAAGAAGGCATTTTTATGCTAAAAATTAGTTAATTTGGAGCTGTGTGACAATGAGATAAATTCGAGTATTTTGGGGAAGTATGGTCCTCGAAGCACGTATATGCGATTTAAGTACGAGGGAGTTTGGGCGCATGCAGTGGTGGTGCATTATCATGCTGTATACGCGATGCAGGAGAAATGCATTCACAGTAATCCCATTACTGCAGTGAGGCGGCGGCGCAGCGCAGATTACTAAATGCAACCGCGCGGAGCCGTCCTGCGCTTTTATTTGCCTACCGAGCATCTTTTTCGTTTGCAAAAGCTCGATGCGGCTTATGCAATTCAAAGACGGTCTGAAAGACATTTGAGAACCAAAGTCTGACCTAGCTGTCATAAATAAGGAAGGTGCTCTAGCAGGTGAGCGCTTTCGAGGACAGCTATGAAAAGTGGCTCGTGATGTACTTGTTAGACGGGTCGTAACGCCTCTTTGGTTACCATCTTGGTCGTCGTCCTCTTTCTTAATGCATATTATGAAGCGATATCGCCCAATATGCGCCATAACTCTATTGTGACCGGACCTGACCCAATCGTACCCATCGTCGCCTCACCCATGAGCTATGAGAGCTTTAAAATTGTCCGATTTATTCAATAAATGTAGTTAGGGTAGGTTGGATTTAGTTTGTACACGAAGATTTTCAAGAGACTAAAAATATCAAGCTAGTTTGGTGTCGCACAAGCGGGATGCGGCGCAAATGGGATTTCGTGCAGATATAGAATGTTGCGCAACCAAGATATACTGCGAAGGCAATGTCGCGCAGATGAGAAATCGCGCAAAAATGCCGCGCACAAACTCGATGGCAGTAGCTACCATGAGTTTGCCGGATCTGGCTAGCGGCGACTGCCTGAGGAGTGATACTGAGGCACGATTCACCTAATCGACTCGATTCCATACTGTTAATCCCCGCAATAATGGCAGGTGGAACCCAATAAGAACATCACAAGTAAAGGAAAATGCAACTTTACAAAATTGCGAGTGAGCGTAAAACGACCTTTCGTCACCAACCCCACATGTGTCGCCCACTTTGCGAGCTATTCGGCGTACGTTCGTTACGGCTGCTTGCGTCCAATGTTGTTGGTCGGACCGATATTTCCCGCCGGAAACTCGCAGTTTGCGTGCAATTTTGGCGAATTTATAGGGTAATTCAGCAACCACACCGGCGGCGCGACGCTGCGGCAGGCAAACGCCGTTGAAAAGCGAATTAAATGAATTCGGGGGGTGTCGCCCTAACGCCACCTTTAATGCTATTAATGACCGACAGCCCCCCCCCCTTCCCCTCCCGCCAACCGCGCTCATGGAGGCCCCGAGCCACTGATGCATTTGTTGTCTTGCCAAAGGCGAGTTGAGCCTTTGTTGCTGGAATAGGGCCTGCCCATTGTCGTCCCCAAGTTTGTCCAGAGGGGGGCGGGGCACCGCCTTTTGCAAAACGGAATAAGAGATTTCCGTCGTCTTCACCTTTGTTTTACTGTCTAGGAAATTTCGCCAGCCAAAGCGAAGCGCCCTCGAGTATAATATCTTTTCGCGACCCCCCTTCTGTTCTTTAATTTTCGCAAGAGCTTAACAACTTATAGGTAGTCCTGTCATACAACTATTTCAGAAAGAATGACTTTTACGAATTTGTCGTTTAAGCTTGATCGTGTGTTTTAATCATTTGTTTTTTGTTTAAAACATCTTTGTTTTCAATTATATCTTTTTTTATGGTTTTGAGAAGGTTGTAGAGAAGCACTTTTTTGGAATGTCAACCATCCGGAGCATAAATGAGCCTTTGTAATTCCATTTTTTTGGACTCTTTAGCCATTTTTTCGCATAAAACGTCTTACTATGGGAATATTAGCAAAGGGATGGTAGCTTTGGTGGCAGATTTCGCGGTGATTTTATTTAAAGCATCTGAAGGATTTATGGCTTTGAGATTAATGGGTTCAGCTTTCCGCGCTTAATGAAAGAAATTACTATCGTTGACTTGTCTTCTTTCGCATCATTTTCTTCCCTCGTAAATCACGAGACGCGAGACTAACCGACTTTTCATTGAAGCTGAAAACAATTTCTGGAGCCAAAGGTGGCCCAAGACGTGGCCGTCTCGACTGATTTTTACCGAGGCAACGCAACTTGCAATATGAAGTATTTGCAATCTTCCTCATTTATGGCCTTTGGGCTACTTTTCGAACCCAGCCACGTGAAGAACACTTTACGGAACCTCGTCTAGCGTCACACTAACTCCAACCGCACCTTGACGCAATCGGGTAGCTGTCGTAAGCGCCAAAAACCACAAGCGCCAACGCCGCAAGCGCTAATCCGTAACCGCCAAACGAGAAAAGTCACAAACGCCAAAGGTCTTAACCGCAATACTAACCTTACCTAACCTAACTTAACTTAACCTAACTTAACCCAACTTAGCCTAACCTAACTTGACCTAACCTATACGAACTTTGGCGTTAGCGACTTTTCTCGTTTGGCGGTTACGGACTGGCGCTTGTGGTTTTTGGCGCTATCGTATGCCCCCCGACGCAATCTAATCTCATACGAACTTATTACCGTGACCTTCAGATTAGTACATATATATCTTTGTCCAGACCCACCGCGTAAGGGACTTCCGCTTAGTAGTGTTTGAAGCAACTTTAGACAGATACCTCAGAATACAATTCTGGAACACCAGAAACCCTATTTAAAACAAAATCTTCTTAGCGCACTATGCCAAACTTTGAGAACGTTGACCCTTGATGTCGCACGACGTCCGGACTTTTTTTTACATTTTTCTTCCTCGTGAAGTGGCTCAAGGACACGAGTCGCCCGTGAGACTATGCGATACGTCGTGTAAAATTGAACAGCGCCGGACTTGGAAGGGTTTCTAAATGCGCCTTTCTCTGGAGAGACATTTTTTCAAAAGCTGCTCGGCTCCGTCTCGCTGCTAACTTTTTATGTTTGGTGGACTATGCCTCGCTTCGCCTGCATTCCGTTTGATTGTTGTTGAGGTTTCCCATCTTTGGGGATCACCGTGCGGTTCAACATTTCTTTACAGTTGAGGGCATGTGCAGCTGAAGTATAATTACATTTTCTCACAATTTGTGTCGGTACTACTAATGTATTTAGATACGGAGGTGCTCCAGCATTTCAGTCGGTTTTAGTCGTGTTGCCAACCTAAATTCAAAAAAAAAACACTTTGTCATCCATTTATCCTCGACTGTACATTTTTAAGATTAACGAAACTTGTCAGCCATTCAGCCTCGACTGTACATTTTAAAGATAAACCGCCGCTAAGTTTGTTAATGACTTTATTGTTGCATTGACAAAATGTTTTTTGTTAATATAGCCTCAGGAAACCAGAATTATTGCCGCGACAGTTTAACTTATTGTTTTTAGCGACAGCTGAAATCGTTGTGGTAGCAAGTGTTATTGTTGTAACAAAATTGTCACAACAATTTTGGTTTCCTGGGGCTATATTAACAAAACGTTCTCGAGGCCACGAGGTCATTTTCTTCGTGTTACCGCTTCTGGTCAGGGTTGGTCAGGTGCCTTGTGCCTCGCTCCGTTTGGCTGATAATAGTATTACCGTTTCTTCACTCTAAATTTGAAATAGTCATTTTTTGACTCATTGATTTAGTCATTTTTTGTTTGACTATTTAATTTAGTATTTAATTTAGAAGTGAATAAAGCCAACCTTTGAAACTGAAATCGTGGTCGAGGGTAGAACTACAAGGGAGAAGATAACTTGTAAAATGGAGTGGCCGTAAGTCAGTACAGAACGTTAAGTGATATTGAATGCGTTTTCTGCCATACGGCGACCCGCTTTCGTTTTCGCGGCGCTTACAAACGACTTGGAAACGACCGGTTAACATTGCTGTGCTGCTCTTTTAGTTCGTGTGTATGTGTGTGTGCGTTTGAGGGTGCGTGCGGCTATTCCTCTGCTGCCCGTTCCAGCCTAAAGTTTTTCGCTCTTTGAAAAGTTTACAAGTAAATCCTTTTGTCTTTTAAATTTATCGCGCAAAACCAGCCAACGCGATAATATTGATACTCTCACTAGACCGACTTAAGGTAATAGGAGCGACCTTGCTCGAGGATGTTCTGCCTTCCCGATGAGGGTGAGAAAACAAAACGAGGATTTGATTATATTTCAAGGTTGACCTAAGTTCAAAACCATATAATTCAAAAGGTCTCTTGGAGAATGTTCCATTGTTGTGGCTGATCATAGGTCTACCTTGAAAAATACCACACTTCTACCTTCGTTTTAGTTTCTTACCCAAAACATAGGTATACCCACTACTTAGGCAATGTTCTTATAAGAACTCTCGAAAAAAGTAGTTCCGTTTTTACTTGAAGTGCTCGTCCAAGCCGCCTGCTCTATATTTTAATAACTTATAAGTTTGTTAACTTGTAACTTGTTAGTGGAACCTGATAGATCTCCGTTGGCTTAAATTTTATCTTCAATATTAGCTGTCATTTCACAAGAAATTTCGCAGGTAGCATTAAGCTGGCTTTCCAACTGATAGGTAAGGTTGCCTCAG
>Ga0058701_10006040_pt1 | contig 10155 bp, 5 predicted proteins | sample AgamicOrMae_FD_97039 | JGI IMG/M metagenome (GOLD analysis project Ga0058701, IMG submission 97039) | Agave microbial communities from Guanajuato, Mexico - Or.Ma.e | ecosystem: Host-associated > Plants > Phyllosphere > Phylloplane/Leaf | place: Guanajuato, Mexico | collected 2012-06-04 | reverse complement strand
TGACTGGAGGTTCAAGATAGTTTAGGAACTCAACGCTCAAACTGTATACGCTTCTGCAACGGTTACGATACAACAGACCGTATTTTGTTAAAATAACTTGATCGGTCTTGCTTATACATGGTCATCGGCACCCGCAAAGCAAGGCACATTAGGGAGGAAAAGAAGGGCCAATGCCGAATCTAAATGGATAAGAACCTATTCAGATTCTTATCGAAACACGAAGTTCTAATCATTTCGTGATTAACCCACTACCGCCCAGCGATGCCATTCAGAAACAGAAAAAAATATTTTAGAGGATCTTTTAAGTTTAGTATTGTTACAATTTAAAAAATATTACCCCTCTGGAAATTGAAAATTTAATAATTTAGGCATTTTTAAAAACTTAAAATTTCGTATTTTAATTTTAAAAAATCCTTCCAATTTCTATTAAGCTAAATTTCACTCCAAATACTTTGGGCTGTCATGGGTTGAGGAGGGTAAAAATACCCGATTCGCATTCTGATTAAAACGTGGTTTAGCGATTAGAATCAAAATACCGCATTTAGAATTTATAAGACAATTCTATCGGGTAGCCTATTTATTTCGGCAAAGGTTTTTTAAGATTTTGTTCTGGTCCCGAAAGGAAAAGAATGATCCCTGATTACAGTGTGACAAATATGGTCATAAGCTGATCAGGACTTCATCAGGAACTGACCAGAGTTGTATCATAACCTGATCAGAAACAAATCAGTTTGTACTACATGAGAAACAACGACGAGTGGGACACATCAACACTAGGCAAATACACCATTTGAAAGTTTAGTTGATATAATGCGTATTTTCTTTCTTTTTTTTCTTTTTTAATGAAAAAAGCAGTTCTATTGGACTTATCTGGTTTATGAAAAGACGATTGTTCTCCGTCTACGCTCCCTGAAACAGCGAAATGGTTCGTTAATTAACATTTCTAAAATAATTTATCTACACAGTTCATTTCTTAATTATTGTTCATCACATCAATCACATCAAAAATATCATAAATAAATCAATCAGACATAATTGCGCAATGAACTTAAAAAAATTAAAAAAAATAAAACTTTCTCCCCAGTAGTCCTCGCATGCGTATCGCATTCGCTCCCAACAAATCAATCTTCTAATGATCAAAATTAACATATTCCGTTAATTGTTTTCAAAACATCTTTTTATTGGCAAAATCAAAACCGGCAACTCCTGTTATCCTCTTGTCTGCATAGACATAAGTAGAATTACAATGCTTCACTCTGTCCTTTACATCTCGTCACACTCTTGCTTTGTATCGTTAACCTCAGTAATACGTCGTAAATTTAACGTAAATGCGTTATTTCGTACATGGACGATAACGCGTTAATTTGTCAAATAAACGCTTAACGTTTACCACAAAAAAATCTAAATTATCGAAGAACCCTGATTAAAAGTATTGCAGTTCTATATCGCCTACGGCAAGTTTTCTATCCTCCTAGATATTCAAATTTTTAAAGTCTCTGTTAAGGATTTTTGTAGAGGTTTCCTGTTTCTTTTCATGCTAACTAGGTCTCCTAAGGAATGATTCTCACGGAATTTCCCGCAAGAATCGCAATCGTTGAAGAGAACTAGATTGGGAAAGCTCGAGGCCCATTACTGCGTGCTAAGTTTTCGATTCACCTGTCCGATTTTGTTATCGCACGGAATATTGCGAACATCTAATGAACTTGCAAATACGTCATTTTTTCAGTTTTCTTGCTTTTGGTAAAATCGGCTCAAGAGCACACCGCTTTTTTTTCCGAAGTTACTACGCTGTCCCATTTAATATATAACAGGTTAGTTTCCGTACGTTCAAGTCGCCCTTGTATTAACATGGGCGTGCGAATAGAACTGACCTTTTTTTAGGGGAAGTAATCACTTCAGTACAGGGATGTACTGTCATCCTTACGCCGGGGTTTGAGACTCAAGATACCATTGCCTTGTTTTGAATAAAACCATGCTGGCTTATTAAAAAATATATAATTGTGAAACAAAAATTTCTTTCGTCCGAAGAAAATTTACAAAGATTTAAGGTGTCTGTTGAATTTAAACTGAAGTCTGATAGACCTCGCAAAAAAAGATCATATTTAAGGGCTTGGAAAAAAAATCGAGTGCAAATTTCAAGTAGTAACCCGAATCCCAAACAAACGAAATTTCGTTCCTCAAATTACATTGCGTTCCAGGTGTTAAAATCAAATAAAAGACGTGGAATCGCTCAGAATAGAATGAAGGTAGACTATGGACCGGAAGGGGCGATAATCGCTTCAGCAGTCGGTCGCCATGTATATTTAAATTTCCGCCATGATCCTATCCTAGCCGAGTTCCTTTCAAATCCGAGGCAGGAAGACTGTCTCTTGTTTGTCAGCGGTGAGCCATACAGAATAAAGAAAAGCTCGAGAATAGAAAGTCTGCGGCTGTGCCTGGCCACGTTCTCAGCCCTCTAGTAATGCATGTTAAGTAGGTCTCGCCTGTGTTATGGCGGCGCTGTGGCCCGCTCGGTTGGCGCGCGCCGCGAGCTGCCGCAAGCCGCCGCAAGAGGGCGCGCTGCGCGGACGCATCTGCCTCCGCCGCCTTCACTTCTTTGTTTGGTGTCGCTCTTAGATTAAGTTGTACATTGAAAGAGCGCCTCTGGAATTCTGACAATGTCACGGGGGGTAAGCGCGCAAGAACATGGAAACAAAGTGGAGGGCGGTGGCGATTTTCTGCTCTTGCACTTTAGCTAGATGTGTGGGGCGTTTACGAGGTATCTGCTTGCAGAGGGGAGGTGACAACGATGATGAGAAAAGTAGTCCTTGCATAGTAAATTTAGGTTGAATCTTTCCACCTTCGCTGCGACGACAGACCGAGGCGCAAAGCACAATCGAACGTGACTTAAGGATCACCACGCTGAGCGGAACAGTCGCGAAGAGAAGCACGAGGCGAGGCACTCGAGCGAAAAAGAAGTCCTCCCCCGCAACCGCCAACACACGGGTGTATTGACGGTTGCCTATCCCAGACCGGACCGTGAGGAGCGGTTGCCCGGATGGGACGGAGCAGAGCGACAGACGAAACGTTTTCAAGATTACAACACGCTGCGAACGTGCGTTTCGTATACGTACATCAATGGATATAAGTTTAAGAATAGTTCTTAAATGCTGATTACCAGTACCGGCTAGAATGCACTTACAAACACCAACTCATTCCGATCCCATGCAAAAAGACCTTATCGGCCTAATCAGATTTTGATCAGGAACTGATCAGACACTCATCAAATGTCCGTATAACTGATCAGAGACTGATCAATTTATTGTACATCTGATCAGTGCCTGATCAGACATTTTCGCACGGGATATTGCGAACTCTTCCTTCTAAAATACGTTTTCTATACACTAATTTTCATTCTACTTACATATTAATCCTAAAGTATAATACTTGCACGCACTTAGAATCATAGTTCGCCAAACTTGACCGAACCTCACTCAACTTCCGCAGTTATACTGTACGCATCCGAATATTATAATGAAAGGCTAAGGCCCCAGTGGAAAACAGAGGTTAAAAATACGACGGGTAAAACTAAGATGTGCTTCAAGAATAAGAGTACCAAATTTCCGAAAACATCATTCTAATTTACAGATTGGGCAAATCTATTAAAGAAACAACGAGATGCGCTTATAAACAAGCCAATACTCAAACAAGGTTTTTTGGGTGGAAATTCTGTAAAACGTTGTTACTCGTTCTTGAGGGGGAAAAACTCCTGTCAAGACATAGCGAGTCTCGGTTTTTACACGTTCTTCACCTCTCCCTACCTACCTTCCATTTTAGAGGTAGCAAGAACGAGTATAGCGCTCAACGCGGATGACGTCCGTTAGCCAACAGATATCACAGCCGAGACCAAAGGATATACAGGGAAAAGTCCAAGACAAGAAATGAAGCTCCGTATGCCAAGGTGTGAATAGGAAATTTACGTCAAAATACAACACGCCGTATAGCACTCAGGGGCTTGAACATTTTAACGTACGAAGAGACGTACTCTTGGGCTTCGAATATATGGTTAGAACTCACAAATTCCTTTGTACTATTAGGAGAGATACTATATGTGCCATGTGCTACATGTCACTGAAATTTTAAAATAATTATTTTTTAAAACTTTGAAAATGAACGCACGAATAGAGTTGCATATAGCGCAACAAGGGCCTACGCAAGAATTGATTCAAGATTGAAATATTCACCAAAACATTCGGTTACCCTGTGAAGTTCAACGTGCGTAAAAAAAGGAAAACAATCAATAGGTTTTACAGAAATGTTATTCTTTTGCCGCGGTTGAAAACTTAGAAAAAAATGTGACTCAATGGGATGGCCGAGGCGACGGGTGATAGAGCAACAAATAGAGCAAGAAAGTGATTAATGTCGCCAAAAGGTGCGTCTATCGATATAATAAGTTAGATGAAAATTGATATTCTTTTGCCGTAAGGTATGATGTTGGGAAAGGTACATGTAAAAATGAAGGGTGATTACTTCCTGGCGCGTACTTGGTCAAGGTAGAGTTGGGTAGGTCAATACAGTGGCTACGTGGAAGGTGAGGTGTTAATCAGCCGGCGAGATTCCGAGGATCTTCGCGATTTTGCGAGGCTGCCCACGCCATTTAATCGCGGATTTGAACCACAAAAGCTCTAACCTCTGTTACCGGTATCTACAAAAGCATTAACAAACTTGAAAAAAAAAAGACTAAAAGCACCCGTGGTTAAAGCCCCCCCTCCCCCTTAACTTCCCAGATCTTACGGGATGGAATATTTGAGGGGCAAACTCCTGACGCGCAATTCGTCAGATTTTAGGCCAGGTACAGTATCTTCTCAGCGGCTCCGTGGCTGGCGGATTTCCACGATACGCTCAAATTAACCAATCTTTACTGGTTAATCTACTCTTTGAATTGTTAGGGGTGCATTTTCTACCTATTAAGTTCGTTGCCTCACCGCCGGATCAGAGCGTCAGCGAAAATTTCGTGATTTGGTCAAATAAACGAATTAATATAATTAGTTAACAGTGGATTAGATTTTCCCCCAATTTACAACAGCGTTAATGAATTTGAAAAGAACACATCACGTGGAAACACGAATAAAAAGGAATATACCCATATTTCACGTGAGATTTTACACCCATGCTACTAACAAACCTTGGTTAACTTCCCAGATCTTAAGGGATGGGGTGTTTCCAGGCGCTACCTCCTGACGCGTAGTTTGTCAGAGTAAGGCTGGGTAGGTTTTTTCAGCGGCTCCGTGGCTAGCGAGATGTGACCCATCCGGCCAGAATCCAAGAATCCCTCACGGCTTTTATGAGGCTGCCCGCGGCATTCAAACGTGGATCGGATTTGAACCGCGAACCCAAACCGAATCTCGACACTATCACTGATAACGTGGCAACGCTAACCACTCGGCCACCGAGAAGACATTCATTAGCGGTGTTCGGAGGCATACTTTAGTGACGTGACCTCGGAGGAAGAAAGAAAAATACAGCGGGACTGCGAATTGAACCACAGTCGCGAATTTGACAGGCAGACACGTTGACCACTCAACCACGACGCCTTGTTGGCACCGCGTAAAAAGGTACGCATTAAGAACAAAAACTGGTTCTTTCAAGGGTGGTAACGAGTCTCTTCACCGCATATTTGCTGCGGCTCTGACAAAAGACCCGACTGCGCCACGAGCTGCATAGAGCAGAACCTACCTAAAGTCTGGAGCGTGCACTCCATATGCAACCTAAACAGCACGACACCGTTTAGCTATTGCCACGGCAATGACTTTCCAGGTCCGACAACCTGGCTTCCATGACTTATGGGGACATTCAATGTTGCCTTGCTAGGGAAAGGGCCTCAGCAAGAGTTGGTGTATGATCAAAATATCCATAGAAACATTTGGTTACTTTGGTAGAGAGCGAGGATTTTTGCGAGGGCTTAGCCCTTGCTTCTTTGCGTCTTGTTTTAAGCTGGCTTGGAATCTTTGGTTCAGGCAAATCTAGGGTCTATTTTACCTTGAAATGTGTACAAACTACGATGTTTTGATTGTTTTGAAAAACTTTGCTAGCAAGAACGGCCCACTGAAAAGTGTTTCGAAACGATGACGGGATGTAAAATGCCTACAGAATCCTGCGGATTCATTCCTTTAAAAATACCCGTTGCGTACCCGATGTTGTATTTGTCCCTTCCAAGAGTGCAAGATGTCGCGTTTGACTTTGAAAAGTAAGCGCCTGCTAGAGGTTAAGAATACTAGACTTTGTGTGGAGAGGTTAAAGGGCACGTGCCATTAAAGAATGCGGCTCTCCTTCCTGACAGTAAAGTTACATCGCACAAGGTGACATGAGCCGGGAAGGGGGAGGGGGAAGCAACGGTCCCCGACGACGGGGCTTTTAGCGAGGGTTAAACGAGTTCGGCTTCTGTTAGCGTTCACGCCTTGTAAGAACAGCCAAAAACGTGATGGCCAACTCAAAGGTGCCTGGCGGGGACAAATGAGAAACTTCTGCTGGGCGAGATAACTAACTGAAGTCAAGTCGGCACGAAACATTTCGTTGAAATGGTGACGTTGATCCTCTGCTCATCAAACATAGCAGTGATCACAGAAAAATAAAAATAAAATAAAAAAATAAGTAAAAAAAATGTTTGAAAGAGCTCCGTGCCGATTTTGGGTATGAAACTAAAATGGGGGTCGTGTGTACGTTGCTACTTTTCAACATAGACGTACAGTATGTTGTTCATTCATCAAAAGATCTCGGCGAGAACTTTCCATTGATTTGGCTGAGAACATGGCCTATCTTGAAAAATATCAAAAATACGCTCTACCCTCGTTTTCGTTCACACCCAAACAGGAACAGCATTCCCCAAAAAGAGGTTTTGTTTTTACTGTGATGGTCAGGCGCTCCTGAATAACGAACTTTTCAGGCATTTTTCGGTCTGTCTTTGTAGAATTCTGAGAGTATGCATTTTCAACCTCCTGCCCTTCACCCTTGGTTTAATCTTCCATTACATTATAAGGATTAAGGATATTACCCCACGGTGACGAAATGAAGATGAAAAGCTGAAATCGATATGGTTCGTAGCTATCGTACATCCTCGCATAGCTGTAAAATTAAAACCAGCTTCACCGTCTAGTTTCCGAGTTTGAGCTTGTCAAAAGTGACAAAATATACACAGTGATATATGCAGACCTCATTAAAGAAAGTGCATAATCGATAAATTTTGTTATACCCAGTGAAGACAACGGAGTAAAAATTATTTCTTTCAGTTTAAACCCCATTTGAACCCAAAAAATTGAAACTTCGCCACTTAGTTAAAGAGAAATCCGAGGAAAACCTCAAAAGAATGCGCATTTTTCGTGAAATATGGGTCAAATGAGCAACTGTAGATTCTTTCAAAATTCGAAATCCTCTATGTAATGGTAGATAAATATTGGACCCGTACGTTAGTCTTGTCTCATAGAGATTCTAAGTTCTAGATTATTTTTAAACGAGCATTCAACAGTTCTAGGTGAACTTGACTAGTTTGCCACGGGGGTGGTATATCCTTATGGACTAACAACGGAGTAGATTATGGTTTGGTCAAACTCAAGTTTGGTTACGTCCCGTGCCCCTTGCCTCGCCTTGCTACTGTCCTCCTGTCGCCTTGCGTTATGCAGCTAACTGCCGCTGAGTAGTAAGCGGCATCAGGCTTGAAGTTCGTTGGCTTAACTTACATGAAGAGCCCTCTCGCTGTCACTCCACACTCGGCAGGACGAGGAAAGTTGGAACAGAAGATGCAACATTTTGCCATGTTGCAAGTTAACAGTGCGCATTTTCTGATTTCCCTCGAAGAAATTGTGAAGGAAATGGAGTTCTCTGCGGACATTGTTGAACGCCTGAAAACATCCGTTATCAGAATACCATTGCGCAGCCTAATCAATCGTTCGATAACTCCTTTCCACGTCTTCTTATATCATAACGGTAAAGAAACAAACACGTTTAAGGGAGTTGTCATCTGTTTTGGGATGAAAAAGAAACCGGGGTATTTTGCAATTTTGTTTATTTTTCAACATAGACCTCAGCCAATTTAAAAGGTCTCGGTGACAGCTCCCAACTGATTTGGCTGAACCTATACCTTGAGAAATTACCATAAATTATCCCTGTTTCATTTTTACAAAACAGATAAAAGAACTCTTTCAAGCAGGGGTTTTGAATTTACCATGAGGAGATTACCGTTCGAAAATAGAGTACTGTAATGTTTATTTTATACTATGATGATGTGTGAAACTCCTATAGTGTTCGAAAGATTCCTCTCGAGGAGATAACCCTGGAAATAAGGCTTAATGCCGAAACGGTTTGGTTTTCAGCAAAACTTCACTCACTTGTCCACCCTCTCACAGAAATGGCCAGCTTTCGCAAAAACCTGCAAAGCCGATAACGCTGGAGCCCCCCTCCTCTCCAGCAGCACCGCCCCCTCCGACCGCCCGCAACGAGTAATGGAAGCGACGTCGCCACCTCCGCCTTCTAAGCACCGTTCTGCCCCTCACCGCCTTCTATTATAACGCGGTCGCCCGTGAAATTGGCGCCGTGTCGCCGCCCCCTCTAGCGCGTTCCTCGGGCGGCACGCCGGCGTGCTCCTGCCGCACGGCGTGCCGCGCGGAGTGCCGCAAGCCGCCCTGTCACGGGATTTGTTGTGATTGGCGAATGCTTGCGGCTCGGCATACGGAGCAGCCCGCGCAGGTGAGCGCCTGATGCTCAGTGACACTTTGGTTACGCTCGGCTAGACACGCCTGGCCGGTGATAGTTCCCTCTTGCTCTCACCAATAACAAAGCGATCATGCTGTTCTTCTCTGGTTTCTTCTCATCCGTAAGGACTTATCTTCTATGATAAAACCCACGCGACTATTACGTCTCTTCGAAATATGTAAAAATTGCTTTTAAATACGATGCGGGAGGCTAGAGAACCACACGGCGAACTCTGGCCCAACTCAGTGAATCTATCCTAACTTAACCAAACCAAACATAACCTGCTTAAACCTAACCTAAGTTAACCAAACCTAACTTAACCAAAACTAACATAACCTAAGCTAACTGAATGAAGCCAAGAAAACCAAAGCAATTCTAACCAAACCTAAAGCCGGTTGCACACGATGCGTTTTTTTCGTGCTGGATTTGCTGTTTGACGGCGTGCGGGGTGCCGTGCGGGCTTTCTTCCTGGAAATTTAGGCCGCACAGCCTTCTGGGAACTTTCCCTCACGGCAGCAACCACCGTGTGTGGGCCCTTCCTAGCAAGGGCCCCATCCCGGGCGCCAAATATGAGAAACCCGCAACCGAACCAGCACGAAAAAACGCATCGTGTGCAACCGGCTTAACATAAGCTAACATAACCAACGCTAACCAAACGTTACCTAATGAAACGTAAAAAGATCGGCCGAGAACGGCGGCCTAACGCGGTAACATATGTTGCGCGCAGATTGGGCGGTCCCGGGTTCAATCCCCAGGCCGGTTACTTAAGTGAAGATTTCCTGGGGTCTACGTTCTACCTTGCAGGCAAATGCTGAAGGAATTCTGCTGCAGGTTAAAGCCTACATCCATGTCCTTCCCTATCAACCTCCCTGCTCGTTCTTCCCCGTATTGGTACATCATGCCACGATGGCAATATCGCAGATGCAAAGCTATTTGGTGGCACACTGAACTGCTCGGCCATGCCGGTTCACAGCCAATTCACAAAGATTCAACAGACATATTGCCTTCCGCTTGGCTGTCGCAATCCTGTTGCCGCTTACCTCTAGCGCGGCGGCTGTACCTGCCGCCGAGAGGTAAGCCAAATCAGGCTTGACGCCCATTAGGTTGTGTGTTAGGTACGTGCCTGGTGCCACGGTCTGATCGACTTGACGGTGGAGGGGATCACAAGCGGTAGGAATTTTCACAATTCAAAACCGTCTAATTACGTTTGTTCACTTGCCCTTTGTTTGTGGGATGGGTTAGACAACACGCGCAACACCCACGTCAAGAGTGTTGCCTAACCATAAATTCTCCGAAAAATTTCCACTTACACTTTCGCACACTGTAAATGTAAAATAGTCAAATTTGACTAGATTTTAGAAGCCAAATTTTTTAATATTTCAATTAGTCAATTTTGACTATTTTTCAGTCAAAAATGACTATTTAAATAGT
>Ga0058701_10006039_pt1 | contig 10156 bp, 4 predicted proteins | sample AgamicOrMae_FD_97039 | JGI IMG/M metagenome (GOLD analysis project Ga0058701, IMG submission 97039) | Agave microbial communities from Guanajuato, Mexico - Or.Ma.e | ecosystem: Host-associated > Plants > Phyllosphere > Phylloplane/Leaf | place: Guanajuato, Mexico | collected 2012-06-04 | reverse complement strand
GTAGGTTAAGGCTTGGAAGTCTTCGAATTTGATGGATCTCTAGTGACGCACTATGTTACATTCGTGTTGTTTCAAGGAATAAAGAACAACTAAATCTTGATAAAGAGCTCATTGGATGCTGATGGAGCAAATGTTGCATGAAAGGTTATGAATTCAGCGATGAGAGGTAGAATGAGAACTGATGGACGCTCTCTTTCTTTTTTGGGGGTAGGGTTTGGGGGTTGAGGGAGGAAAGATGGAGAGAGAAAAAGAGGGATGGGTATAAAGGTGGAATCTTAGGGAGGAGTAAGAGATAGAGAAGAGTTAGAGTAAAAAATGCTGAGTCAGGTAGGGGAGAAAGTGAATTAGATAGGGAAGAGAGTGGGATTATAAGAAGTTGGCGGGGTAGATGAGGAGTTAAGGCAGGTTTTGATTTATGCATTAAATAGAGGTTGGGGTGCGTGATCTATAATTCAGATCAATCACCATTATTTTTGTTAATGTATTGAAACTTAATACGGAGAACTTGATATTTCTGCCCTTTTTCTTGTGGTTTTGTCTAGTGATACTTGCTGTCATGGATTCAAAGTTGGCAATGAAACGGCCACAGCAAAAAGGTTTCGAAGTTGAGCGAAGCGCCCTTTCACTCTGTGGCAACTATGGTTGCCTGCTTTAACACAATCTCATGATACTGCACATGTTACTGTACCTATTATAGCAAGAAAAGCAAATAGTCAACCAGCACTATTGTTGTTGACCTTAGGATAAGCTAGATCCTTTAAAGACATTTGAAGATCCTGCAAAGTTTCCTGGTCTCTCTTGTATCTCCATAGTCCCTCTAAATATTGGATCTTTCATCTGGTGTGGAGAGCAGAAGAGCTTCTCCTATGAATTTGGTGTATATTATCTGGTGCGGAAAATAGAAGATCTTTGGGTATCCGCCTCTCCATCATGCTCATACAAGAGGCGGGGGTTAGATAAGGATATTGGTTAAAGTTTTTGGAGGCTTTCATTACTTCCTGTTTGAAGTCGTGAAACTGTGTTGCTTCTGCTTTTAAGTGGAAGCTCAAAACTATTCACCCAGAAAAGTTTCACTCACATGCTCACAGTTGCAAAGAGGTTATTGAGGGTCTATTGACTTGTTTTATGCATCGGAGGGGGTTGTATTTTATGTGGACAATTTTTTATACCTCATCATGGGAGATCTCTCCTTGATTGTGACACCATTTGTTTTCTTGCAGCCGCCTAAAATTAAAGCATTTATTGACAAAGTTATTCAAAGTCCGCTGCAAGACATAGCAATCCCACTGTCTGGTTTCCGGTGGGAATACAACAAGGTGGTTACTTGGCATATAAACCATAGAATGTTTTCAATTTTTAGTTCGTATGCACATTGCCTTACCTTTTCCTTCCTTTCAGGGAAATTTTCATCATTGGAGGCCACTTTTTCATCACTTTGATACATACTTCAAGGAATATTTATCTAATAGGAATGACCTCCTCCTTTCGGACACTATCACGGAAGATGATTCTCTGTTCCCAAAGCATGCGGTTTTGCAGATCTTGCGGGTGATGCAAATTATCCTAGAGAACTGCCATAATAAGAGTTCCTTTGACGGCTTAGAGGTATGCTTAAGCTATGAGTTTCGTCTCTTGATTTATAAGCGTCTGATGTTTATCTGTTGAAACTGATCTTTGTTGCCTGTATCTTTCATTCGGACAGCATTTCAAGCTCCTACTTGCATCAACAGATCCTGAGGTTCTTTTGGCGACATTAGAGACTCTTTCTGCGCTAGTTAAAATACATCCGTCAAAGCTGCATGTGAGTGGAAAAATGATTGGGCTTGGCTCAATTAATAGTTGTCTACTCTCCCTGGCACAGGGATGGGGAAGCAAGGAGGAGGGCTTGGGTTTGTATTCCTGTGTCGTGGCAAATGAGAAGAGTCAAGAAGAGGGGCTGTCGCTATTTCCATCAGAGGTGCAAGACAGAGACGAGAAATGTCAGTCTCGATTGGGCTCAACTTTGTACTTTGAACTGCATGGGGTTAGTCCCCAAAGAAGTGGAGAAAGCAGTAGTGATCTGAAGTGTCTGAGTTCAACCGTTATACATATGCCAGATCTGCATTTGCGGAAAGAGGATGATATTTTGCTTCTTAAGCAATGCATAGAGCAGTATAGTGTACCTCCTGAACAGAGATTCTCACTGCTTACAAGAATCAGATTTGCGCATGCCTTCCGCTCTCCCAGATCAGGCAGATTATACAGTAGAATTTGCCTTCTTGCATTTATTGTACTTGTGCAGTCTAATGATGCTAATGATGAACTTGTGTCCTTTTTTGCTAACGAGCCTGAATATACAAATGAATTAATCAAGATCGTTCGATCTGAAGAAGCTGTTTCTGGAACTATTAGAACACTTGCCATGCTTGCATTGGGAGCTCAGCTGGCTGCATATTCATCGTCACATGATCGAGCTCGTATGTTGAGTGGTTCAAGCATTAATTTTGCTGGAGGGAACCGTATGATTCTTTTAAATGTACTCCAGAAGGCTATCCTGTCGCTGAAGAACTCTAATGACCCATCATCTCTTGCTTTTGTGGAGGCACTCCTACAATTCTATCTGCTTCATGTTATATCTACTTCAAGCTCAGGAAGCATCATCCGGGGATCAGGAATGGTTCCAACTTTTTTGCCTCTTTTGGAGGATTCTGATCCTGCTCACATGCATCTTGTTTGTTATGCTGTAAAGACGTTGCAGAAGCTAATGGATTACAGTAATGCAGCTGTGACCCTCTTCAAAGATCTGGGCGGGGTTGACCTTCTAGCTCACAGGCTGCAGATAGAAGTTCAAAGGGTCATCGGTACAGAAAGTTTAGATGAGAACTCGATGATAATTGGTGAGTCTTCAGTTGCAAGCGATGATCATTTATATGCTCAGAAGAGGCTTATCAGGGCTTTGTTGAAGGCGCTCGGATCAGCTACGTATGCTCCTGCAAACACCTCAAGGTCCCAGAGTTCGCAAGATAGTTCTCTGCCTTCAACTTTGGCTTTGATATTTGGGAATGTTGCCAAATTTGGAGGTGAAATCTATTGCTCAGCTGTGACGGTTATGAGTGAAATTCTTCATAAAGATCCTACGTGTTTCCCTGCTTTGCATGAAATGGGTCTTCCTGATGCATTTTTATCTTCAGTTGTTGGTGGCATACTTCCATCCTCGAAGGCTCTCACCTGTGTGCCTAGTGGTCTGGGTGCCATTTGTCTCAACACCAAGGGCTTGGAGGCGGTGAAAGAAACATCTGCATTACGTTTTCTTGTGGATGTTTTCACCAGCAAAAAATATGTTGTGGGAATGAATGAAGCTATTGTTCCTTTGGCTAATGGTGTGGAAGAGTTGTTACGCCATGTATCTTCACTGAGAGGCACTGGTGTTGATATAATTATTGAAATTATTAACAAAATGGCCTCTCTTGGAGAGGGAAGTGTATCAGGATCATCAGAGATGGTCAATGATATTAGTGCTATGGAAATGGATTCTGGAGATAGAGGAAGTGGAAGTGAAAGCCATTCCAGTTTAGTCAGCGGAACAGATGTGGCAGGGGAGGGTGTTACAGATGAGCAATTCATTAACTTGAGCGTCTTCCATGTCATGGTGTTGGTTCACCGGACAATGGAGAATTCAGAAACATGTAGGTTATTTGTTGAGAAGTCTGGTATCGATGCCTTATTGAAGCTTCTGCTGCGACCTAGTATTGCTCAGTCCTCTGAAGGGATGGCGATTGCATTACATAGCACTATGGTTTTCAAGGGTTTTACTCAGCACCACTCTGCTCCGCTAGCTCGTGCTTTTTGTTCCTTTTTGAGGGATCATTTGAAGAAGGCCTTGACTGGATTTAGTGTGGTCTCAGGGTCCTTTTTGTTGGATCCTAAGAAAAAACCTGACCAGGGGGTTTTTTCTTCATTATTCCTTGTCGAATTTCTACTGTTTCTTGCTGCCTCAAAAGAAAGTCGTTGGGTGTCTGCCTTGCTGACCGAATTTGGTGGTGATAGCAAGGATGTTCTTGAAGATATTGGGAGAGTCCACCGTGAAATTTTATGGCAGATTGCTCTTCTTGAAGATGCAAAAGTTGAGATACAAGAGGATGGACCTGTTTCAGCTTCGGATACACAGCAAGCATCAACTTCCAGTGAAAATGATGAACAAAGAGTGACTTCTTTCAGGCAGTTGCTTGATCCGCTACTTAGAAGAAGGATGTCGGGGTGGAGTATGGAGTCCCAGTTCTTTGATCTTATAAATCTTTACAGGGATCTTGGTCGAGCTAGTGGTATTCAACACAGAAGCACTTCTGATAGTAGTCTGCGGCTGGGAGGCAGCCAGCAGTCACGTCGGTCAGGAGGTTCAGATACAGACAGCGCTATCAAGAGAGAAGAGGACAAACAAAGGAATTATTATTCGTCTTGTTGTGATACTGTCAGATCGCTTGCATTGCATATTATGCATTTGTTTCAAGAGTTGGGGAAGGCAATGTTGCTACCTTCTCGTCGCAGGGATGATGCTGTAAACATATCACCATCTTCTAAATCAGTTGTATCTACCTTTGCTTCAATTGCCTTGGAGCATATGAACTTTGGCGGGCATATGAGCCCTTCTGGGTCCGAGGCTTCTGTATCTAGCAAGTGCCGGTACTTCGGCAAGGTGGTAGATTTCATTGATGGCATATTAATGGACAGACATGATGCTTGCAATGCAGTGCTGTTAAATTGCTTGTATGGCCAGGGAGTTATTCAGTCAGTCTTGACAACATTTGAAGCTACAAGCCAGTTGCTTTTTACTGTCCCTGCATCACCTATGGAGACTGATGAGAGAAATCTGAAGCAGGAAAGAAAGGAGGAGCCTGAGCACTCATGGCTTTATGGTCCGCTAGCAAGCTATGGAAAGCTGATGGATCACTTAGTTACCTCGTCATATATCTTGTCTCCTTTTACAAAACACTTACTTGTCCAACCCATATCAAGTGGTGATATTCCATTCCCTCGGGATGCTGAGACATTTGTGAAGATTCTACAGTCCATGGTGCTTAAGGCTGTGCTTCCGGTGTGGACGCATCCGCAGTTTGTTGAATGCAGCTATGATTTCATTACATCAATCATCTCTATCGTTCGGCATATCTATTCTGGGGTTGAAGTGAAGAATTCTAGTGGCGTTAGTAGCAGCAGCCGTTTAACTGGCCCCCCTCCCAATGAAACGGCCATTTCAACAATTGTGGAAATGGGATTTTCAAGATCCAGGGCGGAAGAAGCTTTGAGGCAAGTTGGAGCTAACAGTGTTGAGTTGGCAATGGAGTGGCTGTTCTCACATCCAGAAGAAGCCCAAGAAGATGATGAGCTTGCTCGTGCACTTGCAATGTCTCTTGGAAATTCGGGGCCAGAATCCAAAGAAGAAGCTGCACATGAAAATAACCAGCAATTTGAAGAGGAAATGACTCAACTTCCTCCTATTGATGAATTGTTACTGACGTGTGTGAAGCTTTTGAAGTCCAAGGAGTCTCTTGCTTTTCCAGTTCGGGACCTGCTTATGACCATGTGTTCCCAGAATGATGGCCAATACAGGCCAAATGTAATTTCCTTTATCATTGACCAGATAAAGCAGTGCACCTCAGTTACTGATCGTGGAAATAGTTCTATGCTGTCTGCGCTTTTTCATGTTCTTGCTTTAATCCTTCATGAAGATGCTGCATCACGAGATACTTGTCTCAAAAATGGGTTGGTGGAGCTTGTCTCCGATTTATTGTGGCAATGGGATGTTGGATCTCCCTATGAGTCGAAAGAGATTGTTCCAAGGTGGGTGACGGCAGCCTTTCTCACATTAGATCGATTGTTACAAGTGGATCAAAAGCTGAATTCTGAGGTTGTAGAATTGTTGAAAAAGAATAGCGAGACCAGCCAACAGACATCAATTGTTATTAATGAAGAAAAGCAACACAAGCCTCAGGAGTCGCTGCAGCAGCATGTTGACATAGAACAACAAAAGAGACTCATAGTGGTGGCTTGCAATTGTGTCAAGAAGCAACTATCGTCGGAAACAATGCATGCTGTACTCCAGTTGTGTGCTACACTTACTAGAATTCATTCTGTTGCTGTTAGTTTTCTTGAAGCTGGAGGTCTTCCTTTACTCCTCAATCTACCAACAAGTAGCCTCTTCCCTGGGTTTGACAACATTGCTGCTACTATCATCCGCCATATCCTTGAAGATCCCCAGACTCTCCAGCAGGCTATGGAGTCTGAAATTCGTCATAGCATCGTTACTGCAACCAACAGACACTCCAGTGGAAGGCTTACTGTCCGGAACTTTCTGGTAAATTTGACTTCTGTGATCTCAAGAGATCCACTTGTGTTCATGCGTGCTGCTCAGTCTGTTTGCCAGGTTGAGATGGTAGGTGATAGACCTTATGTTGTCTTGTTGAAAGATCGCGAGAAAGATAAATCTAAGGAAAAGGAGAAGGAAAAGGCCTCTGAGAAGGACAGACCAGTGACTGCTGAGACAAAGCCTGCAGGCACCCTGTCATCTGCAAGTTTGGGAGGTGGTCAAGGGAAACTTCAGGAGTCCAAGAGTTTCAAGGCTCATAGGAAACCTCCTCACAGTTTCGTCAATGTGATTGAACTTCTTTTGGATACAGTTATAATGTTTGAACCTCCAACAAAGGATGATTCCTTGCCTGGGACAGCAAGTACGCAATCTACATCTGACATGGACGTTGATGTTGCTTCAAGAAAGGGGAAAGGAAAAGCTATTGTCACCGAGTCTGTAGAAAATGAATCTGAAAACCAGGATACTTCTGCTTCTCTGGCGAAAGTTGTGTTCATCCTGAAGCTTCTGACTGAAATTCTCGTGACATATTCTGCTTCAATTCATGTCTTGTTGCGGAAGGATGCTGAAGTGAGCAGCTGCAGGGCCCCAGCGCAACGCAGCCCTTCTGTTTATGGTTCGGCGGGTGTATTTCATCACATTCTGCACAAATTTGTCCCTTATGCTAGAAGTGCCAAAAAAGAGAAAAAATTAGATGGTGACTGGAAACATAAATTGGCTACTAGGGCTAGTCAATTTTTGGTGGCTGCATGTGTGCGTTCTGCTGAAGCCAGGAAGAGGATCTTCACTGAAATCAATGCAGTTTTTACTGAATTTGTGGAGTCAGCTGATGGTTTCATTTTACCAGGCAATGAAATGCAGGCCTTTATTGATCTAATTAATGATGTGCTTGGTGCTCGATCCCCCACTGGTTCCTATATCTCTGCAGAAGCTGCTGCCACTTTCATAGATGTTGGTCTGGTTAGATCGCTGACTCGAACACTACAAGTGCTGGACCTTGACCAACCTGATTCCTCCAGAGTTGTTACAGGGCTCATTAAAGCACTAGAATTGGTGACCAAAGAACATGTCCACTCTGCTGATAATCATGCTGGCAAAGGTGATAATTCAGCCAAGCCTTCTGAACTTAATGAGGGGACGGATAATACTGCCCGTGGAGTGCAAGCAATGGAAGCTGCATCTCAAGAGAATGATAACTCTGTAGTTGCTGTCCGTACGGATGCATTCACTGCAGGACATACCTATGGTGGCTCAGAGGCTGTAACAGATGATATGGAGCATGATCAGGATCTTGATGGAGGCTTCCCTCCCAATGAAGATGATTATATGCATGATGCAGCAGAAGAAGGAAGGAGTCTTGATAATGGTATTGATACTGTCGGAATCAGGTTCGAAATCCAACCAGACGGACAGCAAAATCTTGATGAAGATGATGATGAGGATATGTCTGGTGATGATGGAGATGATGATGAAGACGACGAAGATGACGATGAGCATAATGAATTGGAAGAAGACGAAGATCACCATCTTCCAAATCCTGACACCGACCAGGATGACCATGAGATGGATGAAGATGATTTCGATGAAGAGGTATTGGAGGAAGATGAGGAGGAGGATGAGGATGATGAAGATCGTCTGATACTTCGGTTGGAGGAAGGCATTAACGGGATTAATGTCCTCGATCACATAGAGGTTTTTGGTAGAGATAATCATTTTTCTAATGAAACTCTGATGCCAGTTGAACTATTTGGCTCTAGGCGTCAAGGGCGTTCCACATCCATTTACAATCTGCTTGGGAGAAGTGATACCGCTGTGCCCTCTCAACATCCGCTTTTAGTTGAGTCACATCCCTCGGTTACAGCTTCTTCCAGAGCTTCAGGTATACAGATCTCGTGTTATGTTTGCTGAATTCGTGCTGCTTAATGTTCGATGGAATACTTACACTTGCTTTACTATTTTCAGAAAACACTAGTGATTTAATATTTTCAGATAGGAATATAGAAACTGCTTCATCACGACTGGACACTATATTCCGTTCTGCGAGAAATGGAAGGCAGGGTCATAGGTTCAATTTGTGGCTTGATGATAATGAGCAAGGTGGTGGATCCAGTTCATCTGCAATACCCCTAGGCCTAGAGGAGTTTCTTGTATCACAATTGAGGCGGCCAAATGCGGAGAAACCTGCTGACCAAAATAAGAATGCTGGTAGTGAGTCTGAGAGAAAGAGCGATGCCGGTCAGCTACAAGTGTCTGAAACAAGCATCAGAACTGAAACAACAGTTGAAGGTAATGCAAATAATCAAAGTCATTATGTGCCTGCTCCTTCATCCACAACAATGGATAGATCAATCCCGGAAAGCAGATTGGAGCCCAATCCGCCTTTACAAGCAACTGATGGATCAAGTACACAGTCTCAGTCTGTTGAAATGCAGTTTGAGCACAATGATGCAGCTGTTCGGGACGTGGAGGCAGTTAGCCAAGAAAGTGGTGGAAGTGGGGCAACTTTGGGAGAAAGCCTCAGAAGCCTTGATGTTGAAATCGGGAGTGCTGATGGTCATGATGATGGAGGTGACAGGCAAGGTTCTGCAGATAGAATGGCTTTGGGCGAGCCAGTTGGAACCCGGACAAGGAGAAGCACTGTGTCATTTGGGACATCTACACCAGTAGGGGCTAGGGAGACAGCACTTCATAGTGTAAGCGAAGTTGCTGAAAGCCCTGGGCAAGAGGCTGAACAAGATGTTCAAGGAGATGGGCTACAAACACATGGGGATGCTGAATCTGGTTCAATTGATCCTGCATTTCTTGAAGCTCTTCCGGAGGAGTTGCGCGCTGAAGTCCTCTCAGCTCAGCAGAGCCAAGCCAGCCAGCCGGCTAATACTGAACAACAGAACACTGGAGATATTGACCCTGAGTTTCTTGCGGCGCTTCCTCCGGATATTCGAGCAGAAGTTCTTGCACAGCAACAAGCACAGAGGCTACATCAATCCCAGGAACTCGAAGGCCAGCCTGTGGAGATGGACACTGTGTCAATAATTGCTACATTCCCTTCAGATCTTAGGGAAGAGGTATGCTTAGGGTTGGTAATGTGATGTTGAGCTTTATGGCAATGATTCATATTTACAGAGTGATGTGTCTGCTCAGGTTCTCTTGACATCTTCTGATGCTGTTCTGGCCAATCTTACTCCTGCTCTTGTTGCTGAAGCAAACATGTTACGTGAAAGGTTTGCTCATCGTTATCATAGCCGTACTCTTTTTGGTATGTATCCTAGAAGTCGAAGGGGTGAGTCCTCTAGAAGAGGTGAAGGGTCCAGTCTCGACAGAGCTGTTGGTGGCACTGCTTCACGGCGCTCCATTGGAAGTAAGCTTCTGGAAGCCGATGGGGCTCCTTTGGTTGATACAGATGCACTGAAGGGCATGATTCGGTTGCTTCGGGTAGTTCAGGTATGTACTGCTGCATCCACATATATGTTGATGTTTCTGGTTTTGGTTCTTATGCATATTGTCTTGCAGCCAATCTACAAAGGCCAATTTCAGAGGCTTCTATTGAATCTATGTGCTCATAGTGAAACAAGAACAGCTTTGGTCAAAATTTTGATGGAAATGCTGATGCTTGATAAGCAGAAGCCTGGAAATTTGCCAAATGATGCTGAGCCTCCTTACCGTCTTTATGCTTGCCAAAGTCATGTGATGTATTCACGTCCTCAATTTGTTGACGGTGAGGCATTGTTGTTTGTTTATTTGTGTTTGATTTGCTTGTGCTTTTGTTAGTAGTATATGGGTTTTTCCATATTTACATCTATATCATAATTGTAT
>Ga0058701_10006038_pt1 | contig 10156 bp, 5 predicted proteins | sample AgamicOrMae_FD_97039 | JGI IMG/M metagenome (GOLD analysis project Ga0058701, IMG submission 97039) | Agave microbial communities from Guanajuato, Mexico - Or.Ma.e | ecosystem: Host-associated > Plants > Phyllosphere > Phylloplane/Leaf | place: Guanajuato, Mexico | collected 2012-06-04 | reverse complement strand
GTATACATATATATATATATATATATATATATATATATATATATATATATATATATATAATATATATATATATATATAAAAAAATGTGTGTGTGATTAGTAAAATCTGGATTATAGGCCTACGAATCATAGCAAGGAATAGTCCGAAAAATATTTGCAAACCGCAGAATTTCGTACATCTTACAGCTCGTTCTATGTATTCAGAATTCACAATCTCTTATCAAGATTTCAAAGACCAGGATTTTAGTAGGAGCTAAAAAACATACATGTAACACAACTTTGTAAAGGTCACACTTGGTACTCATATTAAAGACGATTTTTTTTCTGGACCAAAGACAACATGTTTCCTGGGCTTCATACAATTAAGCCTCGCCGAATAGAGGTTTGACTTTAAACAAGGTCAGCATAAAATTGGACGTTTTTGCCTTGTTCAGGAGCTTGCTGAGTCGTCTAGTTTAGTTCATTTCGCGTATTTAAATACTTTAGATAAAAAAAATCCAGAATATGCCTGAGAATAAAAGAGCTGCTAGACAACTCTTAAGGTTGTCATTCCATTCCAGGAACTTTTTGACAGAACTACTTGAATTCGTCCGGGGGAAAAAAATAATTAAAAAAACGGATGAAGAACAGAACAAAAAAGGTAAAACATGAGACTCATGGTTTACATGGGAAGATTTTAGTTGATTTAAGACTGATTTTCTCTTTCATCTCCCATGAGGAATAATTTTCTCTTTGACGATTGATTGCGGGTTATTTTCTCCCACGAGGAATGCAGAATATCTCCTTGAACAATTATGACACCTCATGGGACGTGATAATAATCTTCGGAAAATATTAACACGTAAAGAGAATAATACGAACTCATCGAACATACGCTACACATGGTTGCCAGAGTAACTGATCATAAGCTATGCGTCTTAGCTTAGAATGTTTTGCTCGCAAAGCCATCATTAGCCTACATACATCCAAAGTGGGTGACAAACTTAATTTCTGATGTGGAGGTGGTTCGAATCGGTTCTCAAGTTAGCTTGCTTTCAGAACATGTTTTTTCCCTTCAGTTTCACAAAGAATGTTTCATGATTTCGGAGAAGAAGGGTATTTAATAAGCGACCTTTGACCCAGAAACGATTACTCTAATGATCTCGCTAGGATTGGATTTGGAACAGAATATTCCGGTGTGAACATAGATGTTAGACCGTACACAAAAAAGTCCAGACCACTTGAAGAGACGTGCTGATTTCTGATTCCGCAAGTAAGTTTTACTCTGGTGCTATCGCGTGACCTAAAGTTGGATTCATTACAAAAGCCTTTTTTTTCGAACGTTATTCTGAATTATAACATGCCGTGACCAACGGTTCAACGTAAAACTGCGTTTCCCGATGGTATATTGAAGGCTATCATGTTTGTCACAAGTCCTTCAAGTCTTTTTGATTGCAGCGATCTCCTGAGCCGAATTTCGTCAACATCTTTAACGTTTTTACCATTTGCTTAGAATGAGCTCTCAAAATGCAAGGGCTTTCAGGGCGGGCTTAACCAATCAGCAGCGTTAGCGACGCAATAATCACCAATCGTCTGACGCCTCGCCGAAGCAATCTTCTCTCTGGCCGAATCCCCCATAAATTAGGCCAACATTTTGCATGTTTTAACTTTTCATTGGGAGCCTCGCGCAGTTAACTTAGGCCCATTCGCTAAGATTGCACAAGCGTTCTAAAGAAATGCTCTGAAAATTCCTGGAATTCCACGTTTCAAAGCCGGGAAATCATGAGGCGTACACCTGGAACTCTGAGAATTTTAATATGTTGGTCCTCCGAGCTAAATAACATATTTTTTTGAGAAATAGCCAAGCGTTTTTTTGTCGTGTTTTAAAGTATATATATATATATATATATATATATATATATATATATATATATTATGAATTTATTTGTTATGGTAAGTTTTTTTTTTTGTGAGACCTGTCTTGCAGTAACAATTTTTTTTTGGCTACATGGAAAAAAAGGAATTTTTTCCCGATACAAAATCTATTATTTGCTCTGGATGCTCCTCTTACTTAGTAGTTTGGACAACAAAAAAATGTCTTGATAATAAAATGTATTTTTGCACGAGAAAATAAACATAATATGCGCACAGCTCGCTTTGGTTTATTGCTTAAATATTTGTGATACTAAATGTTAAAACTCAAATACTTTTGATAAAATCTGCGTCTACCTTGAAATATGAGAAAACGAGTAAAACTTGTAATGCAACGAGCAAACTGCATAGTGCGGTATTCGCTTCATAGAACACGTAAACCAACCAGCAACGCTACAAGAGGATGATGATGATCATTCATTTGTTATATTTACCAGACGAGAAGCTAGCTTCGTTTAAATTTGATATACTCGCTGAAAATTGCAACATCAATGATTAGAGGGCGTGAAAAGGCTATTCAGCTGACAGGCTGAACGTAAACTCGACTGAATACCAAATAAGCCGTCTACGAAACATTTGAAATAACTGCGTCACAACTCACTTATATCTTGCAATTACTCATAAACAAAGTCAGTCAAAACTATCACCATGGTCTGTAGAAGCACAGGGGCCCTGTGGACCTGGGGCCTTGTGTCAGCGGTGGGTATGCTCCATGAGCAGATACTCCCCAGGGGGAAGAGGGCGGAACCGTCCCTAAAGCGATACAGCGGTGCGAAAGTGGATTAGGCTAAAATGGTATATGGGGATGTAGTGCGGATGAAAGACTGTGTGCGTTGGAAGTTCCAATGATTTCCTTGTCATTTGTATTCCTAAGCAGTCCAAACACTCTTACTGTTAGCTCGTCTGCCTGAATTTTCCTTCTCGTAGATTTTTCCCCTCGTTTTGTTGCATTAAGAAGAGGAGAAGTACGAGTTTTGTACTTGGTGTAGGTTGATATTGGAGAGCTGTTTCCCCTCCATGTTTTGAAATGGTTGTTGCTCGGACGCGGATACTTTACATAAATCATGAATACTTTTCGTTCGCAGCAATACGAGGTAGCTTTTTGGAGTTCTAAGAGGCTGCTTCAACCGCATGGCAAAATCCTTATATCGTTCAGTCTGTTTTCGAACGAGTGAAAGATTCAGAATATTTGAACCAGGGAAACTTTTTGCAGAAATCTGCAATCTAAAAAAAATTAATTAAATTAAGGAAAGAAAAAAAGTTTTTCACGTTCTGTGAAGCCGCGCAGACTAACTTACATTTAGAAAGATTAAAGTCGCGAAGCCCAGCGCATGGAGACACAAGGCGCTTAACTACCTGAGTTGTTAGCCTCCCTTACGGTCATTTACATCTTTTTCAATGTTGGGAAGAAAATCATATGGAAATTTGCTCATCAGGTACATCTTAATCTTTCGAAAAGTTTGCAAGATAATTAATAAAAACGGTTCTTTAGCACCGTAAACCCAGTTGCATAGTGGACAAAGCAGTGCTGGCCCGCTTCGGGCCAACTATTTCGTCGTGATTCGTTTTTAATAAAATAATACTTTTATTGTTTAGCACCCCGTGGGGAAGGAATATCGGCCAACTTTGGGCCCGTTCTTAATGTAACCCGCTGGCTTTTGTTTTTCCTCTTCTACAGGCTAGGATTATACCACCGCTAGCGAGGGCGAGCTTCATTCTCGCTCCTAAAAGCCAAACCGAATCCCAGAACAAAATGAAATAAGCATTAAACCGTAACTGCGGGGCGTCCGTGCACCTTCGACTTTTTTTTTATTCTTTTTCAAAGTTGCTGGAAGTTACGTACATAAAGAAAAGATGCTAGTTGTTGCTTTTGAGATAGCCACTAAAAGTAAGTCACGTAGGACCTTATTGTAGCTTCTTTCCTTATTGAAGGAACTTTCTAGATGATGTGCTTCGAATATTTTGAGCTGATTGACTGCCATTTTTTTTTCACTGATCCTTGAATCATGAATTACTTTCTTTACATCTTGGAGGCAGTCGAGTAGTTCTATTGGGGAGACCATGTTGTGCCAAATCACCGGACTGCAAAATCGTATTGCTCCTTTTATTTTCGCATGCGAGTCCCAGAGCGCTGCTGAACTGAACGCCAAGACCTGCCATGTTTCGCAAACGCCCCACACAATTGGCCATGCCATTATAATAGCATTATTATCGTATAAAATATGGCTTTTAGAGTTACTGGACGTCCTCAATACTCTTCACACGAGAAATATGTGTGTTAAATCAAAGAATGCGCAGCAGCATGTTTTGCTAAGAAAGTTTTGGTGTCTCTGTGTGGTTGTGTTTTAGTAGAGCCACTAAATAGCTGTTACGTGCTCTTGCGTTTGTCATACACTGCAAATTGGAATCATTAAGAGTCTGAGATTCCGTGAAAATTCACTGAATTTCAGAGGCTCAGAGACTCTAAAAATAAAAGTATAAATCAAAAAGTACTTGGTCCCCCTACTCCATCGTATCGCCCGACACAGGTGTGTGTGGGGGGGGGGGGCTCAACGCAAAATTCCATAAGCGGGGATATTTTGTGAGACATAAAGCAGCACTGTTAACTCCAAAGCTCTTGCTGGGAAAATATCCTTAATTTTGCGGGTTTCCTTTTTTTTCATTCCTTTTTTTATTACTTTGTCTGGTAGGGTGACAACACCGATTAAGTTAAAATCGCTCGCGGCGTTAAAGTCGCTTAGATTACGTTTCTCGTCTCGGAGTCTCGAACTGTGCAAATCGATAGAACGACTCTTCTCCATTTTTGTGTTAATCTCAAATGGATTTTCGCACCGAGCCGCGATTTTCATACGGACGCTTTCAGAATTAAAAGTTTTGATCATGACATGGACTACCGTGGCGCAACGTTCTCAAGAAACGCCGCCGGGATGTATTTAGAACCAGCAACGCTCTAACATAACACCACCATCAATAACGTGGGCATAGTCTGAAATCTGGAATCTAAATTGTGATTTAAAAGTCTCCAGGATATTTAAGCAGCTAAATTTACAGTGCGATGCTGTGCCTCGAATTTTGTAAAAGACCTGCATGCGCACAAGAACTTTCATGAATCTGGCCCTTTCCTCGACTGCCTCATGGCCGGCTTGGAAGGCCTTTCGTGATGTTGGTGAACCTCCTTTGTTGACAGAAATTCATCCTCCTGAACGCTTTTGAGAGGATCCTGATCCTCGCTAGGAGTCTTCAAATTTTACTAAAAAATTGGTCGATTAGCGCTGTTCACCAGGAGAAAGCAAACCGACTGAGAAACGACCTTTACGCCATCGATCCTAATTCAACCGTTGTCGCCAGTTTCAAGTCACGTTTGCAATGAAAAGTCCACTAAGCCACGTCACTTCTTACTCTTTTCAGACGAATGGATACATCACAACAAAAGTTTGGTTACTTTGCAGTACCAGGCCCCGTATTGTCAAGAGGATTTAAAAGATACTAGTTAAAATTTGTAATTTTCAGCTGAGGGCGTGTTAAAGTACAAAAAGACATACTCATTTCAAAGCGGTCTCATATGTTTTTTAAATTCCAGGAACTAGTTATAAATATGCGTAAATGACGTAAGCCAATATCAAAAGATTGAAATAACCACCCAAATGATCAATTTTGGACAGTTTTGATGCCCTCTTGTTTAAAATGTATGTCTTGTAGTTTCATCACACGGAATTCTCATTTATCATTTTTTTGTTGTTTTAAACGTTATATTCTCCGTATCACAATTTTCGTAAATTTGTAAAATTTAAAAGAAATGATGGCTCTTTTGAAAACGCGTAGTACAAAGCAATAGGCAGTATTCAGTCATAATTCTCCTCCTCACTTATCAAAGAGTGTTACTTATAGAATAAAAGAGCTTTTGAACTTGACTATCCCGCCCTTACTTCGAGTTCTCCTTTAATCATCTCTCTAAATAAATCCGTGATTGTGTTTTCAGTGTTAGTATTCTCAACTTGAAGAAATATTCTACAAAAAATGATACAATTTATCGCCCGAAGTAATATTTTAGTACGACATAATTATCTAAGGGGTATTTCATTACTGCATTGATTTCAATCCAGTTCTCAAGAAGTAATTAGCGAGATTAAATCTTTGTTATGAGATGATTTAAAGGACTAATTTATCTGCCTTCCTCGGTGGAATTTCAACTGATTGTGAGCAGCTGGATCGCACCGCAATTGGCGCTCAAAGACTCCAGTGAATTTACACGTTTAGACTAAAAGCAGATCATTCTGAATTTCCTGCACGATTATTGTTACAGGTTTAAGGAAGGCACTTTTACTCTCTTGCTCTTCCATCAAAAGTATTTGCATTTTATGTTTTTGTCTTTTATCTACAACATTGAAAAAAATAGAAAAAGAAAAAAAGATCAATCCTCTGAGCATTAGCGGAAATGTACTATCAACCAAGAAATGTTTTGTAGTTTTATTGATGCATGTGAGTAGAACATCTACTCACATGATTTATGTATGTGGTGTCTCAAGGGAGTGAAACGGATTCGAAATTATTTACCACGAATTAAGAAGTTTCGGTCTGAAAGGTCAACGTAAACCCATGTTTTTCTTGCTCGGCTGTTCCATTAATAGTGTATACACAAAAATATAGCTTGCTTATTTATTACGAGCCAGAGTCACGTCTAACAATGTCAAACTTAAAGACATGCACGCCTTTATCAGCTGAATTCGTAGGGATATGATCATACTGGAGTCTACAAACTCCGCGAAGAGATTCTGATAAGCAAATTGGATGTCTAGTTGTTGATTTCGAAAGAAGCTTTTTTTTTTGCATTTTGTGCTCCATGTCTTATTATTGAGCCGAGCAAAGCAATAAAAAGATACGGGAAAAAATGATTTTGTTGACTCAAGAAAACGTTTAGTCAATGCCCAACAAACCAGAATTTTTGTGGTAACTTCCTCAATTGGTACAACAATATGAATTGTTACGACAACAATTACAGTTGTCGTCGTAACAAGTGATACTGTCAACTCTATTCCTCTTTCCTGCGAGACTATATTAACAAAGAATTTGGTTGAGGCAACAACGCATTCGCTGTGAGGAAGTGGCAGCAGGCAGGTACCATATCTGATTTAATCTAATCTAAAGAATGCTAACCTGATCAAGGTAAATTCAACTTATCGGTGTAAACTTAAATTTGGGTAATCTAACTGTTAAACTTTGTTAGATTTAGGTTCTTAGTTAGCCTATCTAAACTAATCCAACCAATATCAACCACGGTTAACCTCACATTTGACTTGACATTAACCAAGATGAGTGAAGCTTGAACCCATAACCTTTAGCAACAAATATACTACAACTATATACCACCTAGCAAGCTGGAGGACGTCTACAGTTCAACTTTTAGATGTCAAAACAGACATGTTTCTATTAATTTTGTCTAGTCGAACTTTTAGATCTAATATTGCGTCTTCTTGCCGGGCCAGTCTAATAGACGTCAATTATTATTTCTAACCCTTACAGTAGATCTTGAGCGCCAAGGCCTCTACTCCGTTGGTCTAATAGACGTGATCTAACCCTTAGATCTTAAGCACCAATGGTTCTACGGTGACGGTCTAATAGACGTCTATGATGTAATCTTTAGATTTTGAGTACCAATGGATTCTACTGTGTGATGGTCTAATACTCGTCTATTCAAAATATACTTTAATTTTTTTTCAATGCTGGTGAGGGGGGCGGTAGAGGGTGACGACCCCTGATAAAAATGTCCTCTCATCTTTGGTATTCAGGCGTTTCTCGACCCCCTGATGTTACCGTGGAAAGATGGCATGCACTAGAAATTTGATTCGCATCTGCAATTTTTCAAGGTGGAATCACGTGAGGCGTTAGCAGACATCTGTTCCAGCGGAAAGAGTTTTTAAATAAAAACAGGAGGATCGATGGCTTTTTTTTTTCAAGAAATCCTTTTTTACTTTTGCCTCCTTACCCTAAAAAAAAAAAAGTATTAAAGGCGCAACAAAAGAGGCATCCGTCGAGTACCGTTAAATATATTCAGGGAGTTTCCTTCCCAGATAGCAAATAGACGTAGTAGACGATCTATAGATGGGCTAAGTAGCCGCGGCTACATAGCTTATATACTTAGCACAAAGTTTATCTACTATCAACTAAGTTTACCTTTTAGCTATATAACTTAAAGTATAACATCAGATATGCGCGCAAATCTGATGTCTACTACACAACTATTAGACATCTATATACGTCTATTAGACATCTATTAGATGTCTAGTCCTTAGACGTATTAGACTTCTACCAGTCGTAGACGTAGACTTCTAATGGATGTCTAATAGACGTCTAATAGACACCAGATTTGCGGCCACTTAGCCCATCTATAGATCGTCTATTAGAGATGTCTATTTGCTGTCTGGGTTAGTGCTCGATCACTGATCAAAATGTTTCATCACCTAAAGTATATATACGGAGCAAAATCCACCTCTTGCAACGCGTGTTCGGACGGTTAGGCGATAGGTCAGGTGTTGGATAGACTTCGAATAGATATAAAAAAATTCCAAATACTCTCCCCGAGGGCACGTACACGATAAACGTGGGGAATAAACCATCTAATTGGATTTTCTTGGCAATCTCAGTGAAACTGAATTGAAGTCTACCAGCAGACGTTTATAGACGTCTATTAGACGGGGTAAAAGCGGACGTTTAGACCTCTACTAGATGTCTATCGTAGATGTCTTTAGACTTCGTCTACCATCAGACGTCTAGTATTCGTGTAATAGACGTCTATTTGCTGTGTGGGACCTCTACCAACCTAACGTAACCTTCGCATTTTATGTGATAAAATGTTGACTAATGGTAGAATACACAGGAATTGCCTCCTTTAAGTCAACACGACGGTGTCTTTTGCGCCGGCAAAATAGACCTATTTGCGGATGAAACAGAGTTCGTGAAGGAGCTATCGTGTTGCTCCATCCCGCTGTGCGAGTCGAGTCGTTACGAGGCGTGGCGTGGCGGAGTTGTGACCGAGTGCGCGGAGCGGAGGCGAACGCAGTTCGCAATGCAAATTGACAGACCAGCTCGTCTCAAAATAGGCAGCAAAGGCGTCGTCCGTGTTTGCCATTTGGGCCGCCCAAGTCGACCTCAGGAGCAAGGTTCCTCAAGGACCACCGTCGACAAGTACAGTTCTGTACTCCTTGGTGCCATGTGGTAACAAGGGTCCGTGTACGAGACTGGACCCGATGGGGGAGAGCTGGGGGAGAGCAGAGTGGCGAATTCCCTGGGGAACAGTTGAAGGCCTGCGGCCGTTCTCCAACTTATTTGCGCTGGCCTCACTGGGCCCCAAGCCTCCTTATGGCGAAGGCGGGCAGTATGCCGTAATCTGTTTTTTTTTCCCCGATTCGGAATAAAATAACTTCCGGCGAAGAGACGGTGACCTCAGAGTTACGACGGTAGTTTGTGGATGATAACATAATAGTCCGACGAGTCGAACAGTATAGGAGGCACTTCTACGATCCTAATATGGCTCCTGGAGACATTGCCACAGCTGAGTAGGTTTTAGAGACGCTTAGATTGCCTATGGTTGTTAATGAACAACCATAAAGGCCGTTGTTGTGAGCGCTCTCGAGTACGGTATTAGATTTATTTACGATTGAGACACGCCCGTTGAACTGCAATACTGCGTGCGGTTGTAGTTGAGTTTGTGTTGATAGGTTGTTCCCAAATAATCACGTTCTCCAACTTGAATTCCCACAGTAAAAACCAATCCCTGTTTAGGTTTCTTTGGGTATGAATAGGTAACAGACGAAGGCTTGCGTGGTATTTTTTTCAAGATTCCCCCGCCCCAATATCAATAACCATATCAATTGAGATTGAGATTTCTCGGAGACCTTTTTATTGATAAACTTGTTGATAGGTTTATTTTAAAAGATAACCAAAGCGTTTCTCTGTTTTATATCTTACCCACCTAAAACAGGTGGGACTACCTAAGACAGGTATTAGATTTTATTTGGTATACGTGATAAGAAGTCGTGTCGATCGATTAAGGAAGAAGAAATTTTCCCGAATTTAAGAGGTGCCACAAAAAAAAGGCATATTTAAAGCAAGGGACATCCCTGCATTGAGATATTTTTAAATTACGGGCCCACACAGCAGATAGACGTCTATTAGACGTATATTAGACGTCTAACGGTAGACGACAAGACGTCTATAAGACGTCTATCATAGACGTCTAGTAGAGGGCT